>Ga0247810_10000155_pt1 | contig 111361 bp, 107 predicted proteins | sample UWRJL119311C1_FD_179918 | JGI IMG/M metagenome (GOLD analysis project Ga0247810, IMG submission 179918) | Plant litter microbial communities from Arlington Agricultural Research Station in Wisconsin, United States - UWRJ-L119-311C-1 | ecosystem: Environmental > Terrestrial > Plant litter >... | reverse complement strand
CCTGAGCGTGACATCTGGCGCATCAAAGCTTCTGCCCAAGGAGTTGGCATATTTTCGCAATATCATGTCTCGCACATCGTCTACCAGATCATCTTCGTGTATCGTCACCAGCGTCGCTGACTGCCCCGGACGCTTCACCCACAGCTTCCTGCTCACCATGTTCCCACTGATTGTACTCGGGCCGTGCAGGGCGAAATAATCAGCGGCTGCGGCTGCTACGGCAACGTTCGTGCTCGTTGCTGGGGCCGGTAGTTCCGTCTCCAGCAAAGTTTTGATGAGCTGGGTTTGTTGGTGCGGAAGCAAGCTTTGTCGTCGTGAGAGCTCCGATGGCCGTTTACTGGTGCTTCCTGGCGATGGGCTCACCACCGAAAATTCAATCTCCGCCGCCTGAGCTTGCAACCCTGCAGCTTCTTGCTCGGGCTCGTCGCTCTCGTCAAGCACTGGTGCTGTGTCTGTTGTATTTGTGGTATTGGGTGTTGGGAAATCAGCGGTCGAGGTACTGTCGTGGCGATGGTTATCGATGGAGGCAACGTCGAGCAGCGACCGGGTATGGTGCGTCGTCGGTGTATTGGGTTGATGTTGGGGTTGAGGTTGATGTTGATGTTCGTGGTGGTGGATGGATTGCGGAGCGGTTCCTTCTAGGGCGCCCTCTAGCTTCTTGCCGGCAACATCAGTTTCTTGTCCGTCCTCGTCCCTCTCGTCAATGGTACGACCTCCAAAGGTGCTGGCTGGTTTGCGGCCTTCGCGCGACTTGTTGTCTCGTTTCTTCTTGGACTCGACCGAGGCGATGCTGGACCGGCTGCTGCTGGTGGTGGATTTGCGACGCGTGAGTTTGGCTAGAACCCGTTGTGTCAGGTCGCCCATGGTCATTGAGTTTGACTTCGGGGGCGAGCTTGAAGGTCCGATGGAGCCCAACGACGGGAGCTTCAGCAGCGTATGCCAGCCGGTTGCAGGCCGTAGCAGGCCGTGAAGACGAATAATTGCTATACGCGCAAACCTGCGATGTTGATGGTGACTTTGGGAGGTGGGTTTCTCTTCGTTGCTCGTGAGGGATGGCGCGTACACGAGACTAGAGCTGCGATAAATTAACTCGATTTCTTACTGATATTAGATGAAGACCCCGGCCGGCTGGTCTGGTCTGAGGGTGATGCATCTAGAGTGGCCCAATATTGGCGCACGGGGAGCAAAAGGTCAAGCAAAATGCACAGAACCGAAATTTGCGAGCCCGATGCAATACTACGACCAGGACTAGAAGACCGAGTCGACGTGGCCGGGATAGGATCGATTATCTCTTGTCAACGGCTGTGATCAACATGAGATCTCATTTGGGATAAAATTGGGGGATATATATAACATATTTATACTAATATCCAAACTGAACATCAAAACGTGTTATTCTCCCAATTATATATCTATATCAGATGCAATTCCATCCCGTTACCACCGCCCACTTCTCTCCCAAGCACACACCACAACCATCCATCCCACATGCTAACGCCAAACACCAGTATCAATCCAAATCCCCATACCGAAAAGAGTGAATCCCCAATTCATTTCCTTGGTCAAGCACCGACTTCCCCTGTCTAAGCTGTCCGTCTCCGAACTTACCTAAAACCCACTGCCCTGAGCATGCCAGCTTGCCCCAGCGTGGCCCTGTCGGTACGCTGCGTACCCTGCAATGGCATTTCCACCTCTTGGAGCTGCTCATGTGCATGATTGGCATGAGGGACAGCCATGCTCCCCAACGTCTAGTAGCATTTCGCCACACCTTACCCTGGAAGTGGGCGCTGCCGACATGACATTTCGCCACAGAGCGTATGCACCGCCTGTTCTTGCGGGAAAAGAACACGCACGCTTTCCCTTGGGGCAACTTCACGATCCTGTTGTAGATATGTAGCTATGCTGTATGTGCATGGAAGGCGATGTTTTACAAACAGGAGGGAAAAACTTGGAGGTGGCGGGATACTGGAGGAAAAAGGATCTAAGAAGAGAGGGTGTTACCATACATCGCACGACATCACACGAAAACACTCGGGTTCTATCTGGCGCCGGAATTCTGATCGAAAAAACGAAGACAGCCAAGATGGAAGTACCGACACAAAAGACCCTTGCACTGCAATTCAAAAAATATTTTTACTGTGTTAATTGTGGATCGATATAGGTTTTGGTTTCAGTCTCGATGGACTGTATACAAGGTTTATTCTGCCTCGGGATGGATCCCATCTACCAACCCATGGGGTAGGTATCAAGCTGTCTTCAACCTCAACCTGAAGAAAGGTGATATATAGAATGGCAGCATTGTCGTCCTGACGTCGGGAAATACCACCCCCGCGAGCCAAAATCCGTACCCATTAAACTCCTAATCCATTTTGCTGAACCACCCAATGCCCGAATCTGTAATGTGAACAATTCCTGTAAACCCCCAAAACGCCGGGCTAAATTCGCGACAAAGTAAAAGTGCAGGTGGCCTTTGCCATTCTTTCAATGCATATCCGTACTTCCCGGGAGTCGAACCAGGTGATGCCCGTGGTGTTTCGTAGGAGCTAGATGGTTGTGAAGCACAACTTTGGTCTTCTTCCTGTTACAGCTCGTCGCTTTCGAAGCGTCAATGATCTCGGTGGGATCCTCGTAGCTATCCACCTGACAGCATTCTACATTCTTCATCCACCGATTGTTGGCCGCATCAGCCATAGAAACTCGTTTCGATGGATCTGGGTTGAGCATTCCCAGAAGCAGTCTTCGAAGGGCTGGTGGGTTGATGTGTTTATCGAAAAACCCAACATGGGGATAGTCAGATTCACTAATGCAGCAATTGCTGTCGTCAGTATGTTTAACATTCCATTTCGTCCAGCCTTTGACTAGATCATCATATAAAGGTGAGCTTCCAGCTTCGGCCTTCTCCCATAGACAACCACCAGCACACATGCAGAGCATGACAATCGCAGCTCCCCAGACATCTAATGGACGTGGATCATAAGGAGCTGTGCGCATGTTAGTAAATGATTCAAATAATGTGAAAGATGCCTTTTACCTTTCTTTGCAACGACCTCTGGGGCAACATATGGCGGGCTGCCACACATGCCAGGCGCGCAGAGTCGCACCTCATTCATCCCTTTCCCACATTCTCCACCAGCAGAGTTCAGACCGGGATGGATACCACAAAACACTTCGGAAACGCCAAAGTCCGTGATTTTCAATTTGCTTTCTTTCGTGATTAATAGATTTTCGAGTTTGATATCGCGATGGGCAATGCCATTGTTGTGGAGATAATTAAGTCCCTGAATAAGCTGCTTGAACAAACATAGTCTATCACCTGCGTGCTTATCCTTGTCTAGATATTTCTGGTTCACAAGACTGAAAAGGTCTCCCTGGTCACAAAATTCCATCACGTGGTTCCAGTGTCCATTGTGTGTTCCCAAGTGAAAAGTCTCAACGATATTCGGGTGATGTGCGCTCTTGGCAATCGAGTATTCCGACTTCACTTTCTTCTCGTAGTCGGCTTCCCTCTCGTTCGAAGATTTGCCACGGAACTCTTTCACTGCATAACATTCGTTGGAACATCCCTTTTTTAACATCAGTCGCACGTTTGCGGTGGCTCCTTTGCCTACATATTTTCCTCGACGGCCCAGGAGTTTGCTTTGGTCGGTGTACTCGTCATAAAGCTGAATAACACCAACGTTGAACTCGTCCGGAAGGCTTAAACTTAGTCGTCGCGACTTCAGTCCGGCACCAGTCTCAGCTGCCATTCCCCATGGTTGTCGAGATATGTGCTGGACCTCTGGGCGCTCTGAGTGAGCTTGGTGGCTATCGGGACCTGCCAACTCGACACTGGTCGAGCGATTCCGGCCACTTTCGCCGTTTTCCACTGGCGACCTTTTGTGTCTCGACAGCTTGTCAAAAAGACTAAAGCCTGTTGTAGAGCGGTTCTTCTTTCGGTTATGGAAGAACTCGTTTGTGGTCGGTTCTCGCACAATAAGATGAGGAGAGTCCCTTGGTTTTGCAGTCTCGGTGGCATTTGCAGGTGATGGTGGTGTATTTGATCTGCTGGTAAGCGGTGTTTCCCTTGCAGACGGAGGTTCCGTTGCAGATGTTGGTTTGGACACAACTTTACGTGGGGTATTTGCAAACATTGGATCTGAACCAGTCGTCGACAGCTCTGGTCTCACCAGGGAATTGCTGGTCTGCGAGTTCGATCTCCTGAAAAAATCCGACACCGCACGTATTCCTTTTCCATTTGCCGAAGACGAGCCGGGTGTTTTTGCAGCAGGAGATTTGGGAGTTCCAGTAAGAGGGGTCGCAGTTCGATCTTTCTTTTGCGCAGATGGTGGAGGAGTCGCAGACGTGTTAAGTATCAGTGGTACGCGCTTATGTATGACTCCATCAACATGCGACTCTTTCAAGGTATGTATATTGTCCGCGAAGCTCTGGGGGTTCTGATGGTCGGTAGGTGTGATGGGTTCGGCAGCTTCACTACTGGTTTCATCTTCCTCTTCGTGAATTGGAATTGTAGGGTCGGTGGGTCGTGATTCAGGAGATGAGGTATGGCTGATATTCGACGAGGACCCAGCCGTGAATACAGGGTGTTGCTCGTCATCGAAGACCTGGGTGTAGTGGGGATGTTGCGGGGTGGCCGAGATGAGTGAAGACATCTTGAGGGAAAATCATGTAATATGCCCACCAGCAATTGAAATGCTGGCTGGCAGCAGGAAATTTCGGGAGTCCCTTGGGTCTGCGAGGATATAATATAATCAACAGGAGTCGGCAGAGAAATAAATTGAAGGATATTTTCAGGGTGTGAGGGAGGACGGCGGATTCTGGTGGACGAAAGCGGACCGCCCGAGCCAACGAGCGTACAAACCCACAAACTAAATGTCGTGAGATTGCAGAGACATATTGGCTGAGTTGAGGTGTTCTGTGTATTCTTGACGACGGGGGTTTGGTGTTCAAAATAGCAGGCGTACAGTTCCGGTCTTGCAATGGATTCGAGACTCGTCGTGCCCTCTCGTCCTGATGAGAAGCTTGGAGGAGGGTGCGACCTGAGAGGGGACTTGGCGATAGATATGGGATATGGTACGTACAGTATAGGACAGACGCAGGCGGACTTGATGTGATGGATTTACCAAACTGGAGCGCCCGAGACGCGATATAGCCCTGGTCGCAAGCTGTCGCAGTAGCAGTAGCAGTAGCGTAACGTAGTGTGCGTGGGATTTGCCCAACTTAGTATTAAAATGGTGAAGCGAAAGGGCCGAGCAAGCAAGCAAGTATTCTTCCTAGCATAAGCTAGAAATTCTATGAGCCAAACAAATTGTGCTGCACTGTCGGTATGCTGCGCCGACGGGCTTGCTCTGGTATGTCATACGAGTCGTGCAAATGCCCAGCTTGAAAGGGAGTACCACACCACTGCTTGGCCGGTACGTTCGATCGAATACCAGATCTACGAACCAAGGCGGTCCTGTCTATCCCTTTACCGTAGGATGGGAGAGGACTTTGCAGAGGGAGGGCAGAAAGCTGAACATTCATTCCTCGAAAACGATCCGAGCTGAAATCATACGGCTGATGCGATTGACGCTATCGACGACCTAATAAAGACTGGGAGGGTATCTGATGGCGTTCCATTATTGCTGCCACCTTTTGCCAGAGATGAACAAATGGTCCGCCGGAGTAGGATGGGGGAACCACTCCACTCCACCACTCCATTCTCCCCAAGTTCACGAACTCTAGTCTGCATCCTTTGATCCGCCGGGCACTATTACATCCATACATTGTCCACGCTACCGCTAGATGCCGACACCGCGTTGACCTTCAAACCAGTATATATATCTACATCTATATTTATAAATACAGAAGTTGTATTAGATGGGGGGCGGGAGGGGAAACGGTACGACTAGCTAAGAGGCATGCTGATCTTGGGCGTATCACTCACTCACTACCTACCAGCTACACACGCAGAGCGTGGCTATCTCACGATCTCCACACGCCTTTCTATCCTACTATACCCTTCTGTTCTAGAACAACTCGAAATTCAATCACGGCAGCAGACACGGATCCCACCACGCATGCACCGAGTCTATCGGTCCCATATTCACCGATCCGAGACGAGGGTGTGGAAGGATCCTGAACCCGAGGTCGCCTGCCTCGTATGCCTCTGTTGACCGGCTGCCCTGAGTTGAGGGCTGAACCGATCGCGGCTGACATGTAATCGACAATCAAAGTACATCGTCGACCCGGTAGAAGCATCAGAGAACAACCCAAGAAGCTTCCTCTCCTCCCAGGTCCCTTGAAGTGACGCCTTTTGCTCTAATAAAGGGTGGCCTTGGTGCTGTATCTTCATCTTGGACACTCTTGGATGCTCTTGGTATGAACCTGTCTGGACCAACCGGGAGATTCTGTTGTTATGGATGGGTTGGCATGAGCCAATCACTGTTGGGTGGAAGATGTTGACATCTCTGGGCGATGCCGGGGACGATCGGGAGGCTGTTGTTCCAAAGTATCTAATCAAGTTCAAACCCGGCAGTGTGAAGGGAGTGATTACATCGTCGTCTATATGTAGTATGGACCAGAGTCAATAGATACGAAGACCGGCCGGAGTGAGTTACCAAATGGAATAACCTAAGTATGCTTGACTGAGGCTTTGAATGAGGAAAGTTAGACGGGCCCTCCACAGTTCCAGGAAGCCCACCAACATGCCCCTCCAGATCTACAAAGCAGCTACGGTCGTCTCGACAGCTTTCACGGCCATATACCGAAAATAACCAAGCTTTCAGATGCCGTTTTGCCGGCTGGCTTGGCATGTCAGGTGGATGTCTTTGACGTGAATTGCTAACCGTCACGTTCCTTTCCACATCGTCATGCTGACCAAGTCAGTTGGTAACTTTCACAATCTACTCTGCATGTTAAGACCGCTAGGCATTTGGAGTTGATCTGGTTTCAAATCACTGGAAACTGGCATGGAAGAGTTGAAACAGTTTTTGCCAGCAACGAAACGAGAAGTGATGGTGTCTGTTTGGGTTTGTGGGCTGCATATTGAGTACCCACGATTGGTGGTTGAATACAGCCACTATAAGCCACACATTCCAACCTGGTCTCGGTCGTCTCAATATATTTTCATGGAGAATCTTGCAATTGACCTTCAGAGAGTTCCATTATTGCCCGACATTTTGGATAAAAGCCATCGACGGCCACCTATTCCTTGTGGCTGTTGGTTGTTCTTCATGCATGCATGAACTATAGTACAGTAGTGCTGCATTGCAGGTAAGCCAATAGCCAAGTCACATCAAAGCTTGTCCTCGACGTTCCCCAGATTGTGAAGTCATGTTCCATTAGGGAAATCTCTCTACAGACTCATTGACTATTCGAAAACTGCCAGTGTTCACTAGCAATATCAAGTACGACGGCCGGCGAACATCCAAATTGAGCACTAATCTGAATAATTTAATTTGCGATCTCAATTGCTGATTATACATCTAGCGGTGACATTGTAATCTAGAGAAGGCATTGCTTACCCCACGTCCTAGTTGAGGAAGAATGTCACACGACTGTGAGGTATTTAAGCTAACTGCATGCTGAGCATTGAGGCTCTGCACATCTCAACCATTTTGCCATCTCACCGCAGCTGTGCCTCACTGCCTCACCGAACACATTCTCACCAGCTATCTTACCAGCAGGTCCAATCTTTTCGAGCGGTGTGCCTTTCTCACAGGAGTCAATATGGCATTCGTCTTGTACTTCGTGTAATTGTACTTTCTTCCTCTTGATGCGCAGACGACCGATTGCGGAGGTGATCGTGGGGGTGAAACATCGACACCCCTTCAAGATATTTTTACACAGGATTTTTCCTTGCATGCATGAGGATGCATTGAAAGTCAGACGTAGAGTCTATATGTGCGGGTTATTGCAAACAACCAGTGATCTACCCAAGAGCCAAGTGAGAAGTTTCACGCCCAGCAAAAAGAGCATTTCACTTGTATTACAGCCAAGAACCTTTGTGTAACGCCCTACCGGACACTCCCGAACTGCGCCTTCAGCCGTGATCTAAGATCTCAATAAAGTATATATCACTACGGAAATCTTATACTTCCTTTTACCAAAAGTCTTGTCTTCCGTTGATCGCTAAGCCGATCTAGGAGGCGGGAAATCTGTGCTTCTTTCGTTGAGTATCAGAATTCCTTATGTGATTTGATGATTTATCTGCCCACCTATAAAGTATCAATATCGTATTACAGAATCCAAGACAATTAGTCCGAGTATTACTGTAGGGTATACGCAATTCTAAAGATCGTGTTCAGGTACCGGCGATACTCAATTCCGCCAAGTTCTCCCCTGTGATCACTTGGTCCAATTCAATGTCGATCGCATCAACCAAATAATATTTATCTATCGCCAAGGTCCACCTACCTTTATTTTCCCATACCCCCCGTCTTGGCTTTCCTCTCCTCATATCCCTTTTGTCTTCTCGTGGAGTCCGTCTTGCCTGTTGAACAAGATCGGAATCAGCAGCCCCCCTCAGCCTTTGTTTATTTCATCCCTGATCATTCCGTGCGTTGATCGTTTTTCATGCTGTTTATGTTACCTATCCATCTCCAAGCAGGCTTGGGATACTACAAGCAAGGTCATGCTTGTAAGATACCAAGCCTCTGCGAGCGAGTACGCGCAGGATATGGTTGATGTTTGGCCGGGAAAGAGAAAATGGAGGACAAGAAACGGGAATATGATATAAGTGATCATTATGCCGTTCTTGATGATACGGCATTGTTGTTTTGATCTGTGTGTGTTCCTTCCTGTGTGTACCGGTGTAGATATGCGCTCGTGTCGATTTCCTTCATCGAGGAGACCGTCGAACACTTGGTATAGACATGCCGGTGCATGAGTTACATTAAAGTCAAGAAAAAGTGTGGCTCGTGACCTTTCTTTTCAATTATCGTCCGGCTTCTATTGAACTACCGCCCGCCTAAATTGCAGGTTTGAACTGTTCGCGTGAGCCTTCTGAGCGTGCATCTTCTTTACTTTCATTTGCTGCATCCAGATTATCTTTTCTCTAATGGTTGAAATCGGAGTCTTGAAGTCGGGCAATGTTAACGTAGGAACATCTAATGTATCGGAACGGGCGAGTTGCCTTGACCGAATGATTGAATGTCGTGTGTGTGTATGATAGCGACCGCAGACAGGAGACAGACGAAATATCGGATGAAACAGCGATATTTATCTACTGTTGACAGATGCAAGATCAGGAAGCCGTGGTATAGTAAAGGTAGCTGTGAGAATTCTTCCTATTATGAACAACGAGTACCAATGCTTCTTGATGGATTCGTAATGAATAGCAAAAGGCCATAAAGAAAAGCCCGAGTGGTCTTTTTGAGGTGCGTTATGTCATGAATATTATGCTTTCATTTTTTCCCTCAAATCTTTCGAAGCTGAAAATTTATTCAAGATACTCTCCGCTTTATAATCGCTATGGTTGATACAACGGAGCAGAAAATATGTCCCACATAATTTCTAAGATGCCTTTGGTTTCTTAGATATTGATTTTAGATATCGATGTTAAATATTTGTTTAAATATGTCTTGTCTAGACAGTCAGGGTTAATATTATATTCTATTCAGATAGCCCTCCATATACAAATTTCTTTCAAAATTAAGATTTCTTTATATGACTGCAAGTTCATATCCCTAGAGCTCTACACTCTAACTTTGTCAAGGTGCCTGCATTATTATTTCCAACACTTGATCTTACCAGATCGCTTTACTTTGAATACCGTCATAATATGAGCTACGAGTTCTACAACATACAAACCCATTAGCTAGCTTCTAATGAGTTCACCTTTGAGCAAGATATATGTCAAACTCACCCAAAGCACCTCAACGCAACCCTGCTCACACCTCACCACTCATGTTTTTCCATTCGCCGCTCCGCATACCTGTGTTCCTCTTGAATCAGCGTTTCTTCCTATGTCGACGCACCACAACACACGCTTCCCTTCCCGTTCACCACCGTATGCACGACAAATGAAGAAGGGTACACGACGTCCAAATCAACGCCGGCAAGAAAGGCAGAGAAACGCTCTAGGTACCTCATTGGTTTGCACAGGGCCAGGATCCCGATGTCGTCGAGCAGGTTGAGGAAGGCGAAGTCGTGGATGACGGACAGCGGGTAGCAGAAGAGGAGGATGCCGAGGTCGTCAAGGAATATGAGGCCTTTTTGGGCCTTGGATTTTGGCTTTGCTTTGGTGGTGGTGGTGGAGGTGGCGCTGGTACTTGTAGCGGTTTTGTGGGTTCTGGATCTGGTTCGGCGGCTGGTCGAGGAGTGCTGGCTCGATTTGTAGGTGTTGGTGGATTTCCTGCTTGCTTTGGTGTTTTTGGTGGTGGTGGACGAGGGAGGGGGACGGGATTTCGTGGAATGACTTCGTGCTGATTGGGATGGATTGGGCATAAGGTAGGAGTTGATGATGGGAGAGATGTTATTACTGCCATGAGACGGCTCGTTATTGATATAGTAAATATCTAATTTGCATGACCTCGATCTACATAGCGATGCCACGATACCCTCCTACCCAGATACCATCCGATGTGCCCAAGTAGTTGTCAGATGAACATCTCCACCAGATATCCATCCATACCCAACATCCAACTCCCCACTCCCATCTCATCGTTCACGACGTGGACAACTGGGAGCTCTCCCATGATATGGATCCCACTAGATCTGTCGCATGCTACTGTACATGTATGTCTAGGCTTTTCATCGCGTGTAGCAATGCATTCGAATCATGTCAAACTCACCGCCAAATCCCCAACCACTGACCCACACTTGGCTGGCTGGCTCAACACAACTTCAACTATCCAGCATAGCGTCCACGCATAATCTTACCAGCCAGCAGTAACCATAGACTGTCTCCACTGGCAGTGGTCTCCGGAGAGAGCCAGCGGAGCATCACTCATCCATCACCAAACAACAGCAGCGAAAGAAGATGTGTTTTTTTCCTCTCGCAGTCTAGAACCCACCTGATCCAGATCCTGTGACCGCCAAACGTGACTTCACCGCTGGCACCAATACAAGCAATCCAAGCAATAGCAGTTCCAGTTATAGTTCCACCAATCCTCGACGTCCCATCTGTTCATTTTCAGACTTGGGGTCCATAATTCCGGTTCCATACGCTGCTTACGGCGCAGGTACCTCGGGCCAAACACCAACAGCCTGAGCGTGACGTGGCCGGATGCCTCAACCCCAACTCAGCTCTGGTGGCGTGTGGAAGGAATTCCCATTCGAGACCTCCCTCCTCAGCTATTGATATTTCCCTGCAGCAAGTCGAATGGGGGCGTGCCTGGTGATATATCTTTTCACCCTTTCCAGCAATTAAAAAGGGTTCATAAGGGGCATTGGTTCGATTGCAAGGCTCGGCCCGGAAATCCAGGGTGATCTCTCGGAATTTAGCCTATGATCCAATCAGAGACGCCCCATATCTGGCTAAACTGGAGACACGATGATCCACACGGGATCCACATCGCCCCACTCTGGCCCCACCCACCAACCAAGCATCGAACGAAAGGAAGGAAGGAAGAAAGGGTGAATGCAGTTCCCCCTGCCTTCCCTTTCTAGACGTCTGGTTCCTGACCGCACATCATTCAACCACAACTCACCGTCTCCATCGAGCTGAACCCTATTGCTTTATATACCATCACGGCTGCCAAATACATGCGAGTCTTGCTGCGCAGGAATAATCGATTTGATGAAGCGACCGGCTTCTAATTCACCCAGGAGATAGACGAGTCAGCATCCACACGAGTAAGCTGGAGCGGGCCGCGTTTGCGTTGTCAACACATCAACCAGAACTACAACGCACAGCGTCATCCAACGTTAAAAAACCCAACTCTCCACCTCTACGCTGCCGCAAAGGCCAGTAATCCGTTCTGCCGGCTTACTAGAGTGAAGAATATTACTTTCAGCGAGTCACTCTTGTTGTTTTTCTTCCTGCACACTTAGAAAACCATCATCCGCTAGTAAAAGAAGATACCGCGGGAGGCAATAACGATGCTAAACCCAAAACCCAAAATGCCTATCTACGACTCGTTCCTACCCTCAGGAGCAATTGCCTCACCACCAGTATTCTCACCTGGACGATTGAGCTCGCCGCAGGTACGCAGTGCAGGAACCGAGATGACGGTCGCCGCAGATTATTTTGGTTTGAGAACGAGTCCGCCGAACAACCAACAACGGCCGCCTTATTCCCGTAAGCTTCATTTTTCTTTCCATTTTCTGATGATGCGTTGGTGAGAGAGATCACCGGTGATGGCGCGTGTCGCACCCTGCATTCACGCAGGTCTGACGAGATGTCACATTGATGAGTGTTTGACTTTATTTGACAAACATGGGGTATATTGAGGACGGAACAATCTAACATTACACAGGCTCATCATCAGTACAATCTCGCCGCCCCATCTCCCCACCCAAAACAAGAAGTACGAGCGCGGAAGAGAAGACGGCGTCTATGATCGAGGATTGGAGGGCCTACACCAAGAAAATACGAGAACAAGCTGAAGGCGAGAGAAAGCACATGGCGCAGGACAGAGACAGGATTCAGGAGGTACAGGCAGAGGAGAGAGCATTATGGGATACGGAAAGAACCACACTCATGGCTTCGATTACGGAACAAAACCACAGGATTGCGGAATTGGAGCGGGAAGTCGAGAAGCTGAGGGCCAGTGGTTTGACTGGGAATGTTACTGGTAAGTGCGAAAGATACATAAGCACAGACGGAGGCTGTAAGCTGTAATGGGGAGGAGCAGTATCTCATTGCGTAAAACGTGTTGATGAATTTATCTGGTCACAACCATGGGATTCTATGGAACCTCTGGTTGGAGGAAGCCTAATCGACTCATCATAGCGTCAGACACAAATGAGACCCATTGCGATCTTGCTACACGTCACTGATTATGACAACACACCTATGCAAGTGCCATCCTATATTCAATCAGCTAACGTTATTTAGGTGGCAGAGAAAGATCACAAGGACACGGCCAAGCACCAATAGGCGCAATCGCATACGCCCCAGGATCAATCGCTGTCAGCGTAACCGGTAGCGTAGCAGGGAGCTCCGTCAGTTCCGTACCTCAAGAATCCGGACGGGACGCGAATGGCGCTCGCTTTTACGCACCCACCGCCTCAAACCCTTCTCGTACATTTGTAGACCCAGGTGCCGATGGTCTACGTGTTGACGCGATTTCCTTACCAAGAGAGAGCCCGATCAGAGTCACTTCTAGCGAACTGAGCGCTTCAAGCTTTGGTCCTCAAGGCCCACCAACAAATGGAGGCGGAGTATTGGATAAAATTCCCGAAACACCAGTTGAGAATGTGGATATATCACTTATTCATCCCGGGCTTGAGGGCATACATATCAAAACTTCTGCTATTGAAGCTACATTTGTAGCAACAGTCTTGTCCCCACAAGGCAGCTCCCCTGCAGTTTTGAGTCCAGATGGAGCACCACCGCGTCCCCAAACCAACAGCAAGGAAAACCGACTTCCCCTGTCAAGAGAGACATCAGCATCTGAACGAGAGAAGATCGACACAAAAACATTGATTCTAGCACCGGAGGACAGACGCTTGACTATGCACGCAGGTCACACACCCAATCACTCGGTCACAAACTTAGCAGGCTTTACAGCGGAAAGCGGTTCCGCGACACCCACTAAGGTTAATACGCAAGCAAACCAAGTTCATATTCACCAGAACTCCGAGTCGAGCGCTTTTGATCTTGCAGATGAGGAAGAAGAAGACGTTGATAAACCCCTGACTGGTCCCCTTTCTCTCTCAAACTTGCCAGCGAAAGATGAATTTTTCCTGAGTCAGCTTGCTGAGAAATTAGCCAAGGTTGAGAAGGAGATGGTGGAAGAAGAAGCTCCTGAGGTAGAAGCAGAAAAGAGCACCAAGAGTGCCTTGTCAGATACTACCAGTCCTATCTTGGGATCTTCCCTTGATGAGATCATCGGGGGAGAAGACGAAGAGCCCGTACTACCATTGAGGATGAAATCGAGCACGAATTTCGGAGCACCGTTCGGAAGACTTGGTCATTAGGATGTTGCAATTTTCCTATTTTGCGATGAGGTATCATCATACTGCATTGTCTTTTCTTTAGATTCGATATACCCCAGCACACATAAACACGACTGAGACACAACTTTATTCCTTCTTTTTATTGTATTATAGACCTCCACCTTCAGCAATCTTTGACGCCAAAAACAAGGAGGACAGCATCTTTTCTTTGACTGGGTTTCGAGTCTTTGATAAATTTGAAGATTAAGGAGTGTTGGGCAAAAGGCAAAAAATTGATGGTTGAACACAAAATTAGATTGGATGGTCTGCAGGATGGGAAACAAAAATTCGTCAAGTTCTTCCTTGGACCGGCACATGCATGCACCTGCACATGTAGTCTTTTTCTTTCTCTTTTCTAATTCTATTTCTTTTTTGCTTTTTCGGTATGGCTGGTGTAGTTGTTTGGTTGGCTTGGGGTTTTGGCTAGGATTTAGAATACTGCAGGACGGTTTTATGGCGGTTCTCATTCCAAGTTACAGCGCATTTTCATCAATGGAAAGGAGCGAAATGGATTAGGAAGTTATTTTTTGCGCAGGAAGTTCTGGGGATTGGAATGGATGGACATAGAGATACCCCCACTTTGGCTTTTTAAAGTAGCCTAGCAAGCACGTTTTCTTTTGTATCGAGGTTGACAGTAGTGTAGACATGAAAGTATGGATAAGACAGAGGAAGAGCGGAAGAGACAGAGAAGTGAGAATAGCATAGCGTTATATCATGAGATTGCACGTTTTTTGGTACATGATGGTGTGATTGTCTTGACGTTTTAACTCATTTACTTCTATGCTAAAACGAAAGGTATGACAACTGTGAGCATGGAATTTATGTGGTTGTTTTGATGCGAATCTGGCAGTGGAGAAATCCGCTTTCGATTCACTTTCCAATCTCCTGGTTAGTCATGGATGGACATAGGTTCACGATCAGAGTACTAAACCTCTACTTCAAAAGCAGATTCACTCTCGTTATAAAACTAATTCAGACAAATAAGAGTTGTAGTTTCTATCTATTATTACTACGCAATTCCTGAAATCTAAAGAGCTTTCTCCACAGGCGTAACCCGTTTTTCATCCAGATCCGCGGCGGTCAGGCTCGAGGACTGTATGGCATGTTTGTCGGTCGCGCGCGCCACGCCCTCGATGATGTTCTCACGGGCCTCCTCGCCGTCGATCAGCGCGGCCATCTCCTCGAGCGACGAGCCAGACGTCTCCACGAACAGGAAGTACACGACCAACAGCTCCACGAGGAGCCACACGTCGTACACGATGTAGTACTTCCACTTGATGGCCGTGATCGCGATGGGGTTGGCGTATTGGTTGAAGATGAGCGCGCAGGCCACGAAGAGGTTGTAGAGCACGAGCCCGCGGGCTCGGAGGTTGTAAGGCAGGATCTCCACGACATAGGTCACCTGGAGCGGCGTCCATCCGATGTTGAACGCGAGCGAGTAGAGGAATATCATGGCCAGCACGCCCTTGGCGAGATGGGGGCTCCCCTCGCCGCCGGCGTCGACCTGCTTCTCGTATGTTGACTGCAGACCCGTCCATATGACAAAGGTGATTAGCATGGTGACGGTGGATGTCAAGAACATGGTTCGTCGCCGGAAGCGGTTCACGATCAGCGAGAAGAACAGACAAGTCACGAGACTCCAGATTGCGAGGAGCCCGTTGATGAGGGTCTGCGTTTGTTGCCCGGTGTAGCCTATCGAGTCGAGGATGAGGGTCAGATAGTAGGAGATGAGGCCGTTACCGGACCACTGCGAGAAGAAGCCGACGGCGAGGATGATGGCGAAGCGTAGACGGTTGCCTTTGGTTTTGAAAAAGGTGGCGTAGGAAGTGCTGCTGTTAGCCTCGTTTTCGAGACGAATCGCCTCACGGATCTCTTCCAGCTCGACCATCACGATAGGGTCGCTCGCGTTGGAGTTTCCGTGGTACTTGCAGATAATGTCACGCGCTTCGTCGATGCGGTCTTTGGAGACGAGCCAGCGGGGGGATTCAACGATCCAGAAGAAACAGAGAATCTGGATGATGGACGAGAGCGCTTGGAGGAGAGAGGGAATACGCCAGGCCCAGTTGGACGTTATACGGAAGGTACCGTAGGTTGTCCATGAAGCGACGATGTAGCCGAGATTCCAGAGGGTGTTGTAAATGGACACCATTTGAGCCTGCAATTGTCAGATGTGAAATATGGAAGGATGAGAGGGAAATAAGTAGCGAAAGGGAGGGGTGTTACCTTTTGAGTTGGGAATGCTAACTCCATGATTAGAATTGGTGCAGCGGTGATGTTGAAAGCCAGTCCGAATCCAATGATACCACGAGCGGCGATGAACATTCCTGTGTTTTGAGCTGCGGCTTGGAGAATTACGCCAATTAGGAGAATGCAAGCTCCAAAAACCAAAGTCTTCTTACGTCCAAAGCGATCGCAGGCGAGAGCACAGAATGGCAGGGCGGCCAGTTGGCCAATATTTTGGATGGCGTTGAGACTTTAGCACAAGGGATTAGTCAATGCTCCCTCTGTTCTTTGGGGGGGGAAAACATACATTGCCAAGGTGTCAGCATCTGGTTGATTGAAGAAAGCCTTCCAGTAGTCCAAAGACTGCAAACCATCTATGTTCACATCAGCAAGGTCAAATGTAGGTGGGCAAGCTTGTTCGACATACTCATCATAGATCCATCGTAACCAGTTGCATAACTGGAGATCAGAGACAACAGCAAGATTAAGTTGACCGATATGATGCCTCTATCCGCAAACCAGCCAGTCTTTCGACCAGACAGTGCTGCGTCCATCGTTACTGGACCGTCGCTCGCCATTGCTGTAGCTGTAACTGTAACTTGAACTGTAACTACTCGGAATGTGTGGCCACAGAGTTTGGATGGAAAAAGTAGGAGCCAGGGGGTGCTACTCTCTAGATCTTATGCTTCTCGATGTCGCCCGATGGAGATGTTCTATTACCGTCTACACACCGTGCCACCCTAGGCACCTTATCTGTCGCATGTCCCCTTTGCCTCTTTCAGCAGTGGGAGCTCGTGGAGGTGAACCTAGAATTATGGGTCAGATACTGTAGTCGAGTTCTAGTTGGTGAACCGGCGATCTCGCGGTTGTTGGATAGTTTGCCGGTGGTCTGGCTTATACATATCACGGGGTGACACCAATGTCAACGTCCCCGCATATTAACTCCCCCGCTTTTCCCCAGTATGCTTATCTTATTGATCATATTGTACAGATATATTCCGACCAAGAAGATCTGTTATTATTCAAGAGAAGAAAACATAACTTGTTCGCTCGTTGGAAAAACAAGCTTGCACTTCGGTAACTACAGAACCTTCTTGTTAGTTAGCGAGCAAACGTCATTAGACCTTCTCCTCTCTGTGCTGTGATGACCCGGTGGCTGGAGCATGATAAAAACAACCCCCCCTAGACACGAAGTAAGTCCAGTCCACCGGTATCTAAATCTTAGATCAGTCGCCACTAAGTGTCAGACGAGTTTCGTGGGAAGTCACCACTACGGCGAACTGAATTCGGCAAACTGTTGTGCGACTACTCCGATATCACCGGCTGAGGGGCCTCCTCACTACTAACCGCCGTACTCGGACAAAAAAAACACCTCGGACTTAGATATGCACGGCGAAAGGAGAATGGGATGAAATCCTGGGCAGGTGAAATTCCGTAAGTTTCGTAAGGAACGGATCCCAACGTTAACGTATCTTGATTTGAACATCTCCAATTCTTTGATAAACATGGCATTCGATGAATCATAACCCAATTCAAGCTTGCCGTGTCGTACGTCTCATTCAGTTGATATGGCGGTTTGTCGGTCAATAGCGTCAGCTTACGATACATTACAAGCTGCGGTTCTACACTTCCTTCATCTACGCCGGGCTGGCGCTTCAGGATATGGAAAATCAACCAAACCGCTTAATGATTCGTCGAGCCAAGAATCAGTTGTTAGGGAATCTGTTTTAGAAGCTGCAGAACGTATCTCCAAAGAGTTCGAATTTAGTCGAGATGATTTGAGAAAGGCGGTCAAGGCGTTCATCCAACAGTTAGGTCAGCTACAGATCCAGGACTTGAAGCCCGACCTGTGCTAATTAACCTCTAGATGATGGTTTACAAAAGCCAGGTACTGCAATAGAACAAGTTCCTTCCTTCATCACCAAAGTGCCAAATGGCTGTGAAAAAGTGGGTACGCAATGTTAGCCTCAATAATACAAACAACCTACTAAATAATACAGGGAAGATATCTGGCCGTTGACCTGGGTGGTACGAATCTCCGCGTTTGCTCAGTCACACTGAACGGAGATGGGACACACTCGATGATCCAGTCTAAAATACCAATACCCAGCAACTGTATGGTTTCCCAAACTAGCCAGGCGCTTTTCAAATTCGTCGCACGTAGAGTCCAGGACTTTCTCTTGTCGAACTATCCTGAATCACTCTGTCGTTCAACAATTCAGAATGAACATCAATCTTATTTCAGTCTGGGCTTTACTTTTAGTCATGCGGTCAACCAAACCGCTCTTGACAGTGGCAGCCTTCTTCGTTGGAGCAAGGGTTTTGACATCCACGGAGCCGTAGGCCAGAATGTCTGCAAGCTTCTCCAAGATGAACTAGATGAGTTGAAAGTGTCGGTCCGTGTCTCAGCTCTTGTAAACGACACAGTTGGCACATTAATGGCTCGTGCATATGCTTCTCCACAGTCTTCCCATACCATTATGGGCGCAGTGTTTGGAACTGGAACAAACGGAGCTTACGTAGAGAGGAGAAGTCGAATATCAAAAATGACGTCTCCAACTAGCCCCAACACGATTGACACAGATGCAGAACTTATGGTTGTCAACACCGAGTGGGGAAACTTTGACCAAAAGCTTCACTTTCTCCCAAACACTTCATACGACAATGCTGTAGATCTAGGCAGTCTTAATCCTGGAATCGAGCTTTATGAGAAGAGAATCTCTGGAATGTATTTGGGAGAGATCTTTCGATTTGCTATTCTTGCTCTCTTCAACAATTCCAAAGGCTCTATATTTGGAAAATGCAAAGTACCTCAAAGCTCCAACTTGCATGTACAGTGGGGCATTGATAGCGAGTTCATGAGCATTCTTGAGTGCTACACTGATCAGGATCTTGTCAGAGTGATAGTTGAGATAGAAAAACGACTGGGCATAAAGAACGCCAGCCGAGAAGACGCTAAAGCACTGAAAATGATCTCGCATGCAATAGGAAAACGATCTGCTAGGCTAGGCGCAGTAGCGCTCGGAGCTGTAGTGCTTCAGACAGACAGTTTGAAAAGATGTAGCACGGAAAACCGGTTGATGATTGATATCGGCGTTGATGGCTCGCTTATAGAGAAGTACCCTAGATTTGTCGACAATATCAGAGATGCCTTGAGAGATATCGAGGAGATTGGTGTGAATGGAGAAAAGTTCATTAACATTGCTATCGCAAAGGATGGAAGTGGTGTTGGGGCTGCCATCACGGCACATGTCGCCGCTGAACGGCTTATCTAGATAGCTGAGAACCTAAGGTATCTCATGTTACTATAGGTAGATAGTGAACTTAATAGGCCCTGAGCCGAAAGATCTGCTAGATTACATGACACAGTGTATATTTTGCAAATCAAATCCAGTTTGGGTCTTGATGTCTTGATAGAAAGTGAAAATAAATCCTAAATCTACGAGGTCTGGAACTGCCACAATCTGTGTTCGCACTAGGAACGCTGCGTGATGTATTGATAAACTCAAAAACTATAAATGCACTAAATTTTGGTCGAGCACGTCGCACTTGGACTAATTAGGCAAGGTTCCACCTCGGCCGCGTTTTCAAGTCTTAAACTCCTCTACCCCAACTTTGAACGTCTTTAATGTATTGCTATGCGCGCAGCTTATCAAATGCAGCGATAACATGAGTAGTGATGGGAACAGAACGATGCATGGCCCCAAGCCAACGAAAGCATGTGGTAAGTCTTGTTCAGTGAGCTGCGCAATAGAAGCCGTTTCTGACAACACAATAGTCAATTGTCGTCGACAAAAGGTAAGCTATAATTATCCAGAGATACAAATACCCCGCATCAAATTTGAAGTGTGAGCTTAAGTAATTCGTGTGTACCAGATGAGGTGTGAAGTAGAGCAAGGTTCTGTATGTAGAAGATGCAAATTGAACAAGACGGAGTGTCTCTTCAAGCCTAGAGCAAATGTAAGAATTCAATCATGATCGAACACCATCACATTTTGTCTTACAATCTCGTCCATATTAGGCTGCCGCCGTACCAGTTTCTGAAAGGAGTCAATCGGTAGCTTTGGTTACTGAGATAGGAAATCTGAAATCAGGGGAATCAATGGAGTCGGTGTTAAGCCGCCTCGCAATTATCGAATCAATGCTTGGAATCAATGTCCGATCACCTAACAGAGCTGTCAATGAGATTACTTTGCCGGAAGAAGGTACTTCTGACACAGAATTGGATGGTCTTCTAGAAGCTACTGCAAATCTGAGAAGATTTACCGGTCCACAGAACACAAATATATGGTCACCTGGCGTGGTGAAGCAGTTATGGCTCGCGTGAGTTCTCGGATATTGTCTTCTAATACTTCATTAATTAATGGTGACTAGGTTCTATTCAAATATGGAAGGCCTCCACTTTCAATCTGAAAGGGAAGCTGCGGAAAATCCGACACCTCTACTGCTAGCATCTATACTCTACGTTTCAGCTCTTCACCACAACTCTGAACAACTAGCTGCCTTAGCTCCTTTATACTTTCGAGCAACTTGTAGCGCAATTGCTGAATTATCTATTCCGTCGTGTTTAAAGTCTTCGGAACTGAGGGCGGCAGTCAACAAGGGGAAGCCTCCATTGCCAGCTGAGCAAGTCGCATTTCAAGATGTTCTTGGTCTAATTCTGGCAGGATTAGTTTCTGAGGCTTTCATAGACTTAACTGGAATCTGGATATCGATCGGGTATAGACTCACTTTAGATCATTGTCCGGTGTGGATCGATGAAAGATCGAGCAAATGGAGACAGCTTTTTTCAGGTTTACAGGTTATTACCCACTTCCTCGTCATTTGATAATTCTAACGCTAACTTAAAAATAGATTATTGACCTTGAACATGCTTCTCTTCATCTTTCTTGTCCGATAATTCCGATGAAAGCTCCTCTACCGTCTTTGCGTCAGCTGCAAAGCTTTGTGGAAGATCCTTTTAACAGACTGACCGAAATGATGCACGTTGGACTCAGCCACTTCAGTGGCCGAGGTTTACCCACAATCTGGTCCTTCATATCATGTAATGACTTGGGAGGACGTACCTTACCGATGTCTTCGTACACTGATGCAGATGCTAAAGTGATAGGAGATTGGGCTAGAAGCCTGGATGATTGGCTTTCCAGTTCAAATAGTGAGTCTACTGACAATAATGTATACTTCGTCGCTGATCTTGTAAGAACCTACGAATTCTGAGACAGATCGGGTTCAAATAATACGACAGTACAGCTTACATCGGCTGTTTGTTCTTTCTATTTATCATCCAGCACGTGGATGTGATCTATTTGCAAATAGTGTCGCATCCATAGAGCGTCATGAGCTTCTGTCCTCGGCCCGAACTACCCTTCGATTACACAACAATGATAAAGGGATTTGGGCTAACTGGGACCTTGTGGTATTGCTAAATTTTACAAATATAAGATACTTAGGCTAATTTCCGTTAGATCATTACTTGGGCTGCAATTCTTGTTCTTCAAGCTTCAGAGGGAGGCATGGGGGAGCATGGAGGTATGCTTAGACCAGTTAGATGGCACATATACATGAAACTAATAGTGCTTCAGATCTTCCACTTGTACAAACACATCTCAATATACTGCAAGGGACACGCCGACCTGCTCCTAGTCTCCACCATACTTTAGCAAACCGCCTTGAAACTTGGCTTCAAAATATGAACACGCCACCGGCGATTGATCCGGATGTAGCGCAGATGGATTTTGATCCTTCATGGGCAATATTTGACGAAAACAGCAACAGACTTGCTTCGGAAACTTTTTTTCAACAGCTGGACGTGAACCAAAACATCAATTTGGAGGCGGAAAACTTAGACTCCATGGCCAACAATGCTGTCAGCGTTCATGACCCACGAAACTTCCAGAACGGAAAGGGTTGGAACAGCCACGATAACGTTATTGATGCGTGGCCTTCAAACCTTCTCCGTCTTTTTGGCACCGCTGACTACCAGTCTTCAAGTAATGGTGTGGTCAACCTTCCTTAATTTCTAACTCCAGTCAACACATCTTTTAAGATCAGGATTCAGCCTCTACCTCTGGCCGCCTAGTACTGTCTTATTCTATTAGCCAGTTACGATTAATCAAGGCATTATGTAGGCATATTATTGGCTAAAGGCACAGTGTTGATAAAATTGAGCCCAATGTGTGTTGGAATTGTTCATATATTTCAACGGCAATTATCTACAATTTACACCTAACGGTTTTCAGAACCTAGAATCAACTCTATCTAAACAACTACAGGGCTTCCTATCCGTCCACTCATTCTGTCAAGGATGAGATCATCGGAAACAAATAATCGCTGCGTTCTCTCTGGGAACTCGGGTATTCTTGATGCCATGCTATCTGGGGTAAGTTCTGGTGTGACTGCTCTGGGTAGAGGTGTTGATGGAGGTGCGAGCTCCTGCTTTTGGGATATCGCAGCCAATTCTTGCCTGGCAGTATCATTCTGCTCTATGATATCGCGTTCTAGGCTCTTTTCACATTTGTCATCTTCTGGAATAGATGCCCTTTTCTGTACAGCTATTGGTATCGCTTGGGTAAAGCCGAGCTTACTTGCGACAACTTCGATGCTTTTGAAATACTTTAAAAGGTTAATTGGAGGATGATACATCATGTTTCTTGCACGTACCTTCACAGTCTTGACTTGAAGTTCCAAGGTGGCATCCTCGTCACATACGACCATCGAGTGTGGATGCATCTGGAGTGCCGATAATGTCCACATATGATTCACACCTCCTTCGATACACTTCTGCAAGGCTAGGGATTTATGGGCACCGGTTACTACAATTATTACTTCACGAGCCTGATTTACAGTTTCGTCAGCATATGCTTTTATTATTTACTGCCAGGGCTTTTGTTGGGGACGTGGGAGGGTAGGGCTGAGAACTGACTTCGAGAATTGTTTGTACTCCCACAGTAAGTGCCATTTTGGGCACAAGGTCTAAATCATTTCCGAAGAATCTCGAATTCGCAATGACAGTGTCATATGCCAGAGTTTTGACCCTTGTTCTACTGGCTAAGCTGGACCCAGGCTCATTGAATGCGATGTGACCATCTGCTCCGATGCCTCCCAGGAATAGATCGATTCCTCCAACAGCACGTATTTTCGTCTCATAGGCTACACATTCGGCTTCGAGGTCCGCAGCGTTCCCATTCAGGATATTTATCTGCGAAGGAGGAATGTCGACATGTGAAAAGAAGTTCTGAAACATGAACGAATGGTAGCTTTCTGGATGTTCACGCGGGAGATTGATATATTCATCCTATTATGAGTTAATTTACATAATCTTACTGCATGCATTCTCAATGTTTTGCTAACCATATTGAATGTGATCACATTCCGAAAAGAGACTTCACCGGCACGAAATCTCTCAACTAGAGTCTTGTATATGAGCATAGGACTGCTACCTGTGGGTAGGCCCAGAATGAATGGTCTCGATTCTGTCGGTGCGAAGGTTTTTATGCGATCTTTCACAGTCAGGACGCGCCATATTGGCTATGGCCGACATAGACATTACCTATTATGTATTGAGCAATGTAGACCGAAGCATCGAGCTTCTGATCACGGATCACTAATCTCATCGTGATGTATTGGCTGGATGATTTTTTCAAATTTTAGAATTTCGAGGGTATGTATTGGAAAGAACAGAACAGAACAGTGTACATAAAATCAATACATATAGTTAAACTTTCCCCCTGGCGGATTTAAGACTTCTATCGTAGCCGTAGCCTTGCCCCTCTTACGGCGCCGCTGTCAACATCGTGGGATAAGCTTTCGGTGTACATGGCAAATCCGGTGAAGTCGGGAAACCCCATCTTTCATCTCTTACAACAATCACCCGGATTCAGCACCACTTTACCGTACCGCTATCGGCTTGTTTCACCACCAGAGAAGCACTTGTCCTTAGGTTAGTAAAGCCTGGTGACTCGTCTATCTTTATTTAGCGAAGAAACAGGGACCGTTCTCGGCTTTGTCCGCTCGCAACTCTCTGTCGAAGTTACGGTACAAATGGCTACAAGATGGCCGCCAAGCAAATGCGATTGATGCAATCTTTCTTTAACCGCGATTTTATCAAACAATTATCTCCTTTTCCTATTTGCACCAGCTCCCACAAGTTGCAAGCTATGTTTCGATACGATATATGAGTTCGATCATTTGATGTTCGAACAGAACATGTGTTCTCATCTATGCAGAGCTTGTGCTCAATTAGTATTGTATTAGAACTCAGACGTGTCAAATTGTAGCAACAGTATAATTCCCCCAACGTGGCAACTTAAAGCTTCAGCAGAGGTGATTTACCATTAAAAGGTGTAAGAATATAGGACGAACTAAGAAAATAGCATGAAATAACTCTCGGTTTGACATTATAGACAATGTGAAGACTGTTGAAAGTACAGCTGCACTGAGCAAATGTTACCGCCGAAAATGAAAATATCTTGGAGCGCTTCGAAATGGATGATATTAATTTATACCGGTTCTAATTTCTATTACCTTCCAATATATAAGAACAATATCAGTAAACATGGTTCGCCAACTCTCTGGCAGCTAATGAATATTTACAAGACAAACCCAACAACCAAGCCGAGTGCTCCAACAGCTGTACCAGCACGAAGCAATTGAGCACCACCAGTTGGAGTCACCGAAGCAACATTTCCTGATGGTCCGGTCGAAGAGGCTGGGTTTGAAGTTTTTGTTGACAGGCTTGAGAATTCAACTATACTTGTTTGGCTCTTATTAGAACCTGCTGCGGTCTTACTCACACCTGCTTCTGATGTGACTGATGATTCCTACAGAGCCGTTTTTGTCTCCTCTGGAGAATTGCTTGTGGTGCTGCTGCTCCCTTATCCAACATCATCATCTAAAAGATTGCCTGTCCGACCACTCTCATCTGAAAAGTAGCCTGTGGAAGCTCGAGTTAGTTGAATTACTTACATGTATACTGGCGCAGCAAAATATTGCACTGAGAAGTCAACCGAAAATACTAGTGGCTAAATCTAAACACAGAAATGTCCCATCAGTATATGCGAAACAACTCTCGTCACTATCGCAATCCAAGGTAGCGCGCTTCTTTGTTAACCCATCATTACTATCATCATCTCCATCCGAATCAGAAGCAGTAACTGTGCAAGCTGAACCTCCAATAATATTGCAGGATGATTGTTGTTCGAATGAAAGGCAGGTTTGGACACAAGAAACGTTATTCCGCATTGTGAACCACATGAGCCACTTGAGGAGCCGCTTGAGGAGTCGCTTGAGAAGTCACCTGGGCTTCCTGAGCCACCAGAATCACCAGAATCACCACCCGATGATCAGCCAGAGGAAGATCCATCAGTTGAAGGCTAGGAAATTGCATTGGAATTTGTGCAGGAAACAGCTAAACTGAAAGGCAGTATGGAGAGCCCAAAGGTGACCTGAGAGATACGCATGTTGATAACAGTACTTGGCTTTTAGATTGCAAAAGCTATTAGTGGTGATTGAAGTTTGAAGAATCTTTTCAACTGAATTATAGAAAGTATGGGGAGAGGGATTCAGACCAGATATTATACAAGTAAAGCGTAAAACCAAGCTGTCTCTGTTTGTATCCCAGGCATATCCCAACACGTATTTGTAACTAAAGACAAAACCCGCAAAAATAAACGAACTTTTGTATTTTTGCTCATCGCAAAAAGCCGCACAGTATGCCTAGATCAAAAGCCTACATTTTAGGACTAGTTCTGGATTGGGTTAAATAGCAGACAAGCATTTTTGAGATCGCGCACATACCGTGGCTAGTCATGTGCGGCTGAGAAACCGCTGCTGCTTAAATAAGTAACTATGTTTCCCCTTTTATTGCCTTTAACTTCATGTGGATTTGACACTGTTCTCCTCAAAGAACACAAACGCGGCCATGGTATTTGTGCATGACGGACAATACCTATCTACTGAAAAGTGAGTCGTTATGCTGTCATATCCTCCTTGCCTAGGTCTTGCACAATCTCCGCAACGTGGGTAAAACTAAGTTCAGCCATTGTCTCCTCCCAGAGTGTTCTTGCAACCTCGACACTTTAGAGTCGCTAGATCTACGATTCAGCTCTGTGAATATGCTACAGTTCATACTTGTCATGTGGTACATTGACTATCAAGTCGAACATTATGGATTGGTGCATTGAAAAGTGAAAAGAGTCTTGAAAACTAGGAATAACTCTGTGGCAGAACAGTATCGGAAATCCATTCTTTTTTCGGGGTAACCAAATTTTCTTCTCAAAGAGAATGCTAGGATCAGTCATTATTACATTGAACCTATGCCCATAAATACACACATCAGAACCTATCAACCCAGTGTAACACCACCACCCACACCTCCATTCTAACGCCATATCAATGCAGCTTTAGAGCCTTCTAAACCGAACATATTTTACAAAAATCCCTTACTCAAACTCATCTCTCTCCGCAAGCTACTCTTTCTCTTTGGGATGTCCAACCCATCCTCAGAAAACTCGCCTAGGGCAGGTGTTCCCGCCCGACTACCAACGGCTCTCGGCCATTTCTGAGGCATAGTTGAGCCCCCTCTTGTCTTCAGGATCTCTATTTCGCGTTCGAGACGCAGTGCCTTCTCCTTCTCCTCCCGCAACTCTCGCTCGGCGCGACGGGCCGATAGTTGATTGGTAGAATCTGACGACTGAAGCTCATCGATAGTAGCCAGGAGCTTCTCAACCTTGTCACGGGAACGAGCGATGTCCTCCTGCAATGAAGCATTCGACTTTTCCTTCCGCTCAATCTGGAGCTGTAGGTCTTTGACGGTTCGATCAACGTTACGGACCGAACGTTGTGACTGGTTGCGTTTTGTTTCTTGAGCTTCAAGCTGAACCTCGAGCTGTAAATTGTTAGCTATGTTCTGGCGGGGCTGACAACGTGATTGAGACTTACTTCTTGTACGCGGCCGTGGAGGAACCTGACATCTTGGCTGGCACTTGAGTAACCTTTAGTCTCAAGATCCACAAGACGAACTTGAACGTCTTTTAGCGACTTCTCAAGCGCTGCCTTCTCGTGGTTTAGCTGGACTATCATCTCACGTTCGGCAACGATGTCCTTTTGCATTTCAGACGCCAACGCCTCGGCACGACGCATCTTACCCACCGCGGCAGCAGCGATGTCTTCTTGTTGCGCAAGGTTGGACTTGAGCTCTAAAATTTCACGATCAACTCCAGCAGCATTGCGCAATGCAGGACTATCACTACGGGTAAGATCCTCGAGTCCAGTCTTTGCCTCCTCAAGACGCGCTTCAAGACCTCTCTTTTCCCGCTGAAGCATATCGCGCTCTGCGGCAACATCGTCCACGGAGGTTCGTAATGTGCGGACTTGAGAGAGAAGTGACACGATCTTTCCTTGGGCATCATCATGAGCATTCACAGCCTCGTCTCTTGAGGCCGAAAGATCGGCAAGGGTAGATTCGAGACGCGACTTTTCCTTGGACCAAGTGGAGCTGTTCAGAACCTCGTCATCCCACTTAGAACGGAGTTCATCAAGCTCTTCTCGAAGTCGAGTACTCTCAGCTTGCTTGAACAGCTTCTCTTCGCGAGCGATATCAAGCTCGTTTGTGAGTGTCGCAAATTCGGCTTGATATTTTTTGCGAGTTTGTTCCATGCTTGACTCCTTGTCTTCAATATCCATTGCACGTTGGCTGCGGTAATCCTCGAGTTCATGCTGAAGGCGCTTTCGGGCCTGAAGTGCGGCTTCAAGGTCGGCAGACATATCCTCTAGCCTCTCCTCAAAGCTTTGGTTCTGTCGTTGAATATCCTCAATTGTAGCCTCCATTTCCTTTCTCTCCGACATGATTTCAGCACACTGTTCTTCCGTTTCCTTGGCTTGAGACCGGGCGAACTGTTCAGCTCTAGATGCTTTGAGGACCGCAATTTCGGCCTGCTCGAGCTTGCTGAAGTATTCATCGGCTCGGCTCTTGTAAAGAGCAAGGTTGGACGTGACATCAGCCAGCCTGGATGATTCAGCGTCTAAACGAATCTGAATATCCGCATATTCTTCAAGAAGTTGACTCCGACTAGCCGCATCCTGGTCTCTCTGTAAAGTCATCTCTTCTAAATCAGACTTCGAATCCCTTAGCTCTACTTCTAGAGTTGCACGGGTGTGTTTAAGTTCTTGAAAATGCGCTTTAGTATCCTGAAGCTCGGCAACAGTGTCTGTATGAGCATGCATAATGGATCGCCGAGACTCTTCCTGATTATTGATCAATTCAAAGAGCTCTTCATGAGACTTAGTTTGAACATCTCGGAGGGATAGTTGACCGGTCTGAATACTTTTCTCAAGAGCAGACACCTTTTTGGCAGAGTCGTCTAACATACCGTGAAGTCGACTGTTGGCTTGTTCCAGTTTTTGAACCCGTCGCAGAGAGGGGCTATCCTCGGTCCACATATCATGGGATGGTGCTTTGAGTTCCAGCTGACTTTGAAGATGTCTGTTCTGCATTTGAGCAAGTTGAAGCTGATTTTGAAGCTCTTCAAAGTCGGCTTTAAGGTCCATTCTGTTATTAAAGCTCAGTAGATCTGCAGTGCGGTCTGATCTACCAGAGTCCTGATTGTTTATATCAGTATTCTGGAATCTACGAGTCGGGGTTGTGACGTTAGAGCGCGGTCGGGTATTGAGCTTGTTCTTAAGTATCGGTGATTGGAATGGACCCTGATTTGGGTTGATTTCCTCCAGTTTTGGACGAGTTGGAGAATTACGGTCTGGTGAGTCGAAACCCTCTTCGTATCTACGTCGCATATCAACTAGCTGGGCTTCGGCATTTGCTCGCCCCGCAGATTGTATTCGCAGGTTTTGTTGCAATTCGTCGATCTTCTGGGCTAGACTTGGAACAAGATTTGGTGGTGAGCGTGAAGAATTCTGGTCGCTACTGGGCCCATCAATCTGTGCGAGGGTGTTTAGGCTTTCTGGATCGACTTTGCGCATGAGCTGAAGAACCTCGGTTTCACGAGCATCAATTATTCCTTGCAATTGTCGACTTTTTGCTTGCGCTTGACTATGTAGCTGGCGTTCGTTTTCAAGCTTCCGGTTGGCTTCTGCTAGCTGTGTGGTAAACGTAGATGAAGCCATCTCAGCATTCCTGCTGGTCTTGTGCTCGCGAGCGACTTCGTGGTTGAGATCCTCTAGGCTAAGTTGCAGTTTTTCCTTCTGTTTTTCCATTGACGCAAGCGCCAGCTGGGCATCGGTTAGTTGCTTGTTGAGCTTTTGATTTTGCTCATCTGCCTTAGTCTTTTCACGCTGAAGTGTCATAATCTGACTACGTGAAGACTCATTCACTTTGGAACCGGAACGAGCTAACTCAAGCCCCTTTTGCTGAATTTTGTTAAGGAGGGCTCGGTTATCATTTTCAGAAGCTGTAAGGCGGCTGCGGACGGTATTGAGTTCCCGCTCAAGTCGTTCTTTTTGCTGGTCTACCTTTAGACCAAAATCACCTGATTCCAGAATCAATTTGTTTAGATCCTGGACTTGCTGATTGAGGCGTCCGCATTCCTCCTCGAAGTATTTCGCCCGATTTTGCTCAGCATCCAGGTCCTTACGTAGGCTCGTTTCTCGTTCGCGTGCAAGACGAGATGCACTTCGATCACCGGCGAGTTCAGCTTGAATTCTTGCCTCTTCAGCGGCAGCTTTTGCTTCTCTCAGTTTCCGAATCTCACTTCGAGCTTCATTTCGCTCCTTTTCAGCAGTGACTCGAGCTTCCATCGCACGCCTGAGGGTGTCCTGTTGCACATACAACTCCTTTTCGATGATAATTTTGGCTTCGTTGACTTCTGCAAACTTCTGGTTAAGCTCATTGTATTTATGGTCGGACAATAACTGAACGTCATCTCTAGATTGGCGTTCTCTGCTCAAATCCTTTTGCACATCTGACAATTGCTGCTTCAGATCTGCGATTTGACCCTCTAGCATCTTACGATTTTGTCCTGCTTGGACATCCTCAGTAAGCCTGGCATCGAGGAGTTTTTTAGCATCTGCTGCTTCTTTCTCTAGATTCGACTTTTGTGACTTCATAGAAAACATCTCGGCTTGAACTTCACGCAGTCGATTGGAGATGTTTTCTTTATCAGAAGCAAGAGTCTTTTTTTCATCGTCGAATTTCCTCCTTTCGGCTTCGTACCTGCTATTATCAGATCGGAGAACAGCAAGTTCGCTTTCTTTTCGCCGCATCAGGTCCTCGTAACCAGTAGAAGTAGCAGAGAGTTCCGAAATTTGTTGATGAACCCTCCTGTTTTCAGCAGCTAGTTCACTCTCCTTTGCTTTGGCGACTTGGAGTTCTTTCGTTGCGGTGGCAAACTTCACGTCAAGGTCTTGATCCACTTTAAGAAGTTTCCCTTCTAGATCCTGCACTTTACGATCTTTCAGTGTCAACTGGCTTTGGAGCATCCTGATATCTTGCTCAAGTCGGGATTCCTCGGCACTCCTCTCTGACTGAGACTGGGCAAGGCTGTGGAGTTTATCATCGAGATCTGCAAGTTTCTCAGCTAAGTCTTTCTTCTCACTTTCCAACTTTGAGATGATTTGGCCAGCTTGCTCCAATTGCGATCGCAGCTTCTCGGATTGTTGTTCGGCTTTCTTTTTGGCTTCTAGAATATCATCAAGTTGGTCCTCTAGCTTTTCTTGATCATCCAAGGCACCTGCAAGTTTATCGGTAAGTTCAACTTCTCGTTGCTGCAGACGCATAAATATCTCCTCTTTATCCAATGCCAATGCTCGCTCGCTCTCGAGAGTGTGTTGTATACGCTGCATTTCGGTGTGTGCGTTTCGACGCTCTTCATCAAGTCTTTGCCTCTCCGTTGCCTCTGCCTGCATTTTTTCGTTAAGCTTCTGAATCATTTGATCTCGCTTTTTGACTTCCCCAGATGTCCGCGTTGCACCTAGCAGAGGCTTCATTTTAACCAGTAGCCGCCACCAAGGATTCTCAGATAGATCAAGATATACTTGAAAGTTACGTTGAATGATGCGAGTAGCTTCGGCCCGATAAAGTCTCTTGTGAGCAATGCGTCGCTGGATAAATCCTCGAGCCACAGATTGGAATCGAGACATGATTTCCCGAATGAGGGAGTCTCTTTGCTCCTCAAGCTCTGCCAGCACACCTGCTCTAAAGAAGACCTTTGTGATACCTACTCGGAACAAGGACTTGTCTAAAGCCAGTTTATCAAGGATGATGGATGCAGCCGCTTGGCCCTCAAGATACCCCTTTGGCATATTCCGACACAGTACCTCATATCTTTGCCGAAATTCCGAGAATGGTAAGCGATTAGGGAAGCCAGTACGCGCAATTCGTATACCCTCAAGAACACCATTGCACCTAAGCTGGTCAAGTACAAGTGGTGCACTCAACTGCTTTGGACGCTTTTTATGGTTCGGAATTATACATCTCACAAAGTGAGGATGTGTAGAGTGCAGTTGAGCCATTAAGGTCCCCAGTTGCTCCTTGTGTCTCTGAGCGACAGTTCGGAACAAGCCCTTCTTGACTCTACTTCTCGTTGCACCGCTTTCATCCTCGCCATCTCCACAGTCAGCGAAAAGTGTCGCGACGTGCTTGTCTGTGGAGGCTGCCAGTAGCCGTGTGATGTTGTCGTTGAGCGGATCCTTGTTCTTTTCGAGCCATCCTTCAGTCGAGTATTCAACTTCAGCAGCATAGTGCGTAAGCATGAACCCGTGGCCGTGGCCGGGGCGGGATGGCCTATACTTGGGTGTCTTCCGATCCCAGAGGGAGTGTAACTTTTCGGTGAAAGACTTGTCTGTGGCTTTGGGCATTACCGAGTCTTCATCCAAACACGAGAATATACCAATAGGATTTGGCAGCTCTATCAAGTCGATAGTGGGCTGAAGATCATGCCCGAAATCAATAAACTTCCACTCAATTTGCTCGCGAGCATATTCCTCCTGTTCAAGAACAAACATATGGTGGTTGAAAAATTGTTGAAGTTTCTCGTTGGTATAGTTGATACACAGCTGCTCAAAGCTGTTCTCTTCAAAGATCTCGAAACCTGCGATATCTAATACCCCGATAAAATGGGAATCATCCAGGCCCATACCAGTTCTGTCTAGTTGTCGGTTGATTCGTGTGACCAAGTCGCCAAATCCGCGCTCATAGATACCTTTAGACAAAGCGTCAATGGCTAGTCTGACCTGTTCTGGCGTTTGAACCTTTTCAACCCATTCCCGACCCGCTTTGACACGGGGATGCAAAAGTCCCCTCAAAAATGGTTCGATGGGTATGCCTAAGAGCCGACATACTTTCTCAGCGTGTGACTTTGCATCTGGAGCAAGGCGAGCTTGATCAGCAGCTCTGTTCTCCTTGACGACTGTGATATTACCCAAATGAAGGACAGCTGCCACAGTTCGAAGAGTGGACAATTGCTCTTTGTCGGAAAATCCCATTATACTAAAAGCCTCAACGAGAGATTGCCACTCTTCCCGATCAGATACGCCTGTGATTGTATCATTGCCATCCTTGGTATAAGCAAAGTCCCCTACATCCAGGTTTTCTAGAAGTAAATCACGTTTCATTTGCTGGTCAGCACCTTTCAAAAGCTGATAAAATACGTGATAATTTCTTTCCTGGGAATTGAGCTTCACAACTCGAGACTTTTCCAATAGATACCAGTCGATAAAGGCGCCTGCAATAGAGCCGGTACGAGTGAACTCTATGCGAATAAATTTACCAAAACGAGAAGAATTGTTATTTCTAACAGTTTGCGCATTGCCAAAAGCTTCAAGAATTGGGTTAGCGCGAAGGATTTGCTGAGAAAGATTCGAGTGCTGTTGGGTTTTGTTTTTTATTGGAGACTCAGAATGAGCAACTGCTGCAAGGTATTGTATAACCTTTTTGGTATTCTCAGTCTTTCCAGCACCAGATTCTCCAGTAACCAAAATGCTTTGGTTTTCCCCTTCTTCAACGAGATTTCTGAATGCCTCGTCCGCCATGGCGAAGATATGCGGTTTTGTGTCTTCTCGGCTTTGGCCTTTGTACATATTGATGTATTCGTTCGTATAAATTGGCAGCAAACAATATGGATTAATAGCAACCAAGAACAATCCAGAATATGTATAGATCAGGTCTGCTTGGTACCTCATATGGAGATTGTGAACCACAGATGCCTCATTGAGGTGTGTAAGCTCTGCCATATCGTCCGCTTTGTCGAATTTTGCTGGGTTTACTTTATCTACAGAGTCCGCATCTACTTCTCGTTGCTATCAAACAAGTCAGACAAATTATGGAGTAAGTAGTACGGGATCTTACGCTGCCATCGTCACATTGGACAAGTAATTGATTAGATCCCAGCTCTTCCACAACCCAACCTTTCACAAAGGCTGCCTGCGTATCCTTTAGCCACACATATCGTTTTCCAGAAAAATCATTTTCTCCTTCTATGCTCTTGACAACTTCCGAACTCCTCTGCATTTCTTCGGTTTTTATAAACGATGGAGCAAACGTATTTGTAGTAGGTATAGCATTCCTAGGGCCAGACCCTCGCCTTGATACATATTCAGTCGACCCACTAGGTTGTAGGATTACTGATGAGAGATTTGAGAAGGACTGATTGCGATTGTGACTGTGGACTGGTGGGCTCCTTCCTGGCGATGAAGGAGAGGGCAGCACCACTGACTTGGGTCTGTTCGAGTTTCCGGGGGCTGGAGATGTGGAAGCAGTTCGCGCAAACGGATTGTTACGCTTTGCTCCATTATTAGATGCCATCCCGAGGCGTCGGAGCAAATAGCTTTAAGAAGCTCTAGTATAGTGTAATGAAAACTGAGCAACGAGCCATATGGAAGGGACGCGTCCCAAGCGAAGAAAAGAAACAAATTGTGGAATCTTAGTATAATTGATTAAATTCCTTTGCAGTACATCTGCGACCACAAATAAGAGTGGCAATCCGGTGGTTGTTGGGCGTTGGTCTGTACCGCTTTGTCAATCGTGGTTTATTTAGACGCGAGCTCTGGTGTTGTCAGATGTAAACAAAGCCTCGGGGTCACGTGATCTTAAGTAAGTGCTAATTTAGTGGAGATCCTTGGTTGATCCAACCTTGGTAGCCAGACCAACTAGCTGCTCATTTCACCTTCAACCATATACCGCGTACAACGTCACAAGAAGCAAACAGTCCTTCAGATATTTTGTTCCAAGGGCTGATACTCCTGGATTAGGTGTCCATGTTTTGACTTGGGTTTCTTTCTATTGCCAGTTGGCCTACCAAGCATTGTCCTGTCCCTTGTGCTAGTCGCAAAGCAGATTTCTCTCACTGAGTCGCAGTAATCTTTTCGATACCAGCACCTCCTTCCCCCTTCAAGCACCAAATCCTCTATCGTTGCAAGAGAATGCTCTCTGCATACCCACTCTTTCAAAATGTCCGAATACAATCAACAACCCCATTATGGAGTCAACTATGGTAGCCAAAACCAGACCAACACACCCTATCTTCCTCCATACCCAAATCAATATTCCCAGCCAAATGACAGTGGCTCGTCGCAACAGAACTATGTTCCAAATTACGATGTGAATGCTGCTGCTTACGGTTACAATCAATCCATGCCTGGATTCAACACGGCAGTGGCAGCCTCCACAGTTCCTCCATTACCAATATATCAGGGCTGGAATCAAGACACTATACCTTTACCAACTTACAATGCTCCGCCAAATAACATTTACAACAACCAGAACTATCCCAACTATTCACAGCCATATCCTCCCATACCCCAACAAAATTACCAGCCCAATCCACAATTAGGCAAATCATATAATGAGATAGATCATAGTAATGGTTACGCGCCACCCAACCACACACCGGTTATCTACAGCTCGGCACAATATCGTGGAAGTGATGGCAATGGGTACATTGACACAGCTCATCGAGCAGTATATTCTGCACCACAAGACGCAGCTCCACTTTCCATAACCCGCATAGGTAAGTTGCATCCAACAGTCTTGTAGTCATGTTCTAAATTTAGTCAGGATCCAATGATTATAGCTACAACACTCGAGAAATACCCCAAATTCAGCGGCCGCAATCTTCAACCTCTCATACCCCATACGCAGCTTCACCCACTGAAGATCACCATGGTACACGCTCTACTTTTAAGCAAAGTCACATGGTGTATGTGCCAGCGAGTGAGAAGCCACAAGTTCAATCTGATGCAGTCATTCCTTCCAAGTCTAGCAAATCAACCTTAGTGAATAGTAGCACGGCGGAATTGCCAGAGCGGAGGCCACAGACTCCAGCTCTAGCTTCATTAAATTTAGTAGAGAATCCTACGAGATATGATTCAACTGCCGAAGGACGGGAGGACGCGAAACTTGCAGTTCTAAAACTTTATCCGCAAAAGATAGGCTACAATGAGATTGTCGAAGGTGGTGGTGTCAGTGAAGAATACCTGAAGCCAGTGTTTGATGACTTAAAACTATCGCGGAATGCGGGGACACCTGTTAATGGTCGTTCAGCTGCAGTACTTGCTCATGATCAAACCCCGAATTTTAACGCATCTGGATCTGGAGTTTCAAAACCACTTAATGGTGCCACGCCTGCAACCTACAAGCCCAGATCTGATACGCCTAACAAGATCATTGAAGACAAGATTGTTGATGGCCCTTCTATAACATCAAGTACGGAGAAAACTGGCAACTTCTTCCAAGACTCACCGACAACGAGCGCAAAGTCTGCTACCGTGGCTGAAAAGGAGCGAACGTTGCAAATGAAGATGGAAGCGCTAAGAAAATCTAGAGAAGAACGGGCTCAGAAGGCAGCAGCGAAGAATGCTTCAGCTGGTCCCGTCCCAAAAGATCCAAATTTACCCCCAAAGCCGCCCTCAAACCCCACGGCTGCACCTATAGGCCTGCCCGTTGCAAGAATTGAGCCGACGATGATGACTACACATAAAACCGACGTCGAAGCTTCAACACCAGTCGTGTCAACGCCCCCTTCCACCTTGCACACGAAAGAGCCTTCAAATCTGACGCGTGGAGAATCTATACCTCTTTCTACATCGCCTGTACAGCAGTCCACCTTACCAGAATCTGGCCAGCAGATTTTAAATATTCTAAATATATCCCAGTCTTCCGTCGCTGCCTCTATATCTGAGCAACCCACGATACCAGGTCTGTTCATGAACCAGCGGAAACGGCCCGTGGCTGCCGATTTCGACACACCAGTGGTGATGTCACCTTTCAAGCGACCTTTTGGTCATAGTCGTAGCGATACGCCATTGATTATTGATGTCAGCGAGAGCGACGATGAAGATGGGGACGTGGAGATGGAGCTTGACTCTCCAAATGATCAAGAGTTTTTCGTATTGCCCGACCGAAAAATGTTTGACCAACGCATCTCAAATACTCAAACTCCTGCACAATCTCTCAGCTTTGCTCCCCACAAGCCTGCCTACACTCCACCACAGGTGCCCATCGCTCCAGCCAGCCAGAAGATAGGAAAAGTGGAGGTTTTGCGGCAAAAAGAGCAGCAGATTGAGGAGATGAGAAGAAAAATCGCGGAAGCCGAAGCTGCCAAAGCTCAGAAGAAAGCTCAGCGGATTGCGAGCGGTTCTAATACGCCTCGCCCAGCAAGTGTTAATGCCATTAAGAGCATTGAAGATGACAGAGGAAATGACAGAGTGACCGGTGGAACAGTTCAAGCTGCTACTCAGATCCAACAAAGCATCGATAACGCAGAGGTCAAAGTCAACTCAGAACAAAAGCGGCTTGCTGAGGCACACGCTGTGGAGTTAGAAAAAGCCGCCGAGTTGAAGAAACAAGAGATCCAGAGCAAGCAGCTTCGGCGCCAGAAAATTGCTACTGACCTTCCTAGAGTGGACGCAGAAGTACAAGAAAAGAAGCGGAAACTCGAGGAAATCCGTGCTCAGATGGCTCAGATGGAAGCTGACGTTCAAAAAACCCTTGACGACAAACAAAAGATGGCGGATGAGTTAGAGGCCTTGAGCCAAGAGGCCGAGGACCAGCTCCAATCGCAGAAGGAGAGACTCAACGAGCTGAACGGCGTTGTAAATGCCGGTGATACAGGTTTGTCTTATCTCTGCCTACTTTCTCGCGATGTTTAACTATCATCTTGTCTGAAATACTGAGTCTCACTAACTTGAGCAGCTACCATCCCAAACTCTGCACCTTCTACCGAAAAGCTATCTGAGCAGCCAATTCCTGATCACTCCCACGTTAGTGTTAATGAAGAATCAAAGCTGGAGAACGAACAGCATTTCATCGCATCTGCTAAAGTCAATAATCATCTCCTTACCAATGCTATTTCAGTAGCCCAGTCTCAAGACAATGAAGCGGGTTTGCCTAGTGCCAATAAGGACGACACAAACCCTGACCAGGTTCTTGAAGCAGCGCTACAAGACGCTGTTCGAGCAGAGGCAGATTCCAGTGGACTTGCTGAGAGCGATGCTATGGATACGGAGGACTTCTATGGTCCAGAGATTCCTAACTTGGCATCGGAGGGTATTCCATACTTAGATGAGGTCCAGAATCGGAAATCTCCAAATCCCTCTGACCATTTAGTTCTTCCCATTCCTGAGATACTAGAGCACGATTTCCAAAATCACTTGCCACCTTCGGATGCTCCCCCAACTCTGGAAGAAGAGTCAGACGACTACGAGCCAGCTGAAGCAACGTCACCTCCGACATCCTATAGTGTTATCATACCCCAAACATCAAGCGGCGATGCTGTGTTTGACGAGTTAGAGGTAAGAGACGAAGGGGAGATTACGGACGAAGCAGAATATACCCCTATGACTACACAGGTAGAGACAAGCACAGCGCAGACAGAACCTGTTGCTGTTGCCAGTGAGGCGGACTTACCTACGGATGTCGGTCATACGACAATTGAAAATACAGCATTTGACGATACAGCATTTGACGATACAGCAATTGTCGAGGCTACTAATGCTGAGCATATTCCATTACAATCTATTCGTAAGCTGTCCATGTCAGACGATGACATCGAGGCAGAAGATACTCTACCACTGTCAAGCATTCTCCCTCCTGTACTAACTCAAGTAAACCCATCTTTTTCGATACACTGCGTGTGGTGCGCTGACGATATACAGGTTCAAATAGCTAGCAATTCTGAGCACACTTCATCATTTACGCCTTATGAAAGCCCTCTGAAGCATTTTCATGCATTCCGATTTCACCCCGAATATAATGATGAAGTTCCTGGTGGTTACCGGTCTTTGACATACAGTCACAAGATCGATCCGAACGATACATTTTGCCCGTGGGAGCTAGGAGGAGTATGCAATGATAAGACCTGCACCTACCAACATTTCAAGGACGTTGGGCTCCCAGGTCGGTAAATTTAGCATGCACAGCATGAGCTGTGGACTAATCTCTTGGTATTTCTTCTTGTCCCACAGGCTGACTTCTAGCTTTCTCAGACGATGCCGTTCTCTCGAAGTTGGGTTCCCCAGATGAATTTATGGGAGAACAGCGCACACTCTTCTGTGATGGACTGAAAGGAGTCTTGACCAGCCTGAGAGCTCAAAAGATCCGCAGTTTCGACCTTATTGCGCATGCAGTGGTTGAGCATCGTGCCAAATTTCTCGGCGATAAGAGCAAGGTGTTGCCTCTCGAAGGCATATCTGTCTAATCGCAAGACGTTTTCACGATCCTATTCACGATAATTCTTACGAACCCTTGTAAAAACAGCAACCTTCAGGCATCATATTTTTTAATAGCCTTTTTGTTCTTCTTTTGTTGACCGGCACTATCCTTTCTTCGACATTGTGTGGAATAATTCTTCTTTTCTTACTTCCCGTATGTTCTTTGAGCATCTTCTGGAATTCTCATAATATGGAATTCTTGTGGGTGTGAAGCATTTGCATTGGCAAGGCGTTGCATGGGGCCTATGGTGTTTTCTGTGGCTTGTGCTACGATACCCACTGCCAGTCTGCTGGCGCTTAAAGAAAGAGTGAATGCCACTGCATTCAGGGAATTTCTCGTCGGAATGGCGATAGGAAGTAGACAGTTTGTGTTGCCTGAAAGGCTCACCAATGAACACCTCTTTACCTATGATCTTGAAGAAAACTACCACCTGTGATTCGCTATCATGATTGTAAACAATAATCGACTGTCTTAAATGATCATTAGTAGAGCATGGTCACTAGTAACCACATTACTTCTCTTATGCACTACCAAATATCTGCAAAGCTCAATTCTAGATTTGTTAATAAGCTGAAGTTTGAGCGTGAAAGGTAACATAAAGATGGCTCAGTAGAAGGCCACAGGATCTTTGGGCAACGTTACAGCTGGTATAATGCACCTTTTATGAAATTACTTTTTATGTGTTGCAAAATGACACTGCATGTAGACAAGATGAAGAGTATATTATATCTACGAGGAATCACTTGTTAAAGCGGTAAGTTTTACTCGTGCGTGAGTGTAGAATTGAGCCTGTGGAAGCCGCCCTTCTTGTCAAAAAGTGCATGTACGACCCAAACTACATTATTCGAAAGAATCTCATAATTTCAGAGCTTATGGTGCTAGTGAAACTCAATTGGAGATTTGACACATAATTTCTAGTCTCTGTCCAAGACTTTATTTTGTAGTTACCGTCAGATCGGCATCTTATTCTAAGGAAAAGCTGCTATAAAAGTGATATTATTATAAGCAAATAATTACCCATCGTATATTGTTGTGAGATGGATGCTTTGAAATGAGAAGAGCGAGCTTGGTCACGGCTGCTCCCTGTTTTAGAATCGCTATAAATACAAAGCAGTGGGATCTTGTCAAACCTCACTTGGTTAATGCAAGCTTAATTCAAAAGAAAAGATAGAAGTTGTGAAACAACAAGAGTGGATTATTCGCCAGCGGTGAAGAGAGTGGGAGAGGAAATCGAGCAATAAAGGCTTTCCAATTGGATGTCATTCACTTCTTCACAGATCCCTAAGTTAGCTTAGAAATAACGCCTAAAGTAACACAACTTATGTAGGCTCAATTGATCTAGAGTGACGCATCTTAAAGTTTGTGCGTAACACTCCAACACCACACCGCTAGAAACGTGCATCTGCAATCCCGTGTAGTGATTGGGAATATCAGCTTGCAAATACATGGGGAGGCATTGCTAAGACAGATCCCGTGGCTTCGTGGCATCAACACAGAGTACCTTTCATATCGGCGATTCCTTCAGATTTGAAGCGTCTCACCGATTGAATATTGGGTGACCAAAATCGAATTTTGTATAATGAAGCAAAATACTCTAGGTATACACTAGCTTGTACGACAGTAAAGGCGCAAGAAAACTCCAGGTGAAATAAGTAACTGCCAAAGAGACGCTAATTCAGAAACGAACGTTAGCTATGAGCAATGTATGTATTTTGCCACATTATGCTGTAAGTGCTGCAAGTTCAAGTGGTTCACATAGAGCAAGCCAATGAGTGGCAATGATTAATATGCCAGAATATGCAAGAAAGCTTCATATAATAACAATTCCTGGCGCTGCCAAGTATAATATATAACAAGTCAAATGTACCACCTGAACCCTTTCAATAAATGCAAGTGGTGACACGACACGCCAATATGTAGTGATGATATAAACATGGCGGCTTTGCATGTTCGAGAAATCGTTACTTCTTGTGATTGGTGCCTCTTACTTCGCGTCCGCTAGAATAATTTCCTATATTAGGACGGCAATTTTCTCTTACGAACACTAACGAAAGTTTCAGTTCTTTCATTGTTAAACTTGATCTCACTAGTTAATTTCAAATAATATCTTACCCACCATGGCTATGGCATATCCAGAAGGCGAATGCTTTTTTGTAAGATCTGGTCTTGCAACTAGCCAGTCGGATGGTTATCATGCCGAAAATATCAACCAGTTCCATTCACACTTCATGGTTGAATACATCTGGAATAAAGAAGCATACCATGGTAGCAGAAATGCCAACGAACCCAAAGGGTTCTCCCATTCGCGTTCTGGATATAAGATTGTTAACGGCAGCTGGTGGAACACCAGCTATGGTAATTGGACGCAGCTGCCTTTCTCATACGGCCCAAGTGGATCAGATATCAAGCGAAGAGTGCAGCACAATCTCTGTACGAACGGAAACAGGTTCCGAGATCATGAGAAGGGTGGTAGCGCTGAGGTGTGCCCCCCGTTCCGATGCTTAATTATAAAGATGATAGCTAAGAAGCTACCTTAAGTCATGGTTCATGCAGATTCCAATGCCAACCCTGGAAGAAAGATGGGTTTGGATTGATGTACGTTCCGCCTTATTTTCTTTTTACAACCGAATCTGACGTGAGGCAAATCAGATGCTGGCTTATATTCGCGCCATTTACATACCTGTTGCATACTCGGCTGATAAAGACTATCCTCATGTCTGTAAGTATACCCGCTAGTATGCTTCTCCTCGTCTCACAGTGCGGTTGCATCTTCATATTTATGATCCCTTTTTAAACCAATAAGTCAAATTCTTTCGTCATTGGATTATCACAAACACAAGAGGCTAAATTAGAACCCACAGCAACGTGGGTGCAGGTCAACTTTGCAATGGATGGTAACAAGCCTATCTGGCGTGGAGGGAACCACTTCGTTAATCACCCCACTACTAAGGCATGTGGTCTTGGAATCTGGGCCAACAGTGTTCTTGGTATTGACATATATGGCCTCACGGAGCTCCTCTGTATTCCACGAGCCTTCAGGAAAGTGAATGCCTATTCCGGAAAATTCATTAAAATTACCCAGCGGACGGACATCCGCACCGTGCCGGTGGTGAAGTCGCTTTCCGACAGTTATGATTTTGACTGGACCAAGGTGAACAAGGCAAACACTGGACTTGACCTTATGTGGAATCCACCACAAAAGAGTACTTGGATTGAGAACTTCATGAAGAACACCCTCACTATTGCAATTGGATTCGTTCCCGGCATCGGTCCCATCTTGGCAGTGGCATTCCCTTTGGCCTGGACTGCTTTGACCGATCCAGATAGTTTTGTTAGTACCCTCAAGGACCTTTGTCCAGGGATTGACTTAGCCGACCACGTAGTTCAGGAGATCTTGAAGTCCGCAAGGGAGGCCAAGAGCCTGGTCAACGACGATATGTTGAACTATTCCAAGGCACTGAAGCAGCCGGAGGTGCAGAACACCAAAGTTAACAAAGACCCAAACGAAAGCAGTGCCACTTTCATCGAGACTGAGAAGGTCCTAGCAGAAACTGGTTCTAAAACCAACTACAAAAAGGAGGAAAGTAAAGATGGTGTGGTTGCGGTTATCGTTGAGCAAGAACCAACTGAGAATCCTGTCTTACCTGTTGAGTGATATAGAGATCTTTTGACGGTCAACTGGTTCAAGTGATATCCTTTCCTCCTTTTCCTACAATTCTCTCTTTTTCTACAAATTTTAAAAAAGAAATACGTGCTGAGATATTCAATAAAAGTTGAACGCCACCCACCATAGTCTTCACGTGTGAGAATTCCTGATTCAACATTTGACTTCTGTTGATCATGTTCCAGCTTCTAGCTGATATAACTTTCGAGAGAGTAAAAATAAGTTGGGCTTGATTGCTGACGTTGCAAGTCATAGACAAGAAATATGGAAGATAGTAAGTTTGAAGTCGAGTCACGGGATCGAATATTGTAAAGCTATCACGTGATTTTAGTCATCCGCCCCCTTTATACTTTTACTCATGTGCTTCCTAGGGATTGTATCTCTAAAAGTGTAGATTTGTAATTTAGAAAGTAATGTTATGTGTTCTTAGAATCCGCCTTCCTGTGAAATCAGTCTTCGGTCTTCTTAGGATTCTTGTCAACCAAAGCACATATTTTATATTTCCAGCCAGTAAACTACTACGTAGGTTTAGTTTGACGGGGAGCGATTCGGTTGGTTGGTGAGCACGACATTTCCACCAAACATCACAACACTTCAATTTGCCCAACAAGGTCATTTCGTCCGCGGCAAACCCAACCAAAAGGGATGACATGGGCGAATTCCAAAGCTGTTCGTCATCCTCGGCTGCAATCAACATGCATCTCCGAAGCCCAAATGCCATTGTTACGCTCCACCATTCTTTGTCTGATGCACCACCAGAAGACGTGATTCGGTAGCGTCTTAGCTGAGGATTAGATCGTAAGGGAGACATAAATATAAATATATATATATATATATATATACATGTACATCTGTAGTCCATCAACTGTCCCTCTTACTCCTGGTCAACTCAACGCTGACAATTGAGCTTCCCGCCGCTCTGATTGCTAATTTACAATCACCACCATTACGAACGTCATCAGGAAGGAAACACAATGTCAGCACAAATAACCGATGACAAGGTTGCTGTTGATGATGGGCTAGACAATCAAAGCAGCGACGTCGAGTCCAACGATTCTTTCGCCAACCCAACAGGTATTAACGAAAAGAGATTGCTGAGAAAATTGGATTTGAAACTATTACCACCGCTCACCCTGTTATATCTGTTGAGCTTCTTGGACCGGAGCAATAGTAAGCATAAATATTATGTTACATACAAAACCTTCTTATGTCTGACAGTGTCCTAGTTGGAAACGCTAGATTGGAAGGCTTGACGGCTGACCTTCATATCACGGGAAATCAGTACCTGTTCACGCTCACCATTTACTTTATTGGCTACGTAAGTCCAAGGATGGATGCGATAATTGTGCTTGAGTTAACATCCAAAGGTTCTTTTCGAGATTCCATGCAATATTATTCTCAAAAGATGGACGCCAAAAGCATGGCTGCCCACTCTCATGCTAGCATGGGGAATTGTCGCAACGCTTTTGGGAGTTTGTACCAATTTAGGAGGCTTCATTGTCGCCCGATTCTTTCTCGGTGTAACTGAGAGTGGCCTATTCCCTGGCGTGGTATACTACTTGAGTATGTGGTATAAGCGCGACGAGACTCATTACCGCGTGGCACTGTTCTTCTCCGCTGCATCTTTCGCTGGTGCTTTCGGAGGTATTCTAGCTTACGGAATTGGCTTCATGAGAAATGTGGGCAATTATGCTGGTTGGCGGTGGATATTTATTCTCGAAGGGCTTTTGACCATTGTTGTAGCATTTGGAGCTTACTTTTTCATTCATAATTATCCTGACACGGCACCTTTCCTTACGGATAACGAACGGTCTTTCATTCACGCTCGATTGAAGGCGGATTCGGACGCAACAAATGACGAGAAGTTTGCTTGGACGAACGTCAAGGCTGCACTTGGAGACTATAAGTGTTGGCTGTACGGGATGGGATTCCACACAATGTCACTCCCGCTTTATACACTGTCCCTCTTCCTCCCAACCATCATAAAACAACTAGGTTACACAGCCGCTCAAGCTCAGTTGCTGACAGTTCCTCCTTACGCTATCGCTACAATACTCACAGTTGTTGTCGCTGTTTTCAGCGAGAAAACTAAACGCCGCGCACCGTTCGTGATCGGTAGCTCCAGCATAGCCATCATTGGCTACATAATCCTCCTCACTGCGCCGATCAACAAGCCAGGCGTGTCCTATACCGGCACTATCTTTGCTGCTGCTGGCATCTACCCATCTACCGCAATCGTACTCTCTTGGCCTGCCGCGAATGTCTCGGGTCAAAGCAAACGCGCTACGGCAACAGCCATGACGATTACCATTGGCAATCTCGGTGCGGTATTGGGGACTCAGCTCTATAGGCCGGCAACAAGTCCACGTTGGTATCTCGGTCATAGTTTTGCGTTAGGATATTTGGTAGCTAATGTTGGTGTTGCGACGACTTTATGGGTATTGTTGAGAAAGGAGAACAACAAGAAACTGGCTAGACAAGCCGCAGGGGAAAGGGGTGTAGAGGGAACAGTGAAGAGCGATGAGGACGTTAGGTTTTTGTTCCAAACCTAGATCTTTTGGACGCAATTCCACCTTTTGTTATTGATCTTGCTTAAGCTAGTTTGAGCTACCTCAAAGTCTAATATGAGATGAACTTTGAGATATGAAATACAAAAAGAGCAATTCTATTGAATATTTTCGGTTGGAAAAAGGATGTGTATCGAGGTATCCTATCACATCTACATATTCTTGTTCATTGATCTAAGCACGAGAATGAAAGCCTTTGTCTTAATTCGATCAATTCTCAAAAGTTCTATACCCAGACAACCTCAAAAAAATGCACCCCCTATTTGCCTTGATTTGCCTAATTCTCAAGCACGGAATTTTAGCACTATTTAAAGTTGAAAAACAGACTTTCATTGATCCATGGGCTACCATGAATTCATACGCGAATCTCTAAGTCTAAGTATTGTGTTAATAGAGTCTGACAACAGAATATACTTCTACTCTAAATGCTCGTAACTCTATAGAATGAGAACGAGAAGACCACAACTACCGAAGCATTCAGAAAGAGGTGCTAGTTCTTATTATGTTCTCCGAGAATTGTGGTATACTACTGGTTTCAAATGTCATATGCCTGCCTTGGAGACCTATATAAGGAATAATAAGGAGGAGCGCGACGAACAGTAACCATTCTTACTCTTTCAATATGGAAGCCCCCAAGATAACCACACGTCCTTGAATATCACACGAATTGTTTTCGACACCAACGAAGACTTCACAAATGTGGAAGTTGGAAACATTTCAGATCAGTGTTCATAAATCGGGACTTTCTCCAGAAATCAGTCTCCTAGTCCACTTAGCCTCCATCTCCTCTAACCTCTCCCACATCTTCCCCTCCAAAGTATCATCACTACTGTCGTTTTCTCCGCTCTTCTTCCCAATTTTCAATTCAGCAGCTTTTTCAGCTTTCCGTGTTGCTAGATCTGCAGCTACTTTGGCCATCGTCGCAACACGAGCTTTGATGGCAGAATCTTCCCCCTTTCCTAACAGTGAATCTCGATACCTCTTCCAAGCTTTGTAAGCAGGTTTCTCCTCTCCTACTGGCTTTCCAACTGTGTTAGATGAGGTGAGAACATCGTGGTCACAGTGGCTCCATATACGTAGTTGCAGCTCGAATCCTGGATTTGGTGATATAGAAGGATGTGATTCTCGTACAAGGGCTAGTGCGGCGGAATAGCTCATGGAGAACTTTTGCATTACTGGTGAGAGGTAAGAACATGGGAAAACACCAGCAGACACCGATTCGTCAACGTTGGAAGGCTGAGCTAGGACTTACCAAATGCTACAGCACACGTGCCGGCTCGCCGGATACCTTGGGGGCAATGAATCAAAACTCCAGAGCTCTCTAATACATTACCATCTTTGGGATTTGTACTTGGCTGGAGCTTCGAGTCAATCCAGGAACAGGCTTTTTTTAAATGGCACAAAACGTCTTCTGTTGAGGTGTCGCTGACTTCAATCTGCCTGATGAGGAAATAGTGGCGAGAATTTGATGTGGAGTCTGGGAATTTGAATTTTGGCACATCCTGCGGTCGCGATATGCATAGGATGTGACGTATATTCAAGGAGGTGAGCTCAGATGTAGAGTGTGGTGTAAGACGCCTGTGACAAGTATTATTAGTTTCATCCTCAAAGACAGCTTCACATTGGTGGAGTGAGTGGGATAATTTTCACGTCTTGGCGTAGAGCGCGTTTCTTGTGAACTCACTCGGAAATGAACAGGCGCGGAACATGTGTAATTGGAAATATGTTGGTGTTGTTTGGATTCTCCATGCTTAAGGTTTAGCTTTTGCAGAGGTTAATGATGGTTTGGGGTACGTTTTGATGAAATAGATGTAATAGTTGCCTGGCTATCATACGTCAAATTAACATGCCAAGCTTGTTCGCTTACGTGGTTGTTTTAGGGAACAACCCCTGAGTCCTTTTCAAGAAGTGTTTGTGGAATATGTCAACAAAAGATGAGCCCAAGCTTACAAAGAAGCTACTGTGGGCATGATTTACGTATTATTTTTCTAGTTTTTAGCCTACTCGGAGAGCTGAGAAGCCTGAGTGCAAACATTAATTGTCACAAACTTGCATAACCTCAATACTCTTAGTAAGTCAGAACGAAAGAGTGGTTTCACATAATTCCATGACCTTCAAAGGTTTCCAAGGTACAACAACTCATGTAGCGAGCCTGTGATAGACATATCAAGATCCCCTTCGCTGATAGCACGGTCACGTGTTTTACATATTTGTTCATCCGAGATATTGTGGCACACCAGAACCAACAAGTGCACATTGTTTCAAATTACATCCTTTCCTCAAGATCAATTGCCAGTCCGGTATATCAATCATCAACTAAATATCTAGCATCTTTTTACTATTAAATATGAGATCTAAGTGCTAAAAACTGCTGTTGCTATAATCTTTTGGTTGTCGATCTGAGGTCTGTACTGTTAGAGCCACTCAGGAATGCTGTCATCCAACATTTGAGAATCACCAATCTCATTTCTTCAGTGTCTCATCTGTGTTGGTAAGTTAGACCTAGGTGATGGTAAGTATAGAATTAAAGTGTTTGTTCAGAATGTTTATTCAGTACCTTTTTGTGATTTCTGCTGTGAAAAGTTTGAAGCTTGCCAAACTTTTACCGTTAGGAAAAGTTGCTTCTCAGCCAATTTATTGTTCTTTCAACTTTCTCATTGACCGCAACGAGGCGGTGGAGTCCATGGCCCGTTATAAATGTTGCCTATGAATAATTAGCTCGCTAGTCTAGGAAGACTGCTTAATGTATACCGTCAGGTTGTGTAATAAGTCGATCTTTCGGAGAAAAGGTGTGTTTTCTTGTCCAGTCTTGGATAGCACTCCAGTCAACACATTCTGCGTTGACGGTATTGTTGGCTTTGACTGCGTCAGCTGCAATTTCTGGGTGCCACGACACAGCCCTGATCCCAAGATCAGGCTGGCAAATTAATCTCTTTCTAATAGTTTCCAGACAATGATCTGGTACTCGTGTCAGCTTCTCAACCTAGATTTGTGATAAGAACCATATTACCTATATGTGGAGGGAAATATCTATCCCCGACATCGGGGTTCGGCGTATTGCAACCCACTCCAGCTACTTGATGCCTTATTGAGTCCTGGAAACAGGTGAGAATTAATCTAGGCAAGAAGAAGCAGCCGGCACGAGCTTACAAGGCAATGGAGGTGATGATATATGTTCATGGATACCCAGACATCTCCCGATCCATCATTTAGAGGTATGCTCTCTAGATCCAACGCCTCTACTGAGTTTGCCGGGACACGTATTGCATAGCCTGCCTAGTTTTTAGCAGTGGCTATAGTGATATCAAAACTCACCCTTACCGTCCATTAAATCCATCCATGCAGCGTCTTTTTCAGGTGTTGGAAACCCCACGAAAGGATTGTGGTCATGATTACTTCCGCCTTCATGATGAGGGCTTAAGATTAATGGCCTTCCATCAATGGCTTCATCAGCCGGTGCTAAATCATGTTAATTGGGAAGTTTGAGCTTCAATAGATCGCCTACAGGGTACTAAATGTGGATATGAAGTTACTGCTCCATAAGGCCAATTGCTTATTAAATATCCGATAATAAAACCCAAGGTAAGACAGCTTAGGTTTATTAAATGTTGTATACCAATTATTCGATGTCTTTTAGATGAATTTGGAGAGTTTAGAGCTAAATTATCAGAGCCAAATTCGCTGATTGGTTGATACTTGTGGCTTGCCATCATCACTTTTTAAAACATTCAACTGATTTTTGACCTTTGTTAGATTCAGAGAAATCGATGCAATGCAATGGACTTTCTGCTGGCAAGCAACCAGGTCACAGTAACAGCTTACAGAACCCGAGGAATGACGATGATCAGCTCCTCTACATTAGCGCTTATCGTTAGTATAGTACATTAGGCATAGATGTGTTGCCCGTGCTACTAGTCCAGAAGAGGAAGGTGTGGGTCAATTCATACCAGTACCAAGCATACCAAGAATTAAGATCGCTGAGATTAAGTATATAGGCGGCACAGATGGGATATGTGGTGTTAAACGCGAGGTGAGAGGGGTTCTGCATATGTACGAGATGCGGCGAGGCTTTAGCGTACTAATAAAACTAATCTATTGGTGACATTGCATAGTGCTGCCCATTTTGCTTTCATTCCATTACCACACTTTGCATATTTTAGCCTTGGACCGCAGAGTCAACGAAAATGAAATCCTACAAGTTCCAAGTCAAGAAGTATAGGAGTTAGCCTCGAGATATCACTATCATTGCGAAAGTGATATTATTCACCCTCGACCACCTATATAGAAAGTACATTGCCTTAATTGATTTACTACTAGATAAGTTGAGGTTAATTGGAAAACACTTTTGCTACTATGCCTACATCGCCAGTCTCCAGCATACCTCAGTGTACCACCACTATTAAACCTGATAGCAACGGCTGGGTGCCTCCAGGGACATGTGGTTATCATGGAAAGATGTACTATCCTTCTTTTGTTGCGGCAGTGGTATTCTCTGTTCTAGTAGGTGTCGTTTTACTAGGACATCTTGTACAGGCTGCTCGGTATCCGAAATCTGGGCTTCGACAGCTCGTTGCGAGTGCATCTACTTTATTATTCGCAGGATATATTGCACGTACCATAGTAACGCGCCATCAACAAAATATATACATAGCCGCATTCTCCGATACGATGGTTCTTACATGCCCAACATGTTAGACTTTCTTAAACCCAAGATCTTTGTTGGTATACTGACAACCTGAATAGTGATTACAATCTTTAATTGCTTGCTGTTTGCAAAATTGATGCATGGTTTTGGCCCAAGCGAAAATATAAGAGCTATCATTTCGCCAGTCATTCCGTGGGTTCTTTGGATTCGCTTCCCGCTTCTCATTCTTGCAGTTATGCAACTAACTACCTGTGGACTGATAATTACTGGAAACCCATCCCAGATTCAACAGTTGGGTATCAAAATTTACATTGGAACCATCAGTATCCAGGAAGTTCTCGTGCTATATCTGCTTGGATCAGTTTGGTTCTATTATTCCACTATGACTAAAAATACTCAGCAGCTTGATTCTGGATGGCCCCAGTGGCGGATAATCACAATGTCTCTATTTTTGAGTCTGAGTGCTATCTTTTTAAGAATAGCTTATCGAATGGTGGAGCTTTTCCAGGTCTTCCAAGCTGAGTCAATTCTCGCGCATAATGAAGTGCTCTTCTACAGCTTCGAAGCTGTTCCAACAATTATCTCATTGCTGGTGTGGGTGTTTGTAGACATAGAGAATATTAGTCAGACAAGAAAGGATGGTCATCGTTATTGGGGAATCAATGGGTATGTGGAAGAAGCAATACCTTTCATGATACATTGAAAGTCCCGTTACTCTGAAGCCAACTTAGTTCTTAAGTTTAATATGTAGTGATTGATATTATGATTCAGACTAATGTCAGAATACGAGAGATGCCAAATATGATTAGTTCACAAGCTGTACTACGGGTATTACATTATATGCTTGAGCATAATTTAAATAGAGGTGACATTCTCGAAACTACCTAATGTAACGAGACTGATATATATAAGTCTCTACATACTTCTTGATCGTTGATGTGGCTTTTAGTATCTTTTCGTATAGTTTACTCAACTGCAGCAGTCATTATCTACTAGCTTTCAAAACCACTTCTCCCACTGTTTGTTACATATAATACGCCAAATCATATTTTAAGAAAACCCATGAGGCATTTTAAAAGGATTGGGAATTCGCTGAGTCCCAGACGGTTGTTTCATAGCTTTGTACCGAGACTCGTCCATTTGCACACCGTTCTCATCAACCCAGCCAAGCAGAGCATCAAAATCTCGACAAACTTTATGATTTTCAAAGTCAGGAAACATCATTTCACGTCCATCTACCCAATTGTAAGTGATAATGTCGACACTTCCAGTACATCTGAGCGCCTGTGCAAGCACGTCAATACAATGGCTGATGTGAGCCTCGTGCATCTTGCCGCCCGGTGCTGGCCCTTCTTCTTTTTCCCAGTAGTGCTTGTACGAAATCTCTTTTCGTAACTTATCTAAGCAATGAACATGGTGGAAGACTTCAATGGAAGCCATGTATGCATCCGGGCCGTGACCAAATTCTTCGGGGAACCTGACAGCTGTGTCGGGGTTCTTACCTATAGCTCGAACTTCGTCTGCAGTTATAGCGATAGGTGGAACAGTGCTACCAATACGATCCCAGGCAATATCTGCTTCTTTTCCAGTACGTGCTCGCCAAATTGAAGGGGGCTTTGTGTCAAATAGGGTACCATTTGTGGTCCGAGAGATTTTGGGAATTTTAAATCTATCGAACACCGGCGCTGTATATTTTTCAGTAAAGGTACGTGTTACACGCAAAGATACACATAGTGGCAAATGAAGGATTTGATAGTCACATACAGAAATGAGAGGTTGCTCGCCAGTGGTCCTGAAGCGTTATGTGATCATGCTTGAAAGACGCCCACATCATAACCCCTGATATGATGAAAAAAATCATGTTGACTACAGTGATCCAGAGATGTAGACGGAGGGAGGGAGATGTATTGCTAGAGCGATCCTTGAACCTGCGTTCGGTACTGGTACCATTGTTACCAGCCCACAAGAGAGATTTCTCTACATCCTCATTGTTGGAAGAGGATGAATAACCATCAGCCGCATCAGCTTCGATCATGTGAGACTGTACTTCCATATGTAAAGTATAAATATCTGTTGAATCAGAACAATGTAATTTTATGCGAGTGTCTCACGCTTAGGGAATTTCAGGTAGGCGGTTCGAATAAATAGAGCTCTGAAGCAACGGCTGCAGATTCATAGGTGTAACGAGATCTAGGAAAGCAGCCCGCCGTAACAAAGGTGATCGATCTACTAGCTTCCCCATTCTTGCAGGTTTGATATTTGGCCGGGTGGATTTCCCAGAATCCTTCTTCAACTTAAGATACTCACAATGGTCTCTTGGCTAACAAAATAGGCAAGTCACAAGCATTTTGAGGTGAAACAGAAGATTATTGCCCGCTGAGTATCTCATCCGTTGTTAGCCTACAATATGGCTGCACGCAGACTCTGGGAAAACAGGCGTTCTCTGCCAATAACAAGCCTTCCGCCACTTCTACCTACCCCATTTTCCTCGCCGCACTACGAGCTAGTCAACGCAGGAAAGGGGCGTAAATATCAACGCAAGTAAGAGGCGTGTAGGTTAAACGTCACACCTGACAGATCACGTTGAGTTCATCGCGGCTTTACGAAGTTTTAGTTCTGGGATTGATAAAAGCAACATGGTTCCCATTCAGCTTTCCTAGGTAATTCAGTACTTTCTACAAATTTTCACAACTCTGTTCTTAACCAACATGCAGTTTCTCACGGTAACTTCTCTGCTCGGTTTCGTTGCTGGATTGGCCATTGCAGCGCCTTTGAGCCCGCAAGCGGTTGGAAAGGTTGCCCTCCCGCGTGAGGCTCAATCCTTTGGTAAGGCCGAACATCGACACGTAACAAAATTTACTGATTATGATTCAATAGACCTCACCTACATAGACAAAAGAGATGCTGAAGCTGAGGCTGCACCTCAAGGTTTTGGTATGTGAAGGCTACTGAAAGGTCCTATTCAGAGCTTACTAATATGCCACCACAGATCTCACCTACATAGACAAACGAGATGCTGAAGCTGAGGCTGTACCTCAAGGTTTTGGTATGCGAAGGCTACTGGAAGGTTCCATTCAAAGCTTACTAACATGTCAATGCTAGATCTTACATACATAGACAGACGCGTTGCCGAGGCTGAGGCTGCACCTCAGGGTTTTGGTATGTTAAACAGCAACAGTTCAATTTTGACCTGGGCACTTTACTCATCTAACTTTTCTTAGATCTAACTTACATCGATAAAGCTTAGACGTAAAGAAGGTCACTACATGAACAGAGAGGAGCTCGTCGACTCACTTATGTCATAGTTGATTTGGATCAAAGAGCCAATTTGTTCCACTGGCACCTGCAGAGTAGCATGGAGGCAAGAGCCTGGAAGGCCGTACTCATTATTCTAAGTACTTATCTGATTGATCCTTTCATTTCTCTATTTCTGCTTAGTGTGGTACTTCTCAATGAAGCCTTGAAAGCTAGCCGGGTTTTTGGAAGTCGTTATCTATTCAAAGTAGAAATTGATGATTATATTTACCGCCAGAATATAGTTTCCTTTTTGATATGACCAAGATACTTTCCTCATTCTGGCATAATCCTACTCGTCGAAGCTATTATTAATTTTCACACAATACTTTATTGATATTCTCTTCCAATTGAAACCATCAGCATCCGTGAGGTCGGAATAATCTAATCTAAATATCTTCAAAGGTACCTTTACAAATACGCTCATATGCTCGTTTTCTAATGCCAACACTAGGTGTTATAACAAACCCCTTATCAATTAAGAAAGATATTAATCTTTGCCTTGTTCCATCCTCCGTCCGTCTGAACTCTGATAAGCCCTGTTTCTAATGGTCTCGGTAGTTTAAGACACACGGATTTGTGTCCCTTGAGACAGCTCACGCAGGTTGCTCCAATGTATCACTTCAAGCCATTTATACGAGCGTGGAACAAAGAACTTGCCCCTGGTGGTGTCGCCGGAACTTTCAGCCAATCAGAAAAATTTAAGTTGTGCATGGAGAAACTGGAATATGTACGGGCTCGCCCTTAGCAATACCATCTGAACGGTATTTGTAAGATGCGAGCGAGCAAGGGACTTACGAGACAGTCAGCACTAAGAAACGAACAAACCAATAAACCACAGTACGACCAGGTAGCTCGTTGGACTTTGGTACAAAGATCCCCAAGGTCCCGCTGCCGTTCATCTCTGAAGTTGAATGTATCTTTATGTTTGCCTATCGACCTCATATCAGTATCCATTCCGCCTGCAAAATATTACAATTTCGAGCTCCAACCAAGTTCAGAACAGCTTCGCGGCACTTTGCATCCTTACCCCTCACCACCAGGCCAAACGTCAACATGTCGTCCCTCTATGACCAGTCCATCCCCGCGATGATCAAGTCTTTGAAATCAGTATCAAAGATTCTAGACAAGAGCGTGAAGTATGCGGACGAGAACGGCATCAAGCACGAGGAGTTACTGACTTTCCGGCTGAGAGATGACATGAGACCGTACCTAAACCCCCTCTCCACCCCGCTTTCCCCCTTCCCTGGGCTGACAAGTTTGCGATCCCAGCCTCCCGTACCAGATCCAGAGCATGTCCAACACGGCCAAGTTCTTCTGCGTGCGGGTTCTGAAATTCGAGAACACGCCCCTCACGGACGAAGAAGCCACCTTTGCTGAGCTGCAGGATCGGATCAAGCTCACGATTGAGCTGCTGAGCTCGGTGCCCAAGCCGTCGGAGGTCGAGGGCCAGAAGCTGGCCGAGAGCGAGGTCATCATGGAGACGAAGGTTGGGAACTTCAGGTTTGAGAGCGGCCAGACGTACCTGAGCGAGTTTGCGCTTCCGAACTTTCACTTTCACATGTCCACCGCATATTGTATCCTGAGACATCTGGGGGTGCCGATCGACGCCATGGACTACCTGGGAGATGTCTTCCATAAGGTATAGACGGGGAAGACAGTGGTAGAATTAGGTTACTTAATCCTCCGCTACCAGATTCTAATTTTTTATGATGAGAAACTGCCCCGTGTTATCTCATCCTAGAAAAGTTCCCTCCTGACAGAAATCTTGCATCCGTTCAGCATTTAACTCTACTAGTTATCCTCAAGGATATTAAAATGTCAAGAATGCATACTGGTCACGCTGGGCTAGTATGTGAGATTGCTTGTCCCTGGCTTCGAGGTAAAACTTTGTAGTAGAGTGCTAGGCAATGCAAATTCTTTAGTCCACATGGTTAGAAGTAATTAAATCGATATCACTTATGACAATATACTCTTGAGCTGAGAAGATGGAGTACCAGGTCGTCGACTAGAGCGTTCTGTAGTGCCATAAAAAATGGTTTAGCCTCGATGAGATGTGTAGGTAGACATGATATATTAATGTTAAATAACAATGCTAAATAACAATGAAGAATATGTGTTTCCCATAGTAAGGTCTGAGTATCGGCCCATATCAATTCAGTGATAGCCCAAATCCAATGTCAGATCTTTCTTTCAGGCATATAGGTACAATCTAATCTTCGTTGGCGTTACTCTATAGTAGCAAACGTTTCAACACCATGATATATAGCCAACCAGGACTTCATCTTGTGCTCCTAGTTACTAGTTATCGGGTGGTCCTTCTCGTCAATTATTCTTACCCTTACACCCAATCACTCATTGATAGATTTTACAAATCCACAATCACATAGTTAGTCGATGTCAAAATCATGACGTTCAATAAGGAAAAAGGTTCAATCTTATTTTTATCTACCCGATGATGTAATCCGTCCATGCAATACCTAGAAATTCCTATAAAATGCATGTGAAGTAACGCGGGAGATGAACAGAAAGGAAATAAAAAGGATGTAACGCCAGACCCGTCCCTAGCTTCGAGTATCCATATCCACAACCAGCACTTGGTGTAGAGTATGATGTATGCAATTTGTTGGGATTCGTAAGTGTCATAATCATGATAAAGGAGAGGATATTCCTGCGTGAAATATAAAATCATCTGGTGTTGGGTTGGTTGTGAAGTGAAGCTTGAACCCCGTTCATGTGTGATGTTGTGGAGAGCATATAGCTGCTCGGGGTGTGCTGTAACGATATGATGTAAAGATGCACGATCATGTGCATCACCTCAGCTTAGTAAATAGACTGAGACAGCACAGCATCTTAACCTGAATAAAGGTCTCACGATCATGATCTACCAAGGCCATGGATTTCTAGTCGATGATCCTTCTCCTTCGCAGCCTCAATCTCTCGTCCGATATCTCTTGGTCCTCGTGCAAGCATATAACCACCCTGCTCTTCCTCAAGCTCGAAGGGGGTAATCGGTCCGGGACTCCCAAGCGGCAGCAGTTGTGGACTCTTCGGCTTCGGCGATGGACCTCCACCAGCAGCCTGTGTAATTCTTGCAGCAACAATCATGTCGCGCTGGTATTGTTGCAGTTGTCTCTTGACATCGCTGGGCTTGCGCTCGTGTCCGCTGCTTGGTTCCCGCTTTCCTTGCTTGTGCTTCGAGGGGATGTAGAGATTGTTCATGTCCATCGGTGCGGGGACGCTGGTAACGCTAACTGCGGGGCCGTGGGAGGTGGGTGTGGCAGGCGAGAGCTGGTAGTTACTCGGATGGTACTTGCCCTTGGGCTGCATCAGGTGCTTCATACTCATTTCACGCATGGCAGCCGTTGTTGTTTGGGGTGGATTTACTCGTGGCGTTGTATCGGACATGGGCGCTTCTTCCTTTGCTGGCGACGAGTTGCTTGATTGTGAAGAGTAGGAGAGGGTGGACTGATGGGTGGTTCGAGATCTGGCAGCAGGATGTTGCTGGAGGTATGACTGTGCGAAGGGTTGGTTTGCACGATACTGGTTAAGTGTGGGACCGTGGTTTGGGAAATATCCTCTACTATCTGTTAGCATTGCTTAGTTGTACCTCAAGCCAGCAGCAAACGGTACAAAAGGCGTCAAGGTCGTCACCGGAGAGGAGAGGAACGTACCCTGGTAGATCTCCTCTGGCTGAGAGGGGGGTATAAGCAGGTCGTTCTCGAGACGCAGGTTCGATGGGAATGGGCTGACTTCCCCTCCGTGATGGAGAATCGTCCAGCGAAGTTCGTCCTGTGCTACCTGAATTGACCGTTAATCAGAATCCCATGCTGCAGAAAGAGTTCCACGGAATGGCGGGGTAGGACGCCATTCCCGTTGTGCAGCAAAACCTACCGGCTGTGTGGAAACGTGGGCCTCCACCGTCACTCAGAAATTCACCGTGGTCATCCGTGAGATTAGATGTGTGTAGCGCTTTGAGCGACAGAATGAAGCTATCGTCACTCTGGGTCGACTTCGTGGACTGTGTAGATTGGGCTGATGAGTTCGATGCAGTACGTGCAAATGGCGGGCGGGCAGGCTTGAGTTTAGGGGATTGGGCACTGGCCAGGTAGCTGGCAGGCTTGAAGGATCGCCCGGCCATAATGACGCGCTGGGTTGCAGGGGCAAAGATGGCGGAGCGTTTGAGTTTGGATTTGAGTTTCGGGGTGTGGATGGATGGCTGAGGAGGTAGTGGTGGTGGTGGTGGTGGTGATGCGTGCGGGTGTGTGTATGCGAGAGTGCGTGAGTGCGTGAGCTGGTGGATGATATGATGGCTTTGTTGTACTCGTGGTCGTGGTTGTGGTGGTGGTGATGGTCGGTCGTGATGGTCGTGATGGAGGGGTGCTGATGCTTCTCGTCAATCTGCTGCAGTGTTTCACCGTTCTTGGATGTCTCATCAAATGGTGAATACGATGAGGATGCTGGCAGGTGGTGATGGTGGTTGTTGTGATTATTGAAGGTTGGACTGAATGGAATGGAGTATCGTATGAGAGAGAGCGCGAAATGAAGGAAGGATGAGCAAATTTCCCCGTTACTTCATTTCGTCACCGTCCGTCCCTCGCTTGAAGCTGTCGTCACTAATACAATCGCCCTGATTCATCGATGCTTTATGAAAGACGTTGCAACTGGTGATTTATGGCAGGCGGAACAATGCAAGAAGCAGCAGCAGAACTGGAATGTATGTATTTTATGGTATTTTATGGTCTGAGTTAACTGATATAAGTGTACCCGAGAGCGTACGGTGCTACTGCTGAAGTTCCATTGTTTAAAGCCACAATATCCCGCTACAGGCGATGCATGTGCAAGAACAAGCGCAAGTAGAGTTTGGTAGCGATAGCAGAGTAAGAGACGACGGTGAATTGTACGTTCGGTAAGAGTAGCACAGCAATATTGACCGTGGTACAGTCCTATCTCCCACTACGCGAATGCTGGAAGTAGTCCTCTTGTAGCGGTAGCATCTCTTCGTAGGGCGGCCAAGAGTCTCTTTTCACTCCACCACACCGTCCATCTTCCCCTTGCTGGGTAAAGCGTTATCCACGACCCAGCAAAATCCCTATTTATACACAACGAATCACGCCAGCGGAAACGCCCGATTCCCAGCGATCCAGCACGACTCTTAAGTAATCGCAGGTTGCGGATAGCTTGCCGCCCCAGGATGTTGGAGCATCGCTGTAAAGTACAATACGACAGTACAGCAGCACGCATCTTGACGCCGAACCGGGACGCAGGGTTGACAGCAAGCTCCAAACCCTGTGCAACGTGTGGCTCGAGTCTGACAAGATCTACAGATCGGCCAGAGGTAAAAACGAGGGTGTGATCCACGCGAATGATGACCAAACAACAGGTGGAAGCGAGATGGCTTGCGCATTCGACATGCCATGTTGCGTGGCTTGGGAGTGGCGGTTGATTGGGATTCTGTATGTGATATGAAAACTCTGCTGCAGTTTGTGTAGCAGCAAAAAGGGTAGCTCGCCGTGCGCATCAGGTCTTGTCTTTGTTACCATACGAGACAATGCTTGGAATCCAAAATATTGGTTGCAGCGGGGAGGTTGTTCCGGTTATTCTGAACTTGTATTTCCAAGTAACGAAGTGTTTCCAAGAAGACTTCCAAGAATTCCTCTTCCACACCGTGCCGATGCTACTTTGCAATATGACCACTGTTTATTCTGGTTCATTTGTTTCTTACAGCTTCAGCTTCATCTTTTTTTGCACAGAGATTTTAACTTTCATGTTCCATCTGGAGGTCTCAAATGCCGGACGGAGAAACAATGCCATCTGCACTATCCCTGATCGACTCAATGTTATTATATATGCAGAGCCCATCTTACCTACTTTAAGTGAGACCTGCTGTAATGAGAAGAAGTATCGCAGCAGGAACATGTGTCTTGAGACTTCAATTTACACTCGTAGAATCTTACGCTACATGCTATCGTAACTAGCTTTGCTCTTCCTGAAGAAGTTAAAATTACCGTCTGACTGCCGTCAATCCGAAAAACAACTCTAGCAACCTAGCGGAAGAATACAGCCTTTCGCTGCTAGACCTGATACCATGCGACATTGAGTTTTTATTGCTGCGCGCAGCCATCATTGCACTCTTGATCGATGCGGCCTAACCCAATCTTGCCCGCACCTCCTGACGGCTTCTTGCATATCGAAGTCTTGGACGGCCAGCGATCCACAAATTTGGAGCTTCATTTCCTCCTCACGTACATGACCGAAGTTAGCGCGAGGTAATAGATGCGTGCGGCCTTATGAAACCCAAAACACAATCGGTAGATTGGGAACTTCGATCATCTTCCCGCACAATGAAGTGCCGCGTTTCAATTCATGTTGATCTGTTGAGCAAGGCAGAAAGATAGACATTGAATCAACCTCCACTCCACAAGTATGAGCGTGGAGAAGTGTGGAGAGTAGGTATCGCGGGGAAGCTTGCAAGCAGTGGATGAATGCAAAGAGTGGAGAGAACATTTGGCAGTAACTGCTTAGAAATATGTCGGCAGTGAAATACAACATTTGCGCTTCTTAGGTGAAGGAAGTATACGCCGTCAAGTCTCCACGTAGCAGAACTAACCCATGGATTGGGCATCATGGACTGGGGAATTATTTGGCGCTCATAGAAACACAATAGTTTAACGGCATATAAGACGTTTTTTGACCCCAATGTTTCGTATTCTCTTGTCATTGAGTGCTCCCCTTTGCTTCGTATATATGCTAGTGCAATACGCAAAGCGTTTCCCACAAAGGTAAATGGAATTTGGATTGACCTGAATAATCAAAAAACCGATTTCATTTTTGACTTTGGAACAAACTAGTAGAATCTTACTTTTAAGTTTCTACTGAGAGCCTCGAACCTCTGACAACCATGACAATTGAGTTGTGCAAGAATTAGTTCAAGATCGTCACGTGTTGTTAGCTTTTGAAACTCTACCTCTACAACAAGTCGATCGTAGAGCACAGATGACTAACTCTTACTGCCAGGATGTTCATTCTCGCGTGCACACTAGAAACTTTGTTGTGGTTTGTTATAGCGTTGGCTTGTATTTTGCATCACCTTGACATACAAACCCCTGCGCTTGAAAAACAGCTTTTCTTAGAAAATTATCTAGAATCTCAGGCCGGGATTGGTATCCATTCTTGAAAGTTCTTGGTTGCTTGGGGCACCGACCATTGCACGCCCGTAAGTTGTGATCTGTTCCGTCGTTGGCTCTAAACTCTGACAAAACCCCAGCGATTCTACTCACTCAAAGGTCATTGATTGAACACGATATTATGGTTCAGTAATGCATTCAGCACAGTAAGGTTCCATAGCGGCTTCCTTTTTGTACGCTTGATGGTTCTGAATCGATCAATCAATCAAATATAATGCTAAGCAGAACTTGAATGGTTCCGTTTACTTGTTCCTTTTCCATCATTTTATGGCTTTGCGATATACCAATTACTATATTTATCTGCCAAATGTTTTACAAGTTTATTCTTATTCTGCCAACAATTTTAGGGACTCCCATACGGAGAGCTTCCTTCCCTAGACTTATCAAACCAAGAACTTTTAACACACGTTTACTCGAAAGAACCTCTCCTTTTTCGCATCGTGAATACAGGTCCTTGACAAAGAGATAAAAAGCTTGTAGAAATACACAACGCATCTAGTAATAATAACACTCACAAAGCGGTTATTCTATATGGTCTTGGCAGAATTGACAAAACACAACATTTAAAGTAAGTCAAATAATCAAATCAATTACTATTAGCTTAAAACGTAGACCATAATATAGTCAAAGAGCCTAATGCTAAGCCTAGCTTTGGCATTCTATTAAGCTAACTTGTTTAGAATCACAACATGTTTTTTGACTACTAGATGTTTTCCTACTAGATTAATATATCTACAATTCAATCTTCGCCATCTTGTTTACCTCCCCCGGCTCTAGCCCAAGCCTATGGATGCCCCTTTGAAGGGTTTGAAATACCCCATCTGGATCCACGCTCTTTCTTACCTTATGCAGCCGCCGGTAGTTGAGTTCACCATAACTCGGTAGTGGATTTTGATGCTCGTAGCAATGATTCAAAAATATAAAGGGGTGATCAGTGCCTCTTTTCCTTGCTATGTCCTCGGTTCTTAACAGCATTCGTTCGAGAAAATTGCGCATTTTGGGTGTATCTAAGTCATTGCTCCAATGTAGGTTAAAGTTAACGACTACAAGTGGCCTGGGCGTTAGACCTAATACTATGTGATTGATTGGTATAACTTACTAGACAATGGGCCATCAATGGTTTTCATACCAAGCGCATTCCCACCACGTTTCTTCATTTGATCGATAGTCTGCTTTGTTACAGGGTTGTAAACAATGAAAGCCATAATTCCTGGAACATCTAATATATTCTTCGCCTCTTCTAGATACAGTTGGGCTATCATCATATGTGTTTTTACGTCATTCCTAATGGTCAGTGATCCGAACATGTTGAAATATCCATCTGGGTTAACGTAGTCCATGACCTCTGCCGTCTCTTTTATGGTGCGATTGTACACGTATTGTTCTAGCACGGGGAGCTCGCTGCTTTCTTCATGTAACGACGGAAGTGCTTTCGGGAGATCTGGCATATCTGACCAGAGTATTCGGTCGTGTATAATAAATTCTTGCCTACGAACCGACCACTCGAGAAGCGTTGAAGCCATTACTAGTTCTGGAGGCGGCTTTAGAGTGAGTTCATTCAGTCTCTCAAAAACTGATTGCATAACGCGCAGATCCCAGCGCTGGAATGTGTAAACTGATGGGCGATGGCGATACACGTCAATAAAGACCTTTGTCACAATCCCGAAGTTGCTACCACCGCCTCGAAGCGCCCAGAACAAATCTTTATTTTGATTTTCTGTTGCAGAGACGATGGATCCGTTAGAAAGGACGACTTCGAACAGCTGGACGTTGTCGCAGATCCATCCATGGTGTAATGAGAAGAACGAAATGCCACCTATGTGAAAAGAAATTAGCTCAATTTCATTTCTTTCGAAGGGTAAGATAGACATGCCTCCTAGAATAGAACCCACGACCCCAGTCAAGCTATTGCGAGTACCAACAGCATATAAGTCGAGCGGATCTAAGGCAGCATAGACATCGTTCCACGTAGCCCCACCCCCTACTGCTAAAACATTTTGCCTGTTATCGACAAACTTGACCCAATCCATGCGTCTTAGATCGATTGTGACACCATTTTCAGCGATCGCAGCACCACGAAATGGAGAGGTACCGCCACCAAGAATCGAGAAGTGACACGATTGTGTTCGAGCGATATTAAGAGTAGTCGCAACATCTTCAGCTGTACGAGGCTGCACTATACACTCAGGTGTGACCTGGGATTGAAATAGTGACCACGTGTGTATTTTGTTCTCCGCTCCGTTGAAGGTTGCATCTGGAAACAAGCTTGCTATCTCTTCACACTAGGAACAACAGTCAGCAATTATTCAGTTGAGAAAATAGGAAATTTCAGCCTACAGCACTTTTACAAACTGTTCTACCTTTTGATGTGATCTGATTCCATTGAACTGCGGCTGTAAGCTGCATCCACGAGAGCCAGAGGAAGAATGCTAAGATGTACATTTTGCAGTATGGTTAAAAGTTATTTGATAAGTTATTCGGCTGGTAGTTTTCAAGAGTGCGAGTCGAATCGTGTCAATAGTAATTTGTCATACTGCCTTGTTTTAAGAGAACAGCGATGTTAGAATCGTAGGATGGTAGTGTCATGTGGACACGGGCTACATAGCCCATAGTACATTCTTAGAAGTAGTGCAGCGTTTAGACACCATGCATAAGTGCAGTAACTTAGGTACTAAAGTCCCCTGGCCGCAGTGTTGCCAGCGGGGTGATGACGAACATACCCTTCATATTGATCCCCCTTTCTCTCGGAATTTCTTCCGCGTATAAGCTTTTTTACGCGTATAAGCTTTCTTCTTCCGCGTATAAGCTTTCTTTGCGTCGTGCCCTACTTGGCAGGTCGCTACAGAGGAGACTCTTATCAAAACAAGATTGTTATAGGGCAAGGGTAAATAATGGTTTACAGCTCAATGACGTAGAAAGTTGCGCTATATTCTTCCTAATCTGGAAATCTTAGCAAGAAGAAGACCATCATAGTACAAGGATAAGAATAGGTAGTCCCAGCTCAATGATGTAAAATGGGAAAGTCTTTACTTGATCAAGAAGGAGCATCAACAACTGTCTTGAAGATTTGTAACACTGGGGCTGTTCTGTACAATCCGAGGTGCACGCTAGCCTTCCTGCAGGTCGTTCTGGAAGCTAGAAGTGCTCGCATCACAGGTATAAATAAAGGCACATCCAGCATCTTGTAATGTGTTCTACCTCCTCTGCCATACCCAAGTCTGAATCAACTCATATTTACATTAAATTTAAAACAAAGACCATCAAATTCAATCATAATACAACTCGTCATTATGCTATTCGCAAAGATCATTCTCCTCGCTTTCACTGCTCTTGGCGTTACTGCTACTCCAGTCGGGCCTGAAGCACCAAAGATTCTAGAGCCTATTGTTGCTAAAAGTGCCGAGCCCAATAGCCTTCCCAGAGATGTCAACCCTCCCTCCAAGCGTCAGATCATTTGCAATGGAATTGAGGACCGCCAAATTGGAGCTGGATGCTAAATCGTAAGTAGCAAGTTAAAATTTTGATCTGTTCAAAGTAGCTAATGTTTATTTATTAGAATATCCGATGCTGTAATGCAATCAAAAGTCTGGTGATCAGTGGAAAGACCGACAGACTTTTGATGATTGGCCGGGTTTGGAGGAGAGTAAAGCTCAAGGATAAAGGTTGTTTGCAAGACAATTGGCAAGGGCAGGAAGCAATGTTATGGTTACTATGTTTTGACTATGAGAGATTCTTAAAGAAGGAAGAGGAGATAAGAGCGTAAAATATCATATACTATTTGATTCACAAATTGGTTATATAATGAAATGCATGGACTTCGATCCCTTTCTTTCGATGACCATTAATTTTCACTTAGAACTATTCTATACTAAAACCTATACCCCCTTCGATTTTGGTTTCGTTGTTGTCTCTTCTAATTCTCACTACTTACGGCCATTCTCCCTCTTCAGTATTATTGCAAATGCGGTATCAAAGCTTCTTCTATTTTAGTTCCGGGAATACTAACACAGGTATAGGACTTATCAGCAGTCAATTATAGAGGCATTAAGAATTAATTTAATAGAGTCTTAATGAAAAGATCTTCTATAGAGAATAAATGAAAGACAAAGAGAGAAGAGGAACCCTTTGTCAGAGAACTCTATGCTTTGACATGTAAAAAGGAAGAGGATAGAGATAATATATAAATCTCAATATAGTTTAGAGTAATAAATAGTCTAGTAGGCAAAACATATATTCCAATTCTGAATATGTTAGTAACCTTACACAGTCTATACTCTAAGTTCTAACTTTTCATTATTATTATAGTGTCTATTTAATATCTTCGATATCCTCTCCATCCTCATTCGAATTATCTGAATTATTCTGGGAGCTAAAATATATCGGCGACATAGAATCACCTCAAGTCACGAGAATTGGAACGTTCATTTCATGGCATCGTATTTCCTTCCTACACACTCATTACCACGTATGACAGTCAAGCGAGGACGCATGTTTCGTTACGAACTAATGTTTCTGCATCCAAGTATCTTTTTGATTTATAGTCACTATATCAACACCAATCAGATCTACTAACACTTACCCTAGGGGACTAAGTTCGGCAGTAATGGCTCTTGTCTTAAAAAACTTTTGTAGATTGATAGTAGTTTTAGGGTTTGACTCTTAAAGTGTAAGCGAGACTGAAACGCATTAAAGGAAAAGTAGTCACGACAACGAGAGTTTTAAACGGGTAACATATAAACAATAAAAACTTGCACAATTGAGTTATTTTACTTAGAACTGATAGCGAATGCCGTATCAATGCCTTCCTCTGCTTCATGTGGTCATAGGCCTATAGTATGGATTGACTACGCATCGACAGAAATCTGCGTCATTCCACCAGTTGCAATGGTTGACTTGGGTGCCTCATCTTCCGCTCGAGCAGTAGGTTCCTCATCATAATCCTCTGTCATTCCACCCAACAGCATCGTAGGAGGTGCTCGAGCCTGCATGTGTGGCAAATCAGTGAAGGCAAAGAACTTCTCATCATGCCACTGTCCGGCAGTGATATATCTGCCTTCACTATCGGTGAACATGGTCTCGTCCTCGGCTCTGAGGAAGTATGCAATAGAGTAGCGGTGCTCAGTGGGGTCGAACGGTACAACCCTATGGATACATGACTGCATCTTGTGTCCGCTTGCAAATCTAAGCGAGTCCCCGACATTAACGATGGCACAACCTTCTTTTGGCTTGACGAATCCGAACTCGCGAGCACGTGGAGGTCGAATTTGGAGTCCCCATTGCTCACTGAACAAGAGGGTAAGCGAGCTGATGTCGGTATGCTTCTGGTGTCCGATCTTTTGGTCAATCGTTGGGTCAGATGGTACATAGTGCATCATGGCTAGGGTGGTGGTGGATGGGCGATCATTACGGTGAGAGTTCTCAAACCGTGCAGCTCCAGTAAGGCCCAGTCCAGTGGATAAAGCCGATAGAATAGTCTTGGTAACAATATTGCATCCAGCAATAGCATTCTCAAGGATGGCAATATCTGGACTGTTCTTAATGATGCTGGGAATGTGTGGGCTAGATCTTTGAACTTCGTCTCGGGATACCTGGTGGTAACGCACCACCATTAGCCAACGCCTCTACATAAGGACTATGGGAATATTCATGAAACTAGCTAACCTTGACCATCTCATACCCATCCTTGGTATTTTCAAAGACTCCGGTACGTGAACCTACAGGCTCATAGCTTTTGAAAACTAGTTAGTAGTAATATTAAATTTTGGAAGTGATGGGATTTCATTCACTTACCCGAGATGAGGAGAAACAAGTCCGTATTGGTTTTTGTCCTCGAGGGGAGATTCGAAGAAGCGGTGCATCAGATCAAGTGTGTTCTTTTGATCTGCAAGCATTCTACGCCCATCAATTCCTTGTAGATCTATGTAAAAGAATCCTTGAGTCTCGCAACATCGGACAACTTTCTCCAGCTCAGCAGGCTCCTGAGATAGTAGTCGTTCAAAGCTGACCGTCTCCATAGGGTAGACTGGAACTGTCTTCCCATTCCATTGAACGGTCTCTGGTACGTCGGTTGAAATAGCCATTTTTGGGTATAAATTCTTTCTACTCCAAAAAGATAATCCTTTAAGAAGAAGTGTAGCTCGGGGTCAGCAGTCTTATAAGCTCAGAAACATCACAATACCGATGCGAAGTGGATATTATTGAAGGTGATTGCTATCTATTTCCCCTCATCTATGCTGATAAAGTATATCGGCATATACATTGCTAATGAATTCGTACGTCGCTTGGTTGAGCTTTTGACTCTGGCTGAACTCACAGGACCCGCGTGATGTTTCGACTTAGGGCACCATTTCCAATCAATTCCCTAATCTAGCATTGCAAATGTTCGCAATTGTAACTTATAGAGTGATGCAGGACCCACTGATCACAGAATGAGGGGCTAAAGAAGAACGAGTACCACCAAGTTGCCTAGCCGGTCGTTCAAGAAATGCAATCAATTGGATGCCGTGCCAAGACCGGCAGATAGTATTCTCCAGGAACGACTGTGATATAAGTTTCAGACTACGTCTACAGGGTTGGAGATCGAACCACGTTCCAACAGAAACAGGCTAATATCTATTATCAACTTATTAGCCCTGGTCTTATCCATTACATGAGCACGGCAACCCGGAAACTTTCTCGATATCAACTCTTTTGACGATCTGACAATTGCAACATCAGGAATTTCAGTCTCACAGCAAGGTTCTCGCCATGGCAATAGAAAAAGACGAGAAACACAACGTTACCGCTGAATTAAATTACTGGGACGACCCTGGCGATGGATCAGAACCAACTCCAATCTTGATAGGAAAGGGTCGAATAACAAATTTAAGGCCACATCAATCTCACAAATTTGTGATATCAGATGTAACTGGCGAGGAAGAAAAGTACACTTTAGATGGTCATGGATTCCAGTTCTATCGTATGGAAAGTAACGAGAAAGAGTTTGTTGATGACCACAGAGTCGAAGCTGAATACTATCCTGAATGCGAGCAGCTTTTAAAAACAGTCACGGGGGCGAGGCGTATTCACATCTTCAATCATAAAGTAAGACGCGGACCAACTCACTGGCACCACTTGGGAATAAAGAACTTGGCGAACCGTGGACCTGTCACTAAAACTCACGTGGACCAGTCCTACAAGGGAGCTGAAATTCGACTAAGATGGGAACTGCCTGAAGAAGCAGACGAGCTGGTCAAGAAGAGATATCAAATCATCAACATTTGGAGACCAATTAAAACGATATTCAAGGATCCAGTTGCAGTTGCTGATGCCAACACGGTTCCAGATCAAGATCTCGTTGAAGCTGTGATGGTCGAAAATGATTACCCCGGTAAACAGTGGGTTGTGCGACATAATCCAGCACACCGTTGGTATTTTAAGCACCAACTTAATCCAGACGAAGTTCTACTGATCAAGTGCTTTGACTCAAAAGAATTGGTAGCTCGGCGAGCTTTGCACTCCGCATTCGAAGATCCTGAGTATCAAGACAGGGAGTCCAGGCAAAGTATCGAAGTCCGTTGCTTAGTCCTTTATGATGATTGAATAAAGAATGAATATAGAGATTAATTCAGAACTTCTGAAAACACCTCATACCATTCCCATACCAATAACTCTTTCACGTCATTGTCTATATTATGCGATCTGGAAATAAAAAGCGGAGGACAGCAAGACTGAATTATAAACCCTATCTGCGGCTAAAGCTTGTTCCCGGACCAATTTGCACGAGCACAAAACTCGCATGGCCAGCAAGGATTTAGATAAGCTAATATTCGGCAGCTTTCACACGTTGCAGTGTTCCATCCCTATTGCATTTCGGCTAATTAGCGAAGAGGTCCAGTGTGGATTACAACGGCACTAGACGCATTGAATACACACCTGCCTACCTATTGACTTCTGCTTCCCTTTTCCTCCCACCGCCTTGTCAAAAAAAATAAAAATTCACGGACACCAAAGATGAAAAATGATATTTCAATGTTGTTTGAAGTTGGTTGGGGTATCAGTATTGAACGGTCGATTGGCGTCAATCTAAATATAACTTCACAATTCTCGCAACTGAAGTCAAGATCGAGACAATAATTCAGCCAGAGTTCGAGTAAACCGTTCTATATTATCAAATCTAATAGGGCTTGAGTAAAATTACATGAGACAGTGAATCTGTACCACAAATTGTAAGCGAAATTCGAATTGTACCAATAGCTACGTGATATGCTTCTACACTCGTACTTGCCAAACCCGTAACAATAAAAAGGCGTATGACGAAGCATAAGGCATGTAGAGTTTAACCTACTATATAGCACTTTAGCAGCTCCAACGAAGATGTTCATTGAATATAATAAAGTTTGACTCTTGAAGGCATTATAGATCAATCCTGCTTCCTGACTGATATTTGCACACGTCATATCCTGAGACCATCACTACTATTTCTATGCAACAACCAACGCCATCAAGTAGCCATCCCATCCTTTGCACCCCACAGTCTGCACCGCTGTGGCCTCAACCCGTTTTTCCTCCTTCAGATACTGGAACAAATTCCTTGTTCCTACTACAGAGATGTCTGTAACGCTCTCGTCACTGAGCTTTCCACGCCTCCCGACATTATCTACTATGATCACAGTTCCCACATGACTAAAGGCCAAGGCTGCCTTGAAGTAGCCAACGTTGTTCTGTTTGTCAGCATCAATAAAAACCATATCAAAATCTTCTGTTCCCGCTGTCTGCATAGCCTGCAGGGTGTCTAGGGCAGGACCAGTCTTGACATCTACAACATTCTCAAATCCCGCAAAAGCAATGTTCTCTTGGGCGACCCTGGCATGCTCTGGATCAATCTCCAGAGTCACAACTTTTCCTGTAGCGCCAACTGCTTTCGCAAGCCAAATCGCGCTGTATCCGCCGAGAGTACCTACTTCAAGGATACGTGTGGCTCGGATCATTTTTGCCGAGAGGTACAGCATCTTGCCTTGGTTGGGTGCGACATCAATGCTGTCCAGATTGGAAGACTGATTGTTTTCAAGCGCGGCCGAGAGGCCAGTATCATGCGGAAGGAGATTTGAAATGATGTATTGGTCGATAGCTGTTGCGTTTTCGAGAAATTCTTGGTTCACACCGTAGGAAGACATGGTGGTCATATTGATCAGAAGTTTGAATGATAAAATAAATTAATCGGTGTTTGGAAAATGAGAAGTGAGTGCTGGATAGCTTGATCTGAGATTTGGCTTTTTTGCCCCAAGGTTGGGCAATGGTTTTTGTAGTTGTTCTCTTGTCCGTGCTCGGAGCTGTTTAAATCCGCGAAAATAGTAAGATTCGCCCGAATTCAGCGTAGATCTCGGCGTATTGTGTCAGGCTTTGTTGTCGTCGTCAGCAAGACTTAAGCACCCTTGTCTTATTTGCATGTCTGCCAAGGTAGAAATCCAGATGTGGGATCAGATAAGATCGAGATTACATGTAACGCACACCATGACGCAGGATGGCTGAAATTATATGAGACAAGGGTAATTTTGGGCCAATTGCAGTGCCGATGAGAGTATTGAGGTTTCCTCCCCATCCCCAATCACGGAATTCAAGAGATTCTCTGAAGCCAGGATCGGAGTTCGGTCAGGCACGAGCACGCTGAGTTGCGGATTTAGTGTTAAATATTCTGGTTGCATATATCAAACTCAATTTATGTATGGTTATTATTCGCTCATAAGTCAAAGTAAATAATGGAAGCTTACGCGTACATAGAAACGGCCGAGTATTACAGGGCGGTTTGGACATCTTGAGATCTGAAGATATTAGCGAGGTCGGAGTTCGGATCTCTAAGGACTGAAGCTGTGTATAATGCTTTTTAAAGAGATCACTCTAAGCTGAATAAAGACGAGCCAGAGAGGCGCATAACTTCCCAAAGAAGAACACAATCTAACTATAAGGACATGTGTAACAATGTACAGTGATAATATTCTAACGTCGAGCTTTTGATCGGTTTCATTTGGTGAATTACTTCACACTCTTGCCACTATGGGAAGAGAATCCTTTATCCACAATGACGCTGAAGTCTAACTGTAAGCTCCTCTACTACGCGAAAACCGTGGTTTTTAGGCCAACGTCCTGTTCCTCGATCTTAACGAGGATCATTCTAACGATTTAACTATATTTCAAAGTTTCGTCGAATCGCCCCCTACTTAAAGCACGTTAAGAGCAAGCTGGCGACAAGAGATTGGATTATCCACAGCTTAATCTTGGTATATAAGTATCGCTTAACTTTCTTGATTGAATGCTTTAGGAATGCTAAGTTGCAATGGACGAAAGGGTTTCGTCACTTTCTATATAATAATCGATTCCGGTTTGTGGGCTTCTCAAAAAGGGTAATAGATGATGATTGCGTGAATACAGAGAATAGTGATATATGACTGGTTAAATACAGTGAAGAAGATATGTAATATGGTGCATGAGTGTTGTACACGGTCGGGAAGATGGCCGCTCCAGCAAGAAATCCCCGGACAAGGTCCTGACATCCCTCAGAAGGAAACAGAAAGCTCTAAGTTTAGAATATAGCGTCGTGATGGACAAGGTTGATGGTAGTGAATTATAACAACATTCTCCTTGGTTTACTCAAGACAATTAAACCGCCTATGGTAAGAAATCCTATAACTTTCTTCTGGTAGTGAATGTCTGAGATCCCCAGGCCGTGGCTATTCAGCTCTGAAAGGGTACTGAATCAAATATTTTGATATGTTGAAATGGTAAACCAAGTGAGGATTGCCAGATGAATGGTCGTCGATGAGTGTCCGGCATTTCTACTTTAATGTACCAAGCTGAGTTGCGGTGCGATATACCACAACATTTAACGTTATCGGGGAAGGATTGAACATTTTATTCGACACTGTTCTCTTTTCGTCGATCTTCATCATCTTCAGGCGTGCCTTCTTTACACGCCCAAGCATCAACAAATCTTAGTGTTTCGCGATTCCAGATCCGATTCATGACAAAGAGTCGTACTGGCACGCATGCAATAATGATAACCGGGAACGCTGGAGCTGCAACGGTCAATGTGACATAAAATATAATGCCAGTAACCACAATTTGAGCTAAGGTATACCCATGAACTGGCCAGTAACTCTTGACAGCCTTGGGCAAAGGTGGAAGTTCGCTGGATGGTGTGAGCATGTAGAAGAACCGAAAAAGAATTGGGTTAACGGCGAGCGATTGTTCACCCATGAACAGAAAGAGCCCTGCAAGAACGCTGGTTGGTGTGAGTCCGAGCACATGTTGAAATGGTGGACTGAGGAACAGTAAAATCCCACTAGCCTGTAAGAATGGTGACCAGCGTTGCTCATACACCTCTTGATGTTCTTCGTGCGTCACACTCTGCTCTCCATCCTTATTTACAACCACTTTGTCTTGTCTTACAGTATGAAGTAGTGATTCGGAATGTAAAGGGGCCTGTGGGAGTAAACCATTTGAAGGCGGAATTCCGAGGATCCCACAAATTGCTGTAGTAGTGCCAAGAAGGACTATATCCCATGCAAATCCACCGGGTTTCTTGGTATTATAGCGGGGAAGTGTGCATATTATGCTACTGATTTCGTGATCAAAGTAGAACAAAATTGTAATGATAGCCCCTGGAATGATTGCAATGAAGATCCACGCAACGGGCAACTCCCAGAACTTAACAAAGAACACTGTCCGATCTGGAGAGCTAGGACGGAAGCTCGTCTGCACTGCTAGAGTCTGACGATCGAGGTCAGCTAGCTCCCCGATACGTGGAATTCCGATAAAAAGAATGATTGAAATAGCAGCAGCGTATTCGTTGAGACCCATCCGTATATACCTGTGGAAAAGAGGAGCCCATGAGTTCGCAGTGGAGAGAACGACAGCGAGGAGAAACGTGCCCACACAACCAATGATGGAATATAAGAAGGCCGCAAATGACAGTGCTTCATGAGCACGTTGAAGTTCTTGTACCGCTTTGTGGAAGTAGATGACTGAGTTTAAAAGGGAAAAAATATCTGCCGAGAAGGTAGTTACGTAATTCATGGTGTAGTCATGAGCGTTGAATATCGCGAGAAGAAACTGTAGGTATGAGCACTACGGTTTTTTAGAGTCATAGTTGAAGGGAAGCTCACATGCATCCATCCTGCGTGGATCAATGACCATGCCATCAGAGGAAGAAATTCTACCTGATTCCTCGTCAGTTCCTGTGGTTATGTCGATAGGATGATACACTCACATGAAAAGATGTCTCACAAAGTTCATAAATATTTTCAGCCAAAACCGAAAAGGGACCAGTCACCCCAAGAATTGTCAAAGGTTGTATAGAGAATCTGTTTGGGTGATGAGCATACTTTGACTGATTCTGTCGTGTTCCATGGATGATAACCTACAGGCTAAAGATGAATCCACAGAGTCCAGTACTAAATACTACTTCAATTGTCCCCCAGGTTTTTCCAGTCAACACGTACAGATCACTTGCGAACGTGATCCCGGGTAAGAGATTGGAAAAGAATACATAGACAGCACTCGCGAAGACGAGTTGATTGAAGGTTGTCCAATCCGAAACATATCGGATCCTGATATTTTTGATATCCTGTTTGAGAAGACGAAAAGGACGGAGATTTCCCTGTGGTGCAAACAATGATCTCAACCTCTTCTTGAATGGCTGCTTGTTATTTGACTGGACAGTCGCTTCCATACCGGACGAGGTGTTTGGAAGTTCTTTCATGCCTCCGCTCTCAGCTAGGGCAACATCTCGTGGCGGACCATTTGAATTCATGTTACCAAGCACCGAGAATGCTGAGTTCCCGGGGGTTGGTACAATTGTCGAAGAAGAACTGTTGTCATGATCCCGAGCCCCAGGGGAATGCAGCTCGATTCCAGGTCCCGTCATAATGACTGCCCGTGTTAAATCAAGACTCCGACGAGTTGAATTGCCTGATTTTCTCTCTCCGACTGAGTCTGGCCTACCTTTCAGGTAGATAGATATATATATATATCTAGAGATATATGTATCTATACATGATATGCCAATACTGCCCAGAAGCCAGAAAAAATTGGAATGACGAGTCCCGCTGCTCGACTTTGCCACGTGCGAAGCTTAACTGCATTTCGCCAAGTTTTTGTTGGCGAAAGTGGAACAAATAGAAGAAAATGGTGGGGCTGTTGAGTACGAGAAATCCTGACGTTTGTATTGAGGAGAACTAGGAGAACTGGAAACTTATCGCCGATAGACGGTCTGCTCGTTCATCAAAACTCACTTGAGATGCTGGTCGGTTGCGAGGACATCGTGCTTCAACACCGCCAAGAATATCTTATTGATGACATCGTTTGGTGGTTGCTGGACCAGCAATGAAGGAAGAGGTTCAGCACTTCGATCAAAACGTTGCGCCCGAAGGAATCGCCAGTTCTTAAAATGAGCATCATCCTTCGGAATATAGATCAGAGACGGAATGGTGAAAGGCAACACAGCCCACCAAGAGCCTTTTTGAGAAGATGAGAAAGATGAATGTCTCAGTGAAGCCAATGTGAGTGATAATAAGTAAGTTACCAGAGTTCGGCTGAATGATCAGCCTTGTCCTTGTCCGCAACGCCCTATCACCGAAAGACCCGCCCTTTAAATTTCCATCCATCAGCCTCGTCAACCTCACATCCATCACCACTCAAGCAGGTCAATTCTCGCCGCCAGTGAATATTCAAAACTGCAGCACGCGACAATATGCCTCTGCGGTAGTCCCGACCACTCCACCCAACTATGGCATCCTTCATTCCCCGCACTAGCTTCCCAAGCCAGCTTTCCCTTCCACGCTCCTACTTCCTAGGCCATCATGCCGCGGGTCTCTCAAAAATGAAGACAATGCTCTCTTCTATCGACCTTATCGTGGAGTGTAGAGACTATCGCGTACCACTCACATCGCGGAACCCACTTTTTGAATCTGTTCTTGCGGGCCGAGAGCGATTGGTTGTATACACAAAACGAGATCTGGGAAGCAAATTCCGTGGAGCGGATCGGACGGTAATACTCTTCTCCCGCAGATATCTGATTCTTGGCTGATTGGGCGCAGAGGGAGGAAATCATAGAGCGATGGCATAAGCCCAGTCCGGTGTTGTTCAGCTACGATAAATCGACGAGGGATGTAAAGGCTGTGCTTGGTGTTATCAAAGATTATGCATCACGATCAACTTCACTTATCGGCTCGAGAATATTGGTCGTAGGAATGCCGAATGTGGGAAAATCATCGTTGTTGAATGCGTTGCGATACTCGGGGACAAAGAGACCGAAAGCTGCATCTACTGGTGCGCAACCAGGTGTAACAAGAAAAATTGCCAGCGGCGTTAAGATTGTAGACAAGGACGCCGAAAAGGGGACCGAAGGGGTGTATTTAGTTGATACGCCTGGAGTATTTGTACCCTTTGTGCCAGATGCGGAAGCTATGTTAAAGCTCGCGCTCGTTGGGTGCGTCAAAGATACAATTATCGCACCTGTCACTTTAGCGGATTACCTGTTGTACCATATCAATAAGAGTCGACACAGATGGGAGATATATGCCGACTATTCTCCACCTACAAATGATATTGCGGAGATGCTGGAGGGAATGTGTAGGAAAACAGGTCGTTTAGGCAAGGGAGGCGTGCCGGATATTGATGCAGCTGCATTATGGTTCATCCAGAAGTGGAGGAACGGAGAGATGGGCACTTTCGTGCTGGACGATGTGACCGAGGATGGATTGTATAATAAAATGTACGAAGATATAGGGACAAGTCTGACTCAGGCAAAAGCAAGGCAGAAGAGTGATCGAGTTGCGAAAACGAAACTCAGAACTCCTACCTAATACAATATATGTAATATAAATTCCAAAGGAAAACCACATAAAGAAGCGGAATGTGAGCTGGTTTGAATGTGGTTTTAACCCAGACCAGCTAAGGTCCGTTGCTCTAGTACTTGTGGAATACTCTATCCCTAGCAAAATATTTTGGTGCCGCCGCAGAGCAATATGTTCAACAATATAAGATAGCTTGAAGAGAAATTTAGACTTTCTACTCTTCATCTGAGTTTGGTCTATTTTACTTGTATTTGAAAGCCGCTGGTACGCAGTAGCAGGATAAAGCTAACAACAATATATTCCAAGTTGTGGGATCTGAGAGGCAATTCTCAATCCAGGATGGCTTGCTGGAGCAAATGTTGCTTATGGTCTATCATTCTGGAAGTCATTATATATCTAGTAACAATTGACGATATTGAAGTGGATGATGATAGGTTGATGCTACTAAAAGAAATTTGTGAATTATAACACTTTCTCAAGGTGCCTCACATAATTGGATCCAAAATTCGAAAACATCCTTTAACGCCACAATAGCTTTTACTAATTTTCTTTAATAACCATCAAATATGGCACCATACTGCCATATCCTAAGAAAACACATCAAAGACATGATGGATGTGGAATTTAATGCGTCATTGTATTTATTTTACACCCGTCCTCAAGCCCCGATCTTTCCAAACTCCGGGAATTTATCGTTACACAAGCTGTATCTGCGTATTCGACGCATCGAGACTCCTCTATTGTGATCCACGTATAGTACACGTTCTAGTTCTCCGCCATTTCATATGGGCATGAGATACTTTCTCTTACAAAAGCTTCTTGACAGCATCGACCGCGAATGGGGCTGGACCATCTATTAGCGTCTACCACAGACTGAAAAGGTGGAAGGTAGTTTACATAAATACAAAAGTACAGCTCCCACGATTACCTGCTGAACGGTAACAATTGCCTCGTCCTCTTGAGCTCGGAGCTCAGCGGCGGAAAGCTGTGGTGGTGCTGCGCGAGTCTGTCAGCATGCAGTTGAGGATCGAAGGTTAGGAGCATCTTACGTCCTCCAAACATATCTGTAGTGTTACGGGAAAGAAGTGGGTGGGCTTTGTATGTTGATGGTTTCTGTTGATGATGATTTCTTACCACCGCGACATTCCAGGTCAAGGACAACCAATTAATTTTGATACACCGCTCTCGTCATATGGCAGAACAGGGCAGGATGCTTATGTAAACATATCCGCCGTGTATAGCCGGCCTGACATGTGAGCTGAGCCTAAAGCAGAAGATACGATTAGATGATCCCTGCAAAACGGCGTATCTGAAGCTTGAACTTATCGGTGGGGAAACTTTATTTCGCCTCTCACAATTAAAAGCTCTTTCAGAACTTCACTCCTGAAGAGCATTTCATATAAAAAGAGAAGCAAAAGTTTTGTTCACTTGTCTCTTGTCCTGTGCATTTCTTCAGCTTACTTTCACCTCACTCTTTTACAGAATGATAAGCAATTAAACCTCTGTTCCTGAAAGTTCCGAACCCCGCCAACAGCGAGCTCTCCCCCGACCTCCCCCAACTGTTACAGCCAACTTTCACCGACTTTTTAGGAAGTGCGACAGTGAGCTAGATTTTGTACAATGGCCAGTTCCAGTATGGCATTGCGAAGTCATATTGGTCGCCTGGCAGTAAAGAGTCGATCTACTAGATCTCCTCTGACCTCTCTGCGGTCAAGACCATGGGCTTGCTGCCAATGCACGCGAGCTGCGGTGAACCCGCAGTCAAGGAGAACCTTCTACAACAGCTCTGCCAATGATGACCTGATGAAGGCGAAGGCTGGCGACAAGCGTGGCACATATCTTCCTCTTGATACCTTCGCGCGAAGACACATCGGGCCAGATGCACACTCCACCGAGGAGATGCTGAAGGCGCTGGATCCGCCAGTGAAGACGTTGGACGAATTCGTGAAGCAGGTTCTCCCAAGTGATATTTTATCCTCGAAAGATCTCGAGATAGATGCTGGGCTGCTGGGAGGTGAGGAGGGTTTCACAGAGTCGGAGTTGTTGGCTCGGCTTAGGACTATTGCCTCCCAAAACACCATAATGCGTAGTTATATCGGTACAGGATATGCAGGTACGCGGGTCCCGGAGGTGATCAAGAGAAATGTGTTAGAAGGCCCTGGGTGGTACACGAGTTATACCCCATATCAGCCAGAAATAAGTCAGGGCCGACTGGAGTCACTGCTGAACTATCAGACTTTGGTCTGCGATATGACTGGACTAGCAATCTCCAATGCTTCCTTGCTAGATGAGTCTACCGCTGCTGCGGAAGCTATGACGCTTGCAATGAGTGCATTGCCTGCATCCCGACAAAAGAGCAAGGACAAAACGTTTTTTGTCAGCCACCTGGTTCATCCACAAACTTTGGCGGTTCTCCAGAGTCGAGCCGACGGCTTCGATATCAAGATAAAAGTTGGAGATGTCCTTGCAGATGGCGGGAAAGCTGTCAAGGATGTCGGCAAGAACCTCATGGGAGTTCTGGTCCAATACCCAGATACTGAGGGAGGCGTGGAAGACTTCAAAGAGCTAGCAGATGTGATCCATTCGCAAGGTGCAACATTTAGTGTTGCTACGGATCTCCTAGCTCTAACTGTTCTCACTCCTCCTGGTGAGTTTGGAGCGGACATAGCTTTTGGAAACGCGCAGAGGTTTGGAGTTCCTTTTGGATACGGTGGACCACACGCCGCTTTCTTTGCCGTCAGCGACAAATACAAGCGAAAGATTCCAGGTCGTCTAATTGGTGTTTCTAAGGACCGTTTAGGTAATCCAGCCATGAGATTAGCTTTGCAGACTAGAGAGCAGCACATTCGACGAGAGAAGGCTACCAGCAATGTCTGCACTGCGCAAGCTTTATTAGCTAACATGAGTGCATTCTATGCGATTTACCATGGTCCACAAGGGCTCAAGGCCATCGCAGAGAGGACTGTGACCGGGGCTAGAATTATAGAGCAGGGTTTGAAAAATCTTGGACTTGAAACTGGCTCAAGGGGTAAAAGCGACGATGGCAGAGTACTCTTTGATACTGTCGTGGTTAATGTCGGCCAAGGAAAATCTCAAGAGGTTTTAACACATGCTGTTAATGGATACAAGATAAACCTGAGGAAATTTGATGACAGTCGACTTGGCATTACTATCGATGAGACCGTCGATACCAAGGACCTTTTCGATATCCTGTCCGTTTTCAAAGATTTTGCCAAATCCTCGAAACAGATTGACATCGATGAAATAATACAATCATTACCTGGAGATGGCAAGCTCCCCATACCAGCCACCTTTAAGCGAACATCTGAATATCTTACCCATCCTGTTTTCAACACTCACCATTCAGAGACGGAAATCCTTCGATACATTCATCACTTGCAATCGAAGGATCTTTCTCTCACCCACTCTATGATACCACTTGGCTCATGCACCATGAAGCTGAACGCTACAACCGAAATGGCTCCTGTTACATGGCCAGAGTTCTCGTCTATCCATCCTTTTGCACCAGTTGATCAAGCGGCCGGTTACAAGACGATGATTGATGAGCTAGAGACTGATCTCGCAACCATCACTGGGTTTGATGCGGTGTCATTGCAGCCGAATTCGGGTGCACAGGGTGAATTCACTGGTCTTCGAGTCATCCGAAAATTTCAAGAGCAACAACCTGGCAAGAAGCGTGACATTTGCTTGATTCCAGTCTCTGCTCATGGCACCAATCCTGCATCGGCTGCCATGGCTGGTATGCGTGTTGTTACCATCAAGTGCTACACCAAGACTGGCAATCTCGACATGGAAGACCTGAAGTTAAAGTGCGAAAAATATAGCGAAGAGCTTGGGGCCATCATGATTACCTACCCCAGTACATTTGGAGTGTTTGAGCCAGAAGTCAAAGCTGCATGTGAAATTGTGCATCAGCATGGTGGGCAGGTTTATATGGATGGAGCAAACATGAACGCCCAGATCGGACTATGTTCCCCAGGAGAGATTGGTGCCGACGTCTGTCATCTCAACCTTCACAAGACCTTTTGCATTCCTCACGGAGGTGGAGGGCCCGGTGTAGGTCCCATCGGTGTCAAGTCTCATCTTGCACCGTTCTTGCCCGGCCATCCATTGATTGCAACAGGTGGTGAAAATGCCATTGCTCCAGTTAGTGGAGCCCCATGGGGAAGTGCCAGCATTCTCCCAATCAGTTGGGCGTATGTCAAAATGATGGGAGGCCGTGGATTAACTCATGCCACGAAGATCACCCTTCTGAATGCAAATTACATCATGTCCCGACTTCGTCCTCATTATTCTATCCTTTACACCAATGCTAACTCCCGCTGTGCTCACGAATTCATCCTTGATGTTCGCGGTTTCAAGGAGACCGCTGGTGTGGAGGCTATCGACATTGCGAAACGCCTACAAGACTACGGCTTCCATGCCCCAACAATGAGCTGGCCAGTTGCCAATACGCTCATGATTGAGCCCACAGAATCGGAGAGTAAGGAAGAGCTAGATCGGTTCATTGATTCCTTGATCTCTATCCGCGGAGAAATCAAGGCTGTTGAAGATCAGAAAGTGCCTAGAGAAGGGAACGTGTTGAAGATGTCGCCACATTCGCAGCAAGATCTTTTGACAGACAAATGGGAGAGACCGTATACTCGTGAGCAAGCCGCATATCCTCTGTCTTGGCTGCGAGAGAAAAAGTTCTGGCCTAGTGTCACGAGACTTGATGATAGTAAGTTTACCACCCACCCTGGAATAAGTCAACACCTCTGACTAACTCGTTCCAGCCTACGGTGACACCAATCTTTTCTGTACCTGCAGCCCCGTTGAGTCCATCGATGAGTAAATAACTCATCATTGTACACTTTCATATATAAAGACGTCCGAAATTTCAACATTTAGAAGCATGGCGTTGGATGGAAATGTTTTGATCTCGAAATATAGAGATGCATGGCATATGCAATGGGCGTTTTATAGAATGGCTTCAACTGCCACATCGAATGTTATAGAATGACATCGTTAGCTTGGAATAACATCTGAGTTCATCTAATTTCTCAATATCTACTTCTATGCGGACTCCTTTCATGTGACACTTTGATGAATTCCCCTCCCTTTCCAACAACTTACTAGCCAGCTAACATTTTGTAATAAGTGTAGTGTCATGTCATTCAACTTTGACGTTCTAAGTAGTTATGACAAGTCTTTTCTTGTTATATGTTCACTATATCCCAAGATCCGATCTTATATTAGGCAGGTCAAACGCACGGGATCAGTGCAAGCTAACTAGGTAAAATATTTTCTTCAATCTTTCCGTGGATTTGTGGAATCGAAGGATGTATGAAGCCAGACTACTGATTTTATGTCGTCATAAATCTGCTTCCAATACTGGGCATGCGCAGTTACTCGAGCCTCTTATTTCATGAATAGTTTTTCCACTTCGTTCACCCAACCAAGGACTTCTGAGATGAGCGGTTGCTCGTTACCGGCTGTAGCTCTTATCTCCTCGATATATGCATTGAAAAGTTGTAGAGCCTGGTGAGATTGCCGAGCATGAGCATAGGAGTCTCCAAGATTGTGGCATGCTGTCTTGGTCCTGAAATTTAAAATTCCAAACATGGAATGCCAGGCATGGAATGTCTTGTATAGATATGGCAGAGCTTCGTGGTGTTGTTGTGCTCCCCTCAAAGCTTTTCCGAGGCCCTCGTAGCGGTCTATATGTCCCATCATTGATTCGTCGACTTCCTGGAGGCTAAGCACCTTACGAAATGTGTCGATGCTTTCATCATATCGGCCTTGCTGTTCATAGAGATGCCCGGCATATTCTAGATATTCGATGGTTGTTGGATGGCTCTCTCCTAATATTCTTTTGAACCGTTTCGCTCCGGTTTCCGCCACATTCACTGCCTTCTCCAGGTAACCCAGCTCAGCAAATAGAGCCATGTGGTGGATTCCAATTCTTTGACCTTGAGAAGTAGTATACGGCACTCCACTCCTGGCAAATAACTGGACGGCAGCTCCCATAAGGTGCTCGCTACTTTTGGCTTCCTTAGCTCTGCTGAAGGCGTCAATTCCCCTTCTACTTGGGTGTCTATTTAGCTTTTTCGAAATCACTAAGCTTAGTGAAGACATTGTCTGAATTGTTTCGGTATCTCCTGGTCCTAGCTGCGTTAATTTAACTTGCAAGATTTGCCGGTAAATTTCTTCACTCTTTCTGAAATTCTCCTTTCGGCTGAAAGCGCGTGCTTTGTACACCAGAAAACCTATGGCTACTGGGTGCTCCCAAGGCAAATTATGGCTGATCAAGCTGTCTAGCCGTCTTTCGAGCGCCGCTACTTCGTTGAGTACCCCATCGCCTTGTTCTTGCAAACTGTATATAAGACGGTACATCGCGTTCAGACAGTCCAGTGACCCAGCGCCTTGAGCTGATTCTCTAGTAGCGACGATACGTTTCCACCAGATACTTGAATCGAAGTGATTTCCCATCTCGGAGAAGATATCAGCAAGATCTTCCATCGATTTTAGTATCATGGGATGATTTGGAGGAAATAAATTGGCAAGGCTGGCTATATATGCCTGGAGCCTGTAGGCGCGACTCTTCATTGACGAAATACTGACTTCCGATATACTACCCGCGTCTTGCATTTGTTGTTTCGGATATGAAGGTGACGGGAAGGGGTAAAGTTCGTTCCACGGACTAGGAGGAACCCAAGCACCAGTTGGGGGTAGAATATCGGAGCCATTGTATAGGAACCTTGGAAGATTCGAAGATGGAGACTGAGATTTGATGAGAATCTGTCCCAAAGGATGGTATTTAGGGCTGACGTCAAGGGGTCGGTGGGGATGTATAGCGTCGGGATGTAAGGTAGACATTGTAATACCATTGTTAGATGGTTCATCTATGTTACCGCAATGCTTCGATAGAGATAGTTCCTCTATTACAGATATTGGCTCGATAATATTTGCAGTATCGGTGTTCTGAATATTTAAAGCACTGAAAAGTCGTGAGAGCTGAGGTGAACCGGGGATGTCTACTGATACCCATGGCCATGAATCAGGTTGCGCAACCTCACCAACAAATCCATTATCTATACCTGTATTGTTCGGTACAGAATGACTGTAGTTGAACTCAATTCCTGTTCCCTGTACTTCTAGCTTGGGAGGCCCGCGTATCGAGGGATGGGAGGCTTCTTCTAAGCAGCTTTGATTAGCGTGCTGTGCGAACATATTAGTAAAACTGACTTACTTTCTGTAGCTCTATGATGGGACTCAGGTTTTGATGTGCTATCATGCACGCAAGTATCATTCAAGCTGTTATCTGATTTGTGCTCCGTCCCCACCGTGAGCCCGACCCCATCTCTGCGTGTAGTTCCATATTTTCTGAACCCCCATGCCGTTAATCTTTTCTTAAACTGGCCCAGAGTCGGAGAAAACCCATAAGTTTCAGCAAATATTTCCTGGATTTTATTGAAGGTTTTCCCTTCCCGGATATACAATTGATATATAATTGGCTTTAATTCGTCCCATTGGTCTTTTGCCAATACCTGTCGAGTACCACGTTTGTGAGATGTTGAGGGAAATGGATGGCTGGCCATTACATATTAACACAGAGTAGGATATATGGGACTGAAACAATTTCAGTAATGTAGCTTCTAGGGAGTTAGAAATTGTTGCAAATCATCATAAAAGATGATCTCTCCAGTGTGTCGTGGCGAAGCAGCTCAAGTCTGGCAGCAAGGGTAGTGCAAGTGGATCCATGAGACCCGGCAATCTCCCAATCATAGCTGACATGCGTTGATAAACGTTCTCAGCCTTTCAGCCCCACTTCTACCGTTCGTATTGTTCGAGGAGACCACGTGTGTTAAGGGCAAGCAAGCTTCGCAATTGATGCATAGCAAGAATTGGGTTTCCATGGTAGGAAGACAGAGAAAATGTGGTGTGTGTTGGATAATTGTGGATATGATAACTACCATGATATATGATCAAGCTCTGGAGAGATTTCCTATCTCTCGACCACCCACCACTCGGAACCTATATTTCCATCGTTTGCTGGCTTACTACGAATAGTTTAAGAATAAATCGAGTCACCCGAGCTGAAATCCCTGGATATTGTTGGTGAGCAACGATGCATGAAGCTGACTTAATGGGGAGGTTGGTCAGCCTTTGCAGTGGTTCATGGGGCTTGTGGATCCCACAGAAAATCTTGAACAATTGAGCGACTTAAAGTGATCCTAGACCAGGAGCACGAGAGGGTATATTCACTCCTAAAAATTAGTGTTAGTGCCAGTAGTTGGCTATCTTTCGCAGAGTTCTTCTAACCTGAAATCTGAAAGGGTGATAGGTAATGCGTGATGCGTTGAGGCTGCCCCTTTCTATAAACGACAGTTTATTCAACAGCATAGCACGGCCAAATCTAGCTTGAGCGTAGCCTGTTCCCAGGAGACGTACTCAAAAAATGCAGGATGTTATATTATTGCCGATTGAGTCTCAAATGCTGCAGCTGAAGGTACCATGTTCAGTTTTTCTGAAAATCAACCAAGCCATGGAGTGAGTCCAGTAGTAGTCGTCATCGATGACTGGCCTATTACTGATCTATTTGATGAGATTAGCTCTGATTTTTTTGACAACTGATGTAATGTAAATATGTTTGCACACTCTATAATGATACCGGACAATTTATGAAGCGAATACCTATGTTGATGCTCGACAGGAAAGAGAACTCAAGACTAAATTTGGGAACGTGAATGTCGTGTGGAAAGTCAATCTTAACTGAGCAGGAACCAGGTTGGAAGCCATGGTTTTATAGATCTGGATGATCATGGGGAAAGGTTGTTTGCAACATGCTGCTCAGGGTTACATCTTTTAATTGAAGGCCTGGCTATGCAAGAGAAATGTAAGGAGCACCTGATGGACTAGGGTATGGGGGAATAAAAGTGGGGGGTACTCGTTCCTTACATTTGGTTTGGGGGATATATAAATACTGCCAAGACTCGCTACCCCTTTACCCCACCCAAGGGGTTGGTGCCTTCTAGAGTAAAATGCAAAGCAGCTGTATACTGTGTAGTCAGACGTCTTTGCAAAGAAATCCCAAGAATCAGTATATCTTTGTAGCACTGTACCAAGGAATAGAAGACGTACAATGACAATTTCGTATGTGCCTTTACCTCATGTGTTCGGTTTATGGTACAGAATTAGGATTGTTTCTGCTCAATGCCCCCTTAGCACTTCATTGAATTGAATTTTTACTTCTTAAAAAAGGTATAGAGACGAGTTACAGCTATTAATCAAAATGACATCCTTTTCTTAGACTATGGAATGATAGCAATGTAGCTTCGGCAGTACTCATCCTAAACATCAGACCATCTAAAATTCTGATGAAGAGGTTGCGAGAATTAATTATCGATGGACATGCGCAGGTCAGTAAAGATGTAAAAATAGAAATTACACAAAAGAAATGAAGTTCCATTGCAGCCCGGGGATTCTCCAAAGCTCACCGTCCATTGACCCTTGGATATAACACGCCCCTATGATTTCCCACCGATTGTTTCGTGGCCTTAGAATAATTGGTATTCGCATCCCTTGGAAAACACAAAGACAGTCACCGACTTCCGTTCTGAGTGGCACCCATCCGAGCCTACCTTCCTTGGAAACGAAGAACCGTCTCGCATTACTCACTCTGCTCTCAGCTTCTTCAAATGGCTTTGCCAGCGTTTTCAAGATATTGCTATATCGAGCATTCTCTTTAAAGTCTTGTTTCCACACCTTCTTCATCTGAAGTTTCTTCCACAAGTACCAGTACCCGAAGCTGTTCCCAAGCCATGATTCTGGTTCCCCATTAGGAGACTTGTAATTGAACTGCGACCCTCGATTATAGACGAGAGATCGCCAGAACGCATCGAACGATGCCTGAGATCCAGACATAATGCTTTCAGGGACGCGCAAGCTTGGATCTGTCAGAGTCCTGATTTCTGAAAGCCAGTAGACCATATCGCTTTCATACCGAGAAACGGCTTCCATTGCCTCCCAAATATCAATACTATCTCTACAACTAGGCTGAGGATATGGTGGTCTTTCGCTGGCCAGAACTCTTACACAGTCAAATACAGCCCCCATTATTTCAATCTCCTACAACAATTCAGTCCTACATCTCAACTTTAGACACTAAATATATGCTTACATCAGGTACAGGTATGAAAGGTAGAGGCAACGTGGATCCGGACCAGTCGCCGCCCTTGTATCTCAGTCGTACCTCTGGCGACGGAATTCCTATGATACTCTGCATATACATGGTGTTGTAAAATCCAGACATTAAGAGTCCAGGGCTATGTGGTGATATCAAATCAGGAATCCAGGACGGTAATCCTAGAAGGTGGTTTTGAGGATTAGCGTGGAAGGCCAACCACTCAACGAGGAATCGATGAGTTTCTGGCTGTTCTGTAAAGAACAGTATTTCAGTACCTCCTAAACCAACAGTATATCCCGACAAACCAAGCAGAGTCATCTTGCCAACAAGGCAGGCGATGTCACGAAATGATTTTTCATAATTTATGAACTTAGTATCAATGCGCGATACACCAGCGAGTGCGAAGTACCGGTCTCGAGGATCCGAGGCGCCCATGCCATTATATCGGGAAAGTGTATCATAGATGGAACGGGGTCCTGCATTTCTAAATTCGATGTACCCTGTGGCAATGTTACGGGCCATGAGGGCCGAAATTGGCGGACTACCCATGAAAATGTCAAAGCTCTCATAGAGGTTTTGGTGTCGAGCAATCAGCATCGCGCTCCAGACCATTATGTTGGTATTGAGATCCAGAGCCCCTCGCCATATGGTAGAGCTTCGGGCCACTAACAGTTCCTGGACAACCCAGATTCGACCAAACCACTGATGGCTGAGTATGGCAAACAGCGCATTCCAATCTTCACTACCAAAAGGTTTGGGAACTCCTTTTGATCTATAATCGAAAATGCCAAAATCGTAGGTAGTTTCGGCAATGTTATAATGCGCCCCATCGCATTTCTCGTACAAGCTTTTCGCAAGGCGAAAGCCTTTCTCGTCATGAGCCACTCCCTTTCCAAGCCAGATAATTACCCTGCGCGCATTCTTATATATTTCTCGCATCAAGCGGACCTGACGCGTCTTCTCCACGTCGTCATCCTGGTTAATGCAGATCGCGTCAGCCCAAATCAATGCAGTTGACTGGCGTTGAGCTAGCTCCCGAAATACTTCTAAGAGAGACTCTCCAATATACATTGACCTGGCGTTGCACTCGATCCGCCGCTTTCTCGATCGTTCTCCCCACACGTATGAAATTGCCTCGAACTTCGCATCCCTCAAGTTATGTTCACTTAAATCGATTTTCAGTGTATCTGCATGAGAGCCGAGCTTGATTGCAACAAGTCGTATATTGTGGCCCTGTAGTGGTGGACCATATACGAAGCTAGCCTCACCAGCCATGGAAGGGATCGAGAAAGTCTCGGGACAAGCGATAGTGTGCCACTATTCACTTGAATTCAGATAATCGAACTTCGATTAGGTAGGCAAGACAGCTCTTGTTTCAGTTGTAGCAACGCTTAGGTTAGGGTGTAGGGGTTTTGTTCAAAGGAGAAGGAGTTTAGTAGCACCTGTGAATTGCAGTACAAATAATTATGACTTAACTTTCGGCCAGCAACAGCCTGCATTAGCGCATGTTGCATCAATGAAACTGGATGAGATGGAGACAAAAGGACAATCTCGATCGCGACCGCTGGATAATCACGGCACACAAAGAAAGATAACTAGCTTTGTAATGAGTTAGAGACTCTAGGTCGGAGGAGGATAGACATGATTTTAGTATTATTGAGGTGCTATATGCTTGGAAGACTACCAAAGTTGAGAATGACGTCTGCCATGGATCATTATAGGATCGAATGCTTTTGTGCTTTTCTAGGCGGCAAAGTCGGCACTGATCCCGACGAATAACCGATAACCGACCATCGCCTCACTGTAACCGTGCGCGTACCTTTCCACCAATCTAATGCTCCAAACATCTCTCAAGGCTTTTAAATTTTGGGAACCAGGAAATGTGCCCTTCCATAATACGCGGATATCCATGCTCAGGGCCTTGTTGGGGCTAGACAAGGTGAATACTCTCAATACTCCCAGTTGGCGCGGGGGGCTGAGCTTCGCCGTGTAGCTGCTGAAATTCCTTGGCTGCCCAAACTCTGACTTTCTTAATAACTTATAAGCTCGGCCTGGTCCCCAGGTTTTAAGAGACAAACCACTTCCTCGCAATAATATAATTAGAGATCTACGATAAATATCAAATATGCATTTATTCCACTTCTTCCTTACGGCACTTTTACCGGCGATGGTCAGACCAGCGGTCAATGACCCTGCAGCTATCTACCTGCGTCAGATGTGCTCACCTCTAATATCTAATTTTACCCGGGGACAATCTGCTCCAAATGATCTCGCGAGCGCGATTGCCAACTCTCCATACCCGTGTGAAATGGCGTTGTATATGCGTGGCCTATGCATAGCAAATGGGACCTCCCCCATTGATTTTCTCGCCGAACAGCAATGTCTTTGCAATGGGGATTTCTTCGAGGCTACACTTGTGTGTGATTCTTGCATGTTTCTCCATGGCGATACGCGACAAAGTCCGGAAGTGGCATCTTCATACGTTTCATCGCTGAGCATGGCCGAATGTAGTCCCAACCCACCCTACCAGCCATTTACGAATCTCTTGCCACAGCTCGATGCCACAAGCATTCGCAACAGTCCGTCTCTTACGCTGGGAGTTGATAAATTCCCAAATAACACAGAAATATCGAATTACTATACCTCCACTAAGCCCTGGACGGTGGGCGAGATCACAGGAAGTGCGACTGCGCGATTGACGAGCTGGACAAACTATGAAGGAAATGTTTTTACGCCTACCACTACACCGTCATCATCGCCAAATACGACTCCTCCAGTGTCTAGCACTCCTACACCTTCTGTGGCTGGAGTTGATACAGCCTCTACATTGGCAACTTCAGAGTCTACCGGGGATGCCATGACTAAAGGGGCGATGAAGCTTCCAGGAGGGTTCATGGCTGTCATATTTGTAGTGGTAGTCGTTGCATCATCCCACTGATAGCCTATTTAATAGAGATTTGACTTGCTCTTCAAGCCTTATTCATTTTTTTCAGGGTCGCTAGAAACTGTGATCAATGATGATAGATCTCGTCCCCTTTTTGTGCTGTGATCCAAGTGAGCAGTCACTCATTTCACGTCTAACAAAAATTACGTCTAGCAATTAGTCTATTTTCGGCAAACCAGCTCTTTTTTCGAACAGTATACTGTAGAATTCATCTTAGGTATCAACTCACTAACACTAAAAGCAACAATCACACCTCTTTTACTCATATCGGATCAAGCGACTTTACTGAATAGAAACTAACCCTGAAATGGCTCTAGTGGAATAGTCAACATTCATTACAAGGACATCAATATGTTTGAAAATACTACAGTCTTCTGAAGTGACCAATCCGAGTAACGTATAGTCCTGTATAGATATAGCATTGCAGTAACCGACATATATTGAAAGTACCACCAAAACTTTCGTGGGCATTATAAATTAACAGAATACAAAAGCTACATGCGAAATTTGTGACAACGAAAATGGCAAACTATTAGAAGATTCCATCAAATCTTAGCACTGCTATTAAAGCCAATGGTTTAGAAATTTTGAAGAGTCTGACCATGCAGCCCCACAGGTCTCTCTGGGTTAAGTTTGGAGACGTAAATGATAATGCGGATGCTAAAAAACATCATGTTGAATTTTGCAAGCGGGGACGACCAGGAGCGTGGTGGCGATTAGTTGGACGCACTCCCGAACGGAAGTCGATGATTGGATTACGGCAGTAGGTCTCATTTGTTCCAACTTACTTCCAACTGCATATCAGGTTGCCCGCACAGCTGCATCCTTGATTCTAATTGCGGCGTAGTCTGACAACTAGTATTCCTGGGAGAACAGAAGACGAATTTGTTGAGATACGTTCATTTCTACTCTCATTGAATTTAATAAGAGGACAACTGCTTCAGCGGGATGCAAGATTTTACACGCACTGTACTTCATACAAAGCGAGGGTCTAACGACAGGCTTTCTCTTCTGATCAAATCTGGGTGACTCTGGTAGGTGACGCCGGTTAAATTTGTAGCTGGAATGAAGCTGTTTGAACTTATTAGAACCCATGACGATTAGCCTTTTGTTTGTTCTTCTTCGCTACCTGATTGTCAAACTTGATTTGTCGGCTCCTCATTTCTTCATTGCGAGACGTAAATAGACAGCATACATGCTAACTGCAGCCCGCGCACTTGTTAGGGTTCTTGAAAAATTTATCATCTTTTCAACTTGGGCCATAATTATCAATGAATTCCAGCATGTCGTTAGGCACGGTCTTAGTGGTCGGTGGTTGCGGCAATCTAGGTCGCCGGCTAGTCGACGACATCCTTGAGCGACAACTTGCTGTCGAGCTATCTGTCCTTGACCTGACAGTGGAACCCAAGCGCAATCCACGAACCTCTTACCATGTGTGCGACATAACAAACAAGGGACAAGTTCTCGCATTTCTAAAAAGAATTCGGCCTCAAGTTATATTTCATACTGCGTCCCCTCCACCAACAATCAATGACATGGAACTACATTTACGCGTCAACGTAACCGGCACCCAGAATCTTGTCGAATGTGCGCGAGCTATCGGATGTGTAAAAGCTTTCGTTTACACCTCCACCGCATCTGTGATCCATGATGCTAACGGCGACCTAATCGACGGGGATGAAACTTGCCCACTGGTTTTCTTACCAAAGCAAAAAGAGGTTTATTCTCACACAAAAGCATTAGCTGAACAGATTGTTCTTGCTTCGAATGAGCGTGGGAAAATGCTTACGGTTTGTATACGGCCATCTAGTATATTTGGGGAGAACGACACTACGCAAGTTAGGAATCTTATTGAATCAGCCGCAGCAGGCAAACTGAGGGTTCAGATAGGAGACGGCAAGAACTTGTTCGACTTCACGTACGTTGGTAATGTGGTCGATGCCGAGATATTAGCAGCTCAGAGGCTCGTGAAACAAACTAGTTCCAATCGTGAAGAAATTCCCATTGCCGAGAAGATAGATGGTGAGGCTTTCACGGTGACTAACGATGAACATGTACTGTTCTGGGAATATCTGCGTTCTTTGGCGGCAGCTGCAGGATATCCTGTGGATACGTCGAAAGTTTGGATACTCCCAACAAATTTTGCGATTGCAATAGCAATAATAGTAGAATGGTTTGTGTGGATGATCTCATTTGGACACCGTAGGCCTGGGATTACAAGAGTTGCCATAAAGTACAGTTCGATGACAAGAACTTATAATATCGACAAGATCAAAGAGAGACTTGGCTATCGGCCTCGTGTTGGTATGGAAGAAGGGATTTACCGGACTGGGCAGTCATTTCATATCGACAGAGAGCAGCTCAAGAAGCAGCTTTAACATAAGAAAAGCCCCTTTCTTACGATGAAATGTATTTTTTCAGTCTTACGTAATTGTGGAAAGTCAAGAGAGGTATAGCATCTCGGAGGAAAGTTAGATGGGCAACGGAGCATATAGCACGCCCGGCTCCGAAAGCTTTGGTACAGGAAGTGGAGAGGTGAGAAGCTGCCTAATGTTCTCCCTGCATATTTAATGTGTTCGTCCAGTTAATATAATAGTGTCAATCCACCTTGAATACAGGTCACTGGTGCGTTTATTCTCAATTATGAGCTCTCTGTACTCGGTGATAATCGTTTTGTTTGTATTGACTACGTAAGAGGGGTAGCTGGTATGTTAATGTGACTAGACTTTATGCCTAACATGAATGTACTATTTGAGTATGCAAAAGAATGGTTTGCAGTATCGAAAAGAGAAATCTAGGATGATACATGTTCAATAACCAATCATTTTCAGGGAGAGTTGATTGTGAGAAGCTCAACAGTTTAGCTCTGAGGGTTCTTTGTTCATGAATTTTACAAGAATTACATTGATTATGGAGTTTGAAGGAACCACAAAAAAATTATTGTTATGATGGATTGCAATCAGCAAACTACGGCCAAGTCGTATATTAAAAGGTTTATCAATCCTACATACCATATAACAGTGGAACGGCGGTATATCAAATACAAACGTCCATTCGAGGGGTGCTAAAATTTCTTAGGTATCAAGAAAAGAATGGCGTGGCAGACTTTGTTCAGAACATTTGAAGAAGAATACATACATCTAAAATCAACATGGTCTCTCCAAATAATTTTATTCCTCTGTCTTTAAATTATTTATAGTTCCATCAATAGTTTGAAGACAACCTTCTATGCGATAGTGGACTCCCACCACGCACATATATATAACATAATCCTGGGTAGAAAATAGTCACCCTTTTTGTGAAACCTCTCTTCCTCTTCCAGGATAGTGCTGGGAAAGAATTTCTGGCTGCATTTTCATGCCATGTAGATTGCATGGTTCAGCTCTATTGAACTACTAACAATTAATCCTTGTGAGCGGCTCGCTTGTAAGCCACGCTGCGTTAAGGTAAGGGGATTCAATAATGAATCATGGGAGTACTTGCTTTCTTTTTAGCCTTGGTCTGCCGCCCCTCATAGTTAAATCACATCAAATTCTTTACCAATTACCTTCAACATTTATTCTCGGGGTTATGAACAGCATGTCAATCATCAGTCAGACAAGTATTGACCAAATTCTGGCGACTTTTCGCCAATTCTCCAATTATGAAGGCAAAAACATCTGTGAACAGAGCAGTGGGTATGAAGCAACTGTCGTCTCCAAAATCAAGTCATTCGAGGCTGCCAAAGAGCCAATTTCTATGATACTCCCAGCTTTCCCATGGAAGAACCCAAATACCGAAAAAGTCCTTGGTCCCAACCCAGATTTGGGGGAAGAGTTAGGCTTAGCAAGACTAAATCATCTTTGTGAAGAGATTTCGAAGCTTTATCCCTACAAAGCATACGTGACATTGATTGCTGATGGCCCAGTTTATAACGGTATATTTTAGCTAAGTCTTTTTTGATACAAAGTTCCATGGAAGCTGACTTGTACTTCTAGATCTTCTTGGTATCCCTGCAGCAGACTTTTATGATTATGGAATCCAACTCCGTGCCATGGCGGAGGAAAAAGGATTCATGCATATAAAGTTCCGACGATTGATGGATGTTTTAGATCTAGGAGACGGCGACAAGATGTCGAGAAGTGACTATATCGCAAGATGCGAAATGTTCCAACATGAGATGGAATCAAAATTCCTCAATTCAAACTTTAACCTTGATCACGAGATTAAAAGGAGCAAAGATACGGATTTAACATATCAAAAGTTCATTAGATCTGCACGAGAAGATCTGCGATGGGGACCAGATATCGACACAGCAATTAAGGTAGATGCCGAAATATATAGTACTGAGACTACCAGAGTGGCAAGACGCATGATGAATCGACTAATAGTAAATATGATTTAAATCTTGTCACAGGTTAGCTTCTAACTTCTCATAGGCCTATGAAAGAGCTCTGCAGTCTAAGTACGCTGAATTTATAAGACTTTCCATACACGCCTCCACAGGCAAGGGGAAGATCTCGGTACCGCTAATTCCGCAATCTGGTGTCTTTGGGCTTATGCCATGGCATTCATGCGTGGTTGTTACCGCAGATGGGCAGTTTCACACCTGCCATGCAAATGATTTTCGTAGTCTGAACAGCTACGAGCTTATCTTGAAAGACGGAAAGCCTTATTGCCTGCGCGAGAAACATTCTCTTTTCAATTGGCCTGCTCATATCCAGATATACCACGAGTATGGTGGGCAAGTTATCGTGGTAAATACTTCGACCGATGAGACCAAGAGAACTTTAAGCAAAGATGAGAGACTAAAAGTTGCTGAACTGGGAATAGCTTTTGGGGGAGTCCGAGTTGACGGCTTTAAATTATAAATAGTCTGTATTTGACTCTTGAATGAAGTTTCATATGGTTCAAGTATAAAAATTAAGAAGAGTCTATTGTTTCAAATATCTTTCAACTAAACAGTCATTTTCTACAGTACAATTTGGGAATCATACAGAGCAGAAGCTCCCGTGGTTACATTTTGCACTACACCAGCATCAACTAATTTAATGACGAGGTCTAAAAGCATCATATCACACCCTTTGGCAGCCATGAGATTTACGGTAATTGGTAGGTACTCTACATGTTGTGTTATTTTCGAATGGTAAGGCGTCTGGCCAACTTCGGGGGCAGATTAGTTGATTGATCGAAATTTCAATAAGAATTCTCAATCCACGTACTAGTAAGAACTATATCAGGAGTATCACTCATAACACTCCAATATCCGGCTGGGAACCCAAAAGGAGCTGTTGGGGGATCACGGTATGTATCTCGATAAACGATACGTGGAGAGAGAACGTATACAAGAATCGAATCAGAACAGCTCTTAGTATTGGGACTGAGTACGCGGTGTTGAAACCAATCGCTGAAAATTGTCTTGTTTTTTAGTGCGTCTGCAGCTGCGGTAGGAGGAAGGCTTGTCCCGTAGTTCCAGCGTGCTAGTGGAACCGGATTTATAAATGGAAGCCTTCCGTCGTGTTTGATGGCATAGTCCGCATAGAAAGGGTCTCGCACTAAACTGGACTGGCGCTGACCTATTAATGTCGAGTACGTTGTGTTAAGAAGCCCGACTAGACTTTCTGGTGCTATGCGAGGCTTAGAATTTCGCCATGTCGTGTCAATGTTGAATTCTGTGGCGTGAGATATTCTTAAAAATCGCTTCAAACCATCCATAAACCCGTCTAATGCCGCGGTGGTGTCAATGCTTAGATTTGCTGGCCTTATTGCAGCGAGAATTTTGCAAGGGTAATGTTTGAAATCATTACCACTCGTTTTCCCATAAAGCACCATAGCTGTATTATGTAATAGAATGGGATCTCGTACAATCAACGCAGCAGTGTCAAGTTCTGGAGCTAGGGGGGTTGTGTGTGTCAACGGAACCAGCCCATGCGATGGCCGCAGAGCGTAAAGGCCCTGCGCTCTTGCTGGTCCACGAATGCTCCCACCTGTATCCGATCCCAGAGCCACATCTAACCATGGATATGACGCAATTCCCACAGCTGGCCCAGACGACGAAGGATGTGGGTCTTGATACCCATCACCCCTTGGATTGAATGGAGACTGATAGTCAATCCAATCCGAATTCGCAAATTCGCCATTGGCAAATTGTGCCGTCTTCATCTTGCCAATTACTATGGCTCCTGCATCAATAAGCCGCTGGACTGGTAATGCAGTTACATTTACTTTTGGATATAAGCTCCACCATGCACGATTTCCGTTGCTAGTTTTAAGGCCCGACATATCGAAGATGTCTTTCACACCTAGTCGAATACCCGCCAGCGGTTCTTCTGGCGATCGCTTATAGTAAAGACGGGATGGGACTGCGAGAGTACTGGTACCTAGAGAACGGTGCTGGCCCTTGGAGTTTGTGTATGTAGACTCGCTGAATGCAACCTGGAAATCTGAATACAATCGATAAGCACGGTGGAGTCCACGCAAAGAGTAGAAGTAAGGACCCTCTGGTAATTGTTGGATATCATCGACTACATCCCGTACAGACAAGACGCAGCAGTTCCTTATACTTTCGAATGATAAGGTATTCTCAATCCTGGAATCATTTCCTGCCTTGGATAAGATGTAAAGGACTAAAATTGAAATCATATTAATATAATGTGCACATTTCAACTAATAGCAGATGTATTACCTTTTGAAAACTCTTCTTGCCAAACATCATCTTCAATTTTGAAGCGTGAGAAAGTGTGATTAATGGTCTGATAAATGGAGTCGTTTCCAAAGCTTTCATGGACAACTGTGAAAGGTAGGAGACCGCCAGCAGCCACAGCATAGTTGCGAAACTTATGCTCAATGCGAAAATCGCTGATATTCCCAAATGTGTCTGGAGGAATCCAATAGTTTATGCCACTTATAGTAGCTGTTGAACCGCTGAATTCTACTCCTTGATTATTTGCATAGCCAGCAATCAACGCAAGTACCACTTGACCGATTGCCATAACTATAATACGTTCCAGAGAGTCCCAATCCTCTGCTCTTCATTAAGATCGTTCAATATAAATGGCATTTGTAAATTTTTCGTTTGGCTATAGATTCAGCATTATCCGAGACATTTGTAATACCGACTATATGCTATAGAATTTCTCTCCTACCCTAAAGCTGAACGTATCAGAAATCATAAACGTTCACTCTAGCCTCCGAATGAATTTTAAGCGACATTAATCAGATTGACATGGAATATTAGCTTCACCTTCAAGCAGTGTTTGCCAAACAAATACTTGGTGTTTCAGATGTAATGGGCACTTGATTTATGTCTAGCGGGAGGTAGGAGTTCTGTGAGTGGATAGCTGAGATTCCTGGTGACTGGTTCGTGGACCCCACCCGTCTGCTATTGCTCGGCTAAAAGCCTGGGATCTACGATTGAACAGAGGTGTACGACGGTGTTACATAATTAAAAAGCACCACGGATGAACCTTATTGCATAAAAAAGAAAGTGAAACCGGCTGGAAGCAATTCGCGGTGACCAGCCTGAATTCTTCTTTTTCTATGTTTTTGCAGCTCTGCGTGCCATTAGCTTGGAGAGTTCTGTCACAACTGCCAGTATTTAGGTAACGTTCCCCAAAATGCTACTGTTCTAAAATTAGCATTCAACTTGATCTTCTGGCACGTACTACAAGGGTGGCAAGATTCCCATGTGTATTATAGATCTTAGTTTTTTCACAATTGAGGATATAGCCTTCTTGCAGTTACTCAGGAGCTACGACATCAACCCTGCCTATCTTTTTTCTTAAAACATACTGTCATCGTGGACTTCTTAAGTCAAAAAAAGGTTGATCTTTGGCGCTTCAATTAGCCGTTTCGCATCCATATTGTGATCGCATTGCCCTTCCTGCACGCTTACTTCCTTACTCGTTCCCGCGGCCAGTTTCTTTTTTCATGGTCCCGGTCACATCTACTACGCTCCTAGAAACGAACAATAATCTACTCTGTCTCTCAAGTATTCAATATTTGCAGCCTTTGACAAAGGTTTAATACCTAATCCAACATGAGCAGAGAAGAAGAACCGTTATTAGGACGATGGCCGGAATTGCACAACACCGAGTCTGACTTAGATGATCTTCCAGATGGCGGCCTTGTAGCGTGGACACAGGTTTTCATGGGCCATTTGGTGATATTCAACAGCTGGGGTTACATCACTTCGTAAGTTCATTAGGAGGAACAGCAGATTCCTGCTAGTAGCGAAGAAATATTTAACAATTTCAAGGTTCGGATTTTTCCAGCAATATTACCTGCAACATCTAGACAAGACGGCTTCCGAAATATCCTGGGTTGGATCTTTGCAGATGTTTCTGCTCAACTTTGTGGGGATATTCTCGGGTAGAGCAGTTGATACAGGCTACTTTAGACATGTATTGGTTATTGGTTGTACTTTGCAGGTCTCCGGAGTGTTTATGACTGCGTTTGCTACAGAATACTGGCAAATACTTCTGGTTCAGGGCATCTTCACTGGTCTTGGGCATGGATTTCAATTTGCGCCACTTGTCTCCATTCTTCCAACTTATTTCAGAAGAAATCGAGCGCTGGCCGTGTCACTAGCAACCTGTGGAGCAGCGACAGGTGGTATGGTGTTTCCAACCATTGCATATACGTCAATAAACCGGCTGGGCTTCCAGTCAACCGTAATAGTCATGGGCTCCGTGGTAACATTGAATGCTGCCATGATACTTATTTTTACCAAAACGCGTATCAAGCCAAGAAAATCTAGGTCTCTCCTCGACTTAAGTGCATTCCGAGAATTACCGTTCACAATGTTTGCTTTGGGTTCTTTCCTCATCCTGTGGGGTGTCTATTTCGCATATTTCTATGTGAGTCTAGAAATTAGGTATTTTAATTAAATAGCACTAACATGAAATAGATAGGAACATTTGGACGTACGGTTCTCGATTTCACCTTAGAGCAGTCATTGATTATAATCGTAGTCATGAATGGCATGGGAATATTTGGACGGCTAGGCGCGGGCTTGCTCGCCGATAAATACTTTGGGATATTGAATACATTGATTCCTGCCGTAGGTATTGCTGGTATCATTCTGATAGGTTGGATTGATGTTACTTCGGTAAGTGGTCTGTTCTGTTGGGCGGCCATATATGGTATCGCTGCGAACGCTACCCAGAGTCTTTTTCCTGCAGCAGTAGGTTCTCTCAGTATTGATCCTACCCGAGTCGGAACGAGAGTTGGCATGATCTTAGGCGTGGTCAGCATTGCCTGCCTCACCGGTCCCCCAATTGGAGGTATGCTAATATCTCTTTCTCATGGCGATTTCTTCTATGCGCAATTGTCCGCGGGAGTGTCGTTGCTCGCGGGTTGCATGATTTACCTTGCTGTAGCTTTACTCAGGCGCTCGAATTAGTCACTTTTGAATGTAGGCCTGACAAATACATTGCACAGTAAACTAAAAGAAATTATCCTGTTTCACGTCTGCCTTTGCGATCAGCGGGCTAAGTTTTGCATTTCTTTCTTTTTCCGATCAACAGCCCAAAGGCTGAGAGGATGAAGCTTATAAACAATGATTAGTCAGCTTCAACATTATGTGACACATGTATATCGCCAAGCCGCTGTGTAATGCTAAAATCTTATTTATTATCTCCCTCAATCCGGAACTCATACGTTGAAACGTTGGCTGGTATGTTCAAATCTGCTATAAAACTTCGGCCTCTTTCCTTAAGCTCTGTAAAGGGGCCATTTCAGTCTGTTCCGCTTTTACTGCTTAACTTTGCCTCGACAACGTTGACCGCTTGGGCTGTTACTCCACGGCAGCTCAGAATGTCTCACTCTACATCCCGTCAGTGAAGTTACTTGCGTCAATAACCGTTCTATAACAATTTTCTGACTTGTGGAACAGCGAAGCCTGTCAATTTTGGCGTCATTGTCTTCCCAGCTTTTCAAGCACTTGATGTGTTTGGCCCCCTGGATGCACTCAATATCTTGTCTCGTTCATATAAGATGAATCTCTATATCATTGCAGACTCACTTGAGCCTGTATCTACCAAGTTACTCGGATCTAGTCAACAGATGGGTTCACAATTTGAACAGCGCATCATACCAACCCACACATTCAAGACTGCTCCTCCAATTGACGTGCTTCTTGTTCCAGGCGGTCAAGGAACTCGGGCTAAAGAAATCACAAGCTCTATTGAATACATGAAACTGATATACCCAACGCTACAGTACTTGATCACGATATGTACTGGATCAGGACTTGCAGCGCGTGCTGGCCTCTTGAATGGAAAGCAAGCAACCACCAATAAGCTTTCATACAAAGCAACAATAGCGCTTGGTCCGGACGTGAATTGGGTGAGTCACGCACGCTGGGTGGTCGACGAGAACATCTGGACCTCATCAGGTGTTAGTGCTGGTATCGATGTAACGTTTGCGTGGATGGCAGAAGTGTATGGATCAGAGGTTGCGGAAGGCATTGCCAATAGGATGGAGTATACGCGCGTAACAGAGTCTACCTCAGATGAATTCGCCGTTCTGTATGACCTCATATAGATTTAGACAGTGTTCCCAATCAAACTCACAATAGCTAATATAATACTTGTCAAGCTGTAAATTCATTATTCATTGGAAACCTTTCAACTGAACATATTCTTGTAAAATCGCAAGCGTAGCTAGCTTTTCTTTATCAGAGTCAGTCAAACATCCTTTAGTCTGGTACACTCCTCCAATATTGTGCACAACTAGGCCTCGACCATATAAATGTTCAAAATCAACCTTTGCCTCCCATTGGTACAATGGTGACCGTGTTCTAAAATAGTACGGACGGCCGTGCTTGTACACCAAATCGTGAGTGTTGCTTAATCCGGTGATATGTGTTGTTTTGAAGTCACCATGGATGTCGACGACTACTACTGAGTGCCACTAGAAAGCCTCGTTTCAGAATCTCCTCTTATTCTCTCTTCAATGGATTCTCAAGAATATGCTTACTGGCGTCATAGAAAAAGAACCTGCTGTTGGAATCATGGGCATTGAAATCTTAGTCCGTCCGGTGGATGGATGAATCGAGAGGCGCACATGCTCTGGATACTTCTCGAGAATGAGTCTCGAAAATGCCTAGGTATTTCCCTATCAGCGCTGTGAATAGACTGGTTGGAAAGATAGATAAACTTACTACACCCCTAGCAATCATTGCCTTGGCAGTCTCATGAATTTTCGCCTTGTACTTCTTTCCACTTTGTACGGACGATCGAATAACGCCGTGAGCCAAGTCTTTCTTCAAAAACTTAGCATACCCATCATATGTCATCTTGTAGTCAGGGTCGTTCTTTATGCAGGCATTAGCATCAAAGTTAGGATCTCCATATACACTCTCTAACTTCTTCCGAGATGGCTCAAGAAGACTTATGAACCGTTCTTTCGTTATTTGACTGTCATTGTGAAGGCCGAGAAGATTCATAATGCGTACGAAATCGATGCAGTTGTATTGTTTAGCGACAACCATCCTCCGAAGTTCAGCCCCGTACTCCCACAGACTATTCTCTGTAACTCCTGTAAGGTCTTCCGCAAGAAATTAGTTACCAGCCAGATTGACCTTAAAGTTGAATTTTTATTCATACCATTGTAGCAAGCTCCATCGGTTGCAATCAGTACCTCTGCTCCTGGCTCATAGACCCGCTGGATACTCTCGCAAAGATCATTCAACCTTTCTAATGCGAGTTCTTCCCCCAAGTCTGGTAATGTTCCCAGGACTTTGTCAACACAGTTTATACTTTTGGCTGGAAATGCCGGAAGCACCATGGGAATTTTGCACGCTGCAACGACATGCCGTTTGATTCGAGGTGAAAATACAGCTCTTCCCATGAACATACTACCATATTGGTGCAGGCTAAATGTCTCGATTACGTCCATGATAGCCCGGACTGTTTTATCATGTTGTGAGATAACTTCTCTGACCCCAATAATCTGGTTGATATATTTTTTGGCGTCTGCCTTTCCTCTAACCTCCACATCATTGCCGTTCTCCTGTAACGTTCTCTTCAAGACTTCACTAACACACTCTTTGGAATATGCATCAGTTGGTGAAGGGAGATACTTATTTGCAGCTGCCATATTGGATCTAATACTCTTAGATCAATCTGTTGATTTATTTATCCGAAATAAACTCATGAAGTGAAAGTCTCCTAGGAGTTCAGAGTCTAAAGCTAAAAATGTGCGCGAAGGTCATCATGAATCTTCCTAGATGGTGATCTTGTTCGTTTCAATTCGTTATTGGAATTACTAATCAATGTTTGACAGTGATTTCACCGATCAACCATCAATAGGAGAAGATCCATCGGTACGGTAACGTGGATAATTAAGCAGCTGAGCATTCTTTTTCTGAGACCTGGTCAATGATGTCTCATACTAGGTGCACATAGCTTAACTTGCATTACTGAAATTCCGGTAAATTATCAATATAGCCACCCCCGCTGAACATAGGACGCAGGGTGTAGCTACTCGAAGAAGAGCTGAGACTTCCTCAATCACTGAATGACGTACAATACATGAAATCTGCCAGAGTCAAACTTAAGTTTCGCAAAAATGTAGCTCATTCAGCAGTGCTATGTCAAAACATCGGCTAAAAACCCTGTTGAAATCATTCAAGCTAGCGTGCAGTCTCCCACAAAATCACTATCTTTTCTCATTCTTTATGCCTCACTACAAAACTCCAAATTTCTAAAGTAAAATCAAATCCCCTTGTATGCTAGAATTTTCTTCTTTCAGGTCGCTTCCCAACCTTTGATGATAAGCATTGATCTACCTCTAAGCCCAATCTAGCCTGAGACAAGTCACTGCTTCAAGATTCTTTTCACGTTGACTTTGGATACATGGGCTTAGGTGGATCAAGCCACAACAGCTAGTACATGTTGAATTACAAGTCATGATCGTTTGATTTACTATTTGAAGAGTCAAAAAGTAACAGTGATACATAAGACTCCTTTGTTTCATTTTTCTTCTTGCAAAATCTGACACTAGAGCATCCTCATTTCTTGGCGATTTTGACAAACCAGATGCACAGACAACACACGCTGCGTCATATTATTTTAGACCGGTTTCAACATCAACTGACAGAGATGTACGTGTAAACTTTACCAACTAGCAACATTACCTTCTAAAAACAAAATACCATCAAATTTGCCTAAAATGCGAATTAATATAAGCAATTGGCAATTTTGATTCATAAATTTGCTTTGTCCAGGATCTTTCTGGTTTTGTTTGATGTACTTTTTGTGAATCTAGCTGAGTTGATATAGAGCTCATTTGGGTCTCACTGTATACTTGAGATTACATAATTGATGTCAAAAGTCAGAGTTTTGCAAGACCTAGATGCAAGCCTCTATGCATCTGATAGGCCGAGACACTGGTTCACGTACATAGCCAGTTTGCTCTTTATATTTATCATTGCTTCTGCAGCTAGCTTCTAAACAAGCTACTAGTGTAATATTAGGCTTGTAATCTCTAAATGCTTCGTAAATATTCCTGCATCTATGGCAAAAAGATCTCGTACATATTCGCTCGTATTGCAATTGAAGTTTATCATATGGAAATTGCCAAGTATTAAGTATGATTCTGTTCGTATTCCTCTGACTATTTGGAGAAAGTCGACGTAATACCGAAGAGACTTCTATCATTCCACGCCTATACGTAGTCCAATTCACATAGCTATCATCGCTAAATAAAGAGAGCATATTACTCTACAAAGGCGTAATTTTTCCAGTATTCAAAGCAGATCGACAGGTTTAAGAAACTTGAAAGTTGTTGCATAGCACTTATCAAAACTTGCTATTCCTCTGATAATAATCGAAGTCTCCAATGGGATATCTGATATATCAGAAGTAGAAAAACCAGGCACATAAGTCACTGCTGGTGTCGCTGCGTTGTGCTGACACAAAGCAATTTCCGATTGAGATCAATAGCTAATGACTGACTATTGACTAGACTAAACCTGGTTAAAAAGGAATTCGGCTGCGGGTTATTTGCCCGAATCATGCCGTGTTAGCCACCGACGGTAGAGTAAGTGGTTTCAGACCCATGGGGCTGGTACGCTCGAAGGGAAGCGCGTTTATGATACGAAAATTCTATTATCAGGCGGACGAGATTTGCAGCTGCCCCTTGAATAAATAATTATACACCCGAAGAATACCATAACCTAGTTGCCAAGCATTAACCCTCCAATAACAGATCTTAAGTTCGTATCCCAACAAGAAATTGTGCTAATTCCTGTTCTTGCGTATGTGCTAGCTTTCTGGATAAAGAAATCATTAATATTATTGAGACTATATAATGTATAGATTTATGAAACATACTTCTGCGTTTAGGGATGGACGTATAGTCATTTGCCGAGAGCATGCATGGTACTACAACCCCTAACTAGAGCTTTATTGTGAGAGGAGATTCCCGTCTTTTTCCTTACTGGTTTCATCTTTGTTCTGACTGACCGTATTACTCTTTTGTCGTTGGAATATTAATCTTTCCTACTGAAATGTTAGCGCCATCGTCGAGCCTAAGCATGGATGCCACCACCCTCTCAACTCATGAAAACGTTATAAGATCTATTTTCGTTTTAAATTTGGTACTCCCAGCTTGTGAATCAAAAGTGCAGACAATTCTCTACACTCTTGCACCAAAGCCGTTATCTGTATCGCTTTCACCAGCTAAATCTTCGGTGATAGTCGTACATGAAGAGTTGCTACAACCTACACGCATCCTCGATGCTCTCAGAACTGCTGGCTTTGAGGTAAGTAATTCATCGTCAAAGCCCGAAATATTTCGACAGATCGTACCATCCACTCAGAGTTGGGAAAGCAATGTTAGAGAACACGTAGTAAGTCAATGAAGCCGGGCATGAAGAGTAGTAATTAACGCTAAGAATCAGCAGCAATCATATCTTGGGACCGGAAAGCATCCTGGTATAGAAGAGAATACCCAGGTACTCCCATTACCTAAGACTGCTATTGATCAGCGAGAGAGGAATAAATACGAAATACCTTCAAATGATGAATCCCAACATTGCCAGCTTGTTGTTGTAGATTCTACAATATCGGAAGAGTCATTATGGCAGGCGTCCCTTGCAGTTGGAGGCATCACATGTGCTGCGTGTGTCAAAACCATCACGGAGGGATTGAGGAAAAAGGACTGGATCAGAGATGTTTTTATCAACCCAATCGCCCACAACGCTCGAGTCGTATTCGTTGGCGAGCACAAAAATGAACTCCTTGAAGCTATTGAAGATCTTGGATTTGAAGTGGCATTAGATACTGTGGAAAATCTCAGCGCGTTAGAACCCGATCTTAAATCAGGCCCGCTGAAAAGAACGGCTGATATCCTTGTTGAAGGCATGTTCTGTGAGAGTTGTCCAGCACGGGCTCTTGCTGCTCTAGAAGTTTTTGGCGATAAGATCTACGTTGAAAAGGCTCTTACAACCGAAGACCCAATCTTGAGGCTTAATTACACACCTGAAGTCCCAAACTTTACCATTCGACACATTGTATCTGCCATCGCCAACGCAGATAAAGCTCTACAGGCATCGATATATCACCCCCCATCACTTGAGGAACGTTCTCGACAGATTCACGCACGGGAGCAGCAAAGCCTCCTAATTCGGCTCTTTGCGTGCTTTATTGTTGCTATTCCGTCACTAATCATTGGGATCATTTACATGAGCCTTGTTCCAGTTCACGATCCTGGGCGTCGATTCATTGAAAAACCCCTAGTTGGTGGGATTAGTCGTGGCCAGTGGGCTCTATTTGTCATAGCCACTCCTGTCTACTTTTCATGCGCTGATGTATTTCACAAACGAGCCATAAAGGAGGTACAATCTCTCTGGCGGAAAGGCAGCGCTACCCCGATATTCCAGAGATTTTACCGGTTTGGAAGCATGAACTCACTCATGTCTTTAGGAACATCTATAGCCTACATATCATCTGTCGCTCAATTAATCGCTGCGGGTGTTTATCCGTCGAAGAAAACTGACAATAATTCATTTTATTTCGACTCGGTAGTGTTCTTGACCCTCTTCCTTCTTCTTGGACGACTCATAGAATCATATAGCAAGTCAAAAACAGGGGACGCTGTAACGATGCTTAAAAAGATGAGACCTAACGAAGCGCTCTTAGTGAACTGCACAGAAGGTAGTATTACGTCTACCGACGACTGGGGAAAGATAAATCGCAGCGATTCTGTGACCTTGGTAAATGTTGACTTACTCGAACTTGGGGATATTGTAAAAATTCGACATGGTAGCTCACCTCCTTGCGATGGAGTTGTAGTGCACGGTGAATCCAAATTTGATGAATCAAGTCTTACAGGAGAATCAAGAGCTGTCAAGAAGTTTGTTAGTGATTCGGTTTTCTCTGGAACAATCAATGAAGGAACGCCTGTCTCCATCAAGATCACTGGCGTTGCTGGATCCTCAATGCTAGACCATATTGTAAAGGCAGTCCGCGAAGGTCAAACTTGCAGAGCTCCGATAGAGCGTATCGCAGATACTTTGACTAGCTATTTTGTTCCTTGCATTTTTCTCACCGCTATTGTCACATGGGCTATCTGGTTTGCGTTGGGATGTTCTGGGATTCTCCCAGATAGTTATATGGACCACGGTTCCTGCTTTACCTGGTCTCTTCAATTTTCTATTGCGGTTGTTGTTGTTGCCTGCCCATGCGGTCTTGCACTTGCGGCACCAACTGCTTTGTTCGTTGGGGGAGGTCTTGCCGCAAAGCATGGAATTTTAGTAAAAGGCGGTGGCCAGGCATTCGAGAAGGCCAGCAGACTAGACTGTTTGGTCTTTGACAAGACTGGTACTCTCACTGTAGGTGGTGGCCCTCTGGTCACCGATTACAGGATTCCAGAGGATTTCCAATTGAAGTCTCTGTCAACTATTGATGAAGACATGATTCTTGGATTTATTCATGCTCTCGAAGTCAACAGCAGTCATACTGTTGCAAAAGCCGTCGTTTCATTTTGCAGGACAAGTAGTATGCAAGATATTGCTATTGAAGAAATTGAGGAGATACCTGGCAAAGGAATGAAAGGAGTGTACCGCGATACTGCAGAGAAGATATCCGCAATGATTATTGGTAACGAAAGTCTAATGGTAGAAAACGATGTCAAGATATCGCCTATGACTCAAATAACTCTTAACGCCTGGAAAAGGGAAGGGAAGTCTATCGCTCTAGTGGCCATTACATTCAACAATACCACGTCACTATCACCAGTATACCACCTTTGCGCCTCCTTTTCCATTTCCGACCCTATCCGCTCAGAAGCCCCTAGCGTGATTGCTGCTTTAAAGAAAAGCGGGACAGTTGTTTGGATGCTTTCGGGAGACAACCAAATCACTGCAAATGCAATCGGTGCGCTGGTTGGAATTCCATCAACGAACATTATCGCCGGTGTGCTCCCTCATCAGAAATCGGAACGAATCAAGTATTTGCAACGGACTCTCAAAGCTTCAGATGGAGTGTCAGCAACTGAAAGAGCGCTGATTGGTATGGTTGGTGACGGGATCAATGACTCCCCAGCGCTGACGACTGCTGATGTTGGGATCGCCATTGGTAGCGGTTCGGATATAGCCATATCCAGTGCAGAAGTCATTCTTATCACCTCAAATCTCAACTCTCTCGTCACTCTACTTGACCTTAGCAGATCTGTGTTTCGACGGATTAAGTTCAACTTTATCTGGGCTCTTATTTACAACATGATTGCTCTACCTGTCGCAGCAGGTGTGCTGTACCCACTTACCAGCCATGGAACGCATGTGAGGCTTGACCCGGTATGGGCGTCATTGGCCATGGCCTTGAGTAGTATTTCTGTTGTATGTAGTAGTTTAGCTTTGAGGAGCAGAATTCCCGGTCTTGGATTTCGGGTCAGAAGTGACTTACAAAATATGGAGAACTAAAAACAACGAATCGGAATGGCTTGCAACCCATTGCCTACCTGCATCTTATGGTGTTTGGATTTTAGAAACTTAATCATATCTATTAATATGGTCGCTAATCAAGTACCTTACTAGAGCTGTGTGCTACTTCTTCACTGTGCCTCCTAGAGATTAGACACATTACTAGCCGGAATGTTCACGATGAAGTAGCAGGTAGCATAACAAATGCTAAAAGTCTTGAGTGATCGAGGTTCAGAAACCTAGCCAGAACAGTACATGCTCGCTCAGTGAGGAGTTGGGTATTGTTAGATTCTGTACTGGTAGACTAGCTCGTTGTGAAGGGGCTGAGGCTAAGAATGGGGTGGCGGTGGGGCAGAGGCTCACTGATACAGTAACGGCTTTTAACCGCCACTCTACATAGACGAGAAACGTTCCCTCGATCGTTATGCTATAATCCCCCGCCTAGAGATCGTCTACAATTAACGATATTCCTTGTTAGAATATGCTTATCCGGACCTCAGCCCATACTGGATTTATTGATATGAATTGAAATGCCCCTCTTTGACCTGGCCGATCCGTTATACGGTGCAGCACACTCGCTAGCGATATCCTTGTACAACTGCAGATTGTCTTGCATCTTTCATTTCCCATACCCATGAAAAACAGCGCCACTTACATTTAAGTCCTTGGTTTCCCTCAAAAGATTTTGCCGTTTTCCCATCCGCAGCACATTTTCTTGAGCTAGGAACAACCAGCCACATTTGTGAGGTATGCTGGAGAAGAGTCCTCGTCCATGGTAAACGGTAGCTAATAGAGAAGTGTTTCAGGTCCATCAAATAAATCGTGAATGAATAACATACCGAACGGGAAAGCGATACAGCTATGAAACTCGTTACTCTGTTTCTGGCACTGCTGGGAGCGATGTCGGTGGCGGCCGGCGATTCTGCAAATGGGCTGGACTTTGTTTACCCGTATCCAGTTAAAAGCTACAGATTCGTTTCGCAACGGAAGCAGTTTACCATGTCCTACATGGACGTACTGCCACGAGGGACTCCTAAAGGCAATATAGTCCTCCTCCATGGCAAAAATTTCTGTGGCGCGACCTGGGATGCCACCATTAAAGTCCTCGTCGGCGATGGGTATCGAGTCGTGGTCCCAGATCAAGTTGGATTCTGTAAATCGACTAAGCCCAGCGAATATCAATTTAGCTTATTCGCCCTTGCGCAAAACACCAATGGTCTGCTCAATAGTATTGGCATCAAGAATGCAACTATCATGGGCCATTCAATGGGTGGCATGATCTCAGCGCGATATGCACTTATGTACCCTACCGAAACATATCGTCTGGTCATGGTCGATCCACTAGGTCTCGAGAACTGGTTTGCCCTTGGTGTCCCGTATCAGTCACTGGATCTGTCATATGCTGCCGAATTGAACACTACTTTCCAAAGCCTCAAGTCTTATCAACAATCGACATATTACGCCGGAACCTGGCTGCCAGCCTACGATGTATGGGTGAACATGCTGCTCAGTATCTATAAAGGCTCTCTCGGCGAGCATTTTGCCTGGAATATGGCGGCGACCACTGACATGGTTTTCACGCAACCTGTCATCGCCGAATTGCCCAACTTGAAAATGAAGTCACTTCTTATTATTGGCGACAAAGACAATACGGCAATTGGAAGTAAATGGGCTCCAGCAAACATCAAGCCATTATTGGGTCATTATGATGTCCTGGGGAAGCAAGTGTCAGTACAAATTCCTGGTTGCACTTTAATTGAGTTCCCATTGTTGGGTCATGCTCCACAAATCCAAGATCCGGATGCTTTCCACGCAGCGTTGTTGAACTGGCTACCGTGAAAGATTTTCTACACTTGAAAAGGTGAAGATTGTATTTACATTTTACCGGGAGAATATTTGGAATAGAATTTTGATTTCATTGCAATTACCAGCTCTTAATGGCTGCAGCAGGAAAAGTTTTACCACATTCCACAACAATTTCAATGTAGAAAATAACCGACCAACAGAGAAACCGAGTAACTTTTCAAACCATTTACGTAGCTTATGTTTAGAGAAAAGCACAATAATGACGTTTAGCGGAGGTGACTTATCTTTTCGCAGGTCTTGTTACTCAGGATGGATTCCATCAGTTCATCCATGGTCGGATTTTCTGTGTGAAGTCCAACCAAGCCCCTGCGCGTCTTTGCTTACCCTGGCCCCTTTCCTACCACCAAATGTTAACGTTCTAGCTCGGAGCGTGTTCCTGAACGATGGTGCTTTGCTCTATCGGGTCTGTTCGTACGATAAAAGAGATGAAACCCAAGGCGATGCATCAGGTGGGGAAAGGCCACAAACACCTCAACTCATGACAAATAGGAGACGAGGAGAGGAGCGTCCTTCCTCAATATCCTTCGATAACTTTGATTCTGCTTCTTCTGGCAGGTGGAATGATTTCAAGCAGGGGTAGGATAATATTGACTTTAACCGAATTGGCCTAGTGCATTGGCAGAAGTTGCTGAGGCTTGAAATTGCAAACAAGCTCTTCTTATCCATGGCGGCTTTTGATAGTTAAACGAGATATTCCACCCGGTATTTTTTGGAGCACTTTGGCAAGCTGATGATGTAAAAGGAAAAGCTTCGCACAATGGACCACACCTTGTGGCGGGGGGGGTGCATGTGCCAAAACTGCTCGGCACAGGTGGCAACACTAGTACAAACGATTAGCTACAGATCTTAGCGTTTTAGCAGTTCAAATACGACCTATTATTTGAAGAATTGTCCTGTCAGGAATTTCGCGGCCAGTACTGTTCTATCCAGTAAACAAATTTACCACGAGGGACCCCGAGTGACATTAGTTTACTAACCCCTGCGTCTCGGTTAGCTTTCAAGAACTTCCCCGGCTTTCCGAGACCATGGTATGCTTGTGCTGGGTTTTGAAATTCGCTAATCGAACAAGTTTAACCGTATTTATCCAACGGCTCTACAGGGGCTAAGTCATGGCCTTGCAGCAGCTGAGAAACTCAATTAAAAGCTAGGGGGGCTACATGAGACAGGCTTTATCTCCAGCCGATCTATTGCCACAGACTGCTCTCCGTTGGTCAACTCTTCTTTTTGTCTTTTCGACGCTGATCTCAGCGCTATTCACGGCAGTGTTTCGTACACTTCTGTCATGGTAGTCGATAACTCAGATCTCCACCATGGAGACTTTGAGCGTACTGCTTGTATTGTCTTTCTCTGTGTCACTCCAATTTTCCTGATAGCCCGTTTCGCTAGTCGAATCCTATCAAAGCAAATAGGGATAGATGACTGGGCAGCTTTGGCGGCTTTTGTAAGTGCCAAATGTCAGTTTCGAATGTTTGGCTTGCTAATCTTGCTACGGCAGGTTTTTATAATAAGTTGTAACTCTGTTACACTTGCTGGTTAGTCTCACCAGATCTGCAATATTAGTATATTCAAATATTCTAATATAGAATAGCGTTTTCACATGGCTGGGGACGACACAAGAAAAATCTTAGCCATAGGAACATCCAAATTTGCCTTATAGTAAGACAACCTATAAAGTCGCTAATCATACATTATGGGTATAAGAATTAATCTTGACAAAGCTCCACTGGGTCTTCCAAATCACCTATAAAATGGCAGTTGCAATGAACAAAATCTCCATTTTGCTTTTGTACATACGGATCATGCCACAACGAATGTATCGGATCGCCATATTCTCGCTGCTAACGCTCGTTGCGCTTTTTGCTGTTGCTACAACCGTTGCTGGAGTTTTCCAGTGTATCCCAGTAGACAAAGCTTGGAATAAATCTAAGAAGGGCCATTGCTACAACCTAGTTGATGCATGGTATTCGAACGCTGTTTTCTCCATCACCACAGATTTTCTCATTCTGATGCTACCAATGCATATGGTTTACAAGCTACAGAGAGAAAGGGGAGAGAAATTGCTTCTTTATGGTGTTTTTGGTTTAGGGCTTTTGTAAGTTACAGAACGCACTTTTAAGACCATGTCTTTCTAATGTAACTCAAAACATCGCTGATACGTGTAGTGTCACCTTTACCAGCATCATGAGATTCTTTGCATTGAAATCTGCAAAGAACCCAGACACCACTTGTAAGTTTTTTATTCGAAAGCACCATACGAATAGTCATTTTCACTTGCTGTGAGTACTAGTACTAAAATCTTCTCAGACGACATAACTTCTGGTTTCTGGTCTGTTATCGAAATTAATATTGGTGTCATCTGCATCTGTTTACCTCCATTACGATCTCTTCTGTATCGCCAATTTCATAGTAAATTTCGCCCGCACAGTCGCAGTTCGGACGGACCATACGGCGCACATTCTAGCTCGCCCTCGGAACTCGTTACAATTGGAGGTAGCAACCGAATGCAAAGCCGTAAAGCTCCTAATAAGAGGAAGAAACCAGACGATAGCGAGGAGGAACTTGTCTTCTTTACAAAAGAAAATTCTCTTACTATCAGCGATGGAGGAATAACGAAGAAAATGGAGTTCGCGGTCACAGAAACACATACCAGGGGCAATGAGACCTCAAACCACATGCGGATAAAACCTTGGGAAAGTAGTAAGCATGCTTCATAGACTAAATAATCTATCATATAAAATATACAGAGAGCATTCATATCATATTTACAGAACCAAAGCTCTATGTTGTGGGTGGTATTAGTACCATCCATCATTCATGTAAGGTTTTTAACAAGTCGTCGGAGTCCTAAACCTATTCTGGCAAGCATTCAATTATTGACGCCTCATAAATCTTTGACACGTCACTAGTATCTCGGGAGATTTGTTCTCGTGAATTCAAATTATAAGTTGAAATTAACTTGTAGCGCTGCGAGTTATAGCTCTTGTGTTACATGAAGCTCCACTAAATTTTAAAAACACCGCAAACTAACTAAATTTGGTATCGAACTTTTGGGAGTTTGTAATAGGATGTACCAGGTTCACTTAGACGGCAACATAGGTTATTCAGTCCGATAAGATTTTTGGATAGGGGTTGAATCATAGCGAGTAATCAATACTAGCTGTTTTGGCTTGCGCCTTGAATAGGGCAGACTCACCACAATATGCAAGCAAGGTTGAGGAGATGTACAACTGTGGAAGAAGAACGATACACCGTTCTCCCTCCCTCTCTCTTGCGCGCGCGCCCCCCCCCCCTTTACTTCTCGCCT
>Ga0247810_10000154_pt1 | contig 112733 bp, 88 predicted proteins | sample UWRJL119311C1_FD_179918 | JGI IMG/M metagenome (GOLD analysis project Ga0247810, IMG submission 179918) | Plant litter microbial communities from Arlington Agricultural Research Station in Wisconsin, United States - UWRJ-L119-311C-1 | ecosystem: Environmental > Terrestrial > Plant litter >... | reverse complement strand
CAAAGAGCTTTGGGTTTGAAAGGCCAGCGTACACCAAAGTACCGTCAGGTCCCCAACTAGGCTTTAGTGAATCATGAAAGGCTCGATCAGTATCAGACATTTTGCTCTCACTATCCGTTGTCTTGGGTTTTTTGGAATATGGCCACTAGATAAATGTTTAGTAAGTGCTATACACGTGTTACGCAGAAATTAGAGGGGTTTAGCAGAAAAAGCACCAACCTCAAATCCCTTGGGCTGCGCCAAAATCTTCGCGCTTTTCTTTGTTGGACTTCCTGCTTGGTTGAATAATGAATTCATCAAGTCAATGCTGGTTGCAAAACCACGCCCGTCTGACACTGTTCTTGCTATGTGGACTGCATTTGAATCATCATCGACATGAGGTCGCGAGTGGTTGCCATGGACGTCGATAAAGCTCTTTAGCAAGGCACGATCCTGCTTTTGAGGACTGACTGTGGTCGTTAGAGTGTTAGTCCAGTCATTACCAGCAGTGAACTTTCGCTTCAAGGGTGTCCCCTCCTTCAACGCCGTCAATCTCGCCATAGCATATCCTCCAGGTGCCTCGTTCACATCAATCACGTCTTCGTCTTCTTGCGAGTTGTACTCCTGCTCCGCGGTATTGCCAACTTGTGGAAATGAGCCCGCCATCTCATCATCCTCAATATTGGCAGATCCCCAATCCAAGGCTTGGTCGTGTTCCATTGGCTCATCGACGCCATCCTCGGACTGTGAACCCACGGAGCGCTCATCTAAAAAAGACTCTAGTTGCTCGTCAAATTCTTCGCCCATCTCTTCATCATCTGCGTAGCTTACGCGATCATCGAAAGCACCAGGGAGGGTTTTCTTCTTTCGAAAATCAAAAGTATCATCAGGGTCGGACTCCGTCACTTGAGATGTTGATGCAAAAGAGTCGTCGAAGTTACGAGCTTGAGGAGTACGGCCATTTGGAGTGGGTGAATCTGGGGGTGCACTTAGTGTACTTTGCCCAAACTCACTGGGTTCTTCCACATCAGTTTCATTCTCGTCGTAATCTAATCCATATGTTGTAAAATGCTCCACTGAGAAAGTCCACACCCCAGTCTTCTCGTCATAGCCTTCAAAAGTAGTATTGTCGACCTTTTGAAGTTGTGAGACGTGCTTCTTCATCCGAGAGCCGCTCTTGACGACACGGGAGCTTCGGGGCCACGAATTCATTAGTGATATCCTGGAAGGCACATTAAGGCCCTGACCCCGAGGTGGCTTCTTGGCAGTATTTGGGTATACCGTGCAGGAACGAACAGCAAGGATGACGATGCCATCACAGATGTCGCGGACATCGACCTTAGTTAGATCAACAGCCTCTTTGAAGGTAACCTGACCTATGCCTTCACGTCCAACAGTAAGACCGACCACAGCTTTCCGCTGCGTATTGCTCATGCTCTCAATCTCTGCTAAGGTCGGCTTCATCCAGTAATTTCCTGGCTCCTGATCCTTGATACCGACAGGTTGAGAAGAGGATTTGGAATGACTGGCTGCAGTGGTTTCCTCTTCATGAACTATGGCAAGCTCATTGTTTTTAACCTGCTCCATCTCCGGGGAAGAGGCAGAGCCGTTCTCTTTACCACCATTAGTAGTTGATGGACGCAATAAGCCTAATTCTTGCGAAGTTGGAGTTGAATTCGTATGGACTTGCTTCAATGGGCTTGATGTACCGTTAGACAAGAGGCCATTGGCTGTACCTGATAGTGAGCTGGCATCAAAGGATACTCGCTTCTTGAGGATGCCACTGTTACTAGAAGTAGCTGCAGGTGCCTGTTGATTTTGCTGTGGTGGTGGAGAAAAAAGGTCTCCTCGAAGTCCCCGATTGATGACAAGTTTCTTGATACTCCCTGTGCTACCAAATTGTCTAGCGTTTGGACTAGCAGAGAAAGCACCAGGTGCAAGAATGCTATCTTCGGTGTTAAAGTTGCGCCGCAGACTACTGGTAGACATGCTTTTGCTAAGACCTCGACTTAGACTGCCACCTAGCAAGCTGTTGTTGAGATTTCCTCCCGGTGTACTAGCAGTGCTTGAGGCACTAGCCGGTGAACCATATGTACTATAAGAAAATCCAAAACCTCGTTTTGCGGGCGTGCTGAATCGTGAAGAAGAAGCTGGATTCAGCTTATAAATTGGCAGAGCGGCGGTTTTCTTCTTTTGCGACCCAGAGAGTGGAGTTGCTAATGGGCCAGGGTTCTTGTTCTCAGTCGCAATTAAGCTAGCAAAAAGAGATGCATTTCCAAACGCTGCAGGATCATTGATACTAGCTGTTAAAGACTGAGGTGTCTGTTGCTGGCTTTGTTGAGCAGTTGCGCCAAAGAGTGAGCCTCCACCTCCAAACAGAGAGTTTTGAGGCTGCTGCTGCTGCTGCTGTTGCTGATTATTATTTGCTGATCCGCCGAACAACCCCCCTCCTTGCTGCTGTGTTCCTAAACTGGCACCGAAAAGACCCCCACCAGTTTGTTGTTGCGATTGGGTACCAAATAAGCCGCCTGGTTTCTGTTGACTTGTGTTTCCCAGGTTACCGAAAAGTCCTCCGGTCTGCTGCGGTTGAGTTTGGGTTTGGGATCCACCAAAGCTATTACCAAATAGACCACCACTTCCAGCATTAGTTTGTGTATTGCCACTGAAGAGACTTGTTGCGGCAGGTGTTGCTGGCTTTGGAGCACCAAATAGACCACCACCGCCTTGCTGATTGTTAGTAGCGGTACCGAAAGGGTTATTTGTAGCAGCAGGCTGAGTCGCGCCAAACAGGCCACCTGTTGGAGCAGCAGCTGCCTGGCTAAACAATCCCGTTGCAGGCTTCTGTTGTTGAGCATTCCCAAAGAGGTTGGAAGTAGCGGGTTGTTGAGCGGCTGCTCCAAAATTCCCAAAAGTACTGGTGGTAGCAGGTTGTTGCTGCTGTTGTCCACCAAATGGATTCGTGGCAGCTGGTTGCTGGGCATTATTAGCCCCACCAAACAGACCACCAGTTCCGAATCCTGATGCAGCTGGTGCTGTTCCAAAGCCAGCCCCGGTTGAAGCAGGTGCTGCCTGTCCAAAGCTGAACCCACCGCTAGGTTTATTTGCTGCCGAATTTGCGCCGAAAAGGGTTGAGGTTGTTCCTGATGTATTCGAACTACCAAATCCACCAGAAGCAGCACCACCACCAAAGCCCCCTCCTCCAAACAAACCTCCAGCAGGCTGAGCTGCTGGTTGCTGAGCTCCAAATAAACCTGTAGCTGGCTTTGCTGCTCCAAACAACCCACCGCCTGTAGCTGTGGCCGCCCCCCCAAAGCCCGAAGTTTGCTGCTGTGGAGCACCAAATCCAGATCCGCCACCAAACATGTTAGACCCGGTGGTCGAAGTTGCTCCGCCAAAACCACTGGCTGGCGTCTGGCTATTTGAACCAAAGGAGGTAAAGTTAGTGGCGCCAAAGGCCCCCGGCTGGCCACTCTGATTACCATATCTGCGACCTTGGGTGTAGTCCGCAAGTCTAAGCTCTTCTGGAGAAAACTTTTGGTAAGGTGCCTGGAAGCTTATGCTTTGGAAGGAGTTTTGTTGGTTGGAGGTGCTATTTGGTTCCTTTTCAACATAAGCTTGGAACGCGACGCTTCCCGTACCCTGACATTCTCCTGCTCCTCCAGATAAAGCAGTAGATGCTGGTGCTCCAAAAGCACCACCAGTTGTGCTACCGAACCCACCAGTCGAAGCGCCCCCACCAAATGCTGGAGTGCTTGTAGTTCCACCAAAGCCAGTAGTTTTATTGCCTCCAAACAAAGAACTTCCTGTATTTCCTCCTCCAAAGCCAGATGTTGAAGCGGCGGGAGTTTGCCCAAATCCTCCGAATCCGCTTGTGCCGGCGGTCGCAGTGTTGGAACTTCCAAACAGCCCTCCACCACTGCTGGTAGTGCTCGTGCCAAACCCTGATGGTTTTGCAGCGCCAAAAGCACCACCACTATTATTCGCTCCAAAACCTGCAATATCTGAAGTTAGCAAAATATCCACATCATTTTATAAGCATGGTTTCCAAGGACTTCTGAAACACCGAGGAGCTGCTTGACTTCCACCGCAGCTTGCAAGGAATAATGTGAAGCATGTTGAAAGTCTGAATGAAGCTGAAGATTGGACAGATCGAATATGGGAAACAAGAGCTTAGGTCAACTCCATGCGTATCGAGTCTGAGAACAATCCAGGCGAGCGTAAACATGAGCAACGTACCTCCTCCAAACCCTGTAGTTGTACCTCCGCCAAATATACTTCCGGTTGAATTCGTGGTTGTGCCGCCAAATCCAGATGTGCCTGTACTTCCGAAGCCTGTGCCGGGAAAAAAAGAGTTCGAGTAAGTGATGCGTTCGAGACGATTTCCAAGTCCACCCGTCCAGAAGATGCGCGAAGCACCAAAATAAAATGAAAATCAACGTGTACAGGGAGTTCACCTACCAGTATTTGCAGTTGTATTGTTGGCTCCAAATCCTCCGAATGCGCTCTGTTGCTGGTTATTGTTCTGGCCAAAGCCTCCACCCCCGAACCCAAAGCCCGACATGGCGATTTACTTTCTCACCAGTTGGCGAAGCGACCTTTATATGATGTGACTGCCGCCGTATAAAAGGATTTCGGGATGTCTTGCACAAAAAAAAATGCCGCGGGAAACGCGCTGTAACAAGGCGAGGATCGCGCACGATACTATGTAGCTGGCGTAAACATCAACGGGTGTAAAGAGTGACAAAAACAGTTCCTTTTGAATATTGAGAGTGACTTGCGATGAAGAAACAGAGGGAGGTGAAGATCACCAAGAGGTTGATGTGTTGACGCGATAGAGGTCGTTGACGGCCGCTTAACAGCTACATACATAGCCTTTTTGGAGGCAATCGATCCTGGCCAATCAGGAAAGAGATTTTATATCACGTGGATGCAGGTATTTGGTGGCTCCCGAACGAACTGGTGCCTCAGGAGGATTTGCTATTTTAAAAAAAAACTGTTTATCTAATTGGCCGAATGACTTTCATACTGGGTCTACACTACATTAGGAGCTATTGGACACTTTTTAGAGTCACGATTTGTTAGCTGCCTAAGGAGAAATTGCCATTTCGAGCTATAGCTATTAGGCTCCACAAGCGCATCACTCAGCAAGGCAGACTTCAGATAACCCTATGTGTCCTACACATGGAGTTAAAAGAAGTTAAACTCAAATTAGAGCTTCCCAGTCAAATTTACACGCAAGCATTTTTTACAACATATCAACATAGCTACTGATTAGTCACGTGACTTCAACATTACGTGTTAGAATCGAACAACATTAAAGTGGTAAATGGAACTTAAATTGAAAATTAAATGAAGCAAATATGTAGAAAATGTCTTAGTCATATTGCGGCCTAGCCTTGTGTATGCTCGTTCCTTTCCAAGTACCTCGCCAGAAAGGTCGGAAATCGTCGAAACGCGCTCCATCGCGTACTTACGCGCTTTCCACTTACAACATCCTGGCTCTGTATCTAATCCACAGAGAATATCTTCCATTAACAAAACATCTCATAAACCCCTGACCTCCAGCCAATTCCACACCTCAAGAGCTTTCCTTTCTCTGCAGCATCCTCCAAATATCCCCGAACACAGTAAATGAACAATCAATCCAATGGCCTCAGCATCGCAACCCCACCCCTCCTTTCCAAGCAGACCATACTCCAGTACCCTCCAGGGCAAACTTCCAGAACGTAATCTACCTACAGGTTTTGGCGCAACATCTACACGGGATACCGCCCGGCTCGAACGCGAAAGGCAGGAAAGAGAGCGGGCCCAGCGAGAAGCGCAAGCTCAACAAGCTGGTCCTTCAAACCCACTCAACGCATTAACAGACGAGCAACGTGAAGAGATCAATGAAGCTGTATGTCCACATGCGCCTCGGCACTTTACATTCTAGAAAAGAGGCTAACTTCAAGAGTAGTTCGCACTGTTTGATTTGGACAAGGATCAGAAAATCGATTACCATGAATTTAAAGTAGCTCTTAAGGCATTAGGCTTCGACCTCTCCAAACCAGATATCCTTTCGCTCCTCACTACACATGGCACTCCGCCTACAAATTCCCAAGCCGCTGCCAACCAAAGACAGATAGCACCCGCGTCAGCTCCACCTGGACGGATGATGCTTACGCTCCCTGGTTTTCAAGCTATTGCTGCACGTCTCATTTCAGAACGTGATCCTAGGGACGAAATATTGAGGGCATTTGCGCTATTCGATACCGACAACAAGGGAATGATTAGTCTGGAAGATTTACGAAGGGTAGCGAGGGAGTTGGGAGAGGGCCTAGAAGAGGAAGAGCTCGTTGCTATGATTGAAGAATTTGATTTGGAAGGGAAAGGAGGCGTCGGGAGAGATGAGTTTGTAGCGATTTGCATGGGATGATTAAATTAATCAATATCTCTCTTCTCTTCTGAAATGATGGGATATGGGACGGTGATCAAGCTTATTCGGGGATCATGCTTTACGTGATCGAGTAAGTAACTTGATGTATGGGAGCGAGGAGTTCAGGAGTACTCTAGGAGATATTTTATTGTGCAGATTTTAACTACATTGTCGAGGCAAAACCAACATACAACTCGAGATTTTTGAGCGTCCCTTTACCTACGTGTAACAAGGACCTAGAGGGAGAAAATACCATAAATTTCTGACTGATATCTTTCCTGACGTAGTCAAGGGCTATCTCCGAGTCCACCGTCGCGGAACATACGTGAATCGTCACCGACATTAGTAAAATGAATTAAGCAGGTCAAGCTGCTACTCAATTGTAATATCCTCACAATATGCGTCGTGAACCAACGCAATTCTAATTTGCTAATGACAGTACGAAACCCCGCAATTTAGCCTACGAGTAATTCTCGTCCTTGCAAGAACTCTACTATGTGCACGCCTGCTTAAGAAAAGAATAATGCAAGCTCATCCTAATAACTACGAAAGTTGATGTCGGCCCATCCCATAAGCGTCTCTCTCTCTCTCTCTCTCTCTCTCTCAAAATTGTATGAGATCGCCTCCACCACTTTGGTTTTGGCCTTGTTGTGGTCGTTGTCCAAAAGGATTATTCGATTGTTGTTGATAGCCATTAGACATACCTGCAGGGCCGGTTGCTGCTGGCATCTGATGGCCTGCTGCGCCATAGCTTGTTTGAGGCATACCCGTATATTGGGTCTGCAAGAATGGGTTGGTGCCAGTTTGTTGCTCGTGAATACGATTTAAACCGGCGCCAGCACTGTTTACGAAAGTTCCAGGAGCAGTGTGTTGTGCTGGGATACGAAGGTTACCCGTGTTTCCAAAAGTATCCATACCCTCCCCACTCGAAAGTAATGCATTAAGCCGAGCTTCGTGAGGGTTTAACTCCTTCTGTGGCTGCTGGGGTTGCGGGGAGATCGGACTAAATGCAGGTGTATTATTATTGAAATTGGTCGCAGTCCGTTGCTCAGAAAGAGAAGCAAGTGTGGGCTTAGCAGGTGTAGAAGCAGGTCTAGCAAAAGATGATGCAAATGGGTTATTAGAACCTGTAGGTGTGGGTTTGATTGCCATTGCTGAAGCATTACCAGTAGCCCAAGGATTGTTGGTATTCTGTGGAATGATCGGCTCAGGTTGCTGCTGAAACCCCCCCAATGTTTGTTGAGCATAGGGATTATAACCAGTCGACTGGGGTTGGAACTGTTGCTGCTGTTGTTGTGGAGCCTGTTGTTGCCCGTACGGATTATCAAACCCAGGTTGTTGTCCAAAGCCAGTTGGCTGGGCTCCAAACCCATTTGCTGGATATCCATTTTGGAAGCCGGTTTGTTGGGTTTGGAAGCCAGTTGGTTGGGAATACATATTGTTCATGTAACCAGTAGGTTGCTGCGGCATGTTCTGGTCCACGGGGTTGCCCGACCAGTCTACCGCTGGCTGTTGCTGGTACCCTTGATTGAAGCCTGTCGGCTGCGCAGTTTGAATGGGATCGTCATCAAACAAAGAAGCAGCGTTTTGTTCTTCTAGCTCTCGTCTTCGTAACTCTTCTTCCTCCTGACTGAGCTTGATCGCCTTAGCAAGGTCATCGTCATCTGGCTCACCGTCACCACGGCTCTGGCGCTTCTTCCTGTCCTCTTCCTCCTGATGTTTACTGGCTTCAATTGCCAATTTGTATTCAGCATCTTCTTCATCTGCTCGCTGCGCACGGTGTGGACGTTCCCGTCGTGGTCGCTCATGGGGTTGAGCAGTTTCATCAATGCCTTGGACTCGAGTTTTCCAAGTCTTTCTGTCTGCTCGTTCGCTGCGTAGTCTTTCTTCGTCCAGAATTAAGGACGTTAACTCTTTGGCAGATACCCTGACTATTGTACTGGTTAGTCGTCTGCGTCAACCAACGTCCTCAAATTGAACTAACCATTCTGTCCAACATCCCGACCATCATCATCGGTATACATGAACTCCCTCAAGGTCTTGATAATGAAGAGGTTCTTATGTGCCCATGTTACAACTAGCTCTGACCCTTCGTGCAGGCAATAATCCAAGACCTTGAGTGCTTTTAGAACATGTCGCCAATTCTTGCCTTTGTCATTCAGTCTCTTGTCCAGCATGTCCATTATTTCGTAGAACTCATTCGATCTACAATGATTCGTTAGCCAACCTTTGCAGAAAGACTCTTGTGTGCTAGGGCGTCCGCGTACGAGCTAAATGTCATTTGCGCTATTTCACTCATCTCTGTCCCTGTTGGGCCCCAGGGATCATTGCTTGTTGCTAGAACAGAGTCAGTCAACATCTCAAATATGCGACTCAAAACATTACCATTCCGAACCTTGACCTGGACCGAAGAGTATCCTTTCGTAACATTCTTCGCAGCTCTTAGTACCTTAGCCATTGCGACAACCTGATTCCCGGAATAACTTTCCACAGAACGTTCAGTCAAATACTCCAAGGACTATCGTAGCTTCCCTGAGATGCCTCTGGATGTTGAGTAGAATGCGACCGTACTTTGGAATGGCTGGTAAGGCACAAGTTGCTGCTGTGTGAGAGATTAGATGCACTGGGGCAGGTGAATATAACTGGCCCCGCACTAGCCGAATGGATAAACCCAATGATCCTGGAGAGACCCTTCCTATTTTAAGAGAAAAAGAGACAACTTTCTTATCCCTAATAGATGCAGTAATTTGAGATGTACAGTTTGGGGATATTCTGGAGGATATGGAGCTTTCGGGACGGTTTACTGTTTGTCGTGATGACGAGGATTGATTAGTCAGCATAATCGGAGGCAAGCGAGCAACGTTCACAGCTTTATAAATGGCGTAAAATAAGTGAGCATGTATATGAGCAGGTATGCTATACTCGTGCAAAGAAAGATATGTGCATCATTTCTAACTGCTATAGCTAATACTTGATGTCTCCCTGTTCACTGGGATTGGTTTTTGACTCGGCTATCTCTTTATGGTCTACTGAGAATGAATATATATTTGCCGCTGATGCTCTTCGCCTGAACATATCAAGCATAGAAATTGCCTTGTTACATAATTTTACTACTGTATGGATCTACCTAGGTCACTTTAAGAAGTTATGACACAGGTATCCTACGCAACCTACAATGTCCACTCAGCTACAACTGTTGAATTGGTCTTCACGACCTCTTTAGCATACCCTGCTATCTAAAAATGTTAGAAGCGTATATAAAGAGGAATGCTTCTAAAAACTGACCCAAGGTAATTATTCATGCAACACCACACATCCCAGCTTTCCATATATACCTTTAGGTATTATTTCCACATTCCAAGCACTATTTAGCTTGATGACATATTGAAAGGCCAAGGCCAGTTCAATAAATTCAGCTAGGCTATTGTAGAGTGCCAACACGGTGGTTGTAACTAAGGGCTAAGTGTTCCAAGCACTAAAATTTGTCCAAAAAACAACTTGAAGAGACGACTGTAAGCAGATCCTACAAGGTTTATAGATCTTATAAAGTCCATTCTGCTCGTAGTCGTATGTTTGTGGTCTGATATATATATATATACACATATTGGTCTAAAGTAGTAGTTACCAGTGGCAAGAGAATCAATTGCATCTGGGCTGCCGAATGAGAAGGATTATGTCGTACAGGACTATGGTCGCCCCAAGACTCTCTAGTCAGTTAAATGGCCTTATCAATATTGAAGTGATAACAATCATTCAATATCTTAATCAAGAATAGTATGTTCTACGCCACAGTAGGCGTAACTATTTGGTCTTCGGACATGTGATTTGTTTCATGCATTGTGAGAATTAAGCCACAGAAGCCATGACTTGCTGTAATGATGTTGGCCTAGCTGAGCAGTTCTTTGATATCCTCAATTCGCTGAAGCTTTTTCTCCGCATCACTCATCATGCCTAATGAGCTAGCACTGTGGTCTGTTAGCGAGGATAACATCCTAAGGCACTGAAGAACTCACATAAACTTTTTCCGATCCTGGATCTTGAGCATTTTTTGCTCGATGCTCTCCTTGATGATGAACCTACAGACCTTAACTTCATCGGTCTGACCCATTCGATGCACGCGATCTATGGCTTGAGCTTCAACGGCGAAGCTCCACCAAGGGTCCATCATATAGACCCTTTTGGCCATCGTCAAATTCAATCCCACACCACCTGCCCTCAGACTCAGTAGCAGAACTGTGCCTTTACTACTTGCCGCAAATTGTTTTAGAACAGCAGCGCGGGCTTGTTGCGCCATAGATCCATCGAGTCTAAGAAATGGTATAGATGCTCGAGTAAGAGCAGGTTCAATGAGTGATAAGAATGAGGTAAATTGGCTGAACACCACAGATTTGGTTCCGGGAAGATTCTTTCTCAATGCCTTGAGATGGCTCAGCAGAGCAGTAATCTTGGCAGAGGAGTTGGATCCAAGTCTTTGCAAGGTAATCTTCGGCTTCGCGTCGAGGTTAGCAGAGTCGCTATCCTCCTTAACAACCTCGAACATGTCTCTGGTGTTTATGACTTCTCTGCAACTGGGACATTTAGGTAATTCTCCTTTGTCGACTTCATGAGCTATATAATCTAGTAAGCACCTTTTACAAGCTGAATGCCAACAGCCTGTAACAGTATGTTCGATCATAGGCTCTTCTGAACAGATCGGACACTCATTATCTGCCTCCTCAAGGATCTGTTCCAGGACATGCGCGCCAAATGCATTTGAGTCGGAAGAATCATCAGTCGCACTAGTGAAACGTGCAATGAGGGACTGCAGGTCCATGTCATCCGCTAAGCCTGAGGCTGCATCGGCGATTTCCCCTGCTTCCTCTTCATCCGCAACTAGATTTTGATTGCGGGTCAAAATGGGATGGCAGCAAGATTGTCGCAATCGAAGAATTTGAGCGAAAATGCTGGTGTATGCTTTCATAACAGTACCGGCTTCAACATTCGCTGCGAACGTGCGCTTTGCGCGCGTGAAAATATGGTCGTATACCTCCCGCTCGGATTTCGAGAGTTCGATCTCTATTATATCAACCGTTTTGGGAGGAAGTGGCACAAGTGCTTCGCCTGCAGGTGTTTTCATGTCTTTTGTTCTCCGCAATACAAGAGGCTCCAAAACGGTCTGAACAACGTCTAAAGCCCGCATAAAATCTTTCGATTCGAAAGGCACCGTTATGAAAGTCTTCCAAAAGGAGAAGTTATTCCAAGGCTCCACCCTCAAAAAGCGGACCAGACTGAATAAGTCCTCTAATCGATTCACAATGGGAGTTCCTGTCAAGACCCATCGATGCTCTGCCTCGATTTCGTAACACGCTTTGGAGCTTTTGGCATTCCTGTTCTTAATATGATGTGCTTCATCAAGAATAACTCGAAAGTACTTCAGTGAGAACAGTCCGCTTCCTCTATCCCCATTTCGAGCAGCGACCTGGTTGAATTCTGAGAGAACGACACCATACGATGTTATAATGACATTAGGCGCAGATACAGCATTGGCTTCGCAACACAAGGCCTGGAGGTCTGTATTCTTTTCGCTGCCATAATATACGATACTTCTCATAGTTCCGTCTTTCGAAGCGTTCTCTGCCTCACTTTGCCATTGGGCAAGTAGAGACATTGGCGCAACAACAAGAGTAGTGCAAGGTGCATTCTCGATAGAATCTAGTCTAGAAGGAAGTCTTGGTAGACTATTCACAGACGTAAGGACAGTACTCGTAGAACCTTGAGCCTTCAAGGCGATGTCTGACTTGTGAGAATGAATTAAACTCATCATCTCGATTGTTTTCCCAAGGCCCATCTCGTCTGCAAGAATCCCCCCTAAGCAGTGTTGGTCTTGAACCGGGAACTCCAATGACAGTTCGCCGGAATATGGATTAACATAAAAGCTTCCTTGGTGATCAAATTTAGGCAGGTCGTGGTCATCCATATCTTTGGTCGGCCAACAATATTCTTCCCAAAGAGGGTGCATACTTGACTCCCGATGCTCATCCCTCTCATCCTTCTCTTTAGACATCATCCAATGTAACGCCTGCTTCTGATAGTGACGTAGATCCATTGCAAAAGTTGCCGCTGGTTCAGCGGCTGGAGCGTTGAAATCAAAAGATTGGGCCTTTTTGTATAATGAATCTAGTTGGTCCTGCTCAAGTTCCTTCCCTTCCTCCTCTTCCGAAGGCGGAGATGAAATGCCATTTTGTGCTTTCTTCTGTATCTCATACTGCTCTGCCACTTCAGCAGCTTGTAACAAGCCCTGCCGCTTATGCTGCACGGTGGTAGCCGAAGTTTGTGTTGGTAGCAAGCTAATTTCTTCAAATAATGTGACCAGGGCAACTTGTCGTAATCGCAATTCCTTCTCCTCAGACGTCTCCTTTTCTTCAAATATTCCGGTTTTTCTGTTATCCTGGGGTTTGAAGCGTCCACCCTCGAAGGCTGACTTCAACAACGAACAGCGAAGTTGAAGGTGGACTGTGTCATTCGTTCTTATTCTCTCTGGAGCATAAACACATGTGCCTTCGAATTTACAAACTGCTTGGTCCATCAAAGTGGAAACCCAATTGGCACACTCTCGTGACAGCCTACCCACTTCTGCGCCATTTGAGTTGGTGAAACGTACAATAACATCTATCCGCTTCGCAGCAGCACTGCCAGGTTTTGGTACATGGGAAATTGGCCGTCCTTTCCCCGATGTAACTTTAGGTGGTAGGATTTTCTGTCGTTCAATTCGGACCGTCTCGCCATATTTGAGCAGGTTCATCCCGCTTCTTGTTGCCCAACCTTCCACTCCAAATGCTCCAACATATCGGCTATCGGGTATATCTCGTAAATGGAGCTTAGGACCTCTAGGCTCGGGGGCTGAATCCGTAGACTTATTGCTGTTACTGGAAGTCTGAGCGAATTCATTCATAGTCAAGGTTTTCGCCTTTACCTGTATCCCGCTTGGTGGTGCAACTTTTCTAGCAGTTTTCCATGAGCCATCGAAGTACATGTTGACTGCTGTTTCCATGTTCCCCTCCGAGGCATTCAGTAATTGTATCATTACATCTGGTGGTACTTTGTCGCAAATAATACTCTCGAATGTCTCCTGGCTGAAAGAAGAGGATTCCCTCATATTTTCAAGTGAAGGACTTCCATCGCGAACTTCAGCCTCGCCACTGGCTGGTCTTTTTGATAGATTTGTAGATGGAAGAAGTGCGTTGACTTCATCCGGAAGTGTGGCTTCGATATTAGAAGCGGGGCGAATTGAAGCTGAGCTTTCATCAAAGAATCTCCTTTTCTTGGCTGGCGGTCCTTCCATTGTTGAAAATGTCATGTTCTCCATCATCTAGGAAATAGTTAGAAGGTTAACTCGCCAAAACGCGCTCTCACGCGTGTTGGCGTTAAGTGGAGTTTAGACCCCTGTCCACATTAAATAAACCCTGAGCCTCATCATCCTACCTTTCATGATCTAGTTAGTTACTTGCCTTAACCCTTGTGCATTGGACTTTGACTCAATTACCTCGATCCTTTTTCTAATGCATTGTATACGCTTGTCTCAACGCTGTCGATGGAATAGTACTCTCCAGCAAATTACTAAATGTGGATATGCAACGACGCCATACGGTAACCCAGCATTATATCCATCACGGATAACAGATTCGGATATTAGTGCAGCTCGATCATATTGTTCTACTCTACTCCAGTATGCTAGAAACATCGGCTTCTACAAGTCATGCGCTAACTCGGAACAGGAAATTTGACTCGCCATCATACACTCTCCAAACATTTATTCCACCGTCGGCCAAAGATGCATACCTCTCAATCCGTGCGCTCAATGTCGAGCTTGCACGAATACCAGATATTGTCTCAAATCCTACTGTTGGCGCATTTCGAATGCAGTTCTGGCGCGATAATATAAACCGAACTTTCGCAGATACCCCTCCTAAAGAACCTGTGGCGATTTTACTACATCATGCTCTGACAATACTTCGTTCGCAGAATCCGGGACTGAGTACAGCCGTTATGAAAGGGTGGTTCTTGAAGATAATAAATGCTAGGGACAGCTACATGGACAACCGGCCATACCCAACTATGGAAGCTTTGGAGACATATTCTGAGAACACATATTCAACTTTAATGTACTTGACCCTTGCGGCTCTACCATTACACTCAATGGCTGCAGATCATGTCGCAAGCCATATTGGAAAAGCCACGGGTATTGCTGCAGTTCTTAGAGGGTTGCCATTGATAGCTTTCCCGCCAGCAGCAAACCATCACAGCAATAATGCTGCATTTGGAGGTAATACAGGTGGAAGTAATCAAGGAGCAGTGGTTTTGCCACTAGATATTATGGCTGAGGCAGGTGTTAAGCAAGAAGACGTTCTTAGATATGGATCAGAGGCTCATGGACTAAAAGATGCGATTTTTACAGTTGCAACAAGAGCAAATGATCATCTAATTACTGCTCGTGAGATGTTGAAAAATCTCCAGCAAGGTAAAGATGCAGGGCATGATTTTGAACATGAAGGAGAAGATGGCCACCAATACGTGGATTCAAAGAACAGCACGGAGGCCGACCTAGAAACGGGGTTTGGAGTGCTTATGCCCGCTGTGTCCACTCGCCTCTGGTTAGAGAGATTAGAGCAGCATGATTTTGATGTATTCAAGCCAGAACTTCGGGCTAGAGAATGGAAGCTACCATGGAAAGCTTATTGGGGATATTCTCGTAGATCCATATGAAATGTACAAACCGAACAAAAAGTCTTGGACCTTGGCCGATCCCTTTAGCTCGTGACTGTCTGCGCTCGAATATTAATATGCTATGATGGGCAAAATTCTTAAGATTTAGCTTGCGGTAAGTCAGTCGATATGAATTCCTGGTTTCCGTACATTTATTCACACTAAATTACTAGTATCGAGTTGCGGTAGCATCTGACATTGGAGCAACATCGAAACCACATTTGAAGCATTAACTATACCATATCAAGTATTCCGAATCCAGAATCTCAACTCCCCGATTTCTTACGCACATAAGTATATACCGCCATACGACTGCTCCTTAGTACCGCCAACCAACACCAATCCTCTCGCTCCCCTGCCCATAGGCCGCATTCCACTCTCCACACCTCGTATCGGCATATGGCGCATTATTTGTACACTCCCAGCTACCACAGCATTGATCTGTTCTGCGTCGTTGGATGTTTAAAAGTTTATTTGGAAGGCAGTTTTCAGGGATCTGGAATGGAATGCCGGGTCTCGCAAAATCATACGGGTTATTGATGCGTTGGAGTTGTTGGGATATGCGATAGCAACTGGGTCCTGCATAGAGCTTGCCGTGCCCACATTGGAACTCAAGTTCGTAATAGATGCACATTGTTAATTCTAATTAAATGATATGCGCTAAGTGCTCTTTGTGGTGGTCTTGGAGAGTGAAATGCAACTTCGAGGGACGATATAATTTTGAAAAAGCAACTTGCCTCACAAAACGCAAATCGAAATATAAGGATAGAGGAAATACTTATGTGTGCAACTGACGTAAACCAAGTTTGAGCATCATCATATTTCGCACCTCGCAATCTCTGTTTCTGCGTTGTCTAGCTTAGATTTCGTTTTTTATGAGTATACCTCCATGAAACCCAAACGCTGACTTGGTCATAAGCCACGTTCTCAAGAAGAAGATTATGCCACGGCGAAGACAATCTAGTGTTTCACTTTCAAACAGAATCATGATTGTTGGAGTACTAACGTGATGTAAAACAATGGCTAACGAAGCATGATTCGGAGGTTGAAAGTTGTATGCTTACAGGGAAGCTTTTAACCAAGCGCTTACGTAGGTTTGATGAGAGGAGAATGGAGAAGAGAAACCAAAGAAAACAAACAATATGGAGACAGTTGTGTGTGACGTTCAGATAACCGTTTGTACTAGTCTCCCAGCGTTATCACGTGGAATTTAGGAAGAAGAAATGATTGTACAAAACATCATGGGTATGTCTAAAATTTAGCAACGCTCACAAATGCAGCCCCAGAATACTTCGCCATGTTCATACAGACCATATCAATATCTCAATGCAAGAGCGAGATCTTCCTCGCTGGGCATCTTGCCAGTCCATCCAGAGCTATCACTGGTACTACCAAGTGACCCGGAAGCCTCTACAAGCTCTTGAGTTATTTCATCGACATTAACTTCAAGATAGTCCCTGAGAAATTTACCAACATCAGTATTCTCATTGTTACCTCTGAGCTTATTAGAACCTTTAGTGCCGTAAATGTTCACATCGACTGCGGAATGGCCATGGGTCGACCATCCGATTTGCGCTCTTCGGCTAATCCTGTTGGTGACAATCTCCATATTAGTGTAACGCTTATACTGGTATCTCGGAGTGGGCCAGAGGTTCATGACCTAGATACTCTTGAAGCATGTTCTATATAGTAGAATACGTCTCAAGAGCACATAATCGTAGCATCTCCCCAATTGGAAGACTTTCTCCTAGAAATAATAGACTTACATATTACCAAAGGTCCAAACAGCATAAATAGGTTCATCAATAATAAGGCTCAGCTCTTCATTGCTAGCATCAGTAATACCCAGTCCTTTGCGCACGAGTTCCTCGTCAATATATTGTTTAAGCTTCTCTCTAGATTCAGATGAACTAGAGAGAATATGGGAATTAAATTGCTTAGCCACGTACTCAGCAGAATGCGAGGCACGGGCCAGGACTTCTGGATACCACAAATACTCTGGATAGTGTGCGCTGAGTTCTGTGGGAGTTTAGTGCATGGCCGAATATGAAAACCATGTTGCTTGCAGCTTACGTCTTGCAATGGATAAACCTCCTGTCTCGTGATCGGAAGTTGCAACCAAGACACCATTGTCATCACTGGCCTCCAAGAACTTCGTCACTGTTGCAAATGCTTTATCATACGCCAATACTTCATGAACTTGGGCGGCTGGATCATTTATATGGCCAGCATGGTCGATTCGACTGCCTTCAATCATCAAGAAAAACCCCTTATCGGAGTCCTTTGTTGCTGCTTCTAGCGCCGTCAAAGCAATCTGAGCCATCTCATCAAGTGAGGGATATATGTCTGCCATACCGCGTCTGTCAATCTCGAACGGAATATCAGTATCTGCAAATAATCCCATCAGTGGTAGCTTGATGGGCCCTTTATTATTGCTGATAGCATCAAGCTTTTCCTTAGAGTCGATGTAGTTCCAGCCAAACTTCTTTTGTGCTATATCAGTAATATCCAGGTCGTCTTCCCTACAACCTCCGCGGCTAGAATTGGGTAGAAAATGACATCTTCCGCCCCCCAGCATCAGATCCAGGACTCGCCCAAGAGGGTTCTCTCCGATCTCTTGCTGAGCAATTAGGTCTTCCTCAGAACGTAGATTAACGTGAGATGCAAAACATGCTGGAGTTGCATCTGTAATACTAGTAGTGACCACAAGACCAGTCATGTATCCTGCTCTTTTAGCTGCCTCTAAGACTGTCCCACACGGCGTATGATCTGGCAACATAGAAATGGCTCCATTGTAAGATTTCTGACCGCACGAGAATGCCGTTGCACCGGCGGCAGAATCTGTTACGAGGCTATTACTCGATCGTGTTCTAGAAGATCCAATAAAATGTTGATCAAGTTCGAGCACATCATCATTTGGCAGATTATTTTGGTACTGTCGAAAGCTCCGAGTAAGAGACAGACTGGCGGGGCCCATGCCATCGGACACCATGAATATCAGGTTCCTCTTTCCTAGTGGCTTCGGAGTTTGTCTATGACCTGCTGGCTGGTGTTGGTACAGTACAGATAGTACAATAGCAGCTATTGTAGTCAGGGTAGCCCAAGCAAAGAGACCCCATTCCCGCCGGGATACACTGCTGGATCGACTCCGGGAATCTTTCCCCAGTAAGGCATCTTCTTCGTGGGCCAGTCCTTCACAGTGGCTTGAGTTCGATGATCGTGAAGAGGACTTGAGAGGCTGATGTGGTGGCATAGCGATATAAGTAAGATTGTGAGCCAGCTCTTTGCAATCTAAACTACAATTTATGTGACCAGAAGTTTAGGCTGCGTTGAGGGTTTTAGAGACAATGCAGTAATTATTCGGAACGTGTGAAGATAGGTTGTAGATAGGGCTTCCTGCCGCCTCTACTGCTCTTCGCCAAACCTGGATAGAAGATGGCTGCTTAGAGCTTAGAAGGATTTCATCACGGCCAGATTTGAACCTAACAAGCCAATTAATCGGTTGGGCCTCGTGGTCTTGTTGAGCGCAGGAGCATGCTGGTGCTCATGCCAGCATGCTTGTGCTCGTGTGATCAGAAGCCAATCACGGTCTGATCGTCACTGCCTCTTCGTGCAAGGCTGAGCTTGTGATTCATCTTGGCACAAGGCGCTTCCCCACCGTTATCAAGTTCTTATATGGATCAATAGCTTTGAAATTATTTACATACTGCAAACTTGAGGCATTTGTATTTGCCAAAGCACGTCAAGGGTTCAGAAAAGCCCTTACTTATCACCAGAGGGTAGCTACATGTCACTAAAACTCAGCAAGATTCTGCAATAGATTTACTAGTTTGTTATACTGCCTGTCCCATTATCCAACAAACTTAAGATCTGAAGTAAGTCTGGGCGAATCAAAGGCCCTTATGACTAACCTCATAAACTCAATAGAGAGCACACTCATTGAACTTCAAGATTGTAGAACTGGATCACTGAAACGATTGGTCTGATGTTGTTTGTAGTTTTCATTGCAATCTCGCTCGTGGTTCATGCACTGAAAACCCTGAGATAGATACAGCCAATTTTCGTTGCATCATGCTCAGCCCGAATATAACACCCAAAGCCAAACCATCCCAAAGAACCCTTTAGCGCTTCTTTTGTTGCGACTCCTTAAGAACCTTCTTGACGATCTTCTGCTCCTCGATCAAGAACGCGCGAACAATACGATCCCGGACACAGTTGGCACATCGTGATCCTCCATAGGCACGTTGAACGGTCTTCTTTGGCTTCGAGATCTGGGAGTATTCGCGAGGTCGGAGGGCTGGGATCTGGAGGGGAATGTTAGCATTTTGCCTGCGAGTACTTTTGAACATCTAATTATCAAATCGAAAGCCCCAACACGATTATCAACCTCCACCGCGATAATTCATCCCGTATTGGTGGAGCGCTGATAGTGGCTTTCAACTAGATTTTGGCCATCTAGTGAAGTTTTCGCATCTTGTCCGCCAAATATCTCCTTCCATTGACATCTTCCTCCAACCTTCGCGGGATCTCGATCTTCACTCGATCTCGGTCACTTACACCTGGTAGCTTGATTCCGCAGTCTCCGCACTTGGGGGCAGTTCCAGCCTTCTTAATGTGAAGGTATCTCAATGATCCACCGGGTGTCTTGACAATGCGAACCTTGTTCGACTTGGTGTTGTATCTGTTCCGCCATCAGCTTCCTGCCTCTCTAGATAATTCCAGCTGTAACTTACGGGTTACGGCGTCTGAGGGTTAAACGAGAGGATGTCATTTTGGCGGATTCGTGGGTTGTCGAATTGATGAGGTCGTGACTTCAAGATGGACTAGAAATATTAAAAGCAGAATATGTGCGGTGGAGACGATTGGATGCACAAGCGAGTGGATAGAAATTTTATTGGTGCCTTAAATTAGTAATTGTTGCCTGGCTCGAGGCTGCGACTTGGCACAACGCTAATAAAAAGTTCAAGGACTAAACCAAACATGGTAAATTCGCTACTCAACTCCATACCACATACCATCATACAACGTGCAACTGGATTGACTTCCTCCCACGATCACTCAATCGCTATCGCGAACCTTGGGGTAAGCACTCTATTCTGGCAGAACATCTAGGCAAAGGTTTTGTGAGGAGCAGATTCCAGTCTGCACTTAATTTAATGGACCTGGCCACTAAGCGCGTCTCAGTCGACAACCGCCACTGACATTGACATAGGATTGAGGCCATTTAGGATAGAGGCCGGCAGCCAGCCAATATGTCATCACTGCCACCACCGCCGCCCCCAGGATGGGGAAGCTCTCTTCCCCCACCACCGGGAGCAGCTCCTCCTGGATATCGAGTGGCCAACCCTCAAGTCGCAAAGTTTGCGCAAAAGAAGAAGGAATGGTTGCGGTCACAACGCAATCGATTTGGAGAGAAGAGAAAAGGGGGATTCGTCGAGACTCAAAAGGCGGACATGCCTCCTGAACATTTACGAAAGATTGTTAAGGATATTGGGGATGTTTCTCAGAAGAAATTTAGTAGTGACAAGCGGAGTTATCTTGGAGCACTAAAGTTCATGCCACATGCAGTTTTCAAGCTTCTGGAAAATATGCCAATGCCCTGGGAGTCTGCTAGAGAGGTAAAAGTTTTGTATCATGTCAATGGGTGTCTGACCATCGTCAACGAAACACCAAGGGTGATAGAACCTGTATTTCACGCACAGTGGGCTACGATGTGGGTGTGCATGCGAAGAGAGAAGAGCGATAGGAGACATTTCAAGCGAATGCGATTCCCGCCATTCGACGATGAGGAACCCCCCTTGTCTTGGTCGGAAAATATCGAAGATGTTGAGCCTCTGGAACCTATTCAGATGGAGCTGGATGAGACGGAAGATGGTGCTGTATTTGAGTGGTTCTATGAAAACAGGCCACTTCTCGATACACCGCACGTAAATGGTCCAAGCTACAAGGATTGGAATTTATCTCTACCACAGATGGCTACGTTATATCGTCTTAGTCATCAGCTGCTGAGTGATCTGGTCGACAAGAACTACTTCCACATGTTCGAGCTTAAGAGTTTCCAGACTGCAAAAGCGCTAAACGTCGCTATACCAGGAGGTCCTCGGTTTGAGCCTCTGTACAAAGATATAGACCCTAACGACGAAGATTTTGGAGAATTCAACGCGATTGATCGGATCATTTTCCGCGCTCCTATCCGCACAGAGTATCGGGTTGCATTCCCCTACCTTTACAACTCCCTTCCAAGAAGTGTAAAACTTGGATGGTATTCTCATCCACAGGTTGTTTATGTGCGTACTGAAGATCCGAGCTTACCGGCATTCTACTTCGATCCAATTATCAACCCTATATCCTCTAGGTCTGTAGCTCCCAAGAACCTTACAATCAGCCACGAGGATGAACTGTTCGGCTATGGAAATAACGAAGAATCAGAGGATGATGCATTCGTCCTTCCCGACGACGTAGAGCCATTCCTTGCAGATGAAGAGCTATACACCAGTGATACCGCTGCTGCTATTGCTCTTTGGTGGGCTCCATTTCCTTTCGACCGGCGCTCTGGGCGAATGGTACGAGCGCAGGATGTGCCATTGGTGAAGCAGTGGTACTTGGAGCATACTCCTCAAGGCCAACCAGTAAAGGTCCGCGTTTCTTACCAGAAGCTCTTGAAGACTTATGTCCTCAATGAACTACACAAGAAGAAGCCCAAGGCACAGAGCAAGCAAAATCTGATGAAGACTTTGAAGCAAACCAAATTTTTCCAACAGACGACAATTGATTGGGTCGAGGCAGGTTTGCAAGTCTGTCGTCAGGGTTTCAACATGCTCAATCTTCTTATACACCGAAAGAATTTGACCTACCTCCATCTGGACTACAACTTCAACTTGAAGCCTGTCAAAACTTTGACAACGAAGGAACGAAAGAAGTCGCGTTTTGGAAACGCTTTCCACTTGATGCGTGAAATCCTCAAGTTGACCAAGTTGATTGTTGATGCTCAAGTTCAATATCGCCTTGGGAATATTGACGCGTTTCAATTGGCAGACGGTATTTTATATGCCTTCAATCACGTGGGTCAATTGACCGGTATGTATCGTTACAAGTATAAGCTTATGCACCAAATTCGATCTTGCAAAGACTTAAAGCACTTGATCTACTATAGGTTTAACTCCGGACCAGTAGGAAAAGGCCCTGGTTGCGGATTTTGGGCTCCTGCTTGGAGAGTGTGGCTTTTCTTCATGCGAGGTATTATTCCTCTCCTGGAGAGATGGCTTGGAAACCTTCTTTCTCGACAATTCGAGGGACGGCATAGCAAGGGAGTGGCCAAAACTGTTACCAAGCAGCGTGTAGAGTCACATTTCGACTTGGAGCTCCGTGCGTCTGTAATGGCAGATCTCATGGATATGATGCCAGAAGGTATCAAGCAAAACAAAGTCAATACAGTTCTCCAGCATCTATCCGAAGCTTGGAGATGTTGGAAGAGTAACATACCATGGAAGGTGCCGGGATTGCCAGCACCAATTGAAAACATAATATTGCGATACGTCAAGAGTAAGGCGGATTGGTGGATCTCCGTAGCGCACTACAATCGCGAACGAATTCGGAGAGGTGCAACCGTGGACAAGACTGTCGCGAAGAAGAACTTGGGTCGTTTGACCAGATTGTGGCTCAAAGCTGAGCAAGAAAGGCAGCACAACTATATGAAGGATGGACCCTATGTGTCTTCTGAAGAGGCTGTAGCCATCTATACAACTACTGTCCATTGGCTAGAGTCTCGCAAGTTCTCACCTATTCCATTCCCGAGTGTATCTTATAAACACGATACCAAGATTCTCATCTTAGCACTTGAACGACTTCGAGAGGCATACTCAGTCAAGGGGCGCCTAAACCAAAGTCAGCGCGAGGAACTGGCATTGATTGAGCAAGCTTATGATAGTCCTGGTACTACTTTGGAAAGAATCAAACGATTCCTCCTTACACAGAGAGCTTTTAAGGAAGTTGGAATTGACATGAACGACAACTACAGCACCATTAACCCAGTCTACGATATCGAACCAATTGAAAAGATTAGTGACGCCTATCTCGATCAGTATCTATGGTATCAGGCAGATCAGCGCCATCTGTTCCCTGCTTGGATCAAGCCATCTGATTCCGAAGTACCACCTCTACTTACTTATAAGTGGGCCCAAGGTATCAACAACCTCGATAAGGTCTGGGAGACTGCAGATGGAGAATGTGATGTGATGATTGAGACGCAGTTGTCAAAGGTCTACGAGAAAATTGATCTGACTCTTCTCAATCGACTCTTGAGACTTATTATGGATCACAATTTGGCAGATTACATCTCGTCTAAAAACAATGTCCAGCTTACATATAAGGATATGAACCACGTTAACAGTTATGGTATGATTCGCGGTCTGCAGTTTTCTGCCTTCGTGTTCCAGTATTACGGACTTGTGTTGGATCTTCTGTTACTTGGCCTCCAACGTGCTAGCGAGATTGCAGGGCCACCCCAGAGCCCTAATGACTTCCTACAATTCAGAGATCGTGAAACGGAAACTCGCCACCCAATCAGATTATATACAAGATATATTGATCGTATTTGGGTTTTCTTTCGATTTACCGCAGACGAGTCTCGTGACCTCATCCAGCGGTTCCTTACAGAGCAGCCAGATCCCAACTTCGAAAATGTTATTGGATACAGGAACAAAAAATGCTGGCCCAGAGACTCGCGGATGCGGCTTATGAGACACGACGTGAATCTGGGTCGTGCTGTATTTTGGGATCTCAAGAATCGTCTGCCTCGGTCTGTAACCACCATCGAGTGGGACGATACCTTCTCTAGCGTTTATAGTCGCGACAATCCTAATCTGCTCTTCGCTATGTGTGGATTTGAGGTTCGAATTTTGCCGAAAATTCGCAACCAGAACGACGAGTTCCCCGTCAAAGACTCTGTGTGGAATTTAGTTGACAATACCAGTAAGGAGAGAACTGCTCATGCTTTCTTGCAAGTCACAGAAGAGGATGTCGCAAAGTTTAACAATCGCATTCGGCAAATCCTCATGTCATCTGGATCTACTACATTCACCAAGATCGCAAACAAGTGGAATACAAGTCTCATCGCCCTTTTCACGTATTACCGTGAAGCTGCTGTTTCTACGGTCAACCTTCTCGACACTATCGTTAAGTGTGAGACAAAAATTCAAACTCGTGTTAAAATTGGCCTGAATTCTAAGATGCCATCGCGGTTCCCACCGGCTGTATTTTATACACCGAAGGAACTTGGTGGTCTTGGCATGATTTCCGGGTCACATATTCTTATTCCAACAAGTGACAAGCGCTGGTCCAAGCAGACTGATGTTGGCGTAACACATTATCGAGCGGGTATGTCTCACGATGAAGAAACTTTGATCCCCAATATCTTCAGATACATCATTCCGTGGGAGGCCGAATTTATCGACTCGCAGCGAGTATGGACGGAATATTCTCAAAAACGACAAGAGGCTAATCAGCAAAACCGAAGACTTACGCTTGAAGATCTTGAAGATAGTTGGGATCGTGGTTTGCCTCGGATCAATACACTCTTCCAGAAAGACCGGAGCACCCTGAGTTTTGATAAAGGATTCCGTGCGCGCACGGAGTTCAAGACATATCAACTTATGAAGAGCAATCCATTTTGGTGGACAAGTCAGCGCCACGATGGTAAATTGTGGAACTTAAATGCTTATAGAACGGATGTGATTCAAGCCCTTGGCGGTGTGGAAACGATTTTGGAGCATACTTTGTTCAAGGCGACGGCTTTTCCATCTTGGGAAGGTTTGTTTTGGGAAAAAGCTTCTGGTAAATTACGCGCGCGCTAATCATGCGAATTTTTGACTAACGCATTCTAGGTTTTGAGGAGTCCATGAAGTTCAAGAAACTCACGAATGCCCAGAGATCGGGTCTCAATCAAATTCCCAATCGACGGTTCACTTTGTGGTGGTCGCGTGAGTACTCCTACTTCTATTCCTAAAACTTCTACCACAATAGAACATTTACTAACTTCGAGCCTTAGCAACTATCAATCGAGCCAATGTTGTGAGTAAATTCTGAAGTCTGTTTTTGATAATACTAATTATTCTAGTACGTTGGTTTCCAAGTGCAATTGGATTTGACGGGTATTTTCCTACACGGTAAAATTCCTACATTGAAAATCTCACTCATTCAAATCTTCCGCGCCCATTTGTGGCAGAAAATTCACGAATCGGTGGTCATGGATTTGTGTCAGGTATTTGATCAGGAGTTGGAGCAATTAGGTATCGAGACTGTACAGAAGGAGACAATCCATCCCAGAAAGTCATACAAGATGAACAGTTCTTGCGCTGATATCCTTCTTTTTGCGAGTCACAAATGGAACGTTACTCGGCCTTCAATTTTGTTCGATACGAAAGACACCATTGAGCCAACCACCACCAACAAATTTTGGGTCGATGTACAGCTTCGATACGGTGATTACGACTCGCACGACATTGAGAGATATGTTCGTGCAAAGTATCTCGACTACACAACTGATAGCATGAGTATCTATCCTTCTCCTACTGGGCTCATGATTGGAATCGATCTTGCATACAACCTTTATTCCGCGTACGGACAGTATTTCCCAGGTTTGAAGGCACTTGTCCAACAGGCAATGGCAAAGATCATGAAGGCCAACCCTGCCCTCTATGTTCTTCGAGAACGTATTCGAAAGGGTCTTCAGCTGTATGCGTCGGAAAGTAATCAAGAGTTCTTAAACTCACAGAATTACTCGGAGCTCTTCAGCAACCAAATCCAGCTTTTCATCGACGATACCAACGTCTACCGTGTGACCATCCATAAAACCTTTGAAGGAAATTTAACGACCAAGCCAATCAACGGCGCTATCTTCATCTTCAATCCACGAACAGGCCAACTGTTCTTGAAGATCATCCACACGAGCGTATGGGCTGGTCAAAAGCGTCTTGGACAGCTGGCGAAATGGAAAACTGCCGAAGAAGTTGCTGCTCTCATTCGATCTTTGCCTATTGAAGAACAACCTAAACAGTTAATAGTGACTCGGAAAGGTCTTCTTGACCCACTTGAGGTACACTTATTGGACTTCCCAAATATTTCCATTCGTGCATCTGAGCTACAATTACCCTTCCAGGCTGCAATGAAGGTCGAGAAACTTGGTGACATGATTCTCAGAGCAACTGAGCCTCAGATGGTTCTTTTTAACCTGTACGACGAATGGTTGAAGAGCATCTCATCTTACACGGCCTTCTCTCGCTTGATCTTAATCCTCCGTGCCCTTCATGTCAACCAGGATAAAACGAAGCTTTTGTTAAGACCTGACAAGACTGTCATTACTCAGGAACATCACATTTGGCCTACTCTTTCAGACGAAGACTGGATAAAAGTCGAAACACAATTGCGTGATCTCATCTTGAATGACTATGGTAAGAAAAACAATGTCAATACCTCCAGTTTGACAAGTAGCGAAGTTAGAGATATCATACTGGGTATGGAGATAAGTGCTCCATCCATGCAGCGTCAACAAGCTGCAGAGATCGAAAAGCAGCAGCAGGAGCAGCAGCAACTTACAGCAGTCACCACCAAGACTCAAAACGTTCATGGAGAAGAGATCATCGTGACCACCACTTCGCAGTTTGAGCAGCAAACCTTCTCCTCGAAGACTGAGTGGAGAACCCGGGCGATTGCAACATCTAATCTTCGGACTCGCGCAAACAACATCTACATTTCTTCCGATGACGTCAAAGAGGAAGACCACTTTACCTACATCATGCCCAAGAACATACTAAAGAAATTCATTGCGATAGCCGATCTTCGCGTTCAGGTTGCAGGTTATCTTTATGGTTCCTCGCCTCCGGATAATGACCAAGTTAAGGAGATCAGATGCATTGTTATGGTACCACAGATCGGAAACACACGCGATATCCAATTACCTCAGCAGCTACCGCAGCATGAGTACCTCGGGGAGCTGGAGCCACTGGGTATAATCCATACCATCTCTGGCCCCGATTCACCTTATATGGCAGCGTCCGACGTTACACAGCATGCTCGCCTCATGGCTGCGCACAACTCATGGGATAAGAAGACCGTGAGTGTGACGGTTTCTTTCACTCCAGGTAGTGTTTCTATCTCGTCGTGGGCGCTTACACCACATGGATATAAGTGGGGAGCCGAAAACAAAGATACAGGTAGCGACCATCCTCAAGGCTTCACCACGGACATGGGAGATAAGTGCCAGTTATTGCTAAGCGAGAAAATCCGAGGTTATTTCCTAGTTCCTGAAAACAATTCGTGGAATTATAGCTTCATGGGAAGTGCATTTGGATCGATTGAGAAGAAGCCGATCCATGTGAAGATTGACACGCCACTAGGATTTTACAGTGAGGTGCATCGACCTCTTCACTTTCAGAACTTTGGTGGGATTGAGGACATTGGAGTAGACCGGGAGGATGTACTAGCTTAGGCGGAATTTTTTGGGGCGTTTAGGAATGTAATAAATACGATCAACAGCTATATGGCACAATTCAGCCATACATCAATTTTTATAAGACGTTATGATTTAACAACTGTTCTTCTCTTTGGATCTTGTTTGAAAGTAAGCTAGAGGGTCTCCAAAATTGTGCCTTCAAAAGTCATGATCCTCAACAGGTCCTTCGGCATCAATAGCTGCTAACACGATTCCGTTCTCCCAAACGATCTGACAAATGTGTTAGTCGAATTCAATCGCAGAAATGGAGAGTTCGAGTCGGAACATGAAGTATGATTTGTGTCAAAGTATCAAACACTTTGGGCATACTCCATTGTCGGGCATCAGGCACAATCCAAGACAGGAATTCCAAATGCAATATTTCTGAGCTACACAGTCTGCTGTGCAAAAATAATAAATAGATTCTAAAAACTAGACACACATCTTTGTCCAACTTCTTACTCGCGTGCTGTAAAAATTGAACAGCGAGCTTGTTAGGCTCTGAGGAGTAACCAGTAAGATATTTACGTTAGTACAGTAGACAATCAACCCCCTTACAAGCTCATCTATTCGCAAGGTACACTGCCTAACTGCCGTAACAATAATATTTTCTCAAACTGTGTGATAGGCTTGGAATCGAAGTCAATTGGACAAAATCAAGTTCCAGGGTGCCGTTCTCGCGTGTGCAGATTTTTCTCGTCTCCAGGCCTTGGAACGGCAATCAAGTTTTGAGATCAATATGTCAATCACATGGGCATATATCCAGAATCAGGGTTGTCTCGTAAGAGCGGGTTCTAACTAGACTGTGGAACTGTAGTTTTAAGTTACTAGGATGACTTTTACTAGACGACCCGAAGGAACGGCAAATGGACGACTTCTAAGCAAATCAACAACCTCATACACTCTGAAAATACCAAGTTATATTTAGCCAGTCCAGTATATCTCTTCTCCCAAGGATAATAGGTTCGTCTGAAACCGATGAAAACGTTGGAAACGTTGAAACCGCCAGATGAACTACTAGTTACTTAGCTATGCTTGATTGGAGAATATTTAGTAGTCAGCTCATACAAACAGAAACGTGAGCCTGTCTTGGGCTTTGGCGCTCCTCTTTAGGAATCACAAGGAACCGCTAAACCATGTGTCGTCCTACATCGTCTTCTAATATGATCTTATGCCAACTATTGCTTTGGCCTATCACCTTTCTCTCAGTGACATGCTCCTACGAGAGCACGAAGTACATTAAGTTCAAATGTTGGCAATTGAGATGTTCCAATGACTTGTCTATTAGTTGAAAACGCCCACTTTCAAAGTATTAGAACTGTATACTATGCTGTTCACAATGAAGAAGTGTATTTGTTTCAGGTCCTAAAAGTTTCTTAACTGACACGGAGGCTGCGCGCACTGTGTTGAACCTGTTACCAGCTGCTAAGCGATATATGCCTTGCTAAAATGCTAGCACTAAGTATTACGAGATCGGGACTCCAAAATCGTATCAACATTGTGGTGACACTCCTGTCACAGTAAGTTGTTCTTTGGTAACCAACCAAAAGCAACATTTCGAAACTCAGATCCAAAACCCGAATGTCTTGCATCATCGTTGTCCGACCTATGCAGTCCGTTTGACTGATCCAAATAGGATTTATTGCATTGCGACCTCCGCAATTCTCGGATCCCGTCCTCGTGATTAGCACTTGTGGACGATCACCGCACAGACAGCCTTTTGTTATGCTTAAGTCATGTTCTCTCTGGTGCTGCTTACCGTATGATTGATCATGAAAGTGGTTGCTGTTCCGTGGCTTGGCATGGTTCCGGGTGGTCGGTGTACTTGTGTCTTTTCGTGATTCAATATTCATGCAGGTACGACGAGCACGTTGTGGTGTAAAGTGTCTTTAATATCAATTCAATATTTCGCCGCAGGTACAGTACTGCAGGTACGGCTCGGAAGAGGAAGTCGAGGTGGAACTTGGGAGCCCGAGCTCTCGACTATCAATCAGCCATCATCCATCCATCAATCTATCTATCAAACGCGTGATTTTGAATGGTATGTTTTGTTTCTCCCCTTCTCCTCTTCAATTCTTCCTTCTTTGCCAATCATGAATTTTAAAGTACTCCAATCGACATCCATTCTGCAGAAATTCTGCATATCACATTCGCATTCGCGTTTGTGCCGTCCAAAAGCGAAAAGAATGCCTTGAGGAGATCACCATTTCGAGTATCAGCCGTCTCCTCTCGGACAGATCGACCGGCTTCACACGTTGCGAGTAGTTCGTCCTGTGATTGCAGAAGAGTTTGGCACGTTAGCGCTGGGAGAGTTTATGCGTTAGAAGGAGGTACAGGTAGGCACGCATGGCTTGGTCACATCACCATCATCAGCATGAACTCGCAATATCAAAATGAATATTAATGTGGACCAGGGCCAGGATACAAATGAGAAGTCCGATGATCGTGCCGAAGATGCTGACGGAAGATCCAGATCAAGATCAGAGCGAGAGGCACTTCAGACAACTAGTTGTTCAGCCCTCCTTTCGGTCGGCCGGCAAGGAAGAAGATGTCTGATGCCCCAGGACTTTACATTGTGCTATGCCGTAGTAGGATCCTCCGATGGAAGCATTTCAATCATTTCTTTTCTTCTACGGGGTTGCCCAGTACAGCCCCAGGAAGGCTACTTGGCTTATGGTGCAATTGGCCAATTGTGATGTCAAGGCACATCATTACGGCTTACGCTGTCGGAGATTTCTTTTCATCGTTGGGTTCTGATGTTTCTATTTCCAGCGTACGCAATATGCCCTCTCCACAGATATCGGGCCCTCTAGGACGCCACGGACCATTTGCGCAGGGAATAATGTCCAGTAGTTAGGGCTCCCATACAGGACCTGCCAAAGTCACGTTCTATACTCGGTAGTCTGGTTTTTGCCATCGCTTGCCTGCTCAGATCATTGCATAACTTTCGTCATTTCCGTCACGGCTTTCTTGATGGGCCACTTGGCCAGTGGCGTGTCGCTGGCTCTATTTTAATATCACTCATCCTTGCGCATTAATACTCGCTTCCAAAAAGTATCATTGCCGGCCATGCCTGGAGATGGAATGCGACTTGCTTCTCGTATGCTCTATGTCTGATGTCTCTCAATTCTTTGCGCTTCGTTACCAATAGGCCAGTGCTTGTTATGCCATATATTTGTTGCGACCCCATGTATCCGCGGTGGGAGTTTTCCCCCCACCACTATGCTACAGTTTCACTTGAGCCCCGACAATTCTGGTGTTTGAAATTCTTCGATGCGTATTCCAGAAATCATGCCCGCCACTGCCTTGTCTTGTCACTTTGAGTTGCTGGGATTGGGCTGTCCTGCATGTCCTGGGTTCCAGCATTGCGGTCCCCTTCCCCCATCCATCCCGGGCAGAGCTGCTTGTATGCTCACTATGCTGGACCCTCTCTGCGGTGAGCAGCCCTGTCTGCTTTGCTTGTCATGATCAGGCCAGTGCTTTCGGGACATTCTTGCTGCTCTTGATTTCCTGATGTGGCCGGGGTCTGCCATGGCATAATGAACAACCCCCCCAAAGCATCATCGTTCTTTTGGGTTAACACATCCTCCGTCTCGTCAACGACGAATCGCAAGCTTTCCTTTACTTTTTTGCCAGACCAGTCCAAACTTTTAATTACTCCCTGTCCCAAAAGGTGTCAATGCCTGCACGGCCTAGGTATCTAGAGATCAGACGGTAGATATAATGCAAAGCATGCCCTCCCTACCTCCTCCTACTTCTCTTCTCTTTCACTACATTACTCCTACCGTCGATTTTTCACGGGACAGCGCCCCTCACGGAAAGGTTAAACGTCTTGTTTCGAGTCGCATGGCATAGTGTACACTTCAAATGCATCTGTCGGTTACTCACTTATCAACCTATATTGGAGCATTATATACCCAGCTTCGAAACGCGCACAGTCGCATTTACGTCTAAAAACAAACGCAACACAACATCATAGTTTTCTGAATATCTAACGCAACACAAGAAGCGGCAGCGATCCTGCACGTTCTCCCACTGCCCCCGGCGACCTGCGAGAGCAGTTCGCTGTGGCGGAATCCATGCATGTCTCGCTATCCCTCAGGCCACGAAGGCCACGATCCTTATATCGACTATGCTCCGCAACCCGAAGGCCATCAAGAAGAACGCGTCTTTGGCGCCCATGTACAAGAAATTCAACACGGTGGTCCTCAAGGCCTCAGTCCCCTCCACGAGCTCGGGGCGCACCAGCAGCAACACCATCAGCAACAACAGCAACAGCAACACCATCAAGCTCAGCACCCTCAACATTCTCAGCACCAAGTTATATTGGACCCTCATGTCATGGCGCACCACCAGTCCCCTCCATTCGGGAGCGGGCAACCTATGATGCCATATGGAGCGCGACAGATGCAACCCCAGATGCAAACTCAAATGCAACAACCTACTGGAGCGAAGCGTCAGCGAGATGACTTGGAGAGTATGGAGATGGGAGGAGGCTTACCAGAAGGGCAGATGCAAGGTGGAGAGATGCATGGCATGCCTCAGCAAGCCATGGTAGGATATGGTGGACAACCAGTGCAGCAAGCTTATCACGGTCATAGTCTTCCTAATCAACATCGGTCCAAAATGCCTCGCATGGGCGATCCAGATTCTAGTATGATGTCTCAAGGTGGCGCGCCAAGTGTAGTAGGTTTAGAAGGCATGCCTCCACCTGCACAACGACCTCGAGGTCCAAAGTTAAAATTCACACCTGAGGATGATCAACTCCTTGTCGATTTAAAGGAGAATAAGTCTTTGACCTGGAAGCAAATAGCCGAATTTTTCCCTGGGCGCTCCTCAGGCACCTTACAGGTTCGGTATTGTACCAAACTCAAGGCAAAGACAACACAGTGGACAGACGAAACAGTTAGTAATGAACTTCATTTATATCTAGGACTTTTCTAACCCAATCCAGGTTCAAAAGTTACGTCAAGCCCTTCATGACTACGAGCAGGAAAAATGGCGCATAGTGGCACAAAAAGTCGGCACCGGCTTCACGTCTGCTGCTTGTAAAGAGAAAGCTAGGGAGTTATAGCATTCAGCGTCTCCAGCAGAAGCACCAGCTTCTGATCTTGGGGACACAGAATACTAGCTCAAAGCAGCGCGTAGACACTAGAAATGCCTACAATTGTCTTTCAAAGACATCCTTCTTACCCGCCATCCATCATTTTCTAAACCACTCGCCAATTACAGACACTTCGGACGGAAGCCAGTCATCAAACTCACCCATTTTTTAAAACTCAGAACATAATGACAATCTCTCATATGTACATCACGATATACGACCTATTCTCATCTCATCGCATTCGAGTATACCAACCTTCATGCGACTGGAGCGCACCTTCTAAACGCGTCACACATAGATGCCTATATTTTTAGGTGAGGCGCGCCATTGGGAATATCTTTAATTTCTATACTCCGCTATTTGGCACGAGTAGCAAGTAGGCTGTAGCTACAATGGCGTAAACTCGGAGAGGTAGAATCATTGGGAGTCTTTCTACGCGAGAGAACATATACTACATCATATCATATACCCAAATGGCAGGCAGGGAAAGACGGATTGATGGGCATTATTTTTTCCATTTTCTTCCAGAATTATACCCCGCTTAGCGACAGGCCGCTATTATATTCGCCACCTTCTTACCCTTTCTTTTTTTTGTACATGCGGTTTCTTTTATGTGGTTGATGGGGATGTCATATCTGGCTTTAACGAATGGTGATGAAGATACAGTATGATGGGGAGAGCGTAACAAAAGATATCCTATAGACAGTCAGCCTTAAGCTGCAATTAATATACAGCATAATTCGCCTCAAGAAAAGCATTTTCATGAATTGACAAATTTGCCACGGTATTTTATGTGCTTGACATCGCCAGGGTTACATCGATCGCAATTTATCTATCTACCTGCATTGCATGCCCTCGCCCTTCCCCAGCATGTACATACAGTACATCTATCCACTATCGATTCCGCAAATCTTCAATCTATCTCACACTAGAATGTCCTCACACCAGTTTTCCTCGCATCAGATTCATCAGATTTATGAGCAACATTCAATCCCGTGACATCCTAAGATCCCGTATCTAACGCAGATAGTACGTACTATACGTGTCTTCCGCTGACAGGCACGCCTAATTCGACCTCATGGAATTTGTTGTCAGAACCCAAATGGTCGGTCCTGCACACACGCCGTCACCCCTGTGTCAACGTTCAAAAAAACTCCGATGTTTCAGATATGCCGGCTCAGCAAGCGAGAGGGCATGATATACAACGTTGTATGGCTCTGTTGGACCCGGCTTTGCCTTATGCAAATTCACCTAACGCATAGCGTTGTCTAGCGACGACCAATGGTGCATAAGAACTTGAGAGTTATGGATAGGGCGGTAGGCGTGGGGATTTTGTTGTAACAGCAGGGAATAAGTTGTTGTAGATGCGTTTTGTTTGCACTGCTATTTGGAATAGAAGTAACGGTGCACGCTGAGTTGGTGAGATTAGTTCGTCTAAGCGTAAGGGCTTTAAAGATGAGGTCACGGTAATAGATTATATTGATGTGTACTCTCAACTATATCACACCTCAGAAGCCCGTATCTTCCCCTCGCTTGTTCTTCATTAATTAGGTCGATTGCCCAAGTCGCCAACAATCTTAGTCAGGGCGTATTTAGCTCATATTGATTCGCGAGGTAAATAGATTAATATTACTGCTTCATTCGTGGGTTTAATGAATCTCTCCTGCAGTAGTCGCATGTAAATGAGCAACTCAATCATTTAGCAAATTGAGAAGCACTAAGATCACGGACTTTGCTTACGAGCCTTTGACAAACAAATGCTCATATGAGACTGACTAAGAACACCAGATGGGGTTTTCTGAGCCACGTCGGTTACAAAGCTACAAATTCTTCAGGGCTTCTAGAAGCGTTAAAAATCTCGGTAGTTGTTTGTCTGTGCAAACATGTTTCATGAAATCGAAATTGTACCAAACAAGAGGACGGGCGCTCTCGGTCAAATATTGGAATAACCTTACGGTTAAATCTCCTACACGATGGTATGCTGGAGATCACCCCGGATTCTTGTACATGGACTAGGTAAGGTTGGAGATCCAATCACTTTTCGGGGTTGGGGGGGGGGGCCTTCTATTCTATTTTCAAGGTGTGGATATGTTTGAAGTAGTCGGAGAAGGGAGTTGTTTATTGTTCTTTGCCCCGTTCCTGGGGTGAGCATGGGCGTGGGTGTGGACGTGGCCCTATTGTAGTACGAGTTGTTTGAGGCAGATGAAGGACCCCACGCTACATGCATGCAGATGACAAGCCAGCGGTCTACACAGCAGCGATGGCACTGATACCGGGCAAGCTCATCTTACTTTGATACCAAACATCTAATAATATATGACACCAAGTGATCTGAAATGAGATCTGATGATTCTAGCCAGCGTAGTTCGAAACTATCACCGAGCACAAGCATGGGCTATGTGACCTTCCAGTCCTCGTCACTCTTGGTGGAAACCGATTCCAGGTAGTGAGTGTAGTGATGTCTAGTTCCAGGCGGGTAATCTTTTTATCATCGAAGCAATATTAGGTGAATGTCAAGTCGTAAAGCTCTCTACAAATTACTGGACCAATTCCGAGTGCGAACACTGTTCCCCTTGTATCTATAACATGTGTAACTCTTCTCAGGATGCTATCGTTATGTCAGTCAGAGTAAGGAATTTAGATTATATGTTTTAAAAAAAATTACTATTAAGTGCGACATATCAACTCTAGGATAACTTGGGCTTGCCACTATGCTGCAGTGGCACTGTGTACACATTTGTAAATTCACTGCATTGTAATATTTACATAATAGGCCTTCATGTCGACTTTTTATCGCAGCGGTAAAATAAGTGAGGAATATGAGCTAGATAGCCAGGTATTCCTAAGTCATACACTACTAAATGTACGCTTATTTGTCCCACAAGCATTATAAGTCGCGATGAAGAACTTCTTCCATTTAAACGACTAGCAATATTAATCATTTCAAGAAAGCAAAAGACCCCTTTATGGATTTTGTGAACGGTGTTTGGTGTTTCTATAGCTGCTGCAGTTACGGGGATAAGTAACGATCGAAAGAGTGAGAACAAGAATTTTTTGACACTAATATACCCTAGCTTTCTAATCGTAAGGTAGTCCTGTTATGGTTGACTATTTAAACCTGATGTCAAATCTTTTGGACGTATCTAATTCAATATAGCAATTTAGGGAAGCCTCAAATATAAATTGTTCGCAGCGGCTTGAGCGCAGCATATATTTAGACTTGCTAGAACCTATCAGTACATCATTGTTAAGTTGAGAAGTATCTGACTATACTCTAGTCTCCTTGCAGTTCCTTAGGAAACTCAGATCATGAATCAACTTGTAATGCCAAAATATCACTAGAACATCGACAATGCCATTCATGTATGATTGCTTGATTAAGTGAATATTGTAATAGCTCAGAGGCTACTCTCTTTTCTTTAGCGTATGAATTTTGCGAAGATATTTAACTTCGAAGACACTTGTACTGTATACATCTGTTTGTTAAGTCTACAATGTGGTTTTTGCCAATAATTCATAAATTTAGCCGCTAACAAGAATACGAAATGAGAGACTGTCCTATTATGAGACCTAGAACATTAGATTTCCTGTCTGTACAATACATCAATAGACCTGCGTAACACAGAGCCCAGTATAGATCTTCTGATAGGATATTGAACAGCTGGAGACAAATGTATGCGCAAATACTTGTGTGGAAGTTGTCCCTCCTTCTCCAATATTCCAGCTACCAGAAGTAGCAATGAGGCTATCAGGGATTAAATTCCCCTTCGAGTAGTATAGTCTGATAACATAGTGAGTATGAGGAAATTTTTGCTTTCATTCACCCACTAACAGATCATTGCATCCCCAGCAGCATTTACCGAGACTCTTATGTGGGCGTCAACCACAACCGTCAGCAATATATAGATCCTTAAGCTCAACCTCGCCACTACTGAACTAGGAGCCATGTCAAATTCTAATTTGAGAAATCGCCACAACTGAGCACACGATATTCCTGCTGTGCATCGTAAATCAAAGTATGATCAACAAAATATAATTCCTAGATGCAATGGCTGCCCAAATATACTCGTCGGAGCTTTCCGTGGTAAAATAGAAATCGTGCATGAAAGGCTGTGTGTTGCCAGAATATATACTCGCCGGAGCATGTTTCCAATAGTAGAGGAGTGTCGATGTTCTGCAGTGTGAAGAGCGTTGATTGACTTTGCCCCATGGGTTGTAATAATACAAGCATTGGCAGTAACTTTTGTGAATATGATCGGAGGCAATATCGGCGTCCGTGATAAGTAGATCACAAGGCAAAAAAGCGTGCTAATGTACTCCTTAAAGGTCTCACGATTGGATTTGAAAGATTAGGGGAGAGAAACGGACAAAGATATTGCGGTATCCCGGAAAGTTCTCCTAGGGAAAATATAGTAAATGTCGAATTTTTCTTGAACTAACTCTATCCGCTCACTTTATGGCATAGTACCAAAATAGCAGGAAAATGTTCTTCGATCTGGAATGTATTCTATCACCTTCCAATGCTCAGGCCGTACTCCTATAGCCAGACAGTTATTTCGGTTCTCTATCGTGTAAATTCCAGAATTTCCCTTGTTCCTGTTTATGTACCTCCTATGACCTGAAGCACATACTCGCTACAACGTACAGAACTAGAATTCTCTTGACGAATGTAGATTCTTTAGCACATTTCTTTTACAAAGCTTTCATTGGACGGGACAAAAATATATACCATGGCCAAAAGCACCAAAACAGAAGACAAACGAAGAATGGCTCGATTCGACAACGCAGCAGTACGGATGAGACTATTCAAATTCAGACAACTTCCAATCGTGAGAGGCTTTCATCTAGATAAACCTTACTAAGGTAGTTGCCAGACCAAGCCTGCATACGTAGGCTTGTAACAGTGTTTAGTGGACTAGATTATGAGAATATGCTCGAAGACTCTCTTCTTGACGATTGATTTATACACATAAACAAACAGTTCATACCTTTTTGAGTATGATGCGTTAATTGCAAGAATTTCGAGGTAACATGTTTTAACACGTGATGATTTGATTTTGATATTGAGTGGATGTTCTGCCTCAGGCTGAATTTCGGCTACTCCTCCAGATTACGACCTCCAAAATATCGTACCATACAACCACAAACTCAATTGAAGCCGCCATGTTTCTCCAACGCTCTGCATTTGCTGCCGCTCGACGCGTGGCAGTTAGCCCCGTTGTGAAGCGCAGCTTCACCAGCTCTTTTGTGCGCAGTAAGACCTCCAATTCCTGGTTGAGCTTCCACAAAACTAACCGGAACCGCAGGAGATGCAGCACCAACCCCATCTGGAGCTGTGGACAAGAAGATTAAGACATTTGCAGGTAAGGATAACGGAGGGATTTGAGATGGGACAGTAGAGGGTGGTATGCTAATGTACTTTACAGATATTAAAGGCGAAGATGATCTGATCGGCCCTGGAGCTGAACCCGGAACCATTCCTACCGATCTGGAGCAAGCAGTCGGTTTGGAGCGTTTGGAAATTTTGGGAAAGATGCAAGGTGTCGATGTCTTTGATATGAAGCCATTGGATGCTTCCCGCAAAGGTATGAGGCATGTGAGGAGTGCAAAGGAATACCGAGTTAATGGTAGAATATAGGCTCATTGGACAACCCCATTATGGTTAAATCTTTCGGTGATGAGCAATACGCTGGTTGCACTGGTTATCCTGCCGACTCTCACAACACTATCTGGCTCACGGTATGGCTTCGGGAATTTGACTGTGGAATGCCTACTAATGATTGTACACAGATGACTCGTGAACGCCCCATTGAGAGGTGCCCTGAGTGTGGTAACGTTCTGAAGATGGAGTACGTCGGTCCTGAAGACGACCCCCACTCGCACGACCACGGACATGATCACCACGGTTATGAAGAGCCAAAGACATTCGTCGATTTCGTCAAGCCCGAATACAGATAGAGGGTTGTTGGGTATCTGCGGAGAGTTTTTATAGTCACATAGAGGAAGGTTGTAGTATAGCAGCAATGGAATGTTTTGTCTGACAACTTTTACTTAATGTGGAAGCCAGTGCGTTTCAGCAGCCTTTCGTAAGAAAGTGTATGGTATTGAGGTTGTTTCAAACACATGATCTGCACTGTCGAATTCCGATGCTTTCTGATACTTGTAATTTACAGCTACAAATGAGGCACATGCAAGACCTTCACAGGACCTTTATTGTCTTCCGTCCTACAGTAGACTCAACTCTGCAGGGGAGTACAATTTTGGTGTCCCAGATATCTATCACTATAGCATTCAAAGCTGACCTGGTGGATGTTAATTACCATGGTTTGTGTTCGATTTCTATGCCTGGAAGTAAATTACCAGACTAGTACATAGTCATGCCGACTACGCTTGTCGTACGCGGTGGGTACCTGGTAGCTGAGTCTGGTGAAGCGCTTGATGATACGTATTTCACGCGAATATAAATCCAGAGCAATTGAACTAAACACTGCGAGTAGGGTAGGTCCATTCAGCCAGTAGTGCGTACCGGCGGGAAATTACGAAGTTCGAGGCATAATGGTTTTACTAGCCATATCAAAGCTGTTCTATGAGATTATGTTTGTCTGACCCAAAAAAATGTATTCTTTCTCATACACAATACTACTGCCTACCTAAGATTTCTCTATTTCCCTTCATCGATCCGTTGGTTGACTCTTCCGTACTTCTACCTGAAAACTTCCCATACAAGCGCTTCACTGCATCCACAAAAATCTTCCCCAGACATCAGCTTCTTTGAATTCAACTGTTATTGGTACGGCTGCAAAGTGGAGGTTGGAACTCCTTGAGCAACAACATATCAGAAACTGGCTCTAAGGTCTCTCGCGTGACTATAGTAGCGCAGTGGATGAGATGTTGACATCACGCAATACTTTGGCTAGCCAGTACTTTAACACTTAACACAATACGAGCCAAGATTTCTAGTTCACAATAGTGAATGCCCCCTACTGAGTAAAGGAACCATCCATATATATATATAAAGAACGAAATATAAATGTTGTCAGAGCTAGGTTATCTCCTTGTGTTGATAGGCACAATTAGTCTCTCCACAAACATCCACATCCAAAGCTTTTTGGTTTTGGCAGGCAGCTGATTTACGTGCAGAAAACTCACCCAATAGTGCCAGTCAGTGCACTTGAGCAAAATGTGAGTATCTGTAGGCATAGGCAACGGCCCTCACTATCTTTGATATTGTCACAACGGCTATCAGTTTGAATTTAACAGAAGGAATGAAAAAGTAGGACTTGATTTGATTGTAATTTCACATTGACAGGCAGGCTTCCTATCAGCCCAAAAACGCCGATGTGCGTGCATCCTTTCAATGCAAATGGGGAACAAGCCCCGTCCTCAAATCCGTTACACGCCCGGTACCCCAAATCCAGCTGTGCCCGCTGTGTTTGGTATATTCTAGGCGACTCATATATCCACACGTCTATCATCAATGCCTGTTTTCATTCCGCTCTAGCAATTATTAAGGGCTTGCCCATCCACCAGCAACATCTACCCACTCTGCCATACAAGATCCCTGCTTGCCTTCAACATCCACAATGTCTGTGTCGCATTTGCAACGGCAGCCGACTCCATTTTCTTTCGGCGGATCCGGAGTTGCCCAGTACTCATCCTCCTCTTTCCGCGCCTTCAGGTCTAGAGTAGTTTTCTCTAGGAAAGGCGAACGTGGCATTTGACGCGCCGGAGCATTCGCAGGGCAATGCTGAATTGTGGTATGCCTGTAACCGAAATCTCTGAAATAGTGAATGTCGCGGGGAGCAAGGAGGGCTCCTGCCGCCAATGAATGGATAGGTGCATCACCCCACTGGTTTATATTAGCATAGTTTCGATATATTTGTGGACCAGTTCCTTACTCTTTCCATCCAGAAACCTCCACTGCGATCCATCATTTGGAAGAAGTCCTCATAGGCCTGACTTCGGAACCAGCTCAATTTGGCAATCTCAAAGTTGGACCAGAAATGACACATGTTATATTTCTCTCCTTCCATTGCTTCGGGATCAATTGTTGGCAAGGAGGCATGGGCTGGGTCACCTCGCAGAATCTCTTCGGGTAAGGGGCGCTTGAAGTTGGGGTCATCCTCAGGGAGTTCTGTTGGTTTCTCTGGTTGAGGTTCCACAAACATTTCCCACAATCCCTGTGAAGTCAAGTTGTTGACTCTCTTATATGCAGATGCGTAACGGAATATGTTTGGCACGGTCTCCTTCAGTTCCTTGACTGCGATTGTAAAGCCGTACGTCTTGTTCGATTCAATCATCTTCAGGAAGGGATCACTTGCTAGGTTAGCAGATTTGTCGAAGTAGGCAGATTGAAACATACTATGTAATATCGCAGAAATACTTGATCTCTGGCTCCAGCCTCCAATACCATTCGTACTTAGTCAAAAGCTCATGCTTATAGAAGAAACTGTAACTCGTTAATGTCAATCATCTAAATGCTAATAATTTACGTACCCAGAGTAGAATCTGCACATAGCATGGTAACTCTCCATTCCACCGTACATAATCGCGGCGTCTCCCTGTTTGGCAATACCTTCCTTGGCTACCTTGGGATCAATCCATTCTGGAAATCCCCACATCTTTGGGTCAATCTGTCCAAACTCTACAGGCGAGCTGGTATAGTTCGTGATAGTGTCCTTGAATGTCGAATTGAACTCTCCGTCGTTCAGGAACACATAAGGGTAATGGTACCATCGGTTGAAATGTCTCTCGATAGATTTGACAGATTGTATGACACCATCCAGCTCCTTATTCCGTGCCAACACCACAAAGGCCGCATTTGCTCGAGGTTGCGAGGTATCGGGCTCTAGACAACCGGTCACAAAGACCTTATCGTGTTCCTCTGATATCTTTCTATAGGAGGAGCGTTGTTAGTTCCTGTCTGCAAAAATAATTATATCTGACCTCCGACATACCTTATGGCTGGTGGTGCTCCTGTTGGTATGAACACACCGACTCCTGATTTATGGTGCCGAACAAACAGCAATAGAATTAACAGTACAACAATGCAAGGAAACAATAGTACAACGCCGAGTGGTATCGATATGCTGGAATTGCCCTTTAATCGTAACGGCCGCCGAAAGAACGCTAATCTTGACGATGGCTTCGAGTTCCCCTTTATCTTCGCATCGTCCAGCGCTGGGAGGTCGGCCGATGAAGGCAATCGCTTTATGATCCTTTGTACGAAACCCATTTTGGCCCCGTCAATTAAAAGTGCCACCGGCTGTGAAAAGCAAACGCCCGGGTCGTCCCAAGGTGATGGTGGCCCCCGCGGTTATTACAATATATATCGCTAAATGCAACAATGGTTCGATGAGGTGCCGACTGATAGATGCCTTGTGCAGAGTAGTTGGAAGCTTGGGGATATCCAGGTTGATTCCTAGAAAACGAGCGAATGGTCCCCGAAAGGTTGCGATTACGCGTCGACAAATGGATTGGCGCCGTCAACAGGAAACACAAAAGACGAGTTTGTAGGAACTACACATCCAATGCGGTGGCAGATGAATGACAGTTATTGATGCCTCTTTCTGGTTGAGTTCGGCGCTGAACAGAACAGACACGGATTGCTTGGTACGATAGGGAGGTTATTTTAACGTTGTCCTAACCCTCGCCCATCTGCAGGATTCAGAATCTCGGCAAAGATAACCCTTGTCAATGGCCCCCTGGATGGTGCATCCAAAGAAAACGAAATGTATATAAAAGCAAAAATATCGACGTCCGTTTCTTCTACAATATTTAATATGATGTTTGTGAGACTGAGATTTTCTTCAGCTGGCGACACTAAATACTTTTCTAATGTGTCTTCTCAGTTTCAAGTTGTGGATTTGCCAGCGATCATTGGACCCGCTTCACATGTTCTAGAGTCTCCATCGCGCAACTTGACAAAATCTTGGCTAGATATCCAGTGCACAACAGAGTAGCCTGCCCAAAATATTAGCAAAACTTACAGCAGCTTTCAAGAGACATCTACGGCATTGAGACTGTCAAAGCATTCAAGATCCCACAAAGAGGAATTGCAAACCTGGAAACTGTCTTATTTCCCCGGCTCTTACCACCAAAGGTCTGGCCACACTAGCGCAGTCATCAAAAGAGCCTCAATACGTAAAGCACCTCCCTTGCCCCTTCAGCTACAACACGAAACCTCATAACCGCTCAACCAAGATGTCCAAGCTACAGGCCAAGAACCTGCACTACGACAGCACGCTCCCACCCTTCCTCGCTCGCCTCCAGGCTAACAAGAGCGACCGCAATGAATTCCAAGCTGCGCGCCCTAAAAAGCCTCGAAATGCGGAAGACGACGCAGATGACGAACCGGTCTACTTCGATGAAGACACGGGGGATACCTTGACGAAGAGCGAGTGGGAGAAGCGCGATGCTGAGGAGGTTAAGTTCGAGGGTGCGGGTGGGAAGGGGGAGGAGGGAACTGAGAAGGAGGGAGTAAAGGAAGTAAAGGAGAAAGTTGCGGTTATTGGAACGAGTAAGAAGAGGAAGGCGGGAAAGGTTGTGGGAGGAGAAGAGGAGGATAAAGATAGTCCGGTGGGTGTCGAGAAGAAATCCGAGGGCAAGAAAACGGACAAGAAGGCACCCAAGAAGGGGAAAAAGGTCAAGTTAAGCTTTGGAGACGATGAATGATTGCACTTGGTAGCAAGGATATTGGGAACTTGGTACGTCTCTGGGTTGGAAATTTTGAGATGGCGTTTATTTGATACCCCCTGCTGCGGAATGAAAACAACATGATGCCTTTTATATTGACTCGAAAGCTGCTTCATAAAGTAATGTCAAGGCCAGTGATTTCTACGGTGCAATCGTGACATGTTACGTACAAATCGCTTTAGCAAACCCCTGAAATTCCAGCACGAATATGTGGAACAAATCTCGAAAAAGAAGTTACTGTTGCTGTACGCCATAAGAGTTCAGTAAATAAGACGTTGTAGAAATATTTAGCTTTTATTGATGCCCCGGTATTGCTCAGCCACTTCACCCTAATACATACTAAAAAAGTAGCAGAAAAGATGCTACCGCCTAGATTTGCGCCCAATGCCCGGATATCCATCAGAAGGACTGTGCAAAGCTCCAATAGAAACATGAATATGCCCTGGCCCCCGCAGTAAAACGCCAATCCAGAAATCATGAGGATCAAATACGCTTCCTCTTGCCGTCCAGGATGCTGGTAGAACTAGATTTTGCAGCTGGAGTATATCGCAATTGGAAAGTAGGTGTTATATCTCACGCGATCCGCAATCATGATTGAGCACTTTCTTTGCTGACATATGCCCAAAGCATTTTGACAAGGGAATCTGGAAGGGTATATAGATCAACATGAAATTCACCCTCTGCTTTAGAATTAGTACTTGACTTTAAACCAACTGGGCTGGATAAACATACGCTCGATGTCGTTCTTGGTGTAGGTGTCCTCAGATTTGTTGTCGTGAATCATTTGCACAACGTGAAGAAGATCATCCTCATTCAACTTGACCAGTCCATCTGCCAATTTCTCCATGTCAATCGCACCGGCCGCGCGCTTGCGCTTCTTCTCAGCATCGGTCTTCTTTCTGGCTCCGTTCTCGTCTCCTGGAACAGGGCCAGTCTCCCGGAGGACATTGACGAGGGCGGCGCTTGGGTTCTTGAAGGTGATAACATGCTTTGCGTCATACCGTGGCTTCGCGAAGTTGAGATCATGCACCAGCGTATTCTTGCCCCCCTTCTCAGTATGGTATAGGTCGATAGTCATATCAAACTCTCCCCATCCTTCATTTTCACAACGGAATGGCGGTTCGGTGAATGCTGCATCTCGTTAGGACGCGCCTCTGCGTGAACTGCTCGGAAACTGTACTTACTCTGAACCGGATTGACGAAAGATGGGTGCAGGTTGTAGACGACCTTTGTGAAGCATGTCGCTGGCTTCTGGTGACCTTGTTCATCTAACAAGAAGACCTCGATGTTCCATGACTTCATAGGAAACCCCTCGACCTCTGAAGGTTTATCACTACGAAAAGTCAGTCTTTTGCTACCACTGTATCTAGACGCCTCTAGTTCGGTAATCGAGGATTCAATCTAACGTACATGTTCCCCTGTTCAGTAACGAACTTTACGGTGCGCTTGAGCTTTCTGGAGGTCAGTAATAGCTCGCCTACCGGAAGGTTTTATGCTCAGAGCGAGACTGGCGGAGGAGTGCTTACATCGGCGACCATCTTGAAAATCTGACCGGGATATTTGAGACCGTGGGTTGAGTATTGGGTCAATGGCAGACTGGCAATTGAAGAGTAGTTGCGATTGCGACGCGCTCAGATGATGAACCGAACCCGCGACTAGGTGTGTAGTGGGGGCCTAATCGGTGCAAATATCAGCCTATACTTAATTTTCCAGGGGTGTCTGACGAGAAAATGAGGATGATGATGATATGCGACTCTAAATTAATTTTAACGGTTTCAAAAAGAAATCGAAAAGTGGTGCGATTAATGATGAGGTTTCTCTTAACCTGTCCCTCAGCGCAAGTAGTTTGTTCTTTGTTAATAGCCGAGACAAGACCACAAAGGTAAACTGGCAGCGAAACTAATTTAGTGAATCCAACATATCTGAAAAGGTGAATTGGACTTTGGGTATTTCTAGACAAGAGACTTTTCCTCAATGAAGCAAATATACCATCCACCGATAGAACAGTGAAAGGGCTACGTTAAGAATTCACCAGTGACACACATACAGAAAATAATTGGTAGGGGAATGAAGAACTGATATTTAGTCTAACTACGATGCCATAGGATAGTCTCAATTGAGTACTACCGATCACCAGTTCCTCCACTGCCTCCGGTCTATAACCTCGCATCAAGAACAACCAAGATCATAATATTTATCAAGGTTCAGTTCGAGAAGACTTACAAAGGTGTTTCTCCGAAAGCGTTCGCATAAGGGGGTGACGTTGGGTTAGGAATTCATGCAGATATTGCAAAAAGAACCATGCAAAAAGGGGCCGTAACTTTCGTGTAAAGGGGGTGTGCTGTCGAATTTGTGCGTGTAGAAGTAGAATGTGGTCAAGCCATATTGCTTAAGCCTTTGCAAAGAGAGCCTCATTCTCTTGCTGAGCCTTGATGAAAGCTTCCTTAAAAAGGCCGGCATCTGTTTGTATTAGCTAGGTTCGTAGATCAATACGGAAATCAAGCACTTACTCTCTGCGTTGGCGAACCGAATGGCAAGTGTTTGTGCCTCTGGCTCACCCTCGCTAACATCAGCAGCAGCATTCCAAACCCAACTTCTATCGCTTCCGACGTTGGGAGAAAGCTTCATTTCAGGGACAACTAAATCTGCGTTAGCTTTCAAAAAACCTCGACCTGAGATGGGGCGGCAAACCGTAGTGGTTGGCGCAAACCTTGAGGGTCTTGTCTCGTCGCATAACCAATCTAGTCTTGCCGTTCTCCTTGTGCTTCAACAACCGAACATCACCAGTTCCACGCTCTCTCCACTCGTTGCTCTCCTTGATGAACTTGAATAGCTTCGCGCGCATCTTGAAAGTTTGCTCCTCAAGCTCCTCGTTCGTCTTCACCTCGACTTTCTCGGTGAGACGAATGACTGGCTCGAAGTGGACGTCCTCGGATTCTGGTGCTTCTTCCTGCAGGCAACATATCAGCGTTTGTGGTTTATCGTTTGTGAGTAGTCCAAGCTCACCTCTGGATTCTCTTCGGCAGCGGCAGCCTTTTGGGCCTTTGCAGATCCTGAAGTGTCTCCACGGTCTTCGTCCTCGTCCTTCTTATCCTTCTTAGCCCCTCCACCGAACATAGAGAACACATTGTCGGCGACACCGCTGGCTGCGGTTGTGACAGTTGTGGCTGCGGTAGATGCGGCACTGGTAGCCTGTTCAGTCAAAGTCTAATTCGTCAGCATTCTTCTAGCTATTTATACACGAGACTGCATTTTGGCATCAAGTAGAGTTGCTACTTACTGCTGGAGCAGTTGTGGTTTCCTTTGCTTCAGGCTCAGTTGCTAGGACCGTGGGCTCAGTGGCGGCCGGCTTGGTTTCGGTGGTATCTGCCATGTTGACTTTGTTGATTTGTAATATGAAAACGGTATTGATATAAAGGTCAAAGATGTGTGGATGGTAGAGTCTGTCTTAAAATAAGGAGCAGAGGTTGAATAGTAAAGTAGGCAAGAATTAGGTAGACCGAAGGTGGACCCCTCTATTGTTGTTGAGTGTTTTTGCCCAAGTAACTAGCGTAAGCGAAAGTCCTAGCACATTCTTACCCCTGAAGATATCATACATGGCCTCCCGTGTCAATAAAGGAAATAAGCATTACAATACAAATAATTTCCAGATACTTTCATTCTAACATGTAGGTACCCTTCGTGCGGCAATCGGGTTTGTCGACACACCTGTGATTAGCGAGATCTAGAAATATGACACGGTAAAAGTACAATGTTGCTAGCCTTGGAGGGGTATAACTCTGTCGCATTCTAGGCAAGTGGGGGATTAAATAGCATGATGAAAAGTTGTGTTGCAATAAGTTTAAAAGACTATGATATCAAGACTCAAGGTCGCCTTCCGGAACATTCCCCAGTCCACGCCTCGCTCGATTAGCAACTCCAATTCCATACGAAATCTCAACCGTAATGTATCAAAACCAATAGCACTATATCCCCATACCGTACGCCTGTCCAACCCAAATATATCATGTGTGTGCCTTTCTCCCAGATCTCCGATCACGCCGCGCTGATTCTCTGATTGCAGCCTTTTCGGCCTTACGAGCAGCCCTCCTACTCCCACAGCGTTGCTTTCCTTTCCCTGCCTTTCTAGCTCGAGCTGCATGCGCTCTAGCAGCTTCCTCATATCTTGCATGTTCATCATGCTTGCCTTGCATCTTCAACCATAGCAACTTTGACTGTACCTGTGCCCTTAATAAGCCTCTTGCGAGAGGTTGTCGAAGCTCATCCAAAGAAGCAGAACGCTCTAAAATCTTGGATTCGGCTTCGAGAAGTTGAGTAGCTATCTCATTTGAGATGATAGTAGTTCGTCTTGTAGCTTCCTCCGCCATGAGCTTTGCAACTTCGGCAACGCGGGTTGTCGCTGATGTTGCTTGCTCAGAGACTATTCTCTTCATAGCCTCTAAGTTAACATACGTGTATTGGGACGTTTCTCGTGCGTTATTGGTGAGACTTTTCATGACTGCAAACGATCTATCATACATAGCTCCAAGGTCTGTAGCGATCGAGGAGTATGTGTCCGTAAAGCTTTGCCACATATGACTGCCGAAATCAACCTGGAATGTTTCATTGACACGGGGCTTTTTCGTTGTGATTATTGATATGTTGAGAACCCCGTAAGCGTGGTTTCGAGCAAGAAGTAACACAACCCCATCATCAGTGCTATAGGCTCTCTCGGTGTCAACGGAAGCGTTGCCTCTGGTGATATTTATTGACAATGCTTCCTTGTTGAGCCAGCTGAGCATAGTCGCTGAGGGAATGCGAATAAGAATTTCTCTGGCACCTAGTATTTCTGCCGTGCATATTGAAGATTTATTTGCAGGCTTGTTTTGTATTGCACGAAACAACTTTCCTATTTCAGTTGAGGGCATGACAGAAAGACTGTTTGGTCCCGGTGATTGAGCATGAGTAACCGTAACCGTTTTAGTAGAAGTATTCACTACTATAGAAGTGGAAGTTGAAGTAATACTCGCGACTGGTGGGGGAATAATAGAAGAGCTGGTTGGCATAGGCACAGCTGACATAACTTTGCTGTTGACAGATATGGCTGGGCTAGAGAAAATACGATAACTTGGTAGTCCAGTGAGAACAGCGGTTAAAACGCTCAAAAATAAGAATCCAACAGGAATAAGTGCTCTCCATTCTGCCGCACTCCGGTTGCGAACAAAGTTGATGCTATCACTGACACTGTAAGAGCTCTTCTCTAAATCCCGAGAATTGCCAGTAGCGTTGTCGGCCCTCTTTTGCGTGCTGACTGCGATTGGAGAATCCAGCGATTCATGCAAACCTGTCAGATATGCCAAATTCCTATTCATTTGGCGTGCATCTATATTCAAAAATGAAGCTAAGTCGACAGGTAATCGACGATGAATGATGCTTCCCCTACCACGAGGATCTCGAGACTCTAGGCACATATGGATTGAATGCTGATCCAGAGACATAGACACACCTCTGTGGAAGAGCTGCTTGTGTGAGATGACGATACATGGAACACCATGACGGCTCATAAACTTTCTTGCTAAGCTTGAAGTCCGTCTAGCCTCCAGATCATCAGTGTCAGAGCAGTATATGACAGCAATGTGTGGAAGTTCCCACGCTGGCTCAACAATAAAGCCCTCGCCTCCAGGAACTGAATGATACGAGAAATGGTCTTCCAGGTCCAACTTAATAACATCAGGTTTTTCGGGAACATCCTCAAACTTCAGGCTTTGGCCCATGATACAGTCCTCAACCTTAATTTGGTAGCCAGAAGAGTGCATGAGCTCAATCTCGGGAGTCTTTTCAGAGCCAAATGCTGAAACTGGAACTACATTGTACAGCTGTGATGGAGAAATACGTGAACTATGACCAGATTTCCAGCCATCAACAGATGCAGTGACAGAGCTCGCAATCTTGTGTATAATATCTTGCTTTGCCGAGTGACTTCCAACATACAGAATTCTAAGAGGTTCTCGAGTTGATAATCCTTGCTTGGTCATAGTTTGTCGAATAGTAACTGCCATACGCTTTGGAGGGGATGGCAGACTCATTTGCTGAGCAGTTCTAGCCGTCTCTTCTTCGTTGAAATCCGTCACTGTGTGTTTGGCAGATATAGTTTCTGTGTTGATTTGATTATATGGCTCTTCAAATTCGATAGACTGGAGCAAGGGTTTATCCATGTGTTCGAGCAAGACAGCAGAGCTTCGGCCTATGGTGGGAGTGTTGAATGCATTCTCGACAGTCTGCTCGAGGCTAGGGAGGCCTGCGGCTATAATTGCAGTCAGTTAAAGTGCGTGTATGGAAACAGTAGTTGCAAAGAAAGAATTCCCATTATTTCGGGGCAGCAATTTTTAACCATTATATGAATCTCCTGTATACATACCAGATCGATTATCATCCTCTTTGGTACTCTCATCCTCGCTGTGGTCGGTATCATCTGCTAAACTTGCAACATCGTCTGGGCGTCCACCAAAGTCTGTCGAGGCAACAGAGTCAGTGGCATCGTCACGATCGTCACGGCTTTCTCCATCGGTGTCGATGAATTCGTACGCAGACTCTACGAGGCTGTTCTCGGACTCGCTACGAGCCATGATTCCGGAAGGTATGTGCTGGAGCCAGGCGTTTATATTTTCGCTCGTGGAAGGGACAGGGAATTTGAAGTTCGTAGGGGAGCCTGCCTCCCTAGTAGGCGTTGTATCTTGTGATTTTGGAGAAGGTGGAAAGTTGCTGGTTTCCATGCTTGTTAGCCTTGCGAAATCATGTCTTGTTTCCAGGGCAAGTGGGATGTGACCAGGCTGCCGAACGTAACAATAGATCTATAACATCAAGCAAAGAAGTAAAGAGGGAAATGAGGAAAGAAAGCGTACGGTCTACTTACAAAACTTCAGCAATGATGTTGACCTCAACAGAGATCCGAGTGAATTAGGTAGTAAAGTCGTCACTGCCTGAAACTCGTCCGGATGCCTATTGGGCTGCCGGCAGCGTCGTGCCCGCAAAGGTGCGTGATCTGCCAGTCAAAAGAAGCGGAATTTCGTTAGGATTGTGAATGGGACAGAAGTTCCAGTAAGATTCAGAACAGAGTACAGTATACAGAGATGTGAGTTTGGGAAGAAGGTGGAGGGTTACCTGTACGAGTAGAGGGGGAGAGGGACACTAAGAACTTGGCTAAGCTTATCGTCAGATAAGCAGATCCCCTCCCCTCCTCCACATCAAACACGATCCGAGCTACTTTATTCCGCTAGGCACGGGTAGGATCCTTTAAATGAACACATCACTTAAGCGGTTCTCTGGCAGGTGTCTGAATATTTTGCTTATTTTGGCAATTCACCGTGGGAATATATCCCGAGGCTACTGCTTTAATATGGCATTTGTGTACCTGGCAAGTGGTATTGTTGTATTCATTACTAGCCCGCCGGATCTCCCTAACAAAGATCATTCAGCAGTGATACAAAACCACAATATAGTTATTTCTAGGTGTATCTGAGAATGCCAAGAACCAATTGTTATCCAACTCACTTAGCCTTACTAACCCACATCGTTCTGTCATCTGATGCACTTTCGCGTGTGTCATAGTGGATAAAGGTGACAGGTCCCGCTGGCACGAAGAGATCGAGGGATACAGACGGAAGTAGGAATAGTTATTGCATCATATATCCAGTAAAGTAATGCAAAGTCCGTGGCAAGCTACAAATAGATACTCGGAGCTTGAAAAGTATAGATTTTTAACTATTCTTGCAGAGCAGCATCGAACACGTTCTCAAATGGCGGATAGCAGCTTCCGTGATATTCTTCTGGCCTGGAACAATCACCCTATCATAGCATATAATACATCTAAATTTAACGCTCTCATTATTCGAGATGATCCTAGGAGAATTCTATTCCGCAACCCAAACAGCAGCCATTCCCATACCCGTCCCGACACACATGCTAGTCACTCCAACCTTCTCTCCTCTTCTTCTTAGTTCATACAGCAATGTGCTGACCTGTCTGGCACCCGTGCATCCAAGTGGGTGACCAAAAGCTATGGCACCACCCTTAGGGTTGATCTTCTTAGGATCCAGACCCAATTCATTAGCGCACCATACACACTGCGAAGCAAAAGCCTCGTTGATTTCAAAAATATCAACATCATCCTTATTGATACCGGTTTTCTCAAAGACCTTTGGAATCGCGGCCCAAGGACCAATACCCATTAGTAGAGGAGCAACTCCAGCTACTGAAGCAGTAACGTACTTTCCAAGGATAGTTTGACCGAGCCTCTCCGCAGTAGATCGCTTCATTAAGAGCACAGCAGCGGCTCCGTCAGATATCTGACTGGCATTACCGGCATGTATAGAACCATCTTTGGCGAAAGCTGGCTTGATCTTGCCCAAGCTTTCAGCTGTGATTCCAGGTCTAACTCCGTCATCTTTTGCAACAGTTATTTCCTTCCATTCATCAGTTTTAGGATCCTCCCATTGCACAGTTAGCGGTGCGATCTCCTCATCGAAAAGTCCATCTTCTTGTGCCTTTAGCGCTTTCTGGTATGAGGAAGCAGCAAAGGTATCTTGAACCGTGCGAGAAACCCCTCTATCCTTGGCCATTTTCTCGGACAACAGCCCCATGGAGACCTTGCAGTTTTTGGACTCGGGGTGGGACTCAAGGAGCTCGGAAAATTCTGTAACGGCGCCAGGCCTAAGTAAATTTGTCAGTCTACGAGTCGTTTGCTCTGTCCATCTCGGATACGTACCCATATTGCAGACTCATGCTCTCAACACCAGCCCCGACACCGATCTCAATCATGCCAGAGCTAATAGCATTGGCGATATCCACGCAAGCTTGTAAACCAGAAGAGCATTGTCTGTTCAAGCTCTTGACAGCAGCACTGACTGGGAAGCCGGCAACTAATGCAGCCGCTCTGAATTCTGTGGCGCCACCTCCTGGGGGCAAGACTGAGCCGACAGCAATATCTTCAACCAGTGCCGGATCGATCTTTGAGCGCTCGATGAGAGACTTGAATGCTCCAACCAACAAGTCCGACGCGGCTGTATCCTTGAACCCGCCCTTTCCGCCCTTTGTGAATGCTGTTCGTAGACATGCTGTTACTACAATCTGCACGCAGCTTGGTTAGCGAAGTTGTTGGTACAAGGGTCGTGAATGCCTTACATCATCTGGATTCTTCTGTAAAAGGGCTTCCCGTCCAGAAAGCTTGGGCTGGGTTCCTGAAAGGTGGCCAGAGACTTGGCCCAGCCTCTTCTGTGCTTTTAAAACGTCAGTCTTAGTGCCACGATGTGAGGGTTCGTAATTACAAACCTGCGGACGACATGTTGACGGATTTACGAGATGGGTCAAATGCGATGGGGTTCAGTAATAATAGCAGACTGTAGAGCGGATGAATATAGAACTGAAGGTGAGATGTGAGAGATGTGAAATGTGTGATGTGTAATGTAAAATAAAAAGTCAAGTACGCAAAGGTAAAGAGAACATGTGAAGGGTTAAGGCAAAATGATTAGTACTCGCTCCCCCAGGAAAAAAAGCCGAGGTAGATTTCACATGCTTGCCAGGAAAACCTGGGGAAAGCCTCTTTTGTTACGCAAGCAGAGCGGAAACAGAGTTCGGGTTTCCAACGACGCTAGCTAGGTCAGGTCAGTCCACAAACCACCAGGGGGATTCTGACATGTGAGGAGAAAACAAAGCATCGCGGCAGATCCCCACACAGCGGCGCTGGAAACCCGGCGGCGTACAGTAGTACATAACTAACGGTAGGCTTCGTGCATCGCATTACTGCTATGGTACTGCTTGGCTGAGATCTCAAGTCGAATATGGTCATTAATTGGTAGTGCACAGAACTGTAGCGCAGAACAATCTTTTACTACTACTACTACTACTACTACTACTACTACTTCGTAAGTCCGCTAGAGCCACTCATTTATTCTTGTGAAGAGCAATTAATTCAAGGATGAAGTATTATTTAGTTTGCACATGCTCAATTTTCAAGTGACAAAAGTGCAACACAAAAGTATTTAGGTGGATGCAAATAGTATTAAAGTTCCCCTCTATATGGGTCTAGATTATGAGGATACACGCTCGACATGGCTAACGCTTTACTTGCCCAAAACTCCGAATACGCCGTCATAAGATACCACATGGCTCATTCCTCCGAATCCTCCGGGTCAGGATTTTCATTCACCCATCCTCTGCTCATCTCTACCGCCTGTTCCCACTTCCTGAACATTGCTCGAGTGCTCTTGTTGGCGACCTCTGGCTTGAAAACGGTTCGGCCTTGACTGTTAATATCCTTCAACTCCTCAAACATCTGCCAAACACCCACAGCGAAACCAGCAGAAATTGCAGCTCCTAGAGCTGTGGTTTCCCGCATAGTAGGTCGGTCAACGGGTATGCCAGTAATGTTTGCCTGGGTCTGCATCGTCAAATCGGAGTCGGACATTCCGCCATCGACCGCTAAGCTTTCTAGTTTATGACCCGAGTCTTTCTCCATGGCATCTAGGATTGCTTTTGTTTGGTAGCAAGTTGCCTCTAAGGTTGCTCGTGCAATATGACCACGCTGGGTGTGCTGTGTAATGCCGAAGATGGTTCCCTTTGCGTCGTCGATCCAGTAAGGTGCAAAGAGGCCACTGAATGCAGTAACAAACACGACACCCCCATTATCTGGGACAGTTTCTGCCAATTCGGTAATTTTACTAGACTCTTTAATGAATCCCATGTTGTTCACCAAAAATTTGACACCAGATCCCGCCACCGCGATACTTCCCTCGAGAGCATAGATGGGTTTACGGCCACCGCCGAAATCATATGCAACTGTGGCAAGAAGACCGTGTTTTGAGATAACAGGCTTGTCGCCAACGTTGTAGAGGAGGAAGCATCCTGTACCATATGTGTTTTTGGCCTGACCAGGTTTGAAACCACACTGACCAACAAGGGCCGATGATTGATCACCAAGGCATCCTGTGATTCTGATGCCCTTCAAAGGCCCACTTGATAACGCTCCATACGCCTCTAAGTCGGACGAAGGAACAATCTTGGGGAGTTTGACATGCGTCTTCTTGATACCAAAGAAGTCGAGAAGCGTGTCGTCGTATTGGAGGGTGTGGAGATTCATAAACATGGTGCGAGAAGCATTGGTGGGATCTGTGACATGGATATTGGCCTCTACACCTCCATTGAGCTTATAGATCAACCAGGTGTCAACAGTTCCAAATGACAGTCTTTTCTCGTCATATGCATTTTTGACAGCTTCAATATTCTCGTACATCCAGAGAAACTTGACACTCGAAGGGTATGTTGATAGAGGTAAGCCACAGATTTGTAGTAAGTCTTCAGCGCCTTCCTTCTTCTTGAGTTCTCGTACCAATGGCGCAGTTCGAGTGTCGGGCCATACTATAGCGTTATATAGGGGCAGTCCGGTGATTGTGTCCCAGCATATAGTTGTTTCACGCTGGTTCGTCACGCCAATGGCCTTGAGCTCAGATTTCTTATGGCCTTGCTGCAAGAAGTCGTTCGCAGCTTTATCAACACACGTTTGCACGGAATCGTAAAGTTCTTGTGGATCATGCTCATGCCATCTGCCGATTCAGTTAGCTAAGTCTCTCATAAATTCGTGTAACCGGGACTTACCCTGATTGAGGATATAAGTTTTCGAACTCGATCTGATGGCTCGCAATTGGGTTGCCTTCACCGTTGAATATCAGGAAGCGCGACGACGTCGTCCCGCAATCTATACTGCCAATGAACCAGTGCGAATGGGTTTCATCCTCGGTCATGGCAATTCCTTCAGGGAGGTATATGTGGGTATCAGCTGCCGCGAGTTGAATGTTCTCAACATGCTCCGCGGTCGTGTTTACCACCTCCAAGATAGGTTTTATGACCTCTCCCAGGCATACCGGGACCTCTATAGGTGGTTGCTCCATGAGTATGGTAGAAGTCATATAGTGGGATGGCAGAAGCTCTCGCAACTAGGAAATGAGGAACAGCTGTGTGGACGGAGCTGCTCGAGTTGGGCAAACGACGTGCTTTGTCTTGTAATGGTGGGGAGGCAGATCAACCACAGTGCGAGAGGAGTATTTGGAAGGGGTTACGGTGGTGGTGTAGCAGATGCGCGGGGCCAAGCGTACAGTATGTGTACAGGACGGATGGATGGGAATAAAGATAGATTGGAATTAGGAATTGGGAATTTGGGAATTTGGAATTTGGAAAATGAGAAATGGGAAAGGGGATGTGAAGTAGGCAAGTTATAGGAGGGGCATGTGTGTAGCGTGGAATTTACTAGTCTGTTGTCAATTGAGTGAATGGAGAGACGAGGGGGGGGGGGGAAGAGAGAAGACCAGAAGCCAAAAGTTGCTTGTGCCCGTGACTCGGGGGGCGTACCGGAGCCGCCCCACCCAGCTCGCTAACATCACTTAACATCACTTAATATCACTAACAACACTTAATCTCACCACCATCACCACCATCACCCACCATCACCCACCATCTCACCACCATCACCAGCATTTGACACTACTAACCCTCACCTTTACCCCACCTTGGCAGGAACCGCGAACCCCTCAGCCCCTCCTCTCCTCTCCACAGGCCGCCTAAGCCGACGTCCAGGCGCTGCAGCAGCTCTGCAGCACTTGCAGCATCTTTGCAGCGATGGTGCAGCTGTGCAGCAGCACCGCAGCAGCACCGCAGCAGCACCGGAGCGCGATCGCCCTCTGTTTGCGTGCAAGTCACCCCCGAAGTGGAAAAATCCAGTTCCGTCGCCCTGTGGCGGCTGCTCCAGTGTGTGGCGCATCACCACCAGAAATGCCCATGCTGCCAGGCCCGCCCGACTTTCAGAATCCCACAATCCCACAATCCCATAATCCCATAATTGATTTGCAAGCGAATGCAGCCGTGCCCATCAGTTGATCACTTCACGGACCAGCGAGTGGAAGCAGCACGCCCTCAACAGCAGATTCTGGTAAAACTATGGGCTTTAGTGCAAAGTATCGACGACGAGAGCGGGCCGGCTGCGACCAAAGAGGAAAGCCGGGCCACCACACCTCGCACGCAGTGGAATGGAGTGCTGGTAACGGCCCGTTTGGCGCGCGCAGGTTTGTGTGTGCGGTGCAAATTGTAGCCTCCAGCACTCCCCCAGAGACAATTCTGTCGCACTCTTTGCTCTTGTTCTTGAGAAAAGAAGAACCTGGGTGGGGGGTGGGCTTCTGGTCCTGATCCCTTACATCCCCGTCGAGCCATCAAACAGCCAGATGACGCAGACTTTTACCATCTCCAGTCCACAAAAGTGACGAGAGCCTTTTCCTAAAACCAACCGTGAGCCACTCGAAACTTTCATGAAATGCCTTTCTGTTTCACGAGTAGAAATCCACACGAGGGTAATGATGAAATCACAGGTCAGAAGTTCAACGTAAGCACGGTCTTCTGAATAATGTTTACCCTTGCCATATTGCAGCTTGGGCCCGCCATGACTTACACAACTCTGCAAAATATTCAATTACAAAGGTGTATGAAGAGCGTGTTCGGTGGCATAGATAGAATAAAAGGAAGTTGAGCCAACGAGTCTTATCTCATACGGTCTCGAATAGAAAAGCATCATCACGAGAGCTGGGGCAATTGCAAGCATCTAACTATTGGAAAGTTAACCTAACCTCAGCCGTTATCCACACTACTCTACTCACCCTTTCGCGCCATTTCTGTAACTGCGACAACAATGACATGAAGACAGAATTTCAGAAAAAGCAATGACAACTGACCAATGCCAGTCAGTCAACATCCCAATGGTGGCCTGTATAATTATTGTTCAAGTTCCGAAAGCAGCATGCTTGAGGTCGAAAAGTAACACTCGTTCCTTGCCCAGTTCCTTGATCGATTAAGACCTTAGACCAGATTTCGAGGTCAAGAGCTGCGCATGATCTTAGAACTGAGCATTAATGTTGTCTCTTAACATCTCGTCCACTTCATCCTCAGACCATGGCATCAAATTATGTTTAATGTCCAAAACTACCAAAAGAAACTTCCAGACTCTCGTGAACAATAACAACTCTTTCACGCGTGCTTATCTAAGCCAAAGCCCATCTAAACTAAAGTAATTATAGAATTCAAGCACGCTACTCAGTAGAAATCTGGCGAGACTCTAGGAGGCTTCCTCCGGTAGAACAAGGAGGTGGCTTTCCACAGAGTGGCTGACCAGGACCCCTGTAAAACGCTCTACGCGAAAAGTCGCGAGCGCGTCCTCCACCTCAAGGCACTTGTGACGAAGTAAATATCGTGATATCTTCAGAGCCCCCTTCGCATCAGAACCAGTCCCAATCATCAAAACAACCTGACATGGCTGAGCAGAATGAATCTGAGCTCAGGGAGCGGTTCTCGTCCGCCAATGCCGAAATCGAGCCGGATGTGCTCGCAGAGCTTAACTCCATTATGCGCCTACACTCAATTGATTCCCAGGAACTCTGGTACAAATGGGAGTCTTACAGCATGAAAATGGGCGCAGACGATATGAAGCTGGATATAGATACAGTCAGGGCTCTCAAAGAAAACATACAAGGCGGGCTGGAACGCGAGAACAGGAATAAGGCACATGTGATGAGTTCTGGAAAGCGCGGAGGAGTAACACCGCGAAACGTAAATAATGGCGGAGACGTCTTCGGAATGTAAGATGCAGACGAGCGCTCATTATTGACAGACTGCTGATGAATCCAGGCTGGATAGTCTCGTACCCAACACCCCTCGAGTCGGGTCAGCCAACAAATTGAATAGCAATGTGAAACGTAAACATCTCGAAACCCCATCTACTTCAAGAGTGAAGATGGAGCCTGGTAGTAGTCCCCCTACTTTCAAAACACCATACAAGCCGGGAGAGAAGAATGGCCAACCGTATGTCTGCAGTTTATCAGAGTATTACGCAATGCAGAGGCTAACAAGGCTATAGAATTTCATTCAATGCCCGCACAAATGCAGGTCAGGAAGTTGAGGTGCTCAATCACCATCTTGCCATTTCAGATCCGCCAATTGCTCCATATCCCCAACCTCGTATACGACTTGTGGCAAACTCCGATATCAAGAAGCTCTCCTACAAGCCTTTAGCTATGAAATCCTCTGAGGCGTCTGAAATCTTGGATGATCGAATAGACGAATTTATGGGCTTAATTCAAGAGCATCATAAGCTAGACGACTCCCAGTTCGGAAGTGCTGCTAGCCAAAGTATCAACGAAATCGTTGCTGTGGGACGAATTGCATCAGATTCTTTGGAGGGGAAACTGAATGCTTCATCTCTGGTGTTGGAAACATCAAGACGCATGGGAGGCGGACTGAGAATACCACTCAGAGCCGATACCCTCTCTGGGTTTCAGTTCTTTCCTGGCCAGGTTGTGGCTCTGAAAGGCATCAACTCCACGGGCAAGGAATTTACAATCAACGAAGTGCTTGAGGTGCCCCTGCTAGGAGGCGCTGCATCAGCACCTAGTGTTCTTGAGGCTCATGTACAGAGACTAAGAGGCGACCCCGACGCAATGGATGATGGCTCTGACCCTGCGCCGCTTAACATACTCTTGGGTGCTGGTCCCTACTCTGCAGACGACAATCTAGACTTCGAACCGCTTCACGCACTGTGCAGCCAAGCAGCAGATACGTACGCAGATGCGCTGATTTTGACCGGCCCATTCATTGATATTGATCATCCTCTTATAGCATCAGGTGAATTCGATCTACCAGAAGAGGCCATGGAAGAGCCGGACTCTGTCACAATGTCTACAATTTTCAAGTACCTGATATCCCCTGCTTTAAACCAGCTTGTGGCCTCAAATCCACATATTACAATCATTGTAGTACCATCCGTCAAGGATGCTATCAGCAAACACGTCTCGTGGCCACAAGAGCCATTTCCTAGACAAGGGCTAGGCCTTCACAAAGCTATCAAGATTATTGGAAATCCTATGATTCTATCCATCAATGAAGTTTCTATTGGTATTTCGTCCCTGGACGTATTCACAGAGTTACGACACGAAGAAGTTTTTGGCGGTCAGCCCAAGGATGCATCGCTGCTTGCGAGATTGCCAAAATACGTGATAGAGCAACGAAACTTCTTTCCATTATTCCCCCCCTCAGACCGTAAGTCATTACCAAGAACAGGGACGCAAGAGGAGATCCCGGCTGGGGCCATGCTAGACGTTAGTTATTTAAAGCTTGGAGAAATGGTGAATGTACGGCCGGACTTGATGATCATTCCTAGCTCACTGCCTCCATTTGCAAAGGTATGTACCCTTGAATTCCCTTATGCGTTCTGTTCTAATCTTGCGATAGGTTGTGGAGAGTGTCGTCGTTGTTAACCCAGGGTATCTCTCCAAAAGAAGGGCAGCTGGGACATATTCCAAATTGACTATACATCCATATTCGTTGACAGTGGAAGAAAAAGGATCCAAGACAATGATAGGACATAAGGTGTTTGAAAGAGCGAGAGTAGATATCTTAAAGATATAAAATGTGGCACTCATGCCTTTTCAAATGAGCGCTAGTTCTTGTTAATTAATGTGTTTATGAATACCTGATTTATTGACTTACCCTGTCTTTCTAAGGGGATTTATATGTACGATATACTGAGGACCATTGTCGAATTCGAAACTGGCAATACATTTCCATCTCGGTTGGGTCTCAGAGTATGAGGATTAGGGATACAGGCAGAGAGTCATCTATAGAGAAACTTTTGGCTTATTTATTTTCGGGGAGTAGTGTGAAATCGCAGGGTGAATGCGACAATCTTTGCATCTGTTCAATACACTTTTACCTAACTTCAAAAGCAATTGTACCTTCCTCGGTTCAGAAAATCTCAATACGGCCAATCTGTAAAGTTTGTTAAGCAGGCTTTTTATTGTTATTAAAGACTATGTTTGTGTTCGTGTAGATAGCGAACAAATACTGTGGCAGAATTAAACCGGCACAACTTCGTGGTGTTATATCTAGCAATCTAATGAGCGAGTCGCGTTTCTGTATCTATGCAGTCAAAGCCGCCTAAATCATGACAGTACACATTTGAGAGCTTGATAGGTTTATCTCCTTCAAAAGTATGTTTTGATTTAGAATAGTATATATATATACAGTTTCCAAATCACAAATGTTTTGAAAGAATCCAAAAAAATATTATCTGAGTCTCTTTGCTCCGTGGTTCGAGTCACTGGAAAATTTCCTTCGGCAGGAAAACCGAGTTGCGTGCGTGGCTGGGGTTTCTTCTCAATGCAACCAAAAATTATACAAAAGTAGAAGCAAAAAAAAGAATCAATCAACCTGAGATGAATAAAGCATTCATATCATAACCTGCGTGGAGGACAAAGGCGATGTTAAAAACAAAAAAAACAAAAAAGATAATATAGAGTCTCTGCACTCCGCGTGGGACTCGAACCCACAGCCTCAAGATTAGAAGTCTTGCGCGCTACCATTGCGCCAGCGGAGCCAAATTACAACAATTTGGTTTCTTAAATTCGGCTTTGCATTTATAAACTGCTGGGTGAAAAGTGGGCTGTGAGGCAGCTTTATTGGCTCTCCTGGTCGCTTAAACGAGACGTCACCGACATTTTTTTCTCTTCCATCTACAACTAGGGAACCACGAAGTAAATCACGATGCATAGAGATGGAATTTATCTGGTCTTGGCCGTAAATAGGAATTTAAACCAGATGGTAGGCTACTTCGTATAGGTTGTCTTATTCACTGTCTCTATTTATGCTATATACAGTAAGCTATGTGAACAATAGGTATGAGTCTTTCAGTTGGAACTGCTGCAAATATATGGTACGAGGCTATCTTATCAGACTTTATTTGGAATGTATAAAGCTTTTGAATAAGCCTGAGTCAGAGATTTTTGATCCGTATCAAAGGATTGTTGGTCATTTCAACACAAGATAATTCAAACTGAAGTCATACTCTGAGACTTCGGTATAGGATCTTGAAAAGTTGAAAACTGTTCAAGATATCCTAAGAGGAGCGCAGAGAACCTTGAATACATCTGAGGCTATAGTATCGTATTCGTGAGGTAGTGTACCTTGGTCTATTGAACGTATAGTATTTTTTTGCATGATTTTCTCCAGAGAAAATTCACCACTAGGAAGTGAACATTTGCATCTCTCAGTTGAATTGGGGATTAGAAATGTGTACAAAATACAATGCAGGAACTAAAGAGATGTAGCAATAGCGTCTTATAGGAAGCTTTAGTATTATTGCACGACGTTTTTCCAAAGCCTAATATTAACCCATACAATTTAGGTTAATTTTGCGTACTTGCAGATTCTAATTTGTGATAGTTACACCCTTTATCTATACATATTAATCTGGAAGATATACATTTGCATGGTAAATCTCGTGCGCAACTATTCCCCCCACTTTATGTACTTTTCAGATCATGTAATGATCCAAGGACAAATCGCACGACAGGTAGGTACCCTTCATATATTTGGAACTCTTCAAGTATGCTCAGCATACTTCCCATGCACTAAGTAGAGGTGAAAGGGCAAACCATAGTCTCAGCTATCCTGGTATTAAGTTTCTGCTTCTCTCAATAAATCCCTAGCACTTTGCGAGTATCATGTCCGTTATAAGGCAGACCATAGTCCAAGTAGCACCGAATAATCGAGCAGGAAGGCATACGCGACATCAACATCGCTTCCAAATTAAATAGTCTTGGGAGCTTTGGATGACTCAAGGTTGCCGCTTCTGTAAGTTTATAGGTGAAAATCTGATTGATGTCTGGAAAGATTGTTGGTTTGATGATGTTTTAGAGGATTGACGTAGCTCTCCTCAATATGTGCGGTTGTGAATTTGGGGACGCGATTGCCTTTTTCACTTGTGCAAATGCTTGGTTTACACTCGCTGAGGTTTGGTAATGTATCCGCACGCATCATAGACATCTATTTGTCATCAAGTCGCCGCCGCTTGTCATCATCTCTGTGAGGTCTTTCTTTCGATATACTCCTCTTGCGACGATAATGATCTTGACTTCTATCACGCCTGGGTGATCTAGATCTCGAACGGTCTCCACCTTCTCTGTTGGATGAACGGTAGTTGTCACCTTCAGCTCCACGTCGCAAGGCTTTGGGGCCTTCAGGAGCACTAAATTCCCTCTTCCTCTCGGTCACGGGCATACTATTTGCTCCACTTCCACCAGGTAGTTCTCCTCTGTCCCTGTCCGGCATGAACCTCTCATCTTGACCAAAAGTGCCAGGACCCCCTTTGCGGCGATTTCTGTCGTCAAATTGACCCCAGCTACCCGTATCTTCACTTTTCAGATCTTTATACTTTGTGGCGCCTCGTTTGCCAACTTTTGTCATGTCTCTCATCTGCAATGATTTCGGTAGCAGCTCTCTATCTACATCATCGGCAAATTTAGCCCCCATGATCTCTCTGCGATCCAGTCCTTGGGCCTTGGCATCGTCTGCATAAAAGGCACCTTTGTGAAAGTATTTCTGCATGTACTCCTGTGCGATAAAGTTATTAACAGCCCTTTGATAAATGAACGTATTGAGCTGTCATCCAGCTATAGTCTGCACTTACCATTTTGCCTTTACTTTCTTTCTCGTCCTTCTGCTTGGCAATGTACTCGTCATCCTCAATCTTACGCTCCTCTTCAGTCAAAGCTTTTCTCCTCTCTAACTCAGCTATTTCCTTCTCAGATTCCTCGATCTTCTCTCTTTCCCGCTTCAATCTCTTTATTTCTCTCAATCTCCAGAGTGCCTCAGCTACTTCGGGCTCTTTCTCATCATCCGTGTCTACATCACTTACGCCCTCGCGTTCTGCGTGATAAACATAGTCTTTCTTAGCCGCTTCTTTTGCAGCACGAGCCTCTGCAAACGCATCCTCGAGAAGGCTGTCAGCTTTAGCTACACGCTCTGCTTCTTTTTCGGCGGCCAGTTCTTCTTCAGTTCGTGTGTCTTTCACCGGGGCGACATTGTTCCTTTTGTCTTTCTTGATGAATTTTGGGCGCATCATGACTTTCCTAGGTGCTTCCTCTTCGCTTTCCTCCTCCTCACTACTCTCATCTTCCACGCTTGATCCATCTTCGCTCTCTTCTTCACTCGCAGTCTCAAAACCTTCTTCGGCTTTTATTTTCAATAACCGCTCCTCTTCTAGACGAGCTTGCTCTTTAGCTGCGGCGATTTTCCGTCGTTCATTGACGTCAAGTTTACTGAGGTTGGTAGTAATTCCACTTGCAGATGGAACTTTAGGAGGTGGCTTAATTGGTTGGCTCACTTCTTCTTCGTCAGAGTCTGAATCGGAAGAATCTTGTTCGGCGACAACTTTATTTGGTCTGTGGCGACTGGGCTTGATGGGGTTTGCGGTCATACGCGTACTAGACATTTTGGGTATTGCGTGTGTGTGTTTGAGAACCTGTTGGTAACAAATGGTTGATGTAAATATTTACCTAGGCTGACGAAGGTCCAATCTGAGCCGGGTGGACTTTCTTTACCCGAGCCGGCGGGTCCAGCCCTGTATGGCAGGGGCATAAACGCTACTGTGATTATTTAGTGGTTCGAGTCACAAATTCAGCCTGACTCTTCTAAATTCAAGATCACGCAGCCTTGCCGGCGTTTTAACTTGGGATTCACTCAATACTAAGCGGCATATAAAGCTCACGGATATTTCCAACTGACCTTTACGTTCCTTACCACCATGTCCGAAACTGCTCAGCCGCCCCCGGTTGCTGAACCCGCTAAACAACCAGCACCAGCAAAAGAAACTCCAACTCTATCGGGAGCAGAAATAAAGAAGCAAAACAAAGCAGAAAAGGCAGCTCGCAGAGCACAAGGGAAACAAGAGAAGCACGGTGCGGGGCCTGCGACAATCGTAACCATCCCCAATTCATATGCTAGTGACACGGTTAACAACATTAGGTCTCCTCTCAAGCACAGGCGCCAAAGCCAGGACTACCCAAAGCAGACCAGCAGAAAAAGTCTGGCTCAGCAGGTGCAGAGTCTAGGAGTCTTCCAACCAGAGGAGTTCAAAAGCCAGCACCTGCCCCAATACCTCAGGCGCCGAAGGAAGAAGATAAGACAGTGGAATTCTTTAGACATCTGAACAGACCACGGAAGATAGCAATCTCAGAAGCAGGAAAAGAGGTACATCAAGCCGTACTAATTGTCGGGTTGCAAATTGCCAACTACACAATATGTGGCAGCTGTGCAAGGCTCGTAGCCACGCTGCAAGCCTTCAAAGAGGTTATAGCATCATACAGAACGCCTCCAGGAAATACCCTTACTCGCCATCTCACATCTCATGTGTTGTCTCCAAATATCGACTACTTATCGTCATGCCGGCCTCTCTCAATATCCATGGGTAACGCAATCCGATGGTTGAAGCTCGAGATATCGAAAGTTGACATAGACGTTCGGGATTCGGAATCAAAGCAAAATCTCTGTGATGCAATCGATGTGTATATCCGTGATCGAATTACCGTTGCAGATGAAATTATATCAACCATCGCAGCAGAGAAAATCAAAGATGGGGATGTGATTTTGACATATGCGAAAAGTAGTGTTGTTCAGAGAGCTTTGGTACATGCCCATAAGGCTGGGAAGAGCTTCCGTGTAGTCGTTGTTGATTCTAGACCTTTGCAGGAAGGGTTGAACCTAGCCTCGTCTTTACAAGCTCTTGGAGTGGAAGTTAAGTACTGCATGCTGAATGGACTGGTGCACAACATTCATGATGCCACGAAGGTCTTCTTAGGCGCTCATGCGATGATGAGCAACGGACGATTGTTCTCACGTGTCGGAACTGCAATCGTTGCCATGGAGGCTAAAGCTGCCGATATACCCGTCCTTGTTCTTTGTGAAACTGCTAAGTTTACTGAACGGGTAGCACTCGACTCTATAGTCCACAACGAAGTGGCACCTCCAGACGAATTGGTGATCTCCGGTGGATCGCTGGAGACTTGGAGGAAGGTCAAGGGACTTCAACTACTCAACCTCATGTACGATGTGACACCTGCGGAATATATCCAAATAGTCATCACAGAGTACGGTAGTGTTCCCCCAACATCGGTCCCTACGCTGAACCGTACCATAAATGAAAATGAGTAGGACGGCAGCTTTGTTTCTAAGCAACTGAAAATAGAGCTTTAATTGAATGTATAATAAACACGATGTCATTCGCTTTATGGCTATAATAATGTTGTCAAAAGTCGACAATATCTAAACTGGAAAGTGAAGTGCAAAGACGACAAACGCAACATATCATTACCCTGCGATATTTCCTTAGTCACCATAACTAATGAGCTACACACAGACCCCTTAAGCTGACTAGTAGCACGTTCGCTTTTTAATATGAGGACTAAGAAGATTTCACAATCACTCTGGATCTTGCGGACGGTACCAAAGGGACTCAAATATGACCCGAATGTAACAAAACGAAGATTTACAAACCAGATACAGATGAAACAAAGAACTATTGACAATTCAAGACAATTTATTGAAATCTGCTCTTTCATGCCACAAGTACTACTCAGGACGTACGCAATACATCAAATTCAGCCAGAATAAAAGGAAAATCCAAGTAAATAGTTCAAGCTTCTGAGTCGGAAATTTCACATTGCAAGATTCATAGTTTGCCCATTTGTTTCATTTATGTAGTTTGTACAAGTTCGCTTCCTTTAGGTTGGTATTCCGAGGTCTCATCCATCAACTTATATCCCCCTCTACGATTCATTCTGTGCACCCTCCACAGCTTCCCTCTCAGCTCTTCTCGCTCTCTTCGCTAATATACTCTCTTTCCGCATCATTAAAATGTATTGTTGTTTATCCTCCACACCCTGATACCAATATCCGAAGCTTGCTCCGATTCCACCAAAGAGCGGCCAAACCCATAGTGATTCCTTGTTGAAGAATGGTCGCATCTCAAGACCGAGTTGCCAGAAACGCGTTCCAAGCCCTGCACAAATAATTTAGCACTCAATTCCTACCCCGTGCATGATGCAAGCCCAATTGGATTTTAATCGTGGTGGGGAAATACTGACCGAAGGCTGTCCAGAACAAGATCTTGTTGACCATTATAGCTAGGGGAGGACGGTCGTCGATAGCGTAGAATATTGTATGTCTTTTAGGAACTGCTGCGACCTTTATGTTTTGGCTGGGTGTCCGCAATTGCTCTCTGATATACTGATGCTGAAGAGTTGATGTCCAAAGGTGTGGGTCATGTCGAGGAGCTTTAGCGCGAGAAGCGGCTATATTAGACGCGTAGCATCAATAAGTGGGGCTTAGTGCCCAGCATTGATCGCGTACCTGGTCCATTATGATTTGGAGCGTCCTGCTGCTTCACATTTGTGATATCGGTCATAGTACAAATCTATTGCTCAACTAGCTGCGCATTTCTGCGTAATATCATATCGCGTGAGCGACATGTGCCGGGCTCAGATCCTACAGCAATTTTGAAGAGGGTTATTCTGCTACATTTTTAATTCGATGGCCTATTCAAAGGAGAGCAGAGCGCCCGGCGCCCCTGTTCGCAAGAAGCTCAAGACTTCTGACTTGCCATTAGCATCTGCTACGCGTAATGCTATTGAAGGTCTAACACACACTTATAAAAAGAAGGGTGGCTACGACTCCCTACGGCAGCAGGTTTGGCAGGAATTGGAACGAAGCGTAAGCTTCATTAATTCAAATGGCAGAGTGGCATTAATTTGGCAATAGGATTTTGACGCCGAATTCACGCGATCAGTACTACAAGCTGCCGAAGAAGAACTTGAAAAGAATCCAGACCAATTACTGAAGCTAGATCGTAGCAAAGCTACACTTCTGATTGAGGGTGCAGTCGAACGTGCTGGAGTTTATACTGCAGCTGAAGAACAGCTCGACCGAATACTGAGCGCACACATCCCATCTATTGAGGTATCAGTTCGAAAACATAGAGCAGATGATGTAGGCGAGGAGGTCGCAGCGGCAGAGCTTGCGAAAGGTGGTAAAACAGATGAGCAATATGCCGAGGAGTACGCCAAGAAGAGATCTGAACGAGAGAAAACCAGACAAGAAACCAGAGAAAAAGAACAAGCAATGATCGAAGAGAAGAGACGTATAGAGAGAGCGAAGAGGCAAGAGGAAGAAAAGCGGATCGAGGCAATACAAGAAAAGAGAAAAGAGGAAAAAGAAGCACTTAAAAAGGCCGCTGAGGAGGCTGAAGAGGAGAGACGGAAGCGTCACCGTGAGCAGAGAGATAGAGAGAGGGACAGAGAGAGGGAACGAGAGCGTGAACGTGAACGCGAACGCGAGCGAGAACGTGAGCGTGATAGGGACAGGGATAGGACTCGTGACAGAGATAGGGACAGAGATCATGGGAGAGATAAGGAGAGCGACAGAGACAGAGATCGAGATGATCGATACGGCAGACACGATGATGACTCGAGGCACAGGACGTCGAAAGATACCCATGAAAGGACAGAATCAAAGCCTGTGCTGTCAAAGGAGGAGAGTGATCGACTTGAACAGGAGGCTCTAGATGATCTTCTGAACGAGGGTAGACGGGTAGCAGAAATGACATCCCGAAATCAACCGGAGTTCAGGATTGATCGCTCACTTGTACCGCCGCCCCGAAAGAGTCTCCCAGCATCAGCGATTATACCTAAAGACTCGGTAGAAGCCAAAGGTTCATCCTCTTCCAGGATTAAGGAGGACTCTGGCTTCAAAACACCATCTGGCCCAAGGCACAGAAGTCCTAGTCGTGATCATACTTCAATTCGACGGTCTAGCAGAAGTCGAAGTCGTCGTCGCAGAGCTGCAGAGTCTGATGATGGTAAGGGTAGAGATTTTCGGAAAGATAGCCGGGACCGAGAGCGCCATACCAGTAAGGACAGAGATGATCGACGCCGTAGAGATAGTCGAGATCGAGACAGCCGGCGGCGCAGATCAAGCCGTGAAGGCAGACATCGTTCACGTTCTCCATCTCGTGATCGCCGAAAGAGCTATCGTTCTCGTAGCAGAGAGAGACGCGATCGCGATCGGCCTGGTCTTATACCTAGAGATTTGCGGCCAATTGAGCAATGGAAGCTTACAGAGGCAGAAAAGCGCGAGGCAGAAGCTAAAGCCTATCTTGCTGCTCAAGCGGAGGCGAGGGAAAAAGGCCTGCCAGTTCCCGGTTTTGTTGAGAGGAAAGTTGATTCCGCCTCTACGCCGGCGCATAGAGACGATGGTCGTGTAGATAGCCCCGCAACCCTGAGAAAAAGGGACGCCTCTCGCGACAGGGAACGAGATAAAGGTCGATCGTCCCGTGCTCGAAGCAGATCACGCTCTCCTATTCGACGCAAAAGTAGAATTGAAAGGTCTACTAGCCCTGTCAACATTGATAGATATGTACCTGGTGCTAGTAGCCGTCGTCGTGACAGCACTTCAAAGCGAGATCGGAGTAGCCGGCGAGACGACGACCGAGATAGTCGTCGTGACCGCGATCGAGGCAGAGACCGCGATCGAGAACGCCGGCGCTCAAGGGACAACGACAGGAGGAGCCGATCTCGAAGTCGCCGGAGAGATCGTAAAGACAGAAGCCGTAGTCGTAGCCTACACTCTCGGCGCGATAGGGATTCCAGGAGAGACCGAAGTCGGGATAGGAGCCGCGACAGAAGCCGTGATAGAAGCCGAGCCAGGAGTCGAGACAAGCTCCGAGACCGACGGCGGGAGAGAAGCAAGGATAGGGATTACGATGGTCATAACCGGGAAAGGAAGAGAAGCAAAAGCCATGAAAGCAAAAGAGATTCGAAGAGAGACTAAAATAACTCGAAAAGCAAATTGGTCTCTTGTACGCATATTCAGGAATATCAAGGATATTTGAGTGCCTCTTCTGCCAGGATACCCATCATTTGATACGATATATCTTAATTAAAGTACGAAATTAATATGAGTTGCCTCATTCTAATGCTATAATTCACGTTATCTTGCTGTTCCTTTTAAAGTTCTCTGCAAATGGAATGAAAGTAGATAGATGTATTTGTGAGAAATACTAATAAGTTATATCATACTAATGACGGCCCTTCAATCATAGCGAAGCTTAATAGGCATATATAATCAGACTCGACCGTGTCGCCATTGACAGCTCAAATTGCTGTTAAATTTGGTATATTAATTCGCAGCGTTCTTCGAAGGAAGTTTTGTGCTAGACTTGGTTACAGACAGTTCCAGCTCAAACGATCTTGGCAAGTAAGCCTTGCACCTTGAAATTATCAAACGTTCATGAGCTCGTTAGTCCAAAGTCTCGTGGAAGTACCGTGTTCATACTTTACTATATATATGATAGTGGGTTGTTCGGTATCTATCTTCTTGCAGTAGTAGGCTTCACTCCGGGTATTGTAAGTTGGTTATCTTGTTTTTTGTCTCAACTCAAAGATTCATTAGTTTATATATTGTAAGTGCACGCGTATACGTACAAACTTGCGTCTTTGTCTCTAACCAGATTCTACGAGCAACATGCGAGTTAATCAACACTGAGCGGCAAAGAGGGAGGACGGGCTTACTGATTGGTGGATTAGCGAACCCCTATAATTCTATGCCTCGTTAAATTCAAAGTGAGGAATTCGTTCTTTGTCAAGGGGGTGAATTAAGGCTCTACTATGGAAACGGTAGTTTAGTTTAGGTGCTTAGAAATCAAATCATTTAGGTAGTCAGTTTAACCCTCCTAGTAAGTTATGGCAAGAAGTAAGTAAGTTGTTAGATTACGGAAAGACAAAACAATTTGGGCAAAGAGCATTCTTGTCCAAAAGGAGCAAGCTCGAATATCAATCTCTTGTCAATCTCTTTGAATTTTGAGACAAACCGAATTGTTATGCAGAAGTACAGCAAAAGGAAAAGCATTATAGTCAAATGTATGGAACTGCATTAAGACAACTGGTATATTTAAGAATCATAAGTAGCATTGACCGAAGGAGATCATGTTACTTAAGTATAAGAAATCGTTACATTTTCCAGAGCAAAGAAGTAACTGCAATGACCTTTGGTATCAAGCCGCCCTCGAATTAATTCCCACCATAACTCCAACAATGCCCATGTATGCTATCGATCATAGTTCTTCGTCAATTTCGCTAGTAACTGTTTGGACCTGCAAAGACGTCGAATCCGAAAAGTCTAGGTTTTCAACTGCAGGTATGACTGCCTCAACGTCAACTTCTTCCATATCCTCTTCCCAATCATCACCCTGCAAATTCTCCTTCCCCAAGGCCAGGTCTAAAGCTGCGGCCTCATCCCTTGCTTTCTTCGCGATCATTTTCCTATTCAAATCCTCCCAAGCCTTCGCTCTCTCTTGGACGGTTCTCGCCCTATCTTTACTCTTCACAATCCTAATTTCTTTCTTATCCATCACTGCTTCAGCACGATCCATTCCCTTCTCCTGCCGCTTCTTTGCCTTTGCACTCAAAACAGCTTTTCTGCCATTTTTAGATTTCTTCGATACGCCAGCACTCTGGTGCACAGCTAAGACGGATGGTCGGTAATTGACACTCTCATTGGGAGGTTTGGCAGTTTTAAGTGATTTATCGGTATCGATTGACGGAGAACTTGCTCGTTTCGAAGCACGAGAGCGGACAGAAATGGCTGGAGACAATAAGCACTGACTAGATTCTGATTGCTTTGTTTCCTTGGTACTTACGATTTTTCCCCTTCTTTAAAGGTGCTGTTTTCGCCATTTTTCCTGATAATATAATATGTCTATGGTTGTTTGTCCCCTCCAGTCCGTCTTTCTTTATCGTAATGTGGGGTTAAACTTTTTTATCTTTTTGGTGGGTCAGCGGATCAAAGTCGGCCCGTTACCATGGTCTCACATTACAGTAGTGGCTCCGTACGTCTCCCATGGCATATTCAACAGTCGAGTGCATTTCATGATTACTTGCATTATCAGTCTTGGATTCGAATAAGACTTGTACTTGGAATGGAATCTATGGCCAGGCGACTCAACTACTGCTTTATGCCACATCTAGAACTGATGTAATCATATTACCCATCAGTTTCGCAATGTCTCAAGACATCCACAACCTTTTCGACGGCGATCCAGAGGTCACCTTCGAATACCACCAGGACTATAGGGAAGCCGACCACCTTTCACTGTACTTGTACGCCAGATATATCATTCCAGCAATCCTCTTTATACTCACGACTCTTTACCAACTCGGCTATCTTGCGGACTACAACATCTTGTCAATCCCTGAGTTGATGTGGAACTGCTTTGTGTATCTGACGCCCATGCGCCTTATTGATTCCATCGACATGTACCAAAGTCCCCTCCGAGTGATGAACCCTGCTCTGAAGAATGCTCCGCGAACCCTAGCCTGGAAAAGCGAGGCACTACGTCGAATACTTGGACTAGACACTTCCGGAGGGATCATAAGCACGGTAGCAGACGCTGGACGTCGAAGGATGTCCATAATACCTGGGTTAAATGTAGTGGTAGGGAAGGTGATCGATCAGCCACCAGGTTTAGGGAATTGGGATAATTCATGTTATCAGAACAGCGTCCTCCAAGGGCTGGCGTCGCTGGACTCGCTTTCAGAATATCTCACGAATCCAGACGTCGAGGATGGTATAACAGAGGGGGCTGCAGAACCTGCGATGAAGATGGCAGAGTCATTACGAGGTCTCATTGCCACTTTGAATGACCCCGAAAACAATGGGCAGAGGATATGGACCCCAGCAACCTTGAAAAATATGAGTAGTTGGCAACAGCAAGATGCGCAAGAATATTTCTCTAAAGTTCTAGATGAGATCGACAAAGAAGTTAGCAAAGTAGCCCACATCGTGAAGAAGTCACCGGGATTCGAGTCCGACGATTCTGCGATCAGCAACCCTGATAGTATGCGTTTCAGAAACCCCCTAGAGGGTCTAATTGCTCAGCGAGTCGGATGCACCAGTTGTGGATACTCTGAGGGTCTATCCATGATTCCGTTCAATTGTCTTACTGTTCCGTTGGGAAGGGCTAGGGAATGTGGTATCTCTGAATGCTTAGACGAGTACACAAACTTAGAAGAGATCGAAGGCGTTGAATGTGGAAGGTGTACATTGCTTAAGACCCAAAAACTGTACTCGAAATTGAAAGAGAGAAACCAAGACTCCCCGAACAGCGCCGTCTACAGGAATGTATCAGAGAGATTGGCCTTCATTACAGAAGCCCTGGAGGATGATGATTATGCAGAGAAAACACTCTCACAGAAGTGCATGATCACCCCCAAAAACAGAGTCTCATCAACTAAGACACGCCAAGCAGTCATTGCTCGACCACCAAAATCCTTAGTTGTGCATTTCAACCGAAGTGTTTTCAATGAGATGACAGGGGAACTATCGAAGAATACTGCACAGGTCAGGTTTCCTAAAGCCCTGGATCTTGGACCATGGTGCTTAGGTAGCTCAGGTTCTATCAAAGACCCCGCTACGGAGGAGTGGCTTCTGAACCCTTCTGAGCCTATGATAGCAAGCAGCAGAAGCATTTCGCGGGTACATGGCCCAATATATGAACTCCGGGCTGTGGTCACGCATTATGGACGGCATGAGAATGGCCATTACATATGCTACAGAAAGCACCCAATCCCTTCCCTTGAAGAGGACAAAAACTCAGAGACTCAACTAAAGCAGCAATGGTGGCGATTAAGTGATGATGATGTTATGAAGGTCAGTGAAGAAAGTGTCTTAGCACAAGGCGGAGTTTTCATGCTATTCTTTGACCTTGTCGAGAATGCTTCACCGTCATCAATTATCACGCCTTCTCTGGGGGTCAACAGCAATCTCGAAACACATATTGCACACAAGACGGAACTCAAGATAGAATCGGTCCCAGCTTCCAACTTTGGGTCTCTGAGTGACTCCAGACTCGCATCCCAGTTACCAAACGCTGTTAATCTTCCTCTACAAGATGTGCACGATTCCGAACTTCCTGAGAACGAGGACCAAGCTCTCAGTGTTTCGGAGTTTGATGAAGATGACAATGATTTAGACGATCCTAATGAGTCAAATTCTTATGCACCCACCAAGGCCATAATCCTTACTCAGTCCGTCTTAGAACCGAACATTAATAGCGAAGATGAGACAAGCGGAAAGCCCAATATTCTGTCCAATGGTAACCTCCTCATGGTGTAATAGTCAAGAGTAGAAGTGTAACAGATCGTTTTGTCTTTAGCATAGCGAGGCGTACTGGAACGGGTATTGGGGTTCAATGAGGACAATATGGGGATGATGGCACTGTATCAATGGAGTTAAGTCTAGCTTGAAAGGGTACTGAACCACGAAAATTGTCGATAACCCAATTGAAAATTAGTTCCTAATGCTTCGAGTCTCAGAAGATCTATGTGCCTGTGTTGTACTTGTATATTCGGGAAGAGTCGTGATCAAAAGCACGAAATATTAAATAACTACGCTTTAACGTATCAGAGTCATCAGCGGCTTCTTGGGCCATGCTCGAAGTCAGTGCAAGCATTCCACATCTTTAGGCATCAAATTGAGCGTCTGAGCTGAATTTTGAGAGCAAACTTTGGTGGAAGTACTTCTCGGAGTTGTGGTAGAGCTGGTAGGTAGGTACAGTTGTACATGGCTGAGGAAGGATAAGTGAGATAGTCTGAATACTGCACTTACTCCGGGGCTTGGAGAAATGCTAAGAAATTACTCTTAGTTTGCAACTTAATGTCTTTATAGAGATAAGTTGGGGAGCGGCCGAGGCCTCAAGAGGTTCATTATGAGTCGAAAAGACATAGTACAGATAATGATATGTACCTCGCCTAAATATAAATACATTACAAGTATCCAACAAGAATAAGTTAGATCAAGTCCGCACAGTTGAATGACGTTCGTGTTAAAATTAGTGACATATCACTTTATGTACCCAGAGACGTGATCAGACCAATTCGTAATCAGGCTCAGTAGCCTTTAGTCCAGCAAGCCCAAGAAAGAATTCGCTTAGTCCATATGCACCGGGATCAGGCACCTCCATGAATCCAGATCCACCAACGTAAACTGCCCGTCCAAGACTAGCCTCCATACCCTTGGTACCATCAGCCCCCGCTCGGGAAGCTTCTGCAGCTTTCTTTAAGTCTCCAGTTTCTGTTAGTGTCTTGACGAATGGGTATAGTGCGTCGATAAGTGTTCGATCACCAGGCTGAGCTGGAGTATACTTGGAAAGAGCTTCAGAGGACTGTTTGAGTGCTGCGCCCCAAACTTTGGCTGTGGCTTCACCTGCTGAAGCTTGCTGGCGAAGAGAATGCACGAGAGAGTTCAGGAATATGGCAAAAAGCGCGCCGGATGTTCCATCCATTGAGCTCTCTACTACTTGAGTGATCTTCTGGACATCTATAACAGCATCACCAGATAATTGGTCTGTTGTAATTAAGTTGAGAACAGCTACTCAGAGTTAGTACTTTGCTTGAATACGTAGAAAGAGGTTGTTTCTTACCTTCTGCTCCTCTCTTCAGTCCAATGCCACAATCTCCATCACCAACAACCTCATCATAACGAGTGATATCTGGCTCTGCAGCAATCACTCTCTCTAGTCCTGCCGTCAATGCCTTCTTCGTAGACACAGGATCTAGCGTAAGCCCGCTGGGCTTAACATTTGCTTCCACTTTATCAGAATCCTCTCTAGTGCGACTTGATTTTGCTTCCCAGGTTTCTTTCCTGATGGGAGCAGTCCATCCTGCAGCTTCAGAGTGTGCGTCTAGTAGCTGGATCATACTAGGTCCCCCAATGTTAGTATTAACAACATTTAGAATCGATATGCTGAAGCCGAGTCCATTCAGGCTTGTCATATATGTTCCTGCTAATATGCGGACTGGCTTGATACTGTATGACTTTTCCAGCTGATTGACCACTTCAGAAGTGATACCTCCAAGCTCTAGTACACTGACTCCTCCGAGGTTGTTGATCAACAGTACCACCTCATTGGAATTGACATTTAGGAATGACCGATCTTTATCTTCTTGATCTAGGAGTTGTTTGAGCATCTTCTCGACAAGTTCTGGTAGATCTGCCTTTTCCCGTCCACTTCCTTGTTCGTTGTGAATTCCCATTCCTAACTCAGCCTCTCCAAAAGCCAAACTTCCCTCTGACTCTGCTTTTGGCGCAGCCCTTCCAGGTACGTGGACTGATAACCAGTTAGCGAACATGGAATTCGTATGTTTCAACAGTAGCAATGGCAGGCCAGGGAGGTAGAATTGACATCAAATTTGGTGTGTTCTCTCCTCCTGTGTAATAGAGATATAATCTAGAAAGAGAATGAGACTCACCATGGTCTAGAGAGGCGCCAACACTAACAATATTATCTGCTGTGAGCTTTCCAACTTTATATACGTCTTCCAGGCTAGCTCCGGTAGCCGCAAGAGCTCCTGTGATCTTATGGACAAGTACAGTGCCTGCAATGCCTCGTCTTCCTACCTTCCCAGCCTTCAGTCTCCCAACCCCAACGTCGTCACCAACCACAAGCATTTCAGAGTTGATACCAGCAGCTTTTGCTTTTTCCACTCCTATGCCAAAGTTTAGAACATCTCCGGTATAGTTCATGACCGTGACAAGAATTCCTTTCTCTGTATCAACTTTAGACATGATGGCTTTTCTTATTTGTTCTGTGCTTGGAGAAGCAAATATCGTTCCTGCTACCGCTGCAGATAGCAACCCTTCACCCACAAATGCGCCGAAGCTGGGCTCATGGCCGCTTCCACCGCCGGACAGAATCGAGACCTGTAAAGCATGACCCGGTCTCCGGTAGATTGTTTTGTTTTCGGCGTCGAGAGCTATAGATGGGTTTGTGAGAGTGAGGGCATGAAGAGCAGAGTTCACAAGAAGGGTAGGGTCGTTGATAAAGTGTTTGGCAGACATGATTGCAGATTGTGTGTGCTAACAGAAGTAGCTATAGCCAGGAGAATTGGTTATGGCTTAAATAGTTGTAAAGGCTCAAAGCACTCGCGGTGCTATTACCCTCCTAAATCAGCCCATGATACGGGTTCTTATACCAAGCTCCTATCGCCCAGACGAATGACGATGAGGTTGATTGACCTCTCAAGAAGCGGGGCAGTTCCACAAGCTGGCGGGGTAAACTTAAGCCTAACAATGAAAAATAACAGGGGCAGCTACAATAAATCCTGCTGACTAATACTAGCCTTGTCTTTCTTTTATTTTGCAGCCTCGACTCATTATCATTCATTCATCGACTAAACATCACTCAAATTATGGCACAGGCAATCTCAATTGCTGTTCCGGGACAGCTCCTCGGCTCCACGAGTGATTTCTTGCCTGGACCAGGTACGCACATACACAATTCAAGGCTATATGCCTCCATTCTTGGACCTATTACCAAGACCACCCCTCCAAAGTCTCAAGGCCCGCCCAAACGACTCACTAAGATCACACCTGTGGAGCCTGCATTGCTATCTACGGTCTCTATAGAAAGAGATATCTCAGTATCAAGCGCGAAGGAAGGGAACATGAAGGCCGAGGTACTCCCGGAAGTCAACAGCACGGTGCTTTGTAAAGTGACGAGGATCGCACCCAAGCAAGCTTCTGTTTCCATCCTAGTGGTTGGAGAAACAGTTCTGGACGGAGAATGGCAAGGAATGATACGAACTCAGGATGTGAGAGCCACGGAGAAGGATAAGGTCAAGATTTTTGAAAGCTTCAGACCAGGAGATATTGTCAGGGCGGTTGTGGTTTGTTTCGCCAAGTGTCGTTGCACTTGACTGTATGCTAACGAAACTTCAGATTTCATTAGGTGACCAATCGAACTACTATTTGTCTACTGCTAGCAACAATCTTGGGGTTATCATGGCAACAAGCGAGGCAGGAAACGCCATGTATCCCGTTAGTTGGAAGGAATATAAGGATCCAGAGACAGGTGCAAGCGAGAGTAGGAAGGTTGCAAAGCCTTTTTGAGAACCAAAACGAGCAAATTAGCATATTTTACTGCGATGGGAGTTTGGCGTCTTACGGATTATACCAATTCGGCTTCATATATAAGATTCTACCGTATTGCTAGCATTGTCTCACCTGTCGAGCGCCACTTCGGACTACTAAGTCTTGTAAAGGGTGTTTGAAGGAGCTGCAGTTGCAAGAGGATATCTCGTTACCGTATCAGATGATGAATCCTTTGTCCTATCACGCTGGCGCTAAGGCAAGATTCTTTAATAAATGTCATCAGATAGATATTTTCGAGAATGCAGGTCTACCAACGGTCTGGTCTGAGAGTGATAAGATCAAAGCAACTCGCTAAATAATATCAACTCCCTTTGAACGATTTATCTACCAAAATACAGACTTCGCGGCTTCTAGGGTTTAGCTGGCTTGCACTCGTGAAAGCTAGCTCTGGGATTTCACAAATGATCGAAACTCTTAACAAATTTAAAACATATCATCCCGGGGAAATAAACTACTGCAAATAAATAGCTGACCCTATGTACGACGAATACGAGTAATTCTTGGTCAGCTTTTGCTGGAATTTCTAGACTGATCTCCAACCCTGGTAACGATGCTGCAATATCGCTGGCATAGCTTTACACTCTTGGCAAAGCTCGCTTAAGCCCCTTTCCTGTGTATTCAGTAGATAGCAGGCACACATTGAACCGATCCACTAGCTATGAATACGAACACAGCTTAGAAATGTATATATAATATTATGTTGACTCAGTATCTGTTTTCGTAGTATACATGTGGCAGTTGTGCATTATAGTTCGGCGTTGCCTAAGGAACCACATGATGAAATTGTCAGAACCAAAAGATATTCGCAGCTGCATAAGTAGAGCTACGCTAGGTTGCGATGCGATACATGGTATGTTGTTTCTGTGCTTCCTATATATGTGCTCTTTCACTTCCTGAAGTTTTCCTTAGGTATCGCACATAGTGAAGGATGCAGCAAGGTAACTTGTTTTACAAACATACTTCGTTTAAAGTTGCAGAATGACTACAATTACTCTCGAAATTATTCCAAAACAATTGGCAGCTACTATCTTAAAGATCGCCTTTATGGCTAAGGTAACTATTTCACCCAAGATGGATATTCATAGCAAAGAGCCACATGTAGCTCAGGGTAGATAATATTGTCAACTACTCTGAAGAAAATACATAGTCTGCAATTACCAAAAAGAAGTCATGCAATTGGTCTACTATGATAGTTTAGCAACAACTCTCACCCTATCTTTTGCTCTTACTTTCCACAGTCACCAGAACGGCACTAAATACTAGATGTTTTCCGCCAGTGTTCAATGAGCTCGGAGTTGCTTGCCAGTTCCACGTTTGTTAGAAGAAACTAGAATATCCTTCCCAAGTATCAAACGTCAAGACTCAATTCCACTGGCCTTCGGTTGGCAAGTGACCTCGGATTTACTGAGATCTGCACGCAGCTTTGTTCCTATCGGCTAGACTCCCAAGCTTTCACGTTTCTCGGAAAGAGAACGATATTTCACTTGGAGCTACGTAAGGCCTTTTTTTCGGAACACGTCTGTCCAAGTTTCACCGATCCCCATTGCTGAACTGATGACGCTGCTGGGTTTGGAGATTGAAAGCTATGATGGAATTCCCCCTGGATCTGCCTTTGAACCTCCTTATGCTTTGCCGGCTGTTAGCGATATCCACGCAAATAGAAGGGATTATATTAGTCTAAGACTTCCGTGAGTGGTGTATCTGCAACACAGCCAGCCAACCCATATAAGTACGCCATAGATCTCAGACAGAGTAGAATGGATTCGAAATAGCTGACCTCAAACTCCCAAAGCATCATCTCCAATTTGTGAATCTCATCGTCCCACCAGAGTATCTCATTTATGATTTCTTCCCGAACCCGCTCTTCGTCCCTCTCGGCCAATTGCACCGCCCAGCTCAATATAATACCCAGGTGGAGGATCACGAACAACGCGCGTGTAGCAACGACGCCCTTGCCGCTGAGAATCGTATGCACTGCAGTACTCCAACGGGGATTGAGGATACTAGCCAAACAAGCGTTATCAAGGCACCACTACAGAAAACGAAATTAGTGGTTCGCAAGAAAATACACAGATTCTGAGACAGCTGATGCACTCACAACAGCAGCCTTATTGGCCAGAAGGGCAAGACAATACGAGACTGGTAGACCAAGAAGGAGGTCCCAAATTACTGAGGTTGCATGTCAGCATTGGACAGGGAAGGAAACTGGGAGAGCGCACCCAGTACAAGGCCGATACTCTCTAAACTCTTCGTCTCTCGGGGATAACGATCTCTAAATTTGTTGTGGTTAGATTCGTCGATAGCCATGGTTGCGTATGGCTGCGCTGTAGTGCATTGAGCTGAAAAGCTATCGGTCAGTCAATTGAGTAGGCAACGAGAAAAGATGAGCCTACTTGTAAGGTTTTCAAAGCATGAATTAAGTTTGAGTGGAGAGATTTGCTGCAAGCTTCTAGCAGTCAGATTGAAAACACGAGGCTCTCTTTGAAACTTGGATTTATTCACCCAACACTTGTAAGTATGCCAAGACCCAATCTATCAGGCACAGCGGAACTATCAATGTAGTCTTCATTGAGGTAGCTTCAAGAAGGAACACTTATCAAACATTCTTTCGATGATACCATTATCAGTTTTTGAACTTCACTCTACGAATGCTGCTGAATGCAGCAGATGCATATGTGAACATCAGATAAGCTTACAACACTTACAGAAGGCATCACCTATGGAAATGAATTATGGGTTAACCTCCATGTGGGTTCTGTATACCAAGTGATCTAAGATATACGAAAAGTAATAATAGCAAGTTACTTAGTTTTATCATGTGTCCCCTCATATATGAGCTTCCATTTCGGAAACTTGAATGATAGTAGCACTGCTTCCTCCTGAAATATTTCGCTGAGCACTAGAAGCTCCGTCAAGCCGAATGCTACAATCTTTTAACAATTGTTCAGAGATTTTGTCCTCATACTCCTCATAGCAATCTTTCATCCAAGGGCTGTTCTGTTGAGTTTTTAGACTTGCTGTTGTAAACATATGCGGATGAAAGCCGGCACAAATGCTAGCTGCATCTCGAATCAGAAGTTCAATTTTCTTTTCCGCAATTTGAAACTTTGACTGCCATACACAGATCTCGTCTTTGGCAGACATCAATTGCTGTCTCAATACTTCAACTTCTGCATTGCTAATTTGTGAGTTAAGACTTTGCTTCAAACAATGGATCTCGTCAGATTTGAGTTTAAGATCTTTCTTAAGTGCGTGAACTTGTGCACTCAACACGGAACTACTACGATTCAGAGCGGGATATAGACTACCATGTGGCACTTGTTCTTCGAGGATGTTGTGGGAAGGTGAAAACACGATCGCAGATCTGGGAGCTTTGATAGCAAATTCAGGCAGTTTAGTTGGATCGGGGCTGTCGCACAACCCATCAATAAGCTGATAGTCTGTTCGTGTATTCTCAGGAGTAGTTACAACAATAGGCGCCTTTGTCTCAACAGGTATAGTGTTCCCGGACAGTGTCGAAGATATCATCTGAGTCTCTTTCAAGGTATCACTCCCAGTTGGTAATTCTGGGAGTGATCTTGGAATTCCGTTGAATGCTCTTGAAACTTGAAGATCGTATTTCACCAGCCCTCGACCTGTGGATAAGGCTCTAGGTAGTATGGACGGGCTCGGTAAGGAGACCGGACGACTTCGAAAATGCATGGTATCCAGCGGGCTGTGTGGGCTTCTGGGTGCACGAATATCCCTAGTGCATTGAATGTTTGTCGTAGAGTATGGACTTGCTTGAATATGAGATGAATATTGACTACCGCTAGATGGTGTGATTTTTAATGGTAGCGGAATGAGCTGATCTAAGTCTTGGGTTGTGTGGTTAGTGGTGGATACAGGACTCCCTTTAATGCATGCTTTTTGATCATAAATGCGTTGCGCAATACCAGGATTATGGCGTGTAGCTCTGATCGGTGTGGTACCACTGGGTATAACTGTTGGGACTTTTGACTGATATCGAGGACGATCATGTAATGGATGGCAAGGTGAAGATGGGGTTTTCCAAGTAAATTGTTCGTTCCGTTCCATAAGGATACCGGCTTCTACAGATCTTGACCTTCCAAGGCTTTGCCCAGGTAGAATTCTTGTGTCAGACTTGTGTAATCGGGTTGGCGACTCTTCATTTATGGTATATGTCGCCACCACAACCTTCTTAGGTGAATCCGAAGGTATGAAGGCATCTTTCTTTGAAGACTTTGCTGGGGAAACTGGTTGAATCGAACTTTGATCAACAGTATCAAACTTCGCCGCAAGAGCTCTGACAGTTCCATGAGGATTAGATCCGAGCCTGTGGATAGGCAATTGGACTTTTGCCAGTTTATCTGGGCTTGGAGTTCTAGGTGGTAGTTTGCTGATGGTTATACTATTGCAAGATGAAACCAGCCCAGTTTGAGATTTAAGGCTGCAGTCAGAGAAAGTATTAAGGGTTGAAGATGCTTTGTTCGAATATCTGTTTCTCTGAGAGCCTAATTTCTTCAATAGACGCATAGGGCTAGATGGTGAATTCTTGACTGGATTCTGAGGGTTAAACCCTTTTGATTGGTGTAAATCATCTGCATTACCACTTTTGAAGCGCCTTCTCAGAGATTTCATCGAATTTTGACAATCGAGTTCTTGTTTGTCAAGATGTCTAGATTCTAAAACATCCATTACCGACTCACTACTTGTTAAAGCCTTGCCAAGTGCTGACAGAGATTCCAGATCATCATCATGAGATACATTTTCTAAGGGATCTCGTCCAGCGCCATCACCACTCTCAAGTCTTTTCGCATGCCTGGTCGACTCTGCAGCCCTTGTCTGAAACACTTCATATAGTCTTGCAGGCTTGAGCGGCCAATTGCCCGGGTCCGTTGCTGCAGTTCGCCGTCTTCTACTTTCAACTACTTTTGACATTGTTTGTATTCCAGTGGACCTGGTTGTGGTAGCTTTCGAGCTTGAATTCTTGGCAGGCCGCCGTTTAAAGTGCTCCAATATTTCTACCGGTTTGGTCACAACAATCTGCTCCGCTTTCTTAAGGTGCATTGGTTTCTCAGACCGGGCTTCCAGAACCCCTTTATTATCGGCCGTAAATTGGACACTCAAGTCAATCATGGAAGTTTCTTTGAATTCTTGGTTCTCCTTCTGATTTGGAGACCGGGGGGATCTAGATTTTGAAGCCTCATGAGTCTGTTTTGATGAACTAGGCATCTCATTATATGTCTGATCTGAAAACTCCTCCTTCGTTGGAGATAAGACTATCATCGATTTCGAAGTCTTTATATTTTGACTCGCCATGTGCCGTGGTCCATTCCTTTGCTTTCTAACAATGAGTTTGTCTTCACCAGGTACCGATGTTCGAGACTTCGCTTTTTTAGCTTGAGATACCATACATCCTGTGTAGAGGTTAGAGTTTCCAGGATACGCAACACAAAACATTTGTGACCGACCACGTGTTGGTGTGATGGGTGCTTCATCTACCTCTCTTCCACCCCAGTCCGGAGGTTTGCGCAAAGTGAAAGAATCTGATACCGAGGGACGCAAAGTAGACTGGTTCAACGGGCTAATGATGTCCTTAGTGCCTATGAAAGTATAGATTAGTTCTGTACCTTCAACAGTATAAGATAGTGGAAATGGTTAGATATTCCTACCCATAACAGACCTGGAGGGCTGTAAAGCCTTCAGATGACGAACAACGTCGCGCCAGTGAGTGATTAACCTGAGAAGACTTGGGGTCAGTACAAGATATTAGAATGTTCCTAATTGAAGTCAAAGCCTACATTTCTGTGACATCGTTGGCGACTTTGACCTTTTCAACTTGCGTGCTGAATAAGACCCTTTCATCAGCAAGAGAGCTTTTACTTCTCTTATGCGAATGGATGTTAGGGTAATCCTTTTGCGGTCGAGAGTGCTTTTCCTTGCGACCTTGCTGTGGGCTCACGGGAAGCAAAACTAGAGGGCCATGAGGGTTCGCAACACGTATAGTATAGTGATCCAATAATTCTCCAAGTAGAAGAGGACCAAAGACAATGCCTAAAGGGGCATAGCCCATGAGATCTGACGTAGGGAGCGGTCTCCCACGATCATCTTCTCGAGGTGCGGTTTCCGCAGCTCGCCCGATCATAGAGAGTAGACCAAACACTGCACATATTAAATTACGTCTATGTTGTGACTTCAGAGACAGCATTGTTAGTGCTATCAACCTTGCTCGGACTTTTGTGTGTTTAGTTTTCGTGATTTCTGGATCGCCTAACAATTGGTTGTGGATCGAGACAAGAGAGTAGAACAAAGGCAATGAACCAAGAATACCACTAGGCAGACCGGCCAGAAATTTCTTAAAGGCGGATGCAACATCATGAACGTCGCATTTAATGTGTAATGGTAAGGTAGGACAGTGAACAGTGTTGGCGATGACATCTCCATCCCCATCTAAGTTCCCATAATGGTTATACAAGGCAGTAACTATGGAATGAGAGCCTGGTATTCGGAAGATGCCTCGCGAGTTAACACCTTGAGCAGTCTCAGTAAATAGCTAATGGGTATCTTAAGAACTAAAACGTACCGTATTGAACCAAATATTGTGCTGTTGCCCGGAAACATGTTGGCAGTGACAAACTGTGGGATGCGTATTCGGTAGGTAGGTATAGAGAACTCAACCCACATAATCGCACCAGTTCCTGTAAACTTCTGTCTTTCAAATTATATTTTCTCGACTTCAAGCGGCCTGTGAGATCACTTATGCTGCGCCGATGCTTCAGCTGCACATCTGCCTTCATACTCTGTACAGAAGATACTCTCCTTAGAATATTTCTTTTGAACCAACTCGGTTTCTCAATGGTCAAAGCCTAGGAGGTCAATGAGCATATACGGTGGAGTGACTTCATATTCTCTTACGCTGTCTGCTTCATCATCTTCGGGACCAAAAATACGAACTCCATGCTACTCAGGGGGCTTAGTAAAATTCAGAATATGGATGCAAGTATAGCTCACTTTGTTCGCTAAGCGGTTGTATTCGTCAAGAAATCCTCTCCGTCTGGCGTTATCATCACAATCGGATGAGGCATCTCCACTTGATGATGTCCATGCATTACTGATATGAATGATGTTTTGGTGAGGCAGCTCCTCTGTTGACTCGGGATTTTTGATTTTGTCATTCGTATCATCGCACATCGAGGACCTTGCACTGTGTCTCACCACGAGCTGACTGACGGAATATTTGCGAGTTGGGATCCGTGGGCCAATAAGTAACCCATGAGCAATATCTAAATCACCATCAGATGGACGCCTCTGTGGAGCGTCCCTATTTTGTGCTGCTGTAATGTTGTTAAGTGAGCGAGAAGATACAATAGTAGCCATTTCTCCCATTGGTGTGGATAAATTGTTCGTCTTAGAAATGGTGGTGCTCGCATCAACTACGGAAATCATATACTCTTGCATGATACCTCGCTCCTGCCAAAGTTAACATAATTATCACGTCAATAGCTTTATGCTGGACCCGTATTGTATAGAATGGATTTCATTATTTTGTGAATACTCCGATAATGAGTTTGATGTTTCTGCACTTCACTGGATCGTTTTGAAATTCCTAAACAATAGCAAAAATGTCAAAGGGAAAGAGTTCTATAGAAATTCTGCCCCTGGCAATGATGCTCAATGACCTCCCCGTTACGCCTCGCTATGCCTGCCTAATAACGCCAACAACCCAAACAATTCGCCATATCATACCTTGTATCATTTATATTGCACCTAATCTTCTTCGCCATGAACAAGTACATATTGAAGGATATCGGAAAGTGAAATCACTCCTACACAGGTTTTGAATTAGTACAGACTATAAAATGGATATCGAATGAGGACTGTGATTTCGGTCTGAGAGTTTATCAGAGGCTGTGAAAGTTCGTGAGTAATCTCAAGAGGGCAGTCTCGCTTCGGTGTATCAATGTGTTGTGAGATTTTCATTTCAAAAGAGGCTCAGCGCAAAGTCTTGTAACTTTAGTCTCAGCAATTTGAATGTCTCACAGCATCTGATACGAAGCCAAGCGCTAAGTACACTCATGGAATCGGTCACAAATCTTCGCAGTTGCTGGTGGTGCATACGATTCCCGGGAGCAACCATTGGATAAGTCGACTGGGAAACATGTTTCGGGAGTAGAAATGACTTACCCTTCAAACGATTCTCATCGTCGATAACTACCAAACGGTGAACCCTCGACATCCGGATAGTGTGGAAGATGGAGTCCAGCCTATCCTGCTGGGTGCAAGTGTAAATACCCGCAAAGTCATCTGAACGTTTGCCCAAGGCCTCGGAAACGCTCGTTGTAAGCTCATCATAGGCACCTCCCTTGATGCATGCAATTACATCAACGGCTTCGAATACGTTCAGAAGATGCTTCTCCTCGTCGACGATTGGGATACTTGAGATATTGTATTTGACCATCATATGAATGACGTCGATGACTGAAGTTTCCATGCTCGCAGTCTGCAGGTCGCCGTAACTGCCAAGCTTAAGTTCAAGAACAGTCTTCTTCAGCAGTTCGGTATCGTCCACATTGACTGCAATGAATTTGAGGATTCGGTATTGCGTAATCACACTGACTACCATCTCTCTACCCGTCTCATCGTCAATATCAACTAAAGGTATACGTCTGGCTCTTGTCTTTAACATTTGACGGCAAGCTTCGTACAAAGGGCGCATCGGGTGAATGGAAAGCGTTTCGAGCGGTTGTACGCCAATAGCCTTCTCAATATCTAGTCCTATGTTCAGTATACCATTCACAAACTTAATGTGTTTGGAGCCTTCCGTACCTCTCAAGCTGCTTAATCGGAATTGGTCGATCTGGCCAAGTGCATCTGGGTTCTGCCAGTAATATTGAACAACATTGATGTAGTCAGAGGTGGTGAGAAGCCCGGCGAAAGTCGACGTGTGCGAGTCCCATAACGGTGCAGAAACAATGCCTTTAACAGTGACGAATCCAATTAGTTGCTGGTCTGATGGGAGAAGGGTGTCAGATGCCTACCATTTTGGAGCAGGATGTTGAGGCTCTTCTTCACCAACAGATCGGTGTTCAAGATGATGAGCCGGAAAGAGAGAGGGAGGACATCGTAACTGGTTCGTTTCCTTAGAAACTCACGTACAGCTTTCTGGAGCGAGAGATATAATTGTCAGCATCGCAGATCTTGTAAGTAAGTAGATAGGTAGGTGGCAGGGTGGACAGGTCGTCCACCCCGCAGTCGTTGCCCAAGGTCATCATGTCACAGCTGCCGTGGGGGAAAGGGCATGGGAAACTCATTGGATTGCACTCACCAGGCCTTGCTGCTGGTCCCTATCCAGCTGCGACAATGGGGGCTTGTCCATCATTGTTCGAGTGTATCCTCTAGGAAGGAGGAAAGTTGATGGTTGCGCTGGAGCAATCACTGGCTCGTGATCGAGTCCTGTGGTGGGGGAGTCCAAGTCCAAGTCCAAATCCATGGCTGCTTCGGCTTTGGCTTTTGGTGGGCCGGGATTGGGTGCGGCTCGCCGTAGCGTTAATCAGGACGGATGGCGCTTGCTTTGGGGTTTGTACATTTGACGTTGGAGGAGTACCTTTTTCCCCAGGTTTCAAAGGAAACGGCTGTCCAAGAACGGGGATGCGAAAGGGATTGCCAGATGAATAGCCCCCCGGTATTTGAGGGGAGAAGTGAACGTAAGGTCATGCAAGATAATATGAGGAACGAAAGAGCCTGGTTGGCTGCGACGGAGTGATCGACGACGTGGGGGGGATGAGTGTGCTGGGGAAGTAGTGTGTTTGGGGGCTCCTGTAACCGTTCTTCTTATTATATTTTATATATACACCATATTGAACACTTCTCCTCTATGTTACTGATGAGTATCTAATTATTTATATTTATCGGGAGGATTCAGATGATCAAGTGATTCTTTGTGGGTGCACTTAGTTTGGCACTCGGATATTCACATGAATTTCAAATGCATCGTGAATATTATTGAGACTTGCTACCGAGAAGGAGAAGAGAGCTGTGGTTAGGATAGCTATTGACCTTGTTTCTAAACCAATTGTCAAATAGTCGCCCGGTACACATGATGGTCCTATCTGGACTTATTTGGAGAATACACTTGTACTTGTAGACATAATCTACCATAAAGTCTCCATCCACTGTACGCCAGCTCCAGAGTGCACTTTCGCCAGAACATTTGATACTATTGAAGCAGGAATAGTAAGAAAGACTAGCAAAACTTGGTCCAACTTGGGCCAAGTTTTCCACCTCTATTCTTCCTCAAATTTCATGACCAACGTCAGGGAAAGCCATGTCACCAAAGCACAAGAATAGTAAACTTCTTTAGGTGGAGCTAACAAACATGTTGCGTCGTGTGGTATGACCTGTGATACTTAATAGGCATCTTCGTTGTGAGACGGAGGTAAGCCAGGCACTTCTTCCTCGTTTTACGCAGTCCGGCCAGGTACAAAAGAAAGTTTTCTATAGTATCTAGCTTTTCCATCACCACCATCATTATCCTAGGTCCAGGCCGGTCACAGGTAAGGGGCCGAGTGTCACCGTCCATGTTTACCGGATTTTGATGATTTAGCCAGGATTGCGAGGTCTCAAGACGATGTCGCCCTTCACTGATCCGAACAGACATCTCTCACTGTCGTCTGATGCATGCGAAAACCCATGTGATATTGTGACTCGGCGATCGCAAGGGAGTTGAGAAGCCTGATGGCGTGGTCACCAATCCTATACATGATTCAGCTTCTGAATAGGCTACAGGATAGGAATACAAGGTTTCTGTGTCGTGTGGTGAACGATGAACGATAAACGGGTGCAATGTTCAAGATATAAACTTTGCTAGACTAGATGCTAGCGTACATCTCTTGTGGTTGACTTTGTACCGAGCTAGCTAGGGTGGTTGTTCTGAGTCGGAGTTGTACGGAGTAGTTGGTAGTTTCATTCAGGCTCAGCAGCACTTTACTCATCCGAGCTAGAGCTGGAGCAGCTGGCAGCTAGCAACCAAAAGCCAAGGCCAGAGAGGTACCCGTACTGATACCACTACCAAGGCAAGCTCTACGCAACACCTCGACAATCTTTTCTTTCCCTTCACACAGCAGCACCTACCACCACATCAAAATCACTGCCATACCGTCCTTCGACACCTTCCTAACCAGCAGGAATTCCCCCACGCCCCCCATCGACCCTGGCTACAATCCCATCGCTCATTGTACTGTACAACGCATTACGACCAAAACAATAGAATTCGAACTCGAACACTCCCCAAGAAACACCCGTCCTCCGGGACCTCTATCAAGAGATGGGTATCTGTAACTCTTCGTGCTGCGGAGGTGAGGCTCCCTCGTCCTCGAGGTTATATGCTATTTCTTATATGTGACGCAGGCAAATCTCGCGATGGCTTATACGAACCTGTCTTGGCCGAAAGTGAAAGAGAAGCTGTGGCAGACCTCTTACAATATTTAGAGAATGTATGATGAATGGTGCTCCTGCTTGAGGTGGTTTTTGACTTACGATACCATAGCGTGGCGAAACGGACTTTTTCTCTGGAGAGCCTTTACGAGCACTAAGCACCCTTGTGTTTTCAGATAACGTCGACCTTCAACGCAGCGCCAGCTTGACATTTGCAGAAATAACTGAAAGAGGTACGTTTCATATGGTCGACTGGACGAGCTCCCAGGTCGAATTCTTCAGGAAGTGGGGAATAGCTAGGCTGCGTAGCTTTGTCAAATCCACATACCGATGGACATTTGGAGGGATTTGTGCGTATGGAGGTTTGCTGATCAGTATGCAGACGTTCGTGAAGTTGACCGCGACACCCTTGAACCGATATTGTTCCTCCTTCAAAGCCCAGATATTGAAGTACAGCGCGCAGCAAGTGCAGCGCTCGGAAATCTCGCAGTTAATAGTATGTTACGCTTCGCTCCTCGCTCTTATCCCACATTTAGATTTGTTCTTACCCTTTATAGCGGAAAACAAGGTAGCTATTGTGCTCCTCGGAGGCTTGACACCACTTATTCGCCAAATGATGTCACCCAATGTTGAAGTACAATGTAATGCAGTTGGTTGCATTACTAACCTAGCTACACACGAAGAAAACAAAGCAAAAATTGCCAGGTCTGGCGCCTTGGGACCACTGACTCGACTGGCTAAATCAAAAGATATGAGGGTGCAAAGAAATGCCACAGGAGCTTTGTTGAATATGACACATTCTGGTAGGTGTTCACTTCTTCTGACGTTTAGACTGAACTAACTAGCGGCAAGATGAAAACCGACAACAGTTGGTTAATGCCGGTGCTATACCTGTGCTTGTTCAGCTTCTCTCGTCGTCAGATGTTGATGTTCAATATTATTGTACGACTGCTTTAAGCAACATCGCAGTAGATGCAAATAACCGGAAGAAGCTTGCGCAAAACGAAAATAGACTCATCCAGTCTCTAGTCAATCTTATGGACTCTTCATCACCAAAAGTCCAGTGCCAGGCGGCACTGGCCTTACGTAACCTAGCATCCGACGAGAAATATCAGCTCGAAATCGTGCGCGCGAAAGGACTAGCTCCCCTACTCCGACTACTACAATCTTCATATTTACCTCTCATCCTCTCTGCTGTCGCATGTATACGTAATATTTCGATTCACCCACTAAACGAGTCTCCTATTATTGATGCAGGCTTCCTGAAGCCACTGGTAGACCTTCTAGGATCAACAGAGAATGAGGAGATACAATGTCACGCTATATCTACACTTCGAAATCTTGCAGCAAGTTCTGATCGAAATAAGGCGCTGGTACTAGAAGCTGGGGCTGTTCAAAAGTGCAAGCAATTGGTTCTCGATGTTCCATTGAGTGTTCAATCAGAGATGACCGCTGCAATTGCCGTGTTGGCCTTGAGTGATGAGCTCAAGACTCATCTGTTGAATCTTGGCGTTTTTGACGTGCTCATTCCTTTAACAGACTCCCAGAGCATTGAGGTCCAGGGAAATAGTGCTGCTGCTCTTGGCAATCTCTCATCCAAAGGTAGGAAAAGTTCACCAGTGGACGAACATGGCTAATAATTTCTAGTTGGTGATTACTCAATTTTTATCCAAGACTGGACAGAACCAAATGGTGGAATTCATGGTTACTTGAAACGCTTCCTAGCCAGTGGAGATGCCACTTTCCAACACATCGCAATCTGGACTTTACTCCAGTTATTGGAATCCGAAGATAAGAAGCTTATCAATCTCATCGGCAAATCTGAAGAAATCGTACAAATGATCAAGACGATTGCCGACAAGCAGATCGAATCCGATGATGAAGGCGAAGAAGACGGTGAAGGAGAAGTTGTTCAGCTTGCCCAACGTTCCCTACAGCTTCTTGGACAAGGCGGTAAACCGCACATTGAAGGCTGAGCGAGCGTCACTGATCTAGACTTTCTCTATTTTCAATTTTGGAGTGAAACCGCAAGGTGTTAAGGCGCAGACTGGGCATCATCATATTGGTAGCGTGCATTGGGAGCAGAGGGTATTCGCTTCACACTTTTTTCATTGGCTCCAACCATTACTTATCATACGTGTCTACATCTTTTTTGAACGTTTTATTCGAACCTGCTGCGTTTCACACTGGGCTACAGCAATTATTATTCTATGTAATTAGATAGGAACTCATGATACCAGAACTAATCAGAAACTTCACACCTAATTTATTCTCTCAATGGCATATTTTATACTTATCTACAAAATTGGTGATATACTGGAATACAGAGAATCGTACTAGGAACTACATAGCGGGAATGGTGATATGGCTAGTCTTAAGACGAGAGGGTTTCTAATTCTATCATACAGTCGGTTGTAACTCATCCGATACCCATTTCCGTTCACTCCAGGGTAGTATCTTTGCAATTACTTTGCCTCTGATAAGCGCCATTGGCATTGGGCCAAAATGTCTTGAATCTCTTGAATAATCCAGATTGTCCCCAACAACCCAACAGTGACCTTGAGGCACCTAATTGCATTAGTCCAGGCCTTCTCTCTCTCTCTCTCTCCACAGCAAAGGGGGGTTATTTTAATTTTTATATTCCATACCTGAATCATATCATCAAACCTCGACCCCGGGGAGTTTCTCAAGACATAATCCCCTTCCAATCCCAGCACCCTCTTGATCACGCCGGCGCCCGGCTCGTGCACCGGGTCGAACTGCACCACATCACCGACCTTGATCCCCTTGCCGCGCCGGTAGGACTTGGAGATGAGCACCGAGTCGCCGATGACCTCGAAGGTCGGCAGCATCGAGGCGCCCATGGTCGGCACGGCGGTATAGCCGAATTCCTGGATGAGGTGGAAGACGAAGCATGTTTTGATCATGGCGCTGGCGAGGCGGAACGGGTGCCCGATATACCGGCCTTTGAGGAAGTGGAGGGGAGTGAAGGGCATGGCATTTCCGGTTCTCTTTTTTTCCCTCTTCCCCCTTTTTCTTTTTGTAACGGCGGAATTGGTGGTTTTTGTTTGGTTGTAAACATAGAGACAGAACGTGAAAGCTCGATGTCACGTTTTGGGACGGGGTACGGATATGCAGGGATTACGTAGCCAAGGGGGGATTTTTTGGGCAGCTTGGTTTGGACGACGACGACGACGACAAGTTCACAGAAGAATATCCTAGAGCCCACAGATCAGGCCAGGATTTCAAAAGATGCGAGGCTCGAGATACGGAACCAGCATCGCTGGCGCTCTTCACCGGGTGTTCATTGCTCCCATTGAGCAATCCCAATTCCAATGCGCACGCCGTCCCGCCGCCCTCCTCCGTCCCAGCAGCATACCTCCTTTCGCGCAGCGACGATGCTACGTGCAAGACGCAACCAAGAAAGCCGAAAAGAGCCGGCTGCCGCGCAACCATGAGATCACAGCATGGTCGATCCGGCTCGTCAACGAAGACGGCTCCCTCGGGGCCCCCGTGAACACGCGCACCACGCTCTCCGTCCTCAACCCCAAAACCCACAACCTGGTGGTGGTGCAGCCCGGCGAGCCTGGCGAGCCGCCGATCTGCAAGATCATCGACAAGAAGGAGATGTACGCGAAGGAGAAGGCAAAGAAGAAGGCGAACCCGGCGGCGACGACCAAAACTATCGAGCTGAACTGGGCGCTGGACCCGAACGATCTGGCGCATAGAATCAAGCGGATGAAGGAGTTCTTGGGCAAGGGGAACAAGTTGGAGGTGGTGCTGGCGCCGAAGAGGAGGGGCCGGCAGGCCACCGCTGAGGAGGCAGAGGCTTTGGTAGACGTCATCAGGGAGAGCTGCGCAGAGGTGCCGGGGGCGAAGGAGGGTGCGGCGATGAGTGGGAAGATTGGCGGCGCGGCAACATTGTTCTTTGAGGGCAATTTGCAGAAGGCCGAGAAGCAGAGGAAGGAAGCGGAAAAAGACAAGGAAAAGAAGATCGAGGCGTAAGACGGGATGTAGAGGCCAGAAATGAGGCGTCACGAGTGAGCTTTCATGGGAACTGGATGTCTAAGGGTTTTGCAGCGATGCATAAAGTGTACCATTGTATAGATTGCTGGCTTTCAGGAGCATGTAGCCCACGTGTAACAAAACATGTAGATTAGAGATATGCATCATAGACTAGATTGCTATGTGTTATAAAAAAATCATCAATGAAATTCTAATTTCAAAATCACCAGTCACAAACAGAGATATTCTAGTATAATCAACGAAGGCAGATGCAGTATAGTTCAGATCACTACAATGCCCTGTTCAAGAAGTTTAGGAAGTCACATAATTTTATATGCGGTGCAGCAATTTTAGCTTTTGTCTTATACAAATAAATCTCTAACTATGATTTAAACCATCTGGTACCACCAGGTTATTCAAACTCCACTCTCAAGTCACAAATTGAAAATAAGATTCAGGAAATACATCCATTAATTCCCTATCTAGACTACTTTATTCAGGCATGGATCAATCCCCATACCACCCTACACCAATAGCCCCTCTCAACCATCTATTTACAAAATAATAAACACCACCCATCACGCCATAAAGCCATCAAGATATTAGACATTATGCCCTCGCAGCTCCAACCCAAGCCTTCCTTGAGCGGGACGAAATGAAAACATCATCTAAAACGCCATAGCTATGCTAGATAAAAAGTCCCTGTGAACGAGAGGCGGGATAGGGTATCTTGTGCGTACACAAAACAAAAACGATTGGCGAGAATGGTACTGTACAAAGAGGAATGACCTCGACCAATATATTGAGGTAAGCTGCGTTAAGCAGATACCTAACTCTTTGATATGTGATCAAATTGATCATCGGAGTTCGTATTTGACATCCTCCACGCCGTTGGCAATAACCTCACGTAACGACCAGCGAGGTGCCTTGACAACACCTTGAAGGCCATTGGCTTTTTGCCATTCCTTTTCCATTTCTGGAGTAACTCCGTCAGGGAGGTGATCAGCACCACCAGCAACACCAGTGGAGAATTTTAGCTGAAGAACATCCCCAACCTCATCACAAGCAGCGAGAAGACGATCTAAATCATCCTTGTTATGAGCTGCGGAGACACAGAAGCGTGCGCGCGAAGTGACGAGAGGAGTAGCTGGGTATCCGACAATAACAACTGAGATTTTACGGCGAAGCATTTCGTGGGAAAAGGCAGGCATTTTTGCTGGGTTATAGAGAAGAAGTGGGATGATAGGCGAGTCATCGTGGCCATATACGATATAACCAAGACGCTTTAGTCCAAGACGAAGGTAGCGAGAGTTGAAAGCAATCCGCTGAAGGCGCTCCTCTCCTTGACCGGGAATGAGATCGCCAGATATAATCTTGAGCGAGCTGAGAATCTGCATAAGAACTGGCGGAGCGGGTGATTCACCGTAGGTGGTTGCAGCATTTGTAGCTCTAAGTTTGTCGATGATGTGCTTTTCCGCTGCAATGTATCCTCCGTTAGCACCAAAAGACTTGGTCAAAGTTCCCATCAGAATGTCAACCTCCGCAGGGTCGATTCCGAAATAATCACAGACACCACGCCCTCGGGGTCCAAGAGCACCGATGGAGTGAGCTTCATCAACGAATAGGTTAAACTTGTATCGTTTCTTGAGCTTCAGTAGGCCTGGGAGATTACACATGGTTCCTTCCATCGAGTAAAGACCCTCCACCACAACCAGGATCTTCTTCCATGGACGATGTGTTCGGGGTTGACCTTGGGAAATGGACTCGCGCAACAACTTCTCGAGGGAAGCCATGTCGTTGTGCTTGAAAGAGTTGATCATAGCGCCAGATAGACGAGCTCCGACCCGAATTGATGCATGGTTCAACTCATCCGAGATAATGAGTGATCCTTTACCAACTAAAGCAGGAAATGAAGTAGCATTCGTAGCGAAACCCATGGAGAAAACCATCGAAGCTGGCTTTCCAACGAATTTGGCGATTCTGTCCTCTACCTCTAATGCCAAATCGGTAGTACCTGTATCTGCACGTGGGCTTGCGGAACTGACACCATATTTCTTGACAGTTTCTTCCACTGCATCAGCACAAGGACCTTCGGACTGGGCAAAACCGAGGTAATTGTAAGAGCTCATGTTGAGGGTCTCGGTGTGAGTTCCGGTGAACTGATAATTTTTGTTGAAGTCACTCGTCTGTCTGTCCATTAAAGTGATATATCTTCCAGGTACTCCAGTCGTTGGTCGAGCAAAGCAGTCATCAATTCTCAGCTTCAAGCGGCGAATATAAAAGTTATCGAAGTCGCTGTTAAGCGCAGCATATCCATTGGCATCTTTCAGATGACGATAGTTATCAGGTGTGAAGCGCTTGCCAAAGAAATCTCTTATATGACCAAAGGCGATAAGGACCAAATAGCTGATATATGTCGTAAGGAGAAAGTATAGCGGCGCCTCATCCATCACCGGGTCTTCAAATTCTCCTCCGTGGAATTTGCTAACATATCGATGGCTCTGGCTACCGAGAGGACCAAATTGTGCGTCAACTTTTGCCTGTCGCTTGGCTTCCGCCACCGAGGGTGGCTGGAAAAGAGTGGTTGCAGGCTCGTCCATATTGGCTTCTCCTGCTTTCGCGGTCGACAAGGAGATTGTGGGTAATGACAATGAGGGGGCACTGAGGTTAATCTGCGATCGGAGGGCAGCCTGTGCGGTTTGTTGCTCCTTGGTCTTCGGTGAGGAAGAGAAGAATTGGGTCAATCGATTCCCCTTGGATGTAGACGGTCTGCGAGCTGTTGGTTGCTCTCCGGCAGGTATGGTAGTAGTTGTAGAGGTAGGACTGACGAATGGATTGCGTATGGGGTTTCTTTGAGGCATTGTGTTCGACTCTCAGTTACTTGGATATATAGTGACTTGCGGGAGGTGCAGCTGTAAATGCCATGTTAGCATCGCTGCTTTGTAAAACAAGCTTTAAGATATAGAATGAAAGCGTACCAGTGATTCGTATTCTGACTCCAAATAGGACTTCGGTGCCTAACTCTAAATGCGATTGCAACTTCGTGGATGGCCGTGAAGCTGATTACAGTGCAATCCGACTGTAGAGCTTGATTTTACGTCAGCAAGGGTATTTGTTGGTAAATCTGCAATATTTAAATTGTAAGATTGAGAAGCTGGCGGCAAAGAACAGAACGAGGATGCTGTAAGTGTTCTATTCTCGGTTTGGATCGTGGAGAGCGAGCGAGTGAGCCACCGCAATTAGAGGCTGAGGAAAGTGGCACAGGTTTGCACGACGTCTCGAGTAGCTGCCAATTGAGCTCTGCGTGCAGATGGTGGATGATCGTGCGGTACAGGAGGGGATTGTGTCCAAACACACTGGATTTATGAGAAGTAAACGTACCGATAGGACTCTGAAGACGAATTCAGACAGCAATTTTCGACGAAGACGGCTAATGGATTTGAGGCGAGGAATCGCGTTTTCTGGCGGCGGCACTAGCTAAGGTACCGGTGGCACAACGCTTCTCCGTTCTGGGACGAATGCTGCTGCTATCGAGAACCTGCGGTGCTGACAACGGAAAACGGCCACAACACAACAACAAGAGAAGAGGTGAGGAGAGGGGGGGGAAAGAGAGAAAGGAGGTGGAGGTGAAGTGAGATGAAGAGATGTAATATGAGAGAAAAGGCACGCAGGAAACGGAGCTTGATTAAAGTCCGGATGATCCGCAATTTGCAAACCGAATTTAGGGGGATATTGGGGGGGGGGTTGGATGATGTAAGCAAAACCCCTGGAGATATGGTGGAAATGGGGCTGGGAATACCCTGAACCTCCCTGAAACACCCTGAAGATTCCCCTGGAGACACCCTAAAGGCAGCCCTATACTTACTGTATTTTCTGGGCAAATTGCGATGGGATCCAATTGGACAACGGAACACGTTCTGATTGGTCGGCTCGCACATGCACCAGGGTCTGGGATCCACACTCGCCGTTCGCTTCGCTTTTGCTTGGATTCGGATACGTCGGGACTTCGGCTTTGGAGGGACGGACTTTAGCATGCTGAGTCTGAACGCAGCCAATCATGTGCGCTACAATTAAGCGGACCGGGATCGACATGCAATCTCTTCGGAACATACAGTACAGCATCGTACGTTACTCAGACCTTTTGGTGATTTTGTGTGGAAGTTGTGCAAATAGCACTACGATCAGTCGGGATTCGCTTTGGACAATCCATCTCCATGGTTATCATATCGTGAGCTCATACTGTACCCAAAAGTCGATCATGTTTTACAATTATGGGGAATAGTCCATGACGCTGTCATAACGGCCCCTGGAGCCGCGGTCACCATCCGATAGACTTTTCTTAGCTTCTTCTGTACAAATGATCCCCTGGATCCGAAGAGTCTTCCATCTATTCAAAATATATGACGCAGTAGAGGTCTTGAAAGGATTTCGGACTCCCGGACAAGCTCGCATCACACTATACATAAGTAAACAACAACCGACTGGTTCCAGCTGCTGCGTGTATATCATGCTGCAATTGTTCAGCAATTGTATGATGATGATATATAGACCAAAAGCATATATGATTATTGTAAACTCGACTGTAGGTTCAGATTAGTAAATATCGATAGTTACTTGACGTTGAAGCTCGTGTATTTACTTAGGATCTATCTATTTCGGATATGGCGTAGCGAATCAAACTTTTAAAAGACCTGTATGCTTATCTAATCTTTCTTTATCTGCGCCAATTTGATACGTTTATTATACTATACTATATAATGGAAAATTAACAATTGCAACATTTTGAGGATACAAATTGTAAGGTTCTTGCAAGCAAAATACCGCAGTTTCACCTAACAGATTAGACAATGGCATCACTTTCCGCCCGTCTTGTCTTTCGAACCTCTACTATACTTTATAGGAAGCAGTGTCATTCTTTGCAACACCAATTTCCAATGGCAATTTTCCAATTACTAGTGATTGTCTTTGTTCTTTGTTCGAATTGTTCTCGGCTTAACACATTCCCAAATTTGGATTAGTCATCCAACTAGCAGAGCTGGGTTGCCGCGGCCTAAAAATCCTTAGCGACTCAGGAGTCCGGATCGGAGAACCATCACCCCCTTATACTTACCACCAGCTTTCTACTGTATCCTTTTGCAAAACAAAACCTCGCAATGGGAGAATTACTAAGAGCAGGCGAGCCGGTCATTTTGTGGGAGAATGATGACAGGGAGGCCACGTACATGTGGGAATTCCTCCAAAAAGTCAACAAGAAGTACCGCTTAGACTTGAAGACCTACGATGACCTGCATGCATGGTCCATTCACAATGTTGCTGAGTTTTGGGGCGAGACTTGGGATTTCACAGGAATGCAGAGCGCTGCCCCGTTTACCAAAGTGAGTTGCATTGTTCATCAATTCTCATTGAAATGCTTTGCGTCGCGCCTTTCTTGCGAATTAAGTTCTTTGATCTTTGATGGGTGCAGAATGTCTACTTCTGTAGGCGGAATAGCTTAGCGAAGAACCTGTGGTCATTGGGGTAGACCATCGAGGCGTGTCTCTCCATCTCGAGGCGACTCTTCGCGCAATCTACTTTATGAAATTAAACATTGTTGAGCCCGAGGTCTAGGATCTTTGGAACCGAGTAGCCGCCAGTTCGTAATATGTGCTATCTAGGTAGCAGTTATTTCTACTGCGATACTGACCCAGAGTAACAAGTGTTTCTAATGACAGTTTGCTGTGCTGTCTATCTTGAAAGCTCATCAATCATGTAGTAATTGGTTGATGTTACACTTAGTAGAAGTGGAAAACCTGTGGTGATATTGGTATATTACAAAGATATAGTGAATAGGAACGCTTTAGCGAGCTTTTTGGAATTATTGTCATAGATTTGAGGTAACTTCCAATAGATGGCAGAGAAATCCAGTTATTAAAAATGGCAAATATCACTTCTTTTCATTTACCTCATTCAACCTACATGTAAAGATACATCATAGCTAGCATGAAGTGACCGACGCTGAAATTCCAATCAAAACTAACACAAACAGGTTTTAGAACCCAATGCGCCGATGTTTCCTCGGCCGAATTTCTTCGAAGGAAGCACTCTGAATTTTGCTTACAACCTTCTGTATCCCTCAAGTGCACCAAGTCCAACCTCTACCGCCATCATCTCAGCCACCGAATCAACACTGAAAGAGATCACATGGCAAGAGTTGCGAGAACAAGTCATCCTCCTTGCTACAGCCATGCATGCTCACGGAATCAAGCCTTATGATCGCGTTGCGGGTTTTCTCGGTAATCACCACAACACCGTGGTTGCTATGTTAGCTGCAACATGGTTAGGAGCAGTCTGGACCGGAATCAGTGCTGATCAAGGAGTCGGTGCTGTCCTCGACCGGCTGGTGCAAATCAAACCTGCGATTTTGTTTGCTGATAACTCTGTGGAACACAGCGGAAAGACCCACGAAAGCTTTACCAAAACCAAGGAGATTGTGGATAGTTTACCAACGCTCAAGGCGGTGGTCGTGTTTGAGACTGTGCCTGGGCCGGTGAAGGTTGACGGGTTTAATGTGACGGTGGGTAAAGCATGGACTTACAAAGAATTTCTCGCCAGGTAAGTCGGTGGAAAATCTTTTTTGAGACTTTATCAAAGAAGAGCCGTACATCCCTAAGAAATTAGTGCGGGCTATTATTGCGCGCTAGATGCTACAATACTAATTCTGGTTTGAAATAGCTCATCTACTCAGCCTAAGGTCGAATGCACCATGTTTCCACCAGACCATCCAGTTTATATCCTTTACAGTTCAGGAACCACCGGAAAACCCAAATGCATTATCCACTCAGCAGCCGGTACCCTCATTCAGCACAAGAAAGAACATGTACTGCAATGCGATATCCACCCTAACGACCGGCTATTCTACATCACCACTTGCTCCTGGATGATGTGGCATTGGCTCGTGTCAGGCTTAGGGTCCGGTGCTACAATTGTTCTCTTCCAAGGGAGCCCTTTCAAACCTCACGGGGCTCTGTCGATTCCTAGATTGTTAGAAAGTTTGAAGATCACTCACTTCGGAACATCTGCTGCATATCTTGCTGTGCTAGAACAGCACAACTGTCGACCGCTCGAGTCTGACATTGACCTCAGTACTTTGAAAGCAATCTACTCAACCGGTTCTCCTCTTGCCCCCAGTACTTTCAAATATGTCTACGATGCTTTCCCAAAAACCATCAATCTAGGCTCCATTACAGGTGGGACGGATATCATCTCCTTGTTTGGAGCCCCAAGTCCGATCTCGCCAGTGGTGCAAGGAGAAATCCAGGTCAAAGGCCTCGGCATGGATATTTGTGCTGTTGACGTTTCCGGATCTCCAACCCTCAACGGTGAACCTGGAGATCTACTTTGTATGAAGCCATTTCCATCTCAGCCCGTTGGTTTCTGGGCAGTGGATGGTGATAATGAACAAGACCTCATAAGCATCACGCACGGTGACCAAATAATCAAGTACAACCAAAAGAAATACGCTGCGAGCTACTTCGAAAAGTTCCCAGGAGTGTGGCATCATGGTGACTTTGTGCGTTTCAGCCCCCAAACCGGTGGCATTACCATGCTGGGCCGCAGCGATGGGGTCCTCAATCCCTCGGGCGTGAGGTTTGGCAGCTCGGAGATCTACAACGTGATCCTGAAAGAGTTCCCCACCGAAGTCGAGGATGCGCTCTGCATCGGACGCATGCGGCTGGGTGATATCGACGAGACCGTCGTCCTGTTCCTCAAGATGAAGGAGGGCTTTCCCTGCGACGAAGCCTTCAAGAATAGAGTGCGGAGAGCCATTGAGATATCGCATAGCCGGAGACATGTCCCCGGCATCATCGACGAGTGCTTTGAGATCCCGAAAACCACCAATGATAAAAAGTGAGTCGTGTTCCCGATCTTGTGCTTTACCGGAACAAGCTGACTTGAAAAACTCTAGGATCGAAGTGGCTGTGAAACAGATCCTCTGTGGTACCGATATCAAAATCTCGGCGAGCGTGGCCAATCCTGAATGTTTGGATTGGTACAGAGCATGGGCAAAAACCAACTAGACAAGAATAAAATGTAAAGTGAAGTGCCTGCAAAGGTGTTATAGAATAAGAAAAAAGACCTTTTAGCAATCACAATAATTTCTGCATAGTCGGTTACTACTATTGGAACTGCTATTTCACATACTCCAGCATTGATCTGCTCACATATTTTTTCATTGCTAAACTAATTCACTTTGCCATATCAACTATCTCGTATGTTGCATGCAAGTGTATATACATGTGTATATATACTATTTATTCAACATCAAAAAAATAGATATCTCATACTTAACGAAAACCCTTATAAGCAATCCAGCACCAGCTTCGGAGAGATGTAGAACCGAAAACAAGTACTCAGCATTACTCTCAACAAAAGCAAAGATGAACAAATTAAAAAAAACTGTTGAAGCTTGAGATTGTGCCCCAAGCCTCAAATGCTACATTTTACATCCTCAAGACCTTTGCCAGTCCCATCTTCCCTTACCTTAATAGCGCTCGCAAGTCGACTACCTAAAACAAAACACCTGGCAGATCAATACCGATGCCGTATGCACCCCACTAGCACCTGTGCTCCCTATCCTCCTCCTCCTCTGGCATGTCACACAAACATGCCTACCGAGCCCCGTCAACCCATTCGTTCTTCTCCATTCGCGCATTCACACATTCATACCCCAGATATCCACATTCCCATTCACGAACAGTGAGCGACATCAACAGCGCACGCTTGGTCTTCTCCAATTCTCTCAATCAGCTCAGCTCTTCTCTTCCCAGGCAGGCTCGACAACTGCTGGCGTCATTTCGGTCAAGTACAAGCTCTGCTTGACCGAAAAACCGAAACTTTGTCGTTTCCAAACAAGAAAGAGAGAATGCAGGAATGTGAAGGGTAATCTATGATGGGTAGATTTGGTAATGCCTTTGCAGGGAGAAAAGCTGGGATCGGCGTATACACAACATCAATACTACGTTGAGAATGATTTGGTACAGGATGATGTCCCCTTTTTTATCTGACAGGCGGGCGCTTAAAGAATCGGGGAGCTTGGTATGGTGGCGGGTGGGGTACATGTATAATTCTCCGACATGTTTCTGCATTGCCCGCTTCTTGTTTGTGTTGTAGCAATGCGATGAGAACAAACCAAGAAAACTAGAGGCTCTTCCTTGCGATGAGAAACAAGATTTAAGTCTTTTTTTCCATTTGCCCTGCTATGTAGGGTAAGAAATATAAATACATGTCTGTAACCACACAGCAGCTCTGTGAGGCATATGTTACACTGGATAGCTTCGCATGTGTATCTCGAGCAATCTCTACATGTCACTTGCATCACATCTGATACTGCAAAGGTAAAGCTTGCTTCTAGATCAAAGCACCTCCTTTTGGATGCTCTTTCAAGAAAGCTGCTTGAGTTGGTTTAGGTGATATCGTGCAAGACGATGTATGATTTAATTCAATTAAGTTTTCCGCGTCGACATATCGTTGCATTGTCATAGCATAAACAACTCTACTGACAGCCTTCCTCACCTCTCAAGGAACTACTCCTCAGCCGGCAGGATTGAAAGCGGTTGTGTTAAGATGTTATCGGTGTTAGTCGCTTGAAAAGGGGTCGGTGATAAGGCAAGCGAGGATGGCCGCCACCGGAGTGAGACCCCGTCCGTCCATTATGGTGAGTGTGGGAAAAGCAAGATTGCCGTTTGGAGGGTTTATGCTCATGAATTATCGTCTTTCTAATTAATGCAAGTGATACGGGTTGTGGATGCGGTGCGCTCTTATTTGACTAAGTCATACCTTGAGGATAGTCATACCTTGAGGATCGGTGTGACGGGAATATACCAGGCGTGCAGTACTGGTGTGTTGACTATTGACTCTTTCCGACAGACTTTACAAATTAGCGCTCATTCGGTTGTGACATTGAATAAGAAAACTCTATAATCACAATGGCCAAAGGCTGATCCATGGCACAGTATACAGAGCATTGAACTGTAAACATGTCCGACCCCCTCTGTGTTTGGTGATGAGTTGTGACCTTAACTATGGGACTACTTGAATACCAGGATCACTCAGATTCTCACCTAGTAGCTGGCAACGGGAGAGCAACACGTGGGTAACGCGTGTGTAACCATACTTAAATTTCAGCCGATAAATGTCCAGAGCCAAAGGTGTATGGCATCCTGGACTAGACAAACCACCGTCGTTCTGGCTTCCGTCTCCCACTAATAAATAAAGAAGCCGGACCCGAAAATATAAATAGAAGCGAGGCCACACCGAAATGCGAGCGAATCTGTCCTGGTTGAACCCTTCACCGTTAGCTGACTAGGTCCCCAGCCCGCCGTGTTATACCGGCGGAGTTCTTCCATGCAATTTAAAAGGAAGGTAACGATGGAAGTTTGCAGCGCTTATTCCACATTTTGTTAGTCACAAGTCACGAAAGCGAAACTGGACAACTATTCATTGAAACACTGAAGCTCAAGCTGCGGGAGCTAGTGCCGCAAAAAGAAATTTCTTCCTTCGGAAATGTTTGAATGTTTGGCCATGGCTGCTTTGGGGCACAGAGTACGAATCGGAGATTTTAGGTCGCGCAGGAAAGAATCAATCGTCACAGGGATGGTTTGGACGAGCTAGCTCGGGCCGCTAGAAGTATTTTGCTTGACGGGCGGGGCGGTCGGCAATCGGGAGCCAGCAAGGTGTGAGCTCGGGTCCGGGTCCGGGTACGGGTAAGGATCTTTTCTGGCATGGGGCGAAAAAAAGAAAGGAGGATGGCGAGAGAGGTGGATCATATCGAGTAATTCTTGAGTAATTGATGTCGACGCAAAGAAACGTGCTCGTTCCGCCAGGTGTGCCAGGTGCCAGACGATGTCGGAGGCCGGAGATGGCAGCATGGGGTTATGTAATGCCTCAATCAAGCCAAGAGATGAGGAATACTGGCCTTGCAAAGTTGTGCTTCTTTCCTGACATTACACCATTACCGAGTTGGCGAGGAGGTGAAGAGGGGAGGAGGGGACCGAGGGCAGAAAAGAGACTACTTCACGAGTGTGACAGTCACATTATATAACAGGGTTGGTGTGAGGCACCGGCTCGAACGGTTTGGCGTACTGGAAAGCCCTCGCTAACATGGGCGGCTCCGTGGAGATGTGTTTATCAGATGTTGAGTGATGGGATGGCAGACAACAGACGACCTCATGATCATCAACGCGATGCGTGCTCAGACTTTGCCTTTGCGGCGTCAATAGCGTTTCCCCGCATTTGAGACGAGTAAACAAGAGAAAGAGGAGATGAGAGGAGAGGAAGAAGAGAGGCTAATGGCATTCCGCTCATCTTTCCAGGCCCGGACCTCACCGTCTTTTTTTCTGAGGACGCTTAGTAGATGAACGGATGATGGAATGTGGCTAGTTGGTGATGGACTTACGGTACGAGCATCAAGTCGGCGGGAACTAGAAGTATTGGGAGGTATGCAGGTCATCCAAGCAAGCACAGTCATGATGATGATCAATCATGGTAGCAACATATTCCAGTGAGCCTCGGACAGCCTGTTCAAGTTGTACGGTGAGTAAGGGAGGTAACACGCGTCGAAAGGCACGTCTAATAAATGAACTGTATAGTACAAGTACATGCGTGCAGCGCACAGGTACTAGATATTAGTGCCTGTCCGGTATTTCCACAGGCGTGAATAGAGAAGCAAACGCAGGTGAGGATGGCCGAGTTGGGTTCTATTCAAGATAGATAGATAGATGGTCCTGACTGATCACCGTTCGGCCGTTGACCATGTAACTGGATCGTGGTTGATGGTATTGTTACTGTACCGGAACCGGCTATCCATGATCTATCCGTAATCTGTTCTCCATGATCTCTTGGTGGTGTGGTGATCATGTCTAGGGGAGCGATGTTCATGAGTAAGTGCTGGCCAAGCTGGTCGCGCATCCTCGTCCACCGACTCGTGAGGGAAAACGTAATGGAAGCTAGGATGCCGCTTTTTTCTGACTGATGACCCTTTCTTCCCAGCCAGCCATCAAACCAACAGTTCCACCTGTTCCACCAGTCGACCGGTCCGCATCACCTTTTTCACCAGTCTTGCTAGATCGTGGTGCGAAGCTGGTTGTTCTAGCCATGCCATCAATCCCCCCCCAGTCGCACTGCCTGAGCCGTGCACAAGGTCCAGCGACGCTTGCTTTGCTTATTAGGCGGACCTGAACATGCTGTTGCAAACCCAAAATGGTGACATCGTGACTCCTTGACACATATTAGTGGACTAATGCTGCGAAAAAGATTTCTTCATAACATTAAGTCCCCGCTCAACCGCGTGCTCATTTCGAACTTCATTTACATCTTGCGTTGCTTGCCTGGTCTCGTCCCCCAAAAGGAGAACAAAGACAGCAGCATCCTCTCTACATTTCGCCTATCACTCAGTCCTCACTCTCTCACTCACTTACTCACTTACTTACTCGCTGCCTTCTGCCGTCCTCGTTTGGTTGCTCCTGCCAGTGAACCATTGAATCAGCAAACCCGAGTTTCACCATCTCTCTGCTACGCACTTTGCAACCTACAACCTGCTTCCTGCTTCCTACTTTCCTCTTCTCCTGCGGTTTGGAGGACATCAACACCAACAAAAGCTGGGTTTTGACTTCCCTCATCCATAAGCGCGTCACTTGAGGCGTTCTTTCCACCCCGCACCCCCCTCCAATTTCCATCGCAATGCCGCACCGGGTCTCAACCTTCTTCCGCCATCACGCATATTCTCTCGAACTTCCCACTGAAGTGAAAAAAGGTACGTTTTGATTCCATGATTTTACCGGTTGGAAAGCTCTCCAAAAGAGCAGTCATGCATAGCCTGCAGATCACATTTTTGGTTCTTTCGAATTTGGCTTGGCAATCAGCCCATACAGCTCGTGCAGAAATGCTAATATTTGAACAGCACCAAGACGATTGTCAAGTAGCAGAAAAAGCAGACCTACGCTCTCCGAACGATCTCTATCCTCTTCAAATACATCCCTCTCATCCAACGACAATATGGAGAATCTACCTTTACCAGGCGCAATCAAACGCCTTTCCTTCCCCGGCAAACACTCTCCCAAAAATTCTACCAGGTCCATTCCCCAGATTCCTGCAGCCAGCCTGGATATCGGAATTGAGTCTCCGCCTTTGGTGCTCTATGGTACAGTCGCGAACAGCAGTGGTGCTCTTCTCTCGGGCCAATTGAAGGTCATGATCAGAGATGATCATACAACAATCGACGAGTTCAAGATGAGGATGGTACAAGATGTGCAAAAAAAGAAACCTTTCCATGGCCACTGCAAGGATTGTGAAAGACAATCAACCGAACTGACCAAATGGATGTTTGCACACGGGCCTATGACCCTCAAGAAAGGGGAGCATAGTTTCCCATTCAGCTTCTTGCTTCCGGGTGGCTTGCCAGCTTCGATGAATGGTATGCTGTCCGAAATTGAGTATATGCTAAAGGCAACTCTACAAACCACTTCCGGTGAGATTGTGAAGGCGTCGCACGTTCTCGATGTGAAGCGTGCTGTCCACCCCGGCGTTGACCCTCGTACCTCGATCCGGATCTTTCCACCCACGAACATTGTCGCGAAGTGCAATTTGCCATCTGTGATCCACCCTATTGGCGAGACGAATTTGACAATGCGCATCGATGGCGTGGTAAAGCGCGAGGGCAAGACACAGACACAATGGAAATTGAAGAGAGTCACATGGCGCCTGGACGAAACGCAGAAGATGACTGCTCCAGCCTGCGCCAAGCATGCTGCAAAGCTGGGGAAGGACGTCGATAATGCCAAGAAAACCATTGCTCATCAAGAGGTACGAACCATCGGCTTTGCGGAGTTGAAGGAGGGCTGGAAGGGCGACTATGAAACTGCGAATGGAGAAGTCGAGTTGGAATTTCCGTTTGGCATCAAGGCGGACGGACATCCCGTCTGTGATATGAAAATGGAAGATGGAACTGAGGTTTCTCACGTCCTGGTGGTGGAGATGATTGTTACAGAGGAGTTTGCACCGATTGGCAAGCCCAGACAAACAACCCCAACCGGCTCGGCAAGAGTATTGAGAATGCACTTCAATATCACCGTGACCGAGAGAGCAGGTTTAGGAATCTCATGGGACGAGGAGGCACCACCAACCTATGAGAACGTTCCAGCTAGTCCACCCACTTACGGCCAAGCGGAGCCGCTAGAAATCGCACAAGGGCTTCCTGATTATGAAGATTTAGCACCGTTGGGTAGCCCCCTTCTAGGAGAGAGTCGTGAGATATCATAGTCGACCTCGGCGATACATGATTTGATTGTTGCGGACCGGAAAACATTAGGCATGAGTTTGGTGTCTTTAACTGGAGCGAATTAAGGGAGTTTTGAGAAAACAGGAGCATTTATTAGCGGCGTTTGCGGGTCAAGGTGTTTTTTATTATGTTCTTCACGGCGGATATACCCCTGAATCGAGCTTTGGCAAATGGAGACACAAAAGTCTTAAGGAAAAACTGCGAGAGCTATTCTCTACTCTGAATTATCGTACGCGATACCCCTATATAGCTTATTCATAAGATAGCTACAGAATTATGATTAATTTAATGATTGAATTACTGAACAGATTTCATTCTACCTTATCAGTGTGTTTACAATAGATAGCCAAGTGAATCTGTTGTGTGACCAAGTCTCCTGGATCTGCTGAAAAAGGGGCTCGCTTAGCGGGCTTTCGGATTGTAGTCAGAAGAACTCATGTTCAGCGAAGAAGCAGTATGTCATGACAACGATTTGCTTTGAACTGATACAAACGTGAGACCTACCTGCCCGCCACCTTCTCCTAGGGATTTGGTGTTTATGTTCAGAAGAAAGAAGAAAGAGGTTATCGAGGTGGGTTGAAGTAAGGCCCTTGTTTCATATGTTAGATGGGATAGAAAGCGAGGAAGAAGAGATGGTGTGAAGAATTTGGTTAAGTGAGGAGCAGGCGGGTGGGCTTGATTTTTCTAAGACGTTTAATTTTAACGTAACCATAGCTGGGAGAGTGGATATAATGGAAGGGGGGGTTTTACATGAAGGACTTTTTTTTCCAAACACTTCACGATGAGATAGTAGAGACAAAAGACGTCAAGTCAAGTCAAGGGTTTCTTTCTTTTTAAAAACATAGCTTCTCAATTGCCTACGCCTATTCGACACGCCTTCCAGGGTGTGCGGTGTATATCGGTATATAGTGCAGAAAGAAAATAAGTAAACACAACACGTTTACAGACATATAAAAACAAATGCGTGATCGTACGGGATCTGGTATCTAATCTGGGACTGTTTCGGAGGCCATTTTCTCTTTCCCTCGAAAATGCAAAGCTTGTTAATATGATAAACCCCAACGCTACATGCAATATATCTTGAAAGACAGCCGTGAAGGTTTCGCCACCTTATAGGTCTTCGAAAAAAGGGAGAAGAATACAAAGAACATTATGAAGAAGGTGATGTAGGAGTGGAAGTGAAATTATATAGAGAGGGTTCATTGGCCATAAGCAGCCCAGTTGCGATGTGCGTCTCGTAGAACTAATTTCCTGGTTAGAATACGCGCCACGATAGGTATGAGGAGTGACATACCATTTAATACGTAGGACTGGCTACCACGATCCTCACAGGCAACCTGTAGTCCCCCTCCCTCAAGGAAATCCAATATAACGCTGTTAGGCAATTCTTGCATTTCTAGATCGGGAATCGCTGGTAGCCTGAAAGAAGTAAGGTGATAACGTCGAATGGCTCCAGCGTTTGCCTTGTCACGATCGCTGCCTGCAGGAGAAACAATAAGATAGCCTTGAGAATCAAGAACCATTGAGCGCCGTTTCCAAAGTAAGGTATCGGGGAATTGAACGTTAACATCACCAATATCTATCTCAGCCGTAATAAATGGTGTTTGAGGTTGTGAACCTTGCAAGGGCGGGGACGCGAGAGGCTCGCTTTCTTCGCGCACTGTAGGTGATATTGCATGTTTACTTTTGCGAATGGAGGTAAGGGAGGAAGACATTCGTCGCATCATACGGCTTGTCCGGCTAGACTTTTTATCCTTCTCTTCAGATACGGAAGAAGATGAGCTAGCAGTTGGCGGCGGTGATACTACATCCCTGCTGGAAACAGACCGTCTGCGTGTGGAAAGAGTTTTCGGAAAGCCAGGGCTTCCATTGGTATGGGTTGAAGGTGGGCGTGACGGTGACAACATTGATGGGGTTGAGGATGACGGCTCTAGATTAATAGAGCGACGTCGTTCCGAGAGAGAAGCACGGCCCTGGCTTATTATATCTCTCACCACAGTAATAGACGAACGTCTTTCCACTATAGTCGTGACGGTGGTCTTTGAGGTCCTCGACGTTTTGGATGAGGTAGACAATCTTCTCTCTTGGATGGTCTCCTTTGGGGGTGTATCTACAGCTTTGTGATGATCTATAACCAGTGGCGACTGTTTAAGATCCAACGGACTATATTCCATTGGATCCTTACCTGCCTCAGGTTTTTTAGGAAAAGGTTGGCTGGGATCTCGGATGATGCGTGCGGTAACAGAAATAGATTCTGGGTGAGACTTGTGCCCATGGTTCAAAGATTGGGAGCTTGAGCTTGAGTTGAAAGCATTGAACCGATTTTTGATGGAGCTCGATCTATCTCGAGGTCTGAACGCTTCTGGAGAAGACTCGCGAGAGGCATTAGGAGAAGGGCTGTTCCTATTCAATGAGTTTGCCCTCTCCGCGATAGATGGCGATTTCGTGTCACGAATGCTACCGGCCCGAACAGCAAAAAAGGCTGGGGATGGAAGAGGAGCTGCGCCAGGGGTCAAAGGCGCTGTTGGGGCCAGGCTGGATAATTTTTCAAGGGCCTTTATTCGTTGTGAGATTCCTGAACCGACGTTGACCTTTTTCGCTATAGTTTGAGACGATTGCTGATTGATGCGGTTTAAGTAAGCTGCAGATGCTGAAACTGATCGAGAGCTATCGGCTCTGGATGGGAGGCTTAGGAGAGTGGCTTCTTTGGTGTCTTTTCCAAGCGGGTTGGAGAAAGCACGAGAGAACCTGTTTCCTGGTTTCTTTTTTGGGCTCGATATTTCGCTTGGAAAGACAGGGCTGATTGGGGACTTTGAGACAGATATTGGCTGAGCCTTTTGAAAGACTGCATCTTGTAGCTCGTCCATAAGATCATCATCCGACGAAAAATTTGCAGAATTCGCGCCACTTCTATCAGAAAGATCAATATCCGTGCGAATCGGTTCTACAAGGCCTCTGCCTCTTGACTTCTTAGGCTGTGATGATTCTTCATCTTTGAATGGCGTGGTTTTGACAGGGGATCCCGGTGAATCGCTAGAAGAAGCTTCGTTATTCAGCTGTGGTGTTGAACCAGGTACCAGGGATGGTTCAGTCGGTTTTTTTAGATCTTGAATGCTAAATTTCGATCTCGGAACTTTCCATTCCTTAACTTCGATTATTGTCGGAGTTACTGGGCCGGAATTCCCTTCTGATGCCACAACGGAAGTCTTTCGCGCTGACTCATTGAAAGTTGATGTCGGGATGGATACTCTACTGATGTTAACTTCTGTAACTGCAACAGAAGTGCGGTGCGCAGTCTCATTGAAATTAGATGTTGGAATGGATGCTTCACTGAATTGAGCCATTGATGTAGTTATCTCAGCCTCCGGTGCAATCTCTCCGTTCTCTAATATATTTTTATCCGAGTTACTTGGTAAAGTATCGCGAATCTCGATAATTGGCGACTGCACTTGATTATTGACAGGGTTCTCAAGGAGCTCCAGCTCCTCCATCTTATCTCGTGCTGCGTCTTTATCAGATGACTGGACTTCATTAACATATGATTTTGGGACATGTATTGGACTTGGAACAGGTTCGTATGTAACTGGTAACAGATAGGGGAGCTCTTCAAGCGAGGGTTCATCGTGTTTTGCAAGTATTGGCTCTTCGATATTCATGCTCCTATTCAGTGGTTTGAGAGTAATACTAGGAGACTTCTCTCGAAGAGCAGGTTTTTCGAGAACTTGTGCAGTTGGAGGCCTGAGAGTATTATCTGAACCTTCTTCCAATATTGCAGTATCAGCCTTAACGGACTGGTCTTCTTGTACAGTCTCATTAGTAGAGTCTGAAATGGAAGAAGCCTTGGTTGATCCCGCATGTTCTGAAGCACCAGCTGGTGAGACTGGATATGAATCCGATCTTGTAGCATCCGACTCATCCGTTCTCAAAACCGAACTTGTATCGAATGAAGCTGCTGAATCTTCCTCTTTCGTCATGTCGTCGAGCATAGCTAGCGTATCATGAACTTCCCGTGGAGCTCCTGATACTATCCTATCGACTTCTAGAACTGGTTGTTTCAACTCGACCATGACAGACTGAGGGGGTGGCTCGGTAGGCAAAGGAGGAGCTGCTTTGACGCTCATTTGTTTTTTCCGTAGCTCTAAAGCTTTCATTAGTCTTGCTTTCTCAGGTGTCATGGTGGGAATCTTTGGAGTGTTGACGTTCGCATTCGTTAAAGGTGTGGATTTAATAGAAGCTCCAGAGCTTGAGGTTGGACGACCCCCGCTGGTGTGAGGGCGTGGAGGTTGTAAAGATTGAGGCATTGCATCAGGTATTTCAGACGGCGAAGATACGTTGCTCGAATCTTTTGACGGATGATGAGATTTGGGTCTGTCTTTCCCACTTTTGGATGCCCTAGAAAACAGCTTCAATCCAGCAGGAAGACTTGAAACTGGCCGATACTGAGATGTTGCCCCCGAAGTATGCGGTCGACCACCTACATCCAACGAAGGTCGTGGTCCTAGTTTTACTTTTGGTTTCCTTGTTGACCCATATGACGAACTGCTAGATAAATCTGGGCGCACAGATTGGGAAGATTTGCGAGGTTCGTCAATTGGTACAACAGGTTCGGAGCGAGGAGGGTCTCTTGGAGGACATGTGGTATCATCAGTGTCCGCTATCGTGGAATTGAATGATGTGGATGTCACAAGATCCGGGGGAAGTGGTATTGATTCTGGAGCTGGAGCAGTGCTTGTTTTGGCTGTCGTAGGTCGCTCTTCGGGAACTGTTGACTGTCTCTTGGATCGAAGGTCCTCCTCCGCGTCCTCAGCTATTTCCATCAATCGGCGTCTTCGAAGTGAGCTTGTGGAGGAGGAAGTAGAGCCAGATGCAGTGTGGAGTGAGCATGCCGCCGACAATGTGCTATCTTTTAATTCCTTGGGTGTGGTTATAGGGAAGACGGTATCGTTTGGGGAGAATCGCTCAGTCACCGCGTTAAAATGTACTGTTGCCCGAGCTTTGGAAATTAGCATGCAGGCGTGGAGGAAGGAGTCGGTGTTATTTTTTACCTTGGATCAACCTCGAGCACTCTTCTGGTATATATTTAATAACAACATTCCTCCGTCTATATCTCAAGAACCCAAACAGTGGCGCTACTTCATCGAAATTTGCTATTGAGTTTCGTATTTCTACAATACCTCCATTCCCACGGCCTAGCAGTTCTACCTCCTCTCGAGAGCAATATTTGAGCAAGAACCTGCCACGCAATTAATATCGATTCTGTTCCAAGATGAACGTAACGCAAGCTCACCATCCTCCCGGCTCTGCCACCGCAGCTTCGTGCGCTTCTTTGACCTTCACATCATCCAGGCCATTCAGCGACATATCCCCTCAATCCCTCTCTAGATGTGCAGGTCTGAAATGATGGTGGTGGTTATGAATTCTGTCGTCAGTTACTAAATAATTGTACCCCTGACTAAAAACGCTGCCGAACCATCGAGACGATTATTGGCGTTACTCTGCCAGCGACAACCATAAGTTTTCAAAGATGCTGAATTTCAGTGGACAATGGCATGTAAGCACAAATCAAGGTATCCGGGAAGGAGTCAATGAAATCGAAGCCAACAATCTGTCGTCGTCCAGCACTGAAAAAGAAATGGTAAAGCTGTTTCTATGGTGGATCACCACGATTGGACTA
>Ga0247810_10000153_pt1 | contig 112909 bp, 100 predicted proteins | sample UWRJL119311C1_FD_179918 | JGI IMG/M metagenome (GOLD analysis project Ga0247810, IMG submission 179918) | Plant litter microbial communities from Arlington Agricultural Research Station in Wisconsin, United States - UWRJ-L119-311C-1 | ecosystem: Environmental > Terrestrial > Plant litter >... | reverse complement strand
GCGGGCGCTGTAGAGGTCGGTGAGGTCGATGAAGGTGGCGCCCTCGAGCGGGGAGTCGGCGGTGAGGTTGATGTGGTCGCTGATCAGCACCGGGGTGCCGGGAGTCCAGGACTCGCGGATGCCGCCTGCACCGTTCGTGAGGATCATGGTCGTCGCGCCCGTGGCCGCCGCGGTGCGCACCGAGTGGACGACGCGGCGCACCCCGTGCCCCTCGTAGTAGTGCGTGCGCGCGCCGATGACGAGGGCGCGCTTGCCGCTCGGCAGCAGGATGGAGCGCAGGGTGCCGGCGTGGCCCACCAGCGCCGGCTTCGAGAAGCCGGTGATCTCCTCGGCCTCGATGGTGGCGGTGGTCTCGCCGATGAGATCGGCGGCGCTGCCCCATCCGCTGCCCAGGGTGAGCGCGATGTCGTGCTTCTCCACCCCGGTCTTCTCGGCGATCTCGGCGGCCGCGGTGGCTGCGATCGCGAACGGGTCTGCTGCTGGGTTATCCAAGGGGTGGTTCGACATGCAGCCACTCTATTAGCAGCCCGGTTTGGGCCGCGGCGCGCGACAGGGGAGAATTGCGACCATGGCCTATGAATTCGAACGCAAGCAGCGCATCGCGGTACTCGGCGGAGGCCCAGGCGGGTACGAGGCAGCGCTCGCCGGCGCACAGCTCGGGGCGGAGGTCACGCTGGTCGAGCGCACCGGTGTCGGTGGATCCGCGGTGCTCACCGACGTGGTCCCCTCGAAGACGCTGATCGCCACGGCCGAGGCCACCAACGCCATCGGCGAGGCCGCCGATCTCGGTGTGCAGTTCTTCACCCGCGGCGAGAACGGCCGCCCGGTGCGCCCGGAGGTCGCGGTGAACCTGGCCGCCGTGAACGCGCGCCTGCTGCGCCTCGCCCGCCAGCAGTCCGAGGACATGAAGAGCCAGCTCATCAAGGCCGGTGTCACCATCATCCAGGGCGAGGGACGCCTCGACGGCCCGCAGCGCCTCGTCGTCTCCAACGGCCGCGGCAAGTCGCGCACCGACTTCGACGAGATCGAGGCCGACACCCTGGTGATCTCGGTGGGCGCGAGCCCCCGCCTGCTCGACAGCGCGATGCCCGACGGCAAGCGCATCTTCACCTGGACCCAGGTCTACTCGCTCGACGAGATCCCCGAGCATCTCATCGTGGTCGGCTCCGGCGTGACCGGCGCCGAGTTCGCCTCCGCCTACCGCGCGCTCGGCTCCAAGGTGACCCTGATCTCCAGCCGCGACCAGGTGCTGCCCGGCGAGGACGCCGACGCCGCCCGCGTGATCGAGGACGTCTTCACCCGCAACGGCATGACCGTGCTGAGCAAGAGCCGCGCCGACTCCGTGGTCGCGACCGCCACCGGCGTCATCGCCACCCTGTCGGACGGCCGCGTCGTCGAGGGCAGCCACTGCCTGATGGCCGTCGGCTCGATCCCGAACACCGCGGGCCTCGGCCTCGCCGAGGCGGGCGTGCAGCTCACCGAGAGCGGGCACATCCGGGTCAACCGGGTGGCGCGCACGAGCGTGCCGAGCATCTACGCGGCCGGGGACTGCAGCAACTCCCTGCCGCTGGCATCCGTCGCATCGATGCAGGGCCGCACGGCGGTCTTCCACTCGATGGGCGACGCCGTGAACCCCACCGAGCTGCGCAACGTGGCCTCGAACATCTTCACCCAGCCGGAGATCGCCACCGTGGGCTGGACCCAGAAGCAGATCGAGGATGGCATCGCGCAGGGCGAGATCTACAAGCTGCCGCTCGCCTCCAACCCGCGCGCCAAGATGATGGGCATCAAGGACGGCTTCGTGAAGCTGTTCGCCCGCACCGGCTCGGGCACGGTGATCGGCGGCGTGATCGTCGCCCCGCACGCCTCCGAGCTGATCGCGACGATCGCGATCGCCGTGGAGCACCGCCTCACCGTCGACCAGCTCGCCGCGGCGTTCTCGGTCTACCCCTCGCTCACGGGTAGCATCACCGACGCGGCCCGCGCGATGCACATCGTCAACTAGGTGCTCGACGTCGTTTCGCCCGCTTCGGCCCCGAATCCGGGCGGAATGGGGGCGGATGTGGGCGAACCGTGCGGCGGGGTCAGAAGCGGATGACGCCGGTGCGCTCGCGCCAGTGTCCGCCGGCCGCGAGGTGGTCGAGAACCGCGCGCTCCAGCCGTGAGGCGGGCGCGATCGTGGGCAGCTCGCCCAGGGGCCGGCGGAAGACGAACTTGGCGACCGCGGTGTCGCCGTGCGTGACATTGTCGCGCGGCGCATCCGTCTGTGGTGCGTCGACCAGCGCGAAGCGTCGCTGGAACCTCAGGATGTTGGAGTCGGCGGGCAGGTAGTGCGCCAGCTGGTCGTCCATCAGCCAGGACTCGCAGACGAAGGCGCGGGTGGCCGTGTCGCCGAGAACCGCCGCGAAGAAAGCGGATGCGCGCGCGAAGCTGGCGTCGCAGGCCGTCGCATCGAGGGGGCCGAGCTCCGGGATGTGCACGCCGAAGGCCGGCTCGCCCGTGCCGGGCACCGAGGCGTGCGGCTCGAACTGCAGGCGGCCGAGAACGAAGACGCGGGCGGTCACGATCATCGTGAGCCAGTCGACGCCGGTGGCGGCGATGCCGTAGTCGCGCAGCTTCGCCGGGAGGTCGGCGAGGGAGTCGCGCGCCACCTCCGGCGGCACCGCGTGTGCGGAGTACCAGTCGCGGGTCGCGGGAACGGTGGCGAGCAGCGCGAGCAGCTGGAAGCGCTCGGTGTCGGCGCCGAGGCCGGCGGGCCAGCCCACCAGGTCGAGGGTGCCGACCGCGGCGGTCATACGCTCGACCTGGTGGTCGAGCGCGGCGGTCAGCTCGGGGCGCTCGTCGAGCAGGGCCAGCGCATCGTCGACCCGCGGCGAGGGGACGCCGAGCGCGTCGGCGGTGGCGGCGATGGCGCCCGGGGTGGCCATCAGGAGCCGGCGAGCAGGGTGAGGATGCGGGCGACCTCGGTCTCGACGGCGACGCGGCCGGGGCGCACGTACCTGCGCGGGTCGGTGAGCGCGGGGTCGGCGTCGAGCGCCTCGCGCACGGCCCGGGTGAAGAGGCCGTTGAGGTGCGTGGAGATGTTCACCTTGGTCATGCCGCTGGTGACGGCGGCGACGAGCTCCTCGTCGGGCAGCCCGGACGAGCCGTGCAGCACCAGCGGGACCCCGACCGCGTCGCGCAGCCGGCCGATCAGCTCGTGGTCGACCGCCGCGACCCGCGACTGCATGGCGTGCGAGGTGCCCACGGCCACGGCCAGTGCGTCGACCCCGGTGGCCGCGACGAACTCGGCGGCCCCGGCCGGCACGGTGCGGGCGCCGGGCGCGTGCACGCCGTCCTTGCCGCCGACCTCGCCGAGCTCGGCCTCGACCGCGACGCCGTTCGCGTGGCAGAACTCCACCATCGCGCGCGTGGCCGCGACGTTTTCGGCGTAGCCGAGCTTGGACGCGTCGAACATGACGCTCTGCACGCCGAGGTCGATGCCCTCGCGCACGAGCTCGCTGTTCTCGATGTGGTCGAGGTGCACAACGACATCGACGGATGCGCGGCGTGCGATCGCGAGACTGGCCGCCGTGATCGGCTCCAGACCGCCGTGGTAGGCGATGCAGTTCTCGCTGATCTGCAGCACGACCGGGAGTCCGGCATTCTCGGCGCCGGCGACGATCGCCTCGGCGTGCTCGAGCAGCACCACGTTGAAGGCGCCGAGCCCGCGGTCGGTGGCGAGCAGTCGGGGGAAGGTGCTGAGGGTCATGGGGCTACTCCGAGGTGGGGGTCTGTGGGGTGAGGAAGCGGTGGAAGGCGGCGAGGTCGACTTCGCCCGCGACGGGGCGCAGCACGGCGGCCGCCCCGAGTGCGGCGGCCCAGCGCAGGGCCTCGGCTATGTCCGCGCCGTCGACCAGCGCGGCGGCGAGCCCGGCGGTCGCCGCGTCGCCCGCGCCGGTGGGATTGCCGTGGATGCCGGCGACGGCGGGGGTGCTGAAGCCGGTTTCGCCCTGTCGTGCGACCAGCCCGTCCGCGCCCCGGGAGACGACGACGAGGCGGGCCCCGAGCGCCTGCGCGGCGGTGATCGCCGCGTCGAGGTCGGCGGCGCCGGTCGCCGCGAGCAGCTCCTCGGCGTTCGGCTTGACGACGTCTGCACCCGCTGCGGCGGCCGCGACGAGCGAGGGTCCGGAGACGTCGAGCAGCGAGGGGACACCCGCGTCCCGGGCGGCGTCGACGAGCGCGGTGATGAGCGAGGCATCCGTACCGGGTGGCAGCGAGCCGGAGACGACGAGCATGGCGGCGTCGGCGAGCCGCAGCCGCACGTCGGCCAGCAGGGCCTGCCATTCCCCGGGTGCCACGATCGGGCCGGGCTCGTTGAAGACGGTGGGGTGGGCGACCGGGTCGGTGACCGCCACGCAGGTGCGGGTGGCGCCGGTGACGCGGGTGATGCTGGCGGGGAGGCCGAGCTCTTCGAGCTGCGCGGCGATCCAGTCGCCGGTCGCGCCGCCGAGCGGCAGGATGTTCACACTCTCGTGGCCGAGGGCGGCGAGCCCCCGCGACACGTTGATGCCCTTGCCCCCGGGGCGCTGCGCCACCTCGAGCACGCGGTGGCTCTCGCCGACCCGCTGCTCGGCGACCCGGTAGGTGGTGTCCACTGCGGGGTTCGGGGTGACTACGAGGATGCGAGCCATTCGCCCCTCCTCATCACGCGCAGCACGGCGCCGTCGTCGTCGATCTCGAGCAGGTCGGCCCGCGAGCCGACGGCCAGCGGCTCGGGCAGGCCGAGCGCCCGGGAGGGGGTGGCGCTGGTGATCGCGACCGCGTCGGCGAGCGGCACCCCCGCGGCGGCGAGCAGGCCGAAGCCGACCGAGACCGTGGCGGTGCTGCCCGCGAGCGAGTCGCCGTGCACGAGGGTGGCGACGCCGTCGCGCACGCGCACGGCGGATCCGGCCAGGTCGTAGTCGCCGTCGCCGAGACCGGCGGCCGCCATCGAGTCGGAGACGAGCGCGAGCCGGCCGGGCGCGGCGCGGCGCACGATCTCGGCGGCCTCGGCGCGCACGTGCTGGCCGTCGAGGATGAGCTCGACGGTCACGCGGTCGTCGAGCAGGGCGGCGCCGATGATGCCGGGCTCGCGGTGGTGCAGCGGGCGCATGCCGTTGAACAGGTGGGTGACCACGGTGGCGCCCCAGCCGAAGGACGCGGCGGCCGTGGCGGCGTCGGCGTCGGAGTGGCCGATCGCCACTGTGACGCCCGCGGCTGCGAGTGCGCGGATGCTCTCCTCGGCGCCGGGCAGTTCCGGGGCGATGGTGATCATGCGCACCGTGCCGCCGCCGGCCTCGACGAGAGCGTGGATCTCCGGCCAGGCCGGGGCACGCAGCAGCCCGGGGTTGTGGGCGCCGCGGCGCTCGGGGGAGAGGTAGGGCCCTTCGAGGTGGATGCCGGCGATGGTGCCGTCCGCCACGGAGGGGCGCAGGGAGCGGATGCTCGCCTCGAGGGCGTCCAGGGGCGCGGTGGCAATGGACGCGACCAGGGAGGTCGTACCGCGGCGCGCGTGGAAGTCGGTGATCGCGGCCAGCGCTCGCGCATCCGCTGATCCGACATCGTGACCGAGTGCACCGTGGGAGTGGATGTCGACGAAGCCGGGCACGACGGTGCCGAGCGCCTCGTGCGGCTGCGGCGCGCGGCCGGCCTGGCGGGCGATGACCACGCCGTTCTCGATGGCGAGCCAGCCGGGGCCGTCGGAGTCGCCGACGACCAGCCGTCGGGCGGCGACGATCACCTGAGGTCGCCGATCGCGCCGGCGAGCAGGGTGGCGCCGATCACTGCGGCGGCGTCGCCGTGCAGCGCCGGAACGACAGCGGGACGGCGGATGATGCCGACGCGCGCGTCGATGGCCGCCTCGAGCGGGTCGAAGAAGAGGGCGCCGGCCTCGGCGAGACCCCCGCCGATGACGATGACCGCGGGTGCGACGGTCGCGGCGATCCAGACGAGGGAGTCGGCGAGCGTGTCGACCGCCTCCTGCCAGACAGCGGATGCCGCGGCGTCGCCCGCGCGCACGAGCGAGGCGGCGGCGTGCGCGTTCTCGAGGCCCAGGCGGCGCGCGATGGCGCCGGCGGAGGCGATCTGCTCGACGCGCTGCCCGGCGTGCGGGCCGGTGGCGATGACGACCTGGCCGATCTCGCCGGCCCAGCCGCCGGAGACGAGGGGCACGCCGTCGACGATGGTGGCGGCGGCGAGGCCGGTGCCGACGGGGACGAACACCACGGTGCCCGCGGTGCCGGCGGCGGCGCCGGAGACGCTCTCGGCGAGGGCGCCCGCGCGCACGTCGTGCCCGAAGGCGAGGGGGAGTCCGACGGCGGAGGCGGCCAGGTCGCGCACGGGCAGGTCGCGCCAGCCGAGGTTGACGGCGGCGACGGATGTGCCGCTCGTCTCGTCGACGATGCCCGGGATCACGAGTCCCACGGCGCGGATCGCGTGCTCCACGCGGGCGCGGTGCGCCATCCCGGCGACGAGGGCGACGGTGCGTTCGCCGGTGGAGTCGTCACGCGGTGTGGGCTCGCGCCATTCGGAGAGGACGGAGCCGTCGTCGGCGGCTACCCGCGCCTTGACGCTGGTGCCGCCGACATCGATGCCGAGTACGGGCAGGGTCACGGCGCGAGGATGACCGAGCGGGTGAGCGAGCGCGGGTGGTCGGGGTCGAGGCCCAGCGCGAGGGCCTTCGCGACCGCGAAACGGTGCACGACCACGAGGCCGGCCTGCGGGTCGAGGTCGTGCTGCACCCAGGTGGCCCCGGTGGCGGCGACGTCGTCGACGAGTCCCTCCGGCGCCTCGCCGAGCGACCAGACCAGACGGCCGGGCTGCGCGATGGCGATCGGGCCGTGGCGGTAGTCCATGGCGGGGTACGACTCGGCCCAGAACTGGGCGGCCTCGCGGGTCTTGAGCGCGGCCTCGAAGGTGAGTCCGATGGCGGCGCCGCGGCCGATGAAGGTCACCTGGTCGGCGGTGAGCAGGTCGTCGATGTCGATCTCGAGGGCGCGCTCGCACTGCACGGCGAGGGCCTCGATGTCGTGGCCGAGGTTGGCGCGCAGCACCGTCAGGGCGGAGGTGGCGAAACGGGTCTGCACCACCGACTGCTCGTCGGCGAAGGGCATCGCGATCACGTGGTCGGCGTCGACCGTGGCGGGGGAGTCGGCGACCGCCGTGATGAGCACGGTGGTCTGCCTGCCCTTCAGCAGGGCGAGCAGGTCGACGATCTCGGTCGTGGTGCCCGAGCGGGAGATCGCGATGACGCGGTCGTACTCGCGATCGGCGGGGTACTCGCTGCCGGCGAAGGCGTCGGTGAGCCCGAGGCCGGCCTGCTCGCGCAGCACCGCGTAGCTCATGGCGATGAACCAGCTGGTTCCGCAGCCGACGACGGCGACGCGTTCGCCCTTCTGCGGGAGCAGGTCGGCGAAGCCGGGGGCGAGTGCGGCGACTTCGCGCCAGACGGCTGGTTGCGACGCGAGTTCGGCGGCAACGAATGTGTCAGTCATGGTTCCCTTTCGATGCACGGCGACCGTGCGGACGGTGTTTCGAAGTATATGCGCTCGTTAATGATTGATGCCAGCCTAAAACGTCAAAGTCGCTCACTGGCGGTGATCGTCTACGCGCCTAAGATAAACCTGACAGCGACTTACCGAATGAGAATTGCGAGCACACGATGACCCAGCAACAGCGGTTGAACACCCTGCTCGAGCTGATCAGTGAGCGCGGCACCGTGTCGATCGCGGAGATCAGCGACGCCCTCACCGTCTCCGCGGCCACCGCGCGGCGCGATCTCACCGCGCTGGCCGAGCAGCGCCTCGTGACCCGCACGCACGGCGGGGCATCCGCCCTCGGCAGCGGCTACGAGCTGCCCCTGCAGTACAAGATCGCGCGGCAGGCCGAGGCCAAGATGGCCATCGCCCGCGCCGCGGCCGAGCTGGTGACGGTCGGCGACTCGCTCGGCATCAACGGCGGAACGACCACCAGCGAGGTGGCCCGGGTGCTCGGGCGCACCGACCGCCTGATCCGCACCGACAACGAGTCCGGCGTCACCATCGTGACCAACGCGCTCAACATCGCCTACGAGCTCTCGGTGCGGTCGCACGTGAAGATCGTGGTGACCGGCGGGGTCGCCCGCCGTCAGAGCTACGAGCTGGTGGGGCCACTCGTCTCCAACACGCTCTCGGATCTCGCGCTCGACATCGCCTTCCTGGGCGTCGACGGTCTCAGCGCGGAGTTCGGCGCCACCACGCTGCACGAGGGCGAGGCGGACGTGAGCCAGCAGTTCGCACGGGTGGCGAAGCGGGTCGTGATCGTCGCCGACTCCACCAAGCTGGCCAAGGCGACCTTCGCGCGCATCTGCCCGCTCGACGCCATCGACGTGCTGGTGACGGATGCTCCCGTCGTCGGCCCGCTCGCCGACGCGCTCGCCGCGGCCGGCGTGAGCGTCATCGTCGCGGAGTAGCGCGGCGCGACGGCACTCCGGGCCGGTCACCGGGCCGCGCAGCCGCTGGCAGGCAGGCCGTCCGACCGGCGCGCGCGCCGCATCCGCTCGCCGCGCTCGCGGGGTCTGAATCGCTCAGCCCCGATGAGCGATGTTTCGGCTGTGTAAAAGGATTCGCGGGAACCCCCGATTTGGCTTTCGCGCGGTCAAATGAGCGTTTAGTGTCAATTCATGAGCGATATGGCATCATATAAATCAAGTTCACGCAAAGAAGCGGGAGAGTCATGACGGAGAGCACCGGACTGCGCGTCGCAGTCATCGGGATCGGCCAGCGCGCGTACATCGCCGAGCACATCGCCGGATCCGGGATCGACGCGGCTCTGACCGCTGCGGTCGACACCACCCCCGAGGGCCGCGAGCGCGCCCTCGCCCAGTTCGGCCCGGGCATCGCCGTGTACCCCGGACACCGCGAGCTCATCGCCGCCGGCGGCATCGACGCCGCCATCGTCACCACCCCCGACTTCACCCACGCGGCAATCGCCATCGACCTGCTGCGCGCCGGCATCGCGGTCTACCTCGAGAAGCCGATCGCCACCACCCTCGACGACGCGGACGCGGTGCTCACGGTCGCCGCCGAGACGCGCACGCCGCTCTACGTGGGGCACAACTTCCGCCACGCGGCCGTGGTGCGGCTGATGAGCGAGATCATCGGCCGCGGCGAGATCGGCGAGGTGAAGGCCGTCTGGGTGCGCCACTTCGTGGGCAACGGCGGCGACTACTACTTCAAGGACTGGCACGCCGACCGCGCCAACGTCACCTCGCTGCTGCTGCAGAAGGCCAGCCACGACATCGACGTCATCCACATGCTGGCGGGCGGATACACGCGTCGCGTCGTCGGAATGGGCGACCTGATGGTCTATGGAGACGTCACAGACCGCCGGGAGCGCGTCGGCGAGACCGTGAACGACTGGTTCTCCTTCGACAACTGGCCGCCCGAGGAGGCGACCGGTCTCAACCCGGTGGTCGACGTCGAGGACATGTCGATGATGATGATGACGCTCGACAACGGCGTTCAGGCCAGCTACCAGCAGTGCCACTTCACCCCGGACTACTGGCGCAACTACACCGTCATCGGCACGCACGGCCGGCTCGAGAACGTCGGCGACACGGCGGGCGGTGTGGTGAAGGTGTGGAACCGCCGTCACGAGTGGCAGGCCGCCGGCGACGTCGAGTACCCGATCGACGGCGTGGAGAGCGGGCACACGGATGCCGACCAGCTCACCATGACCGAGTTCCTCTCCTCCCTCGCGCACGGGACGGCGACGACACTGTCGCCGATCGCGGCGCGCGAATCCGTGGCGGCCGGTGTGCTCGCCACCTCCTCTCTTCGAGCGGGATCCGTCCCCTTCGATGTCCCACCGCTCCACCCGTCCGTCACGCAGTATTTCGCTTCGCCCTCCGACGCTGCCACGCGCAGCGCCCTGTGAAAGGAAACAGCAATGAAGAACACCTTCCCCCGCACGAGCATCGTCCGGCGCACCGCGCTCGGACTCGCCTCGGCCGTCGGCATCGTGGCGCTCGTCGCCGGCTGCAGCTCGTCGACCGGCTCCGCTCCGTCCGGTGACTACTCCGCGGCCGACAAGGACCTGACCGCCGAGATCACCTACGGCCTCTGGGACCAGACCCAGGTCGACGCGGTCAACGCGAACATCGAGGAGTTCAACAAGGAGTACCCGAACATCGACGTGAACGTGAACGTCACGCCCTGGGACTCCTACTGGCCGAAGCTGCAGACGCAGGCCACGAGCAACACGCTCCCCGACCTGTTCTGGATGAACGGGCCCAACTTCCAGACCTACGGTGGAGCCGGCAAGATCGAGCCGATCACGGGCGAGGTGGAGGCCGACGCGATCGACCCCGCCAACTACCCCGAGGCACTCAACGACCTGTACACGATCGATGGAGTGCAGTACGGGGTGCCGAAGGACTACGACACGATCGGGCTCTGGTACAACAGCGAGATCTTCGAGCGCGCGGGTGTCGCCGTACCCACCGACGACTGGACCTGGGAGGACTTCGACGCCGCGGCATCCGCTATCTCCGACTCGCTGTCCAGCGAGGGCATCTACGGCGCGGCCGGCGGCATGGACGGCCAGACCAGCTACTACAACACGATCTTCCAGGCCGGCGGCGAGGTCATCTCCGACGACGGCACCGAGTCGGGCTACGACAGCGCGGAGACCGAGGCCGGGCTGCAGTTCTGGACCGACCTGATCGAGGGCGGCGGATCGCCCTCGATCCAGCAGCTCTCCGACACCCCGGCCATCCAGTGGTTCACCTCCGGCAAGCTCGGCATGCTCTGGTCGGGCAGCTGGTCGCGCACCGCGGTCGCCGAGTCCGAGTTCGCCGACGTGATCAACGTCGCGGCTCTCCCGCACGGCGAGGAGCAGGCGACGGTCATCCACGGCGTCTCCAACGTGGTCGCGGCGAGCAGCAAGAACAAGCAGGCCGCGCAGGCACTGCAGGTGTTCCTCGCGAGCAAGGCCGCCCAGCAGCAGCAGGGCGACCTCGGCGCGATCATCCCCGCCTACACCGGAACCCAGCAGGCCTTCGTCGACTCCGCCCCGAACGTGAACCTGCAGGTCTTCGTCGACGCCACCGAGTACGCCAAGCCGTACCCGGTCTCCGGCAACACCGCCGAGTGGAACGCCTTCGAGACCGAGCTGCTGCCCGACGCCTTCTCCGGCTCCGTGCCCGTGGACGAGGCGGCCACCTCGCTTGCCGAGAAGATGAACGGAGTGCTGGCGAAGAAATGACGACCAGCACCACCCGCATCCGCTCTACCCGGGCGAAGGCTTCGAGCCCTCGCCCGGGCGGGGCGGCTGCCCGCCGGGACGGGTTCTGGCCATGGCTCTTCGTGCTGCCGCTGCTCGGCGGAATCAGCCTCTTCTTCCTCTGGCCGATCGTGCAGACGTTCTACTACTCGTTCACCGAGTGGGGCGTCTTCGGCGGCTCGACCTTCACCGGCGTCGCCAACTACGTGCGCCTCTTCGCCGACCCGCAGCTCTACTCCGCGCTCGGCAACACGCTCCTCTATACCGGCATCGTGCTGCTCGGCATCCCGATCGCGGTGTACATCGCCAGCCTGCTGAACACGCCGGGCCTGCGCTTCGCGAGCTTCTACCGGGTGCTGTTCTTCCTGCCCTACGTCGCCATGCCGACGGCCGTGGCCATGGTGTGGCGCATCATCTTCAACGGCGACTTCGGAATCCTCAACTACGTGCTGTCGCTGGTCGGCATCGACGGGCCGTACTGGACGAGCACTCCCGGATTCGCGATGCTCGCCGTGGCGATCGTCGGGCTCTGGTCGTCGCTCGGATTCTCGATGATCATCCTGGCCGCCGGGCTCAAGAACATCCCGCCGGAGCTCTACGAGGCCGCCGAGCTCGACGGTGCGACACCGTGGCGCCGCTTCACCTCGGTGACCGTGCCGCTGCTCACGCCGAGCATCTTCTTCGTGCTGATCATCACGATCATCTCGAGCTTCCAGCTGTTCGACCTGCTCTACGCACTGCTCGGCAGCGCCAATCCCGTGCTGCCGAAGAGCATGTCCCTGGTCTACTTCTTCTACAGCCAGGGCTTCGTGAGCAACGACAAGGGATACGCGGCGGCGATCGCCATGGTGATCTTCGTGATCATCGGCATCGTGACCGTGCTGCAGTTCCGCCTCCAGAAGCGATGGGTGAACAATGACTGAGACCACGATGACCCGCCCGCGCGCAGCGGCGCGCCCCGTGACGATCGCCGTGCGCAAGCCGAAGCGGCGCGGCGGCTCGCACCTCGTCGCACACATCATCCTCGGCGGCGGCGGGCTGCTCATGGCCTTCCCCTTCGTCTGGCAGATCATCATGTCGCTGTCGACGAACGCCGAGGTGCAGAGCGTGGTGCCCACCTTCTGGCCGGCCGAGCTGCAGTGGCAGAACTATGCCGAGGTCTTCGACCGGATGCCGTTCCTCGCGCAACTGAAGACATCCGTTCTCCTCACGGTGATCCGTGTGGTCGCGCAGATCGTGCTCTGCACCATGGCCGGCTACGCCTTCGCGCGCATGAGGTTCAGAGGCCGTGCGGTTCTGCTCGGTGTGACGCTCTCGATCCTGATGGTGCCGTCGCAGGTCTACCTGATCTCGCAGTACCAGATCGTCCAGGGCTTCGGCTGGCTCGACACCCTGATCGGAATCGTGGCGCCCGGACTGTTCAGCGCCTTCGGCACCTTCCTGATGCGCACCGCCTTCCTCAACATGCCGCTCGAGCTGGAGGAGGCGGCGCGCCTCGACGGGGCCAACCCCTTCCAGATCTTCTGGAAGATCATGCTGCCGCTGGCGAAGCCGTCGATCAGCGTGCTCGCCATCACGACGACCCTGTGGTCGTGGAACGAGCTGCTCTGGCCGCTCGTCGTCTCCACCTACTCGGAGACGATGCCGCTCTCGGCGGGCCTGGCCACCCTGGTCGGGGACAAGAACACCGACTACCCGGTGATGATGGCGGCGAGCCTGATGGCGATGGCCCCGGTGCTCATCCTGTTCATCCTGCTGCAGCGACGGGTGATCGACGGGCTGGCGTCCTCCGGCCTGAAGTAGGGCGCGCGGGCGGGCGCGGCGGCCTGGGCCGGGCGCGCAGGTTCGCACCCACGCGCCCGGCCCACGCCCCCGCGCCCTGGCCTTCCACACACACGGGATTCCACAGATCGGGGCCCGGGCGCCGATCAGGGCGTCGTCGGGGGTCACCCTGAGGGGATGACAGATCAGTGGCGCGATGAATTCGTTCTCGACCGGTTGCAGCGGGATCTCGGGGCGCGGGGCAGACTGCGCCGGCAGGTGCGTTCGGGCGAACTGGTACGTGTCGCGCGGGGCGTCTATCACGCCCCGGTGCCCGCCAACCTCTCGCCGCGGAGGGCGGCGGACGCGTCGTACCTGACACGCGTGCGCGCGGCACAGCTCGCGAACGCCGAGCCGATCGTACTCTGGGGTCGTTCCGCGGCGGCGGCGTGGTCGCTTCCCGCCGTCGACCCTTGGCCCGAGGCGGTCCACGTGGTGGTCGAGCGGGCGTCCGGCGGTAGATCGAACGCGACTCTGCAGCGGCACGCGGTCGGGCTGGTCGAGCCGGTACAGGTGGGCGGTCTGCTCGCGACGACTCTCGCGCGCACCGTGGTGGACATCGCCCGCTCAGCGAGCCTCCGTGAGGCGGTTGTGGTGGCGGATGCCGCGCTGCACGGTCTCCGCGCGGCCGACGGCCGCACCATCCGCGCCCCGCTCGCCAAGGATGAACTGCTCGCCGAGCTCGCCCGAGCGGGTTCCGGGCAGGGGGTCGTGCAGGCCCGCCTGGCCGTCGAGATTGCGGACGGCGCCTCGGGCTCGGTCGGCGAGTCGTGCAGCCGGGTGGGATTCCACCTCCTCGGGCTTCCGGCGCCCGAGCTCCAAGTCACGTTCTACGACCGGCTCGGGAAGATCGGCACAGTCGACTTCTGGTGGCCCGAGTTCAAGCTCATCGGCGAGTTCGATGGCTTCGTGAAGTACGAGGAGCCTGCATTCCTCAAAGGCCGCACGCCCCAGCAGGCGTTGCGCGACGAGAAGGTACGCGAGGACCGGCTGCGCAAGGAGGGCAGGAACCTCACCCGCTGGGGTTGGAGCACGGCCCTGTCGCTTCCAGCGCTCCGTGCCCACCTGGCCGAGGCCGGCCTCCGCTGAGCTGATGGCGAGCGCGGGGTTCTGGGCCGGTCGCGCGGGTTCGAATCGCCGCGCACGACCCCGACCCCCGCGGCCGGCGGCCGCGCCCGGGACGCCCTACGCGATCGAGAGCAGCACGTGCCCCGAGGAGACCGTCAGTCCGACGGTGGCGGCGATGTCGGTGACCGTGCCGTCCTTGTGCGCGGTGATCGGCTGCTCCATCTTCATGGCCTCGAGCACGAGGATGAGGTCGCCCTTGACGACCACGTCGCCCTCCGACACCGCGAGCTTCACGATCGTGGCCTGCATCGGCGCCTTCACGCTGTCGCCGGTCACCGTGGAGACGGACGAGCTGCCGCGGCGCTTGGGAGCGGCCGCCTGCGCGACGCCGCCGGACGAGGGCAGCAGCTTGGTGGGCAGCGACACCTCGATGCGCTTGCCGTCGACCTCGACGACCACGTTGTGGCGGCTGGACGCGGCCGCGCTGTCCTGCAGCGATCCGCTCCACGGCTCGATGTCGTTGACGAAGTCGGTCTCGATCCAGCGGGTGTAGATGGAGAAGGGAGCGGATGTGAAGGCCGGGTCCCGAACGATCTTGCGGTGGAAGGGGAGCACCGTGGGGAGCCCGGCGACCTCGAACTCGTCGAGGGCGCGGCGCGAGCGCTCGAGGGCGTCCTCCCGGCTGGAGCCGGTGACGATGAGCTTGGCGAGCAGCGAGTCGAAGGCGCCGCTGATGACGTCGCCGGTGGTGACGCCGGAGTCGACGCGCACGCCGGGGCCGCCGGGGAAGCGCAGCACGTTCACCGGTCCGGGGGAGGGCATGAAGTTCAGGCCCGGGTCCTCGCCGTTGATGCGGAACTCGAAGGAGTGGCCCTGCGGGATCGGGTCCTCGTAGTCGAGCACACCGCCCTCGGCGATACGGAACTGCTCGCGCACGAGGTCGATCCCGGTGACCTCCTCGGAGACGGGGTGCTCCACCTGCAGGCGGGTGTTCACCTCGAGGAAGGAGATGGTGCCGTCCTTGGCGACGAGGAACTCGCAGGTACCTGCGCCGACGTAGCCCACCTCGCGCAGGATCGCCTTCGACGACGCGTAGAGCTCGGCGTTCTGCGCCACGGTGAGGAACGGCGCGGGCGCCTCCTCGACGAGCTTCTGGTGGCGGCGCTGCAGCGAGCAGTCGCGCGTCGAGATGACGACGACGTTGCCGTGCTGGTCGGCGAGGCACTGGGTCTCCACGTGGCGCGGCTGGTCGAGGTACTTCTCGACGAAGCACTCGCCGCGGCCGAAGGCGGCGATGGCCTCGCGGGTCGCCGACTCGAACAGCTCGGGGATCTCCTCGCGGGTGCGGGCCACCTTGAGTCCGCGTCCGCCGCCGCCGAAGGCCGCCTTGATGGCGACCGGCAGGCCGTGGATGTCGACGAAGTCGAGCACCTCCTGCGCGCCGGAGACGGGGTTGAGCGTGCCGGGGGCGAGCGGGGCGCCCACCTTCTCGGCGATGTGCCGGGCGGAGACCTTGTCTCCGAGCTTCTCGATCGCGTCGGGCGACGGGCCGATCCAGACGATGCCGGCGGCGATCACGGCGCGGGCGAAGTCGGCGTTCTCGGCGAGGAAGCCGTAGCCGGGGTGGATCGCGTCGGCGCCGGAGCGGCGGGCGACCGAGAGGATCTTCTCGATCACGAGGTACGTGTCGGCCGAGGTCGCGCCGTCGAGGGCGTAGGCCTCGTCGGCGAGCTTGACGTGCCGCGCGTCCCTGTCCTGGTCGGCGTACACCGCCACGGAGGTGATGCCGCTGTCTTTAGCGGCGCGGATAACGCGTACTGCGATCTCTCCGCGGTTAGCGATGAGAACCTTGGAGATGCGAGCCATAGTCCCCTAGCTTATGGGGCACAGGGGCCACTCAATTTGGCGACATGCGACAAGATGAGCGGATGCGACGCTGAGAGAGTCTACAAAGCCCGGTTCCAGAGGCTGTGCCAGCGCACGCCGAACTCGAGCAGGAGCTCGCGCAGCAGCGCCACAGAGAGCCCGACAACCGCGTGCGGATCGCCGCGCACCTCGCTGATGAACGGCGCCCCCAGGCTGTCGATCGTGAACGCCCCGGCCACCTTCAGCGGCTCGCCCGTGGCGACGTAGGCGTCGATCTCCTCGTCACTGATGTTTGCGGCGAAACGCACCGTCGAGCTCGAGACGCCCCCGGTCGCCCCGCCGGCGACGCCGCCGCGGTGATCGATCAGCCAGTGCCCCGAGTGCAGCTCGCCCTCGCGGCCGCGCTGCAGCAGCCAGCGCTCGCGCGCCACCTCGGGCTCGTGCGGCTTGCCGTAGACGACGCCGTCGAGTTCGAACGCCGAGTCGCCGCCGAGGATGAAGCCGTCGATCACCGCGCCGTCGACGGTGCGCCCCACGACGGCCTCGGCCTTCAGCCGCGCGAGCAGCAGCACCATCTCCTCCGGGGTGAGCGCACCCGCGGCGGCGACCGCGGCCTCCTCGTCGACGTCCGAGGCGAGCAGCACGGGCTCCACTCCCACAGCGCGCAGCGTCGCGAGCCTGGCCGGTGAGGTGGACGCGAGATAGAGGCGCATGGTTACTCCCTTAAACTCGGGGGATGGGTGAATCGCAGGGAAAACAACTAGAGCTCGACGTTACCAACATCGCGCACGGCGGAATCTCCGTCGCGCGGGTCGATGGACGGGTGATCTTCGTCAGCGACGCGATCCCCGGTGAGAGGGTGCTCGCGCGCATCACGGAGGACTCGAAGAAGTCGTTCTGGCGCGCCGAGACGGTGAAGGTGATCGAGCCGAGCGAGCACCGCCAGATGCACGTCTGGTCGTCGGCGAGCGTCGCGCGCAAGCCCGAGGACCGTGCCGGCGGGGCCGAGTTCGGCCACATCGTGCCCGCCCACCAGCGCGAGCTCAAGCGCCAGGTGCTCGTCGACGCGCTGAAGCGCTTCGCGAGGCTCGAGACGCCCGTCGCCACCGGCGTCACGGTCGACGCCCTGCCCGGAGCGGAGGACGGAACCGGATGGCGCACGCGCGTACGCCTCCACGTCGACGAGAGCGGCCGGCCCGGTCCGTACGCCGCACGCAGCCACAAGGTGATCCCGGTCACGGAGCTCCCCCTGGCCACGGCGGCCGTGCAGGAGGCCGCGCCCTTCGCGGCACGCTTCGTGGGCGAGGAGAACGTCGACATCGTGCAGGCGGGCGACGGTACGGCGCGCCTGATCCTCGGCAAGCAGAAGCCCGCCGTGATCACCGAGAACGTGGGCGACCGCGAATTCCGCCTCGCCGACAACGGTTTCTGGCAGGTGCACACGCACGCCGCGCAGACCCTGACCACAGCGGTGCAGAACGCCATCGACCCGGAACGCTTCGACCCCCGCGCGCACAACCTCGACCTCTACGGCGGGGTCGGCCTGCTCGCCGCCGCCGTCGCCGACCGCTTCGGTGCCTCGACCCGCATCACGAGTGTGGAGAGCGAGGAGACGGCCACGGCCTTCGCCGCACGCAACCTCGCGGAGTGGATCGGCGCGGAGGCCGCGACCGGCCGTGTCGAGCGCTGGATCGCGCAACTGGCCAAGTCGGCGACGGCCGCCGACCGCGAGCGGCTGCGCGCCGCGACGGTGGTGCTCGATCCGCCCCGCTCGGGTGCAGGCAAGCAGGTGGTGCAGGCCCTCGGCGGGCTCGCCCCGCAGCAGGTCGTCTACGTCGCCTGCGATCCCGTCGCGCTGGCCCGCGACATCGGGCTCTTCGCCGAGGAGGGCTACGAGCTGAGCGCGCTCACCGCGTACGACCTGTTCCCCAACACCCACCACCTCGAATCGGTGGCCACCCTCATCCGCCGGTAGTCCCTCGATCCGCTACCGGGTTTCGCGCGCCGAGCGGCCGGAGCCAGCACCGCGCTACTAGCATTGCTTCTGGTGAGGCGGCGGGCGACCTCGGGTAGACAGGACAAGAATGATGCAGTCAGCGGCTACCGCTCCGGTTACGGGCGCACCGGTCTCCACGGTGCGTGTCGCCGTGGTCGACGACCACGAGTCGGTTCGTCTCGGTCTCAAGGCGGCCTTCCTCGACGAGGGCTACCAGTTCCTCATCGCGGCGGCCAACGTCAACGATCTGGTGAGCGGTCTCGACGGCCGCGAATGCGACGTCGTGGTGCTCGACCTCTCGCTCGGCGACGGCTCCTCGGTCACCGAGAACGTGAAGCGGGTGCAGGCGCTCGGATCCGCCGTTCTCGTGCACAGCATCGCGGACCGCGTGGCCAGCGTGCGCGAGGCGCTCGCGGCGGGTGCCGCAGGCGTGATCGCCAAGTCGTCGGCGACGAGCATGGTCATCGCGGCCGCGGCGATCGTCGCGCGCGGCGAGGTGCTCAACAACCTCGAGTGGGCGACGGCCATCGACGCCGACGGCGACTTCGCGAAGGCGGAGCTCGGGCGCCGCGAGCGCGAGATCCTCCACCTCTACGCCTCCGGCCTGCCGCTCAAGCTGGCCGCACAGCAGCTCGGGATCAGCTACTCCACCGCGCGCGAGTACCTCGACCGCATCCGCGTGAAGTACGTGGAGGTCGGGCGCCCCGCGCCGACGAAGGTCGATCTGCTCCGTCGAGCGGTCGAAGACGGAATCCTCCCCGGCCTCGACGCAGACGGCGGCGATGCCCGCTAGCGCTCCGGACCCCCGCAGCGTTTCTCCCGGAGGGAACCGCAGCCCGATCAGCAAGGCGCAGATCGAGGGGCTGCTCTCCCGTCTCGTCGCCGTATTCGGGGTCGTATTCGCGGTGCAGACGCTGCCGGTGATCGCCGAGCAGGTGGGCGCCGCCGACCCCCTCTGGGGCTGGACCGTGGTGCCCGCGCTCTACGCGAGCATCGTGGTGCTGTTCGTCGCCGCGATGCTGCAGCGCTGGGTGATGCAGGCCAATGTGCTCGTGTCCATGCTGTTCTTCATCGCGCTCGTGAGCTGGCCCTTCGCCATCGTCGACGTCGAGAACCTCGGCGAGCAGCGCTACTGGCTCTACTTCCTGATCTCCGTCGCCACCTCCACCGCGGCGATCGGGCTCGCGACGCCGGTGGCGACCGTCTACCTGTTCGTGGTGCCGCTCACCTACGGCGCCATTCGGCTCACCGCTCCCGGAGGCGGCGCGACCCTGCTGCAGGCGCTGCTCGAGTCGACCTACGCCCTCCTCGTGGGAGGTGCCATCCTGCTCTTCACCGTGCTGCTGAGGCAGGCGGCGGTCTCGGTCGACATCGCCCAGTCGGCGGCCCTCGACCGCTACTCGCTCGCGGTGCACGCGCACGCCACCGAGGTGGAGCGGGTGCAGGTCGACTCGATCGTGCACGACAGCGTGCTCACCACGCTGCTCTCCGCCGCCCGCGCATACACGCCGGAGTCGAAGGCGCTCGCCGCGCGGATGGCGGGGAATGCGATCGGTCACCTGCGCGAGGCCGCTCTCGTGAACCCCGACGACGGCAGCACCGTGCGGCTGTCCTCGGTGCAGCGCCGCATCAGCGAGGCGGCCGCCAGCATGAGTGCGCCCTTCGAGTTGCGCACCAGGGAGGTGTCCGCCCACTCGATGCCGTTGCAGGCCGCGGAGGCGGTGTACTCCGCGGCCGTGCAGGCGATGGTCAACAGCCTCCAGCACGCCGGACAGGACGCCGGGCTCACCCGGTGGCTCACCATCCGCGGGGTTCAGCCTGCGGGCATCGAGGTCGAGGTGGGGGACACCGGGGTCGGCTTCTCCTTCGTCGACCTGCCCGCCGAGCGGATGGGGCTGCGCGTCTCGATCGTCGAGCGTGTCACGAATGCCGGGGGCGCCGTCGAGATCGACTCGGCGATGCAGGAGGGCACCGTGATCTCGATCCGCTGGCCGAGATCCGAGGCCTCGCGGCGGCCGTCGTCGGTGGCCCGCGGCCTTCCCGGTCTCGGCGAGGGGGAACCCTCGTGATCATCGGCGTACCCCGGATCATCATCGTCGGCATCGCCGCGCTGTTCTCGGTCTACCACGTGCTCCTCGGCATCCTCATGCTCGACAGGCCCGAGCACATCGCCCCGGTGATCGTGGCGATGGTGCTCTACCTGGTCGCCACTGGCCTCAGCCTGGCGCGGTTCGGGCCCTCGCGCATGCCGATGTGGATGGCCGCCTTCAACGTGGGCGTCGCCGTGGCCCTGCCCCTGCTGGTGACCGGCGAGCTCGACGCCCGGCACGAGGGTGGCAACGGCTACGCCACCTGGTACGTGGCGGCGGTCGGCACCCTGATGACGATCACCTCGACCCGCCGCCGGCACCTCTTCGCGTGGCTCGGAACCGCCGCCCTCGTGGTGCAGACGGTGGTCTGGGCCGGCCCGCAGGCTCTGATCAGCATCGGGGTGGTGGGAAGCGTCTGCTGGGTCGTGATCTCCAACGTGATCAGCCGTTCCATCGCGAAGGCGAGCAAGGACGCGCGGCGATTCGCCTTCGCCGAGCGGGAGGCCGCCGACTGGCAGGCCGCCCAGGAGGCGCACGTCTTCGAGCGGCAGTTCCGCCTCGGGCAGACGAGCTCGATGGCCCTCCCGATGCTGCGGCGCATCGAGAGCAGCGGCGGAGAGCTCTCCGACGAGGAGCGCCGCGAGTGCCTCAATCTCGAGGGCGGTATCCGCGACGAGATCCGCGGACGCAACCTCCTCAACGACGCCGTGCGGGAACAGGTCATGCTCGCCCGGCGTCGCGGTGTGCTGGTGACGCTGCTCGACGAGGGCGGGATCGACGGGCTCGGCGAGGCGGCACGCGACCGGGTGCTCAACCGGCTCGCCGCGGCGATCGAGGGCAGCGCGGCGGACAAGATCATCGTGCGCACCGCCGACGACAGCTCGCCGGTCGCGGTCACGGTGGTCGGGCTGCTCAGCACGGGCGACGACCGCGCGAGCGCGCTCGGCCAGAGCTCCCACGACGGTGACGACGATGACGACGAGGTCGACCTCTGGCTGGAGATCCCTCGCGCGATCTGATGCGCTGAGTCACAATCGCGGGTTAAAGACAACAGGACCGGAGAACTCGCTCCGGCCCTGCGTCAAAATCCGAGTCAGGGCACTAACCCGAATAGCACCCTGACTCGCCTCCATGAGTTAGCCCGCTTACCCTAGTCGGCTAACAAATGGTGGTGTAACTCGATGAGAGACACCTAGCACTAGTAATACTGCCGCTAATGGCCAGAACTGCACAGTCGTCATTTAGGAGGACAGCAGGGGTACAAATCTGTAACCCACCCGCGGGAGGCCCCGTGATCGCTGAGTCAGAGCGTACTCCGCGGATCGTTTCAGGGGTACATTCCGGCGCGAACCGCGCATTAGAGCTGTCTCATACAGGCGAAAGCGCGGAAACGAACGTCGTTCGCTTCGGAATCAGTCGTTGTGGCTGCCGGACGGCGTGACTCAGCCCGAGAAGCCGCGCCAGGCGCCGTGCTCGCGGGCGACCGACCCGCGGATCGGACGCTGGCTGCGCTGCCAGGCGGAGACGCCGGGGACGGCCGCGAGCTCGGAGTCGCTCGCGATCTCCTCGAGCACGGCTCCGACCACCGCGGTGACCGCGGCGAGCTCGGCCGGGGTGGGGTCTCCCGCGACGACCGTGAACGACACGGGCGCCGCATCCGCTTGCTCGCTCCCGGTCACAGCGGGATGTTCCCGTGCTTCTTGGGCGGCAGGGTGGCGCGCTTGGTGCGCAGCGCGCGCAGGCCCTTGATGATCGCGACGCGGGTGGCGGCCGGCTCGATGATGCCGTCGAGCTCGCCGCGCTCGGCAGCGAGGAACGGCGAGGCCACGTTGTAGGTGTACTCGTTGGCGAGACGGGTGCGCACGGCCGCGACGTCCTCGCCGTTCGCCTCCGCCGCCTTGATCTCGTTGCGGTACAGGATGTTGACGGCGCCCTGGCCGCCCATCACCGCGATCTCGGCCGTCGGCCAGGCGTAGTTGAGGTCGGCGCCGAGCTGCTTCGAGCCCATCACGATGTACGCGCCGCCGTAGGCCTTGCGGGTGATCACGGTGACGAGGGGCACGGTGGCCTCCGCGTATGCGTAGAGCAGCTTCGCGCCGCGGCGGATGACGCCGGTCCACTCCTGGTCGGTGCCCGGCAGGTAGCCGGGGACGTCGACCAGGGTGATGATCGGGATCGAGAAGGCGTCGCAGAAGCGCACGAAGCGCGCGGCCTTCTCACCCGCCTCGATGTTGAGCGTGCCGGCCATGGCGTTCGGCTGGTTGGCGACGATGCCGACGGAGCGGCCCTCGACCCGGCCGAAGCCGACCACGATGTTGGGGGCGAACAGCGGCTGCGTCTCGAGGAAGTCGCCGTTGTCGACGATGTGCTCGATCACGGTCTTCACGTCGTATGGCTGGTTCGGGCTGTCGGGGATGAGCGTGTTCAGGCGACGGTCCTCGTCGGTGGTCTCGAGCTCCACTGCGCTGTCGTACACCGGCAGCTCGGCCAGGTTGTTGTCGGGGAGGAAGCTGATCAGCGCCCGGGCGTAGTCGAGCGCGTCGCTCTCGTCGCTGGCGAGGTAGTGCGAGACGCCGGAGATCTTGTTGTGGGTGAGCGCGCCGCCGAGCTCCTCCATGCCGACGTCCTCACCGGTGACCGTCTTGATCACGTCGGGGCCGGTGACGAACATCTGGCTGGTCTTGTCGACCATGATCACGAAGTCGGTGAGGGCGGGGGAGTAGACCGCGCCGCCCGCCGCCGGGCCCATGATGATCGAGATCTGCGGGATGACGCCGGAGGCCTGGGTGTTGCGGCGGAAGATCTCGCCGTACTTGCCGAGGGCGACGACGCCCTCCTGGATGCGGGCGCCGCCGGAGTCGAGCATGCCGATGATGGGCACGCCCGTCTTGATCGCGTGGTCCATGACCTTGATGATCTTCTCGCCGGCCACCTCGCCGAGGGATCCGCCGAAGATGGTGAAGTCCTGGCTGTACACGGCCACCTGGCGGCCGTGGATCGTGCCGAGACCGGTGACGACCGCGTCGCCGTAGGGCCGCTTCTTCTCCATGCCGAAGGCGTGGGTGCGGTGGCGCACGAATTCGTCGAGTTCGACGAAGCTGCCGTGGTCGAGAAGCTCCTCGATGCGCTCGCGTGCGGTCTTCTTGCCGCGCGCGTGCTGCTTCTCGATGGCGGCCTCGCCGCTCGCGGTCACGGCCTCGTGGTAGCGCACCTTGAGATCGGCGAGCTTGCCCGCGGTCGTGTACATGTCGGGCTTGGAGTCGTCAGCAGTCACGCACTTCACTCTACTGGGCTCGGTTTATAGCGGGCCGCGCACGCATCCGCCTAAAAGAGCACCGAAATCTTTCACGATGGTCGCCTGCCGTTCACCTCTGCGTAGCCTCCCGGGTCATTTCGCCGACGTAACGTCGCCACACTGGCGGTCAAATCGTGGCTCCGGGGAAGAGGAGCCGCAGTGAGCATGCCCGCAGGCGCCGTGGTCGCGATCATCCCGGCGCGGGGCGGCTCCAAGGGGGTCCCCGGCAAGAACCTGCGCGAGGTGGGCGGTGTCCCGCTCGTGGTGCGCGCCGTGCGCAGCGCCCTGGCCACCGCGGCGATCGACCACGTCGTCGTCACGACGGACGACGCTGCGATCGGCGAGGCGGCACGTGCCGCCGGCGCCCGCGTCGTCGAGAGGCCGGCCGCGCTCGCCGCCGACGAGTCCACCTCGGAGTCCGCCCTGCTGCACGCCCTGGGCGAGCTCGACATGCTGGGCGTCCGCGCCGGCATCGTGGTGTTCCTGCAGGCCACCTCGCCCTTCATCGACCCGGCGGCCCTCGGCCGCGCGGTCGAGCGGGTGCGTGCGGGGGAGGACGTGGTGTTCTCGGCGGTCGAGACGCACGCCTTCCTCTGGCGTCTCGGCGACGCGGGCGCATCCGGAATCAACCACGACCACTCGCACCGGCCCCGGCGGCAGGACCGCGCCGCCCAGTTCCAGGAGACCGGCGCCTTCTACGTGATGCGTGCGGAGGGACTGCGGGCGAGCGGATACCGTTTCTTCGGCACCGTGGGAGTGGAGCTGGTCGACACCGCGCACGCGATCGAGATCGACACGCTCGAGGAGCTGGCACTCGCCTCGGCCCTCGCGGCGTCGCTCGACGCCCGGGTCACGGCGATCGACGTGGACGCCGTGGTGACCGACTTCGACGGCGTGCACACCGACGACCGCGTGCTGGTGGGCGAGGACGGCAGCGAGTACGTGTTCGCCAACCGCTCCGACGGCATGGGTGTGCGCCTGCTGCGCGAGGCCGGTGTGCCGGTGCTCATCCTCTCCACCGAGGTGAACCCGGTGGTGGCCGCCCGCGCCCGCAAGCTCGGCGTGCCCGTGCTGCACGGCCTCGACGACAAGGCCAGTGCCCTCGTCGACTGGGCAGGGACCGCCGGCATCGCGCTCGACCGCATCGCCTACCTCGGCAACGACGTCAACGACCTCGCCTGCCTCGCCCTCGTCGGCTGGCCGATCGCCACCGCCGACGCCCACCCGCTCGTCCGCTCGGCCGCCCGGGTGATCCTCACCCGGCGCGGCGGCGACGCCGCCGTCCGTGAACTCGCCGAGCTCGCACTGCCAACAGCAAAGGAAACACCATGACCATCTCCATCGGCTCCAACCTCGTCGGCACCGGGCACCCGGTCTACGTGATCGCGGAAATCGGCCTCAACCACAACGGCAGCGTCGAGCTCGCCAAGCAGATGATCGACGTCGCCGCCGAGGCCGGCGCGCAGGCCGTGAAGTTCCAGAAGCGCACCCCGGAGATCTCGACCCCCGAGCACATGAAGAGCGTGCCGCGCGAGACGCCCTGGGGAACGATGACCTACCTCGAGTACCGCTACCGCGTCGAGTTCGACCGCGAGCAGTACATCGAGGTCGGCGACCACGCCACGCTGCGCGGCCTCGACTGGTTCGCATCCCCGTGGGACGAGCCGGCGGTCGCGTTCCTCGAGGACCTCAACGTCGTTGCGCACAAGGTGGCCTCCGCGTCCGTGACCGACCTCGGCATGCTGCGCGCGCTCGCCGCCACCGGCAAGCCCGTCATCCTCTCCACCGGCATGTCGACGATGGAGCAGATCGACGCGGCCGTGCACGAGCTCGCCGGATCACCGCTGATGGTGCTGCACGCGACCTCCTCCTACCCGATGCCGAACGAGGAGGCCAACCTGCGCATGATCCAGACCCTGGCCGCCCGCTTCCCCGAGTTCCCGATCGGCTACTCGGGCCACGAGCGCGAACTGCAGATCAGCCTCGCCGCCGTCGCCCTCGGCGCGACCGTCGTCGAGCGCCACCTCACCCTCGACCGCGGCATGTGGGGCTCCGACCACTCGGCGTCTCTCGAGCCGGCGGACTTCGTCCAGCTGGTGCGCGACATCCGCGTGCTGGAGGAGGCGCTCGGCGACGGTGTCAAGCGCATCTTCCCCGGAGAGCTGGCGCCGCTGGCGAAGCTCCGTCGAGTGCAGGCGTGAGAGCACTCGCCCTCGTCGACAGCGACTCCTATGTGAAATGGGGGGCGGCCCTGCTCGGGCAGCTCCCCGAGAACTGGCGGCGCGAGCTCGCGCTCGTCGCCACCCCGGCCGCGCCCAGCCCCGCGCAGCTGGCGGCCGCGCTCGAGGGCAGCGGCATCGACCCCGAGCGTGTGTCGTCGCTGTCGCTCGCGGCCCTCGCGCAGCGGGTGCGCGACCACATGCCCGACGTGGTGATCGTGGCGATGCGGGGCCCTGCGGCATCCGTGGTGCTGCGCATGCTCGCCGCGCTCGAGCGCCGGCCCGTGCTGGTGAGCGGCCTGCCCGGCATCTCCGTACCCGCGACGAGGAAGGCGCTGCTGTTCCGCGGCCAGGCCGACCTGATGGTGCTGCACAGCAAGCGGGAGGTGCGGGAGTTCGCGCTGCTCGCCGGCGCGTCCGGCTGGGACCACCGCTTCGCGCTCGCCACCCTGCCCTTCATCGACCGCACGCCGGTGGCCGGCGGCACGGACATCGTCTTCGCGGTGCAGGCCATCGTGCCCGCCGCGCTCGAGGAGCGGGAGCGGATGCTCGACCTGCTGATCGAGACCGCCGGACGCAATCCCGCACGACGCGTGGTGGTCAAGGTCAGGGCCGTCGCGGGAGAGAGCCAGACCCACGCCGAGGCGAACAGCTACCCCGACCTCCTCGCCGCGCGCTCCGCCGTGCCGGTGAACCTGGTCGTCGCGTCCGGCCCGATGTCCGACGCCCTCGACACGGCAGCCGCGCTCGTCACGGTGAGCTCCACCGCGGCGATCGAGGCGATCGGACGGGGGGTGCCCGTGCTGGCCGTCGACGAGTTCGGGGTCACGGCGCGACTGATCAATCTGGTCTTCGAGGGGAGCGGCCTGTTCGGAGGCGCCGAGGAGCTGGTGGCGCTGCGTTTCGCCCATCCGCTGCCCGAATGGCTCGACGACAACTACTTCCACGACGCCTCGGACAGCGACTGGACCCGTGAGCTCGACGCGCTGCTCGCCGTGCGCGCGGCGGGTGCTCTGACGCACCGGCCCTCGTTGCGTGGTCGCGCGGGCGGGGTGCTGCGGCTCGCGTGGGAGCGCAAGCGCGCCTTCGGCGACGAGGACTCGTCGCGGGCGGGGGCGATCGCGCTCGCCGTGGGGCTGCCGCTGCGCCGGGCCGCGCTGCTCGCCCAGCGGCTGCGCCGTGGCGGCTAGCCTGAGGGGATGCACCTTCCCATCAGCGCCTCCGTCGTCGGCACGCTCGTGCAGCTCGCGTCTGCCGGCTCCACGAACGACGAGCTGGTGGCGATCGCCGCCGAGTCCGCGGAGTTCACGGTGGTCGTGACCGGCGACCAGACCGCCGGCCGCGGCAGGCTCGGCCGGGTGTGGGTCGCCCCGCCCGGGGCCAGCCTCGCGGTCTCGGTGCTGCTGCGCCCCGTGCTGCCCGCCGGCGAGCCGCTCGAGCTCGCCCACTTCGGCTGGCTGCCGCTCATCGCCGGGGTCGCCATGTGCCAGGCCGTGCAGACCGTCGTGCCCGCCCACCGCGTGGGCCTGAAGTGGCCGAACGACGTGCAGATCGACGGTCTCAAGGTGTCCGGCCTGCTCGCCGAGCTGCTGCCGAGTGGCGATGCGGTGGTCATCGGCGCCGGCGTCAACCTCTCTCTCGATCGCGAGCAGCTGCCCACCCCGGTCTCCACCTCGCTCGCCCTGAGCGGTGCGCGCATGAGTGGCGACGAGCTGGCGGATGCGGTGCTCGCGTCGTATCTGGAGAACCTGCGTGAGATCTACACGGACTTCGTGCGTCTCGGCGGCGACCCGGTGGGCAGCGGGATCTCCGGTCTTGTCGCCGACCTCTGCAGCACGATCGGCGCCCAGGTGAAGGTGCAGCTCCCGGGCGCGGACGACCTCGTCGGGACCGCCGTCGGGATCGACGGCACGGGGCGCCTCCGGGTGCGACGATCCCAGGATGGACAGGTTGTGGCTGTCGCCGCGGGCGACGTGACACATCTGCGGTATGAATAAGGCATGTCCACACCTGAGAACCGGGTTCCCGAGGCAGTCGTCGCGCGACTGCGTCCGCACGGGCGCGCCATGTTCTGGCCGAGCCTCGCCCTGATCGCCATCCTCGCGGCCGCCGGCTACTTCTACGGGACCTTCGACGAGCCGTGGCAGAACCTCGCCGTGCTCGGCGCCGCGCTGCTGCTGGCGCTGCTGCTCTGGCTGCTGCCGCTGCTCGCCTGGCTCGGCCGCCACTACACGATCACCACCCGCCGCATCGTGCTGCGCAGCGGCTTCTTCGTGCGGGTGCGGCAGGAGCTGCTGCACAGCCGCGGCTACGACGTCACCGTGCGCAAGCACGCGCTGCAGAGCCTGTTCCGCAGCGGCGACGTGTTGATCAACACGGGCCTCGACCACCCGGTGGTGCTGCGCGACGTTCCGGGCGCCGACCTGGTGCAGGCCGCCCTGCACGACCTGATGGAGCTGAGCCAGAACCCGGTGGCCGCGCGTCGGCAGCAGGAGCAGTCGGCAGCTCCCGACGAGACCACGGCCTGGGGCGTCCGCTAGACCGGTTCGCCCACCGGCAGCTCGTCGCTCTCCGGCGCGGGGGTTCCCGACCCGGCACGGTGCTCCCCGAACACCCAGAAGCGGTAGAAGGTGAAGCGGAACGCGGTGCCGAGCGCGAGCCCGACGACGTTGGTCGAGATGTTGTCGGCGAGCACGGAGGTGAATCCGAGCGCGTAGTGCGACACCCAGAGGCAGCCGAGTGCGATGAGGAGTCCGCCGATGCTGACGAGCCCGAATTCGACGGCTTCGAGCAGCCAGTGCGGGCGGCGACGGGCGCCGAAGGTCCAGTAGCGGTTGCCGAGCCAGTTGGCCACGATCGCGAGCGAGGTGGAGATGATCTTCGCGATCACCGGTCCCTCGTGCATCTCCTCCGGGCTGAGCACCGTGAGGCGCAGCAGGTTGAAGACGCCCAGGTCGATGGCGAGCCCGCCGAGCCCGACGACGCCGAAGCGGCCGAACTGTGCCAGGAGGCCGCGCATGCTTCCCTCCGGGGTGAGCGAGAATAGGTGTATCGAGGTGGAAGTCTAACCGGCACACCGTCGCCCAACGCTGAGACCCAGCTCCGCGTTCCAACAGCAGGAGAGCAAGCATGTCGAAATCCGTCGGCGTAGTCGGGGGCGGCCAGCTGGCCCGCATGATGATCCCCGCCGCGATCAATCTCGGCCTCGACATCCGCGTGCTCGCGGTCACGGCGGGGGAGCCCGCGCATCTCGCCGTCACCGCCCTCGGCAGCCACCTGAGCATCGACGATGTGCTGGCCTTCGGCCGCACCGTCGACGTTCTGACCTTCGACCACGAGCACGTGCCCCAGGCCGTGCTGCGCGAGCTGGTCGCCAACGGTGTCAACGTGCAGCCCGGCCCGGACGCCCTGCAGTTCGCCCAGGACAAGCTCTCGATGCGGCGCCGGCTCGCGGAGCTCGGCGTGCCCATCCCCGACTGGGCGGGGGTGGACACCGTCGACGAGCTCGCGGCCTTCCTCGCCGACCACGGGGGAGCGGCCGTGCTCAAGACCGCCACCGGCGGCTACGACGGCAAGGGTGTGCGTGTTGTGCGCGACGCGGCCGACGCGGCCGACTGGTTCGAGGCAGCGAACGGGGAGACCCTGCTCGTCGAGGAGCTGGTGGACTTCCGCCGCGAGCTCGCGCAGCTGGTGGCCCGCCGCCCGAGCGGCGAGATCGCCTACTGGCCCGTCGTCGAGTCGCTGCAGCGCGACGGCGTCTGCGCCGAGGTCATCGCACCCGCCCCGAACTCCGCCGGCCGCATCGCCGACGTCGCCGCCGACATCGCCACCACCGTGGCGGAGTCGCTCGGCGTCACCGGTGTGCTCGCCGTCGAGCTGTTCGAGACCACCGACGACCGCCTGCTCGTCAACGAGCTCGCGATGCGGCCGCACAACACCGGGCACTGGAGCATCGACGGCTCCACCACCAGCCAGTTCGAGCAGCACCTGCGCGCCGTGCTCGACCTCCCGCTCGGCGCCACCGGCTGCCGCGACGACTGGAGCGTCATGGTGAACGTGCTCGGCGGCCCTCTCGAGGGCAGCATCACCGACCGCTACGACGTGGCCTGCGCCGACCAGCCGACGGTGAAGTTCCACTTCTACGAGAAGGCGCCCCGGCCCGGACGCAAGGTCGGCCACGTCACCTCCGGCGGCGACGACCTCGACGATGCTGTGTACCGTGCGCGTGCCGCAGCGGCATTCTTCGACAACTGACACCTACGATTGTCTCCGTGCCTTCTCCCCTCGTAGCCGTAGTTATGGGTTCAGACTCCGACTGGACCGTCATGGCGGACGCCTCCGCCGCCCTCACCGACTTCGGAATCGCCCACGAGGTGGAGATCGTGTCCGCCCACCGCACTCCCGAGCGGATGATCGAGTTCGGGCGTACCGCCCGTGACCGCGGACTCCGCGTGATCATCGCCGGCGCGGGCGGGGCGGCCCACCTCCCCGGGATGCTCGCGGCCGTCACCACGCTCCCGGTGATCGGTGTGCCCGTGGCCCTCGCCAAGCTCGACGGCCTCGACTCGCTGCTGTCGATCGTGCAGATGCCCGCGGGCGTGCCGGTGGCCACCGTCTCCATCGGCGGGGCGCGCAACGCGGGGCTGCTGGCGGCGCGCATCCTCTCGACGAGCGACGAGGCCCTCGCCGGCCGACTCGCCGACTACGCGAAGAGCCTCGAGCAGCTCGTCGCCGACAAGAACGCCGCGCTCGCCACCCGACTGTGAGCATCGGCAGCCCCGTCCGCTTCCCGGACACGCGCTCCACGCCCCTGATGACGACCCGGGCCTGGTGGCTCGTGGGCGTCAACATCCTCGTGCCGGGATCCGCGCAGCTGCTCGCCGGCGACCGCCGCATCGGCCGCTTCGGCATCGTCTCCACCTTCGTGCTCTGGGTGCTCGCCGTCGTCACCCTGCTGCTCTTCCTGTTCGCGAAGCCGGTTCTCTACGCCGTCGGCACCAACGTGGTCGGCCTCACCGTCGTGCAGGTCGTGCTCGTGTTCTACGTGCTGCTCTGGGTGGTGCTCACAGTCGACACCCTCCGCCTCACCCGGCTGGTGCGGGTCGCGCCCCTCGCGCGCTTCCTCGTGGCGGGACTCGCCGTCGTGGTGCTCGTGGTCGTGGCGTCGACCGCGAACTACGGGGTGACCGTGGCGGGCGCCACCCGCGACGCGATCTCACGGATCTTCGCCAGCGGCCAGGCCGCGGAGGCCGTCGACGGCCGCTACAACATCCTGCTGCTCGGCGGCGACGCCGGCCCCGACCGCACGGGCCTGCGCCCGGACAGCATCTCGGTGGTGAGCATCGAGGCCTCCACCGGCGAGGCCACCATGATCGGCATCCCGCGCAACCTCGAGTACGCGCCCTTCTCCGAGGGCTCGCCGCTCTACGGCCCGTTCCCCGACGGCTACGACTGCGGCGACGACTGCCTGATCAGCTACCTCTACACCTACGGCGAGGAGCACCCCGACCTCTACCCCGACGCCGTGCGCAACGGCTCGAACCCGGGCATCGAGGCCATGCGCGACGCCGTGAGCGGCGTGCTCGACCTGCCGCTGCAGTACTACGTGCTCATCGACATGCAGGGCTTCAGCGACCTCATCGACGCGCTCGGCGGCGTGGAGATCGACTCGGCGGCGCGCTACCCGATCGGCGGCGGCGAGAACTCGCGCGGCCAGCTCTACGACGTGGAGGGCTGGATCGAGCCCGGCGTGCAGCGCATGGACGGTTACACCGCCCTCTGGTACGCGCGCGCCCGGCACGGCTCGAGCGACTACGACCGCATGGCGCGCCAGCGCGAGGTGCAGGAGGCGATCCTCAAGCAGTTCGTGCCGTCGAACGTTCTCGGCAAGTTCCAGGCCGTGGCCGAGGCCGGGGCGCAGGTGGTCACAACCGACGTTCCCGCCGCGGCGCTGCCGTACTTCGTCGACCTCGCGGGCAAGACCCGCGCGCTCCCGATCGAGAAGCTCGAACTGGTGCCCGAGAACGGCGTCGAGGTGGGCGACCCTGACTACGACACGATCCGCTCGCTCGTCGACACGGCGCTGCTCGCCACACCGCCCGCCAAGTAACGGTACGCCGGGCTACAGGTCGGCGTGCAGCTGCCAGACCTTCTCGGCCGAGTTGCGCCAGCTGAACAGGTGCGCGCGGTCGAGGCCGAACTGGCCGAGCCGCGCGGCGTAGCCGTCGTCGGAGGTGACCGAGGCGATGGCGACGGCCAGGCGTTCGGGGTAGCCGGCGGCATCCGCTCTCTGCACGACGACACCGGCCTCGCCGGCGACCTCGACGAGCGCCGGGTCGTCGGAGTGCACGACGGGGGTGCCGAAGCTGAAGGCCTCGATGATCGGCAGCCCGAATCCCTCGGCGAGGCTGGGCATCACGAACACGGTCGCCCGGTCGAGCGCCACAGACAGGTCGGCGTCGCTGAGGTAGCCGAGCGGGCGCACGCGGTCGGCCGCCAGGCCGGCATCCGCTGCAATCGACGCCACGTCGACGTCTCCCCAGCCGGCGGGACCGACGATGAGCAGCGGCAGATCGCTGGACTCGGGCGAGGCGAGTGAGCGGATGAGCGGCTCGAGCGCCTTCCGCGGTTCCAGGGTGCCCACCGCGAGGATGAAGCGCTCCGGCAGCTCCAGCGCCTCCGCGCGCGCGTCGGCGTCTGCGGGCAGCGCGAGCTTGGGGCTGACGGCGGATCCGATCACCCGCACCCGCTCGCCGAAGTCGAAGATCTCCGCGAGCTGGCCGGCCACGGCGTGGGTGGGCACCACGACGGCGTCGGCGAAACGGTACGCCCGCTTCGCCATCGCCTTGTGCCAGGAGGCGCCGTGGGGCGTGAGGGTTTCGGGGTGCGTCCACGGCACGACGTCGTGGATGGTCACCGCGATCTGCTCGGTGTTGCCCGTGCCGTTGAGCCGGTCGTGGCGGGAGAGCGGAGCGAGCAGGCTGGTGGCGTGCACCATGCCCTTGCCGGGCAGCCGGGTGAAGCCGTGCTGCCAGGCCGCGGAGAGCTCGCGCCTGGCCAGCGCGCTCTTGTACAGGTGGCTGAGCCCCGGCAGCTTCCGCTCGAGCTCGGCGTACTGCGCGTCGGTGGAGGACGACACGATGCCCTCGACGAAGCAGCCGGGCGGCGCGCTCTCGATCAGCGCCCGCGTGAGCTCCTCGGCGTACCGGCCGATGCCGCCGGGAACGGGAGCCAGGATCTGATCGATGATGATGCGCAGGGTTGTCATGGGGCCTTCGGGTTCCGGCTCGTCGGGAGGTGCGGCGGCGTGCTGTCAGCGGATGTCGACGCGGTCTCGATCGTATTGCACGCCGCCGTGGGTCGTCAGGCTCCCTGGGGCGCGACCGCTCCCTCTGCTACGGCGGCCCGGAGCGCCTCCGACCAGGGGCGCATCGGCGCGAGGCCGACGGTGCGCCAGCGGTCGTGCCCGAGCACGGAGTAGGAGGGGCGCGGAGCGGGGCGCACGAAGGCCGCGCTGTCGGTGCGATGCACGCGGTCGGGGTCGAGACCGCACTCGGCGAAGATCGCGCGGGCGAACTCGTACCAGCTGGCCTCGCCGCTGTTGGTGCCGTGGTAGATCCCGGCGGGGGCGCCCGACTCCATCAGCAGCACGATCTGCCGCGCGAGGTCGAGGGACCAGGTGGGCTGGCCGAACTGGTCGTCGACCACCGAGACCGTGGGGCGGCCGGCGGCGAGCTTCAGCATGGTGGCGGCGAAATTGCCTCCGTGCTCGCCGTAGAGCCAGGCGGTGCGCACGATCGAGGTGCCCAGCGGATGCGCCGCGAGGGCGAGTCGCTCGCCCTCGGCCTTGGTGCGCCCGTACGCCCCGAGCGGCTCGCGCGCGGTGTCCTCGGCGTACGGCGCCGTGGCGGTGCCGCCGAAGACGTAGTCGGTGGAGACCTGCACCAGCCGGGCGCCGGCCTCGCGCGCGGCGACGGCCAGGTTCTCGGCACCGAGCGCGTTGATCGCGGCGGCGTCGGACTCGTTCTCCTCCGCGGCGTCCACCGCGGTGTACGCGGCGGTGTTGACGATCACATCGTGACCGGCCGCGGCCGCGATGGCGGCCGCGCGGTCGGTGACGTCGAGGTCCGCGCGGGAGAGCAGCGTCGCATCCGCCCCCTCGGTGGAGGCGAGCACGGCAGCGAGGTCGCTGCCGAGCATGCCGCGTGCGCCGGTGACGAGGTAGCGCATCAGGAGAGTTCGGCGCGGGCCTTGAGCGGCTCCCACCACTCGCGGTTGTCGCGGTACCACTGCACGACGTCGGCGAGGCCCTGCTCGAACGGAACCTGCGGCTCGTAGCCGAGCTCGGCGCGGATCTTCGAGATGTCGACCGAGTAGCGCAGGTCGTGGCCGAGGCGGTCCTGCACGCGGTCGACGTACGACCAGTCCTTGCCGGTGGAGTCGAGCAGCAGCTGCGTGAGCTCCTTGTTGGTGAGCTCCGTGCCGCCGCCGATGTTGTAGATCTCGCCCGCGCGGCCGCCGACGAGCACCATGGCGATGCCGCGCGTGTGGTCGTCGACGTGCAGCCAGTCGCGGATGTTGTTGCCCTCGCCGTAGAGGGGGACGTGCTTGTCGTCGATGAGGTTGGTCACGAAGAGCGGGATGACCTTCTCCGGGAAGTGGTACGGGCCGTAGTTGTTCGAGCAGCGCGTGATCGAGACGTTGAGGCCGTGGGTGCGGAAGTAGCTGCGGGCGAGCAGGTCGCTGCCGGCCTTCGACGCGGAGTACGGCGAGTTGGGCTCGAGCGGGCGCTCCTCGTTCCACGAGCCCTCGGCGATGGAGCCGTAGACCTCGTCGGTGGAGACGTGCACGAAGCGCTTCAGACCGGAGCGGAGGGCGGCGTCGAGCAGCTTCTGGGTGCCGAGCACGTTGCTCTCGACGAAGATCGAGGCGTCGCGCACCGAGCGGTCGACGTGGCTCTCGGCGGCGAAGTGCACAACGGCGTCCACGTCGGGGAAGAGGGTGTCGAGGAGGTCGGCGTCGCGGATGTCGCCGTGCACGAAGCTGTAGCGCGGGGAGTCGGCGATGGGCGCGAGGTTGGCGAGATTGCCGGAGTAGGTGAGGGCGTCGAGTACAACGACCTCCGCACCCTCGAGGCCCGGGTAGGCGTCTTCCAGCGTGCGGCGCACGAAGTTCGAGCCGATGAAACCGGCCCCGCCGGTTACGAGAATCTTCATGGGGGAGTCATGCCTCCTAGGCACTGCAGGTGGGAACTGGGCGCGGGGCATCTCACGATCCCCTCCCTGTAGGGTACTGGAGTGAGCTTGCCGAACACGCGCAGGTCGATCCCCTCCCTTCGACTCCGCGCCTCTCAGTATCTCGGCACCCGGTCGAACCTCCTCTTCGCGGTGCTCGTTCTGGTCGTACTCGTCGTGCACGCGACGGTGTTCTTCGTGGGGATGGTCACGTCGCCGCTCGGCTTCGACGAGGCCTTCATCATCCAGGCGCCGCTGAACCTCGTGGAGGGAAACGGCTACTCCACCGAGAACTACGCCTCCGGCGGGCCGAAGGTGCTCTTCGACGCCGTGGTGTCCACCGGGCCCGTGGTCGGCATGCCCGTGGCGCTCTCCTTCCTCCTCTTCGGTACCACCATCGAGGCGGCGCGCATCGTGATGCTGCCCTTCCTGGCCCTGCTGCTCGGATCGCTGTTCGTGATCGGCCGCCGCGTGGGCGGCCGCTGGGCGGGACTGGCCGCGATGGCCGCCGTGCTCGCGCTCAACACCCGCGTCGACTGGCCCAGCACCGTGCTCTACGGTCCCTCGGACGCGATCGGCGAGTTCGCGGCCGCGGCACTGCTCGCCTTCGCGCTCGCGCTGGTGCCGCGCGCCCGCGGGTGGGTCGGCATCGTCGTCGGTCTCGCCGCGCTCACCAAGCTCATCGTGTTCTTGGCCGTCCCCGTCTTCGTGATCGCGCTGCTGCTGGTCCCCCGCCGCGGTGCGTCCTGGTGGGCGCGCATCGGGGAGGTCCTGCTCTTCGGCCTGCTCGCCGTGCTGCCGAGCGCCCTCTGGGAGGGGGTGAAGCTGATCACCCTCGGCCTGCCCGACTATGTCGAGAACCTGCGCTCCTACTACCGCTTCGTGCTCTACAGCGGCTCCGGTGCCGTCGACGCGCTGCGCGGCTCGGTGGGGGAGCGCGCGAGCTGGCTCTTCACACCCTGGTACATCCCCGACTGGCTGGCTATCGCCTTTGCAATCGTCCTCGTGGTCTGCGCCGGCATCGGCATCTGGCTGTACGTGCGCGAGGCGACCGGCCTGCCCGGCGGGAAGCCGGGCGGGCTCGCGGGCCTGCGCCGCGGCATCCGCTCTATCCCTCTCGCCCTCTGGGCGACGGCGGGCATCCTCGTGCTCTTCTCCTCCTGGTGGATCGCCGTGTCGTCGAGCTTCTACCTGCGGCACACCATGCCGTTCCTGATCGCCCTCGTGCCGGTGCTCGTCGCGGCGGCCTTCCGGGGGATCCTCTGGCTGCACCGCCGCGGCGGGCTCGCGCGCGCGGCCTCCGCGGTGCTGATCGGCGGCTTCGTCATCACGATCTCCGTTCAGGCGTCGCTCACCACGGGGGCGGCGTTCCGTGCGGAGGCGTGGACCAGGGCCCAGCAGGTGGAGGCCGCGGACTTCGTCGTCTCGCTCGGCGTCGACGAGGTGCAGGGCATCGACTGGTGGGCGGCCCCCGACGTGCGCTTCCTGTCGCACGTGCCCTCCACCCCGCTGGGCACCGGCGACGGCCCGCTCGTGCTCGAGCCGATCATGAAGCTGCTCAATCCCGCCGCCTACGAGACGGCCCTCGGATACTGCACCGACGTGCTCTACGACCGCGACGGCTTCGTGGTCTGCGAGGCCGTCTACACCCCCGCTCCCTGACCCGGACCGGCCCGCATCCGCTGATTGCTAGACTCCCCAGCGTGCATATTCGAGAACTCGCCGTCCCCGACTCCTATGAGATAACCCCGAAGCAGCACGCTGACGACCGCGGCGTGTTCCTCGAGTGGTACCGCTTCGACCGGCTCCAGGAGGTCGTGGGCCACCCGATCGACCTGCGCCAGGCCAACACCTCGGTGTCGGCGAAGGGCGTCGTGCGGGGAATCCATTTCGCGGATGTGCCGCGCGGGCAGGCGAAGTACGTCACCGTCGCACACGGCGCTGTCATCGACTTCGTCATCGACATCCGGGTGGGATCGCCCACCTTCGGAACCTGGGACTCGGTGCTGCTCGACGACGTGGACCGCAAGGCCGTCTACCTCGCCGAGGGCCTCGGCCACGCGTTCATCTCGCTCACCGACGGAGCCGTTGTGAGCTACCTGGTGAGCGACGTCTACAACCCGGGCAAGGAGCACGGCATCAATCCGCTCGACGAGCAGATCGGACTCGTCTTCCCGACGGACGCCGGCACTCCGCTGCTCTCCCCCCAGGACCTCAAGGCCCCGACACTCGCCGAGGCCCTCGCCTCCGGCAGCCTGCCGGACTATGACGCCGTGAAGGCCTTCTACACCGACCTCGACTCGACAGGACACTGAACATGCGCGGAATCATCCTGGCCGGCGGCTCCGGCACGCGCCTGTGGCCCATCACCAAGGGCACCTCGAAGCAGCTTATGCCGATCTACGACAAGCCCATGATCTACTACCCCCTCTCGACGCTGATGATGGCCGGGATCAACGAGATCCTGATCATCACCACGCCCGAGTACAAGGATGCCTTCTTCGCCCTCCTCGGCGACGGCAGCTCGCTCGGCATCCGACTCGAGTACGCGGTGCAGCCATCGCCCGACGGCCTCGCGCAGGCGTTCATCATCGGCGAGGAGTTCATCGGCGACGAGAGCGTCGCCCTCGTGCTGGGAGACAACATCTTCCACGGCACCGGCCTCGGGTCGGCGCTGCGCAAGAACTCCGGCATCACGGGCGCACTCATCTTCGCCTACCAGGTGAGCGACCCCAAGGCCTACGGCGTCGTCGAGTTCGACGACGACTTCACCGCGGTGTCCATCCATGAGAAGCCCGCGGAGCCCAAGAGCAACTACGCGGTTCCCGGCCTCTACTTCTACGACAACTCCGTGATCGAGATCGCCAAGACGATCGAGCCGAGCGCGCGCGGCGAGCTCGAGATCAGCACCGTGAACGAGCGCTACCTCGAGCAGGGCTCACTGCAGGTGCAGGTGCTCGAACGCGGCACCACCTGGCTCGACACCGGCACGTTCGAGTCGATGATGCAGGCCTCCGAGTACGTGCGCGTCATCGAGCACCGCCAGGGCTTCAAGGTCGGCTGCATCGAGGAGATCGCCTGGCGTGCCGGCTGGATCAGCACGGAGCAGCTGCGCGAGCTCGCGAAGCCGCTGGTGAAGAGCGGGTACGGCGAGTACCTCGTCCGTCTCGCCAGCCAGTAGTGATGGCGGTGAGAACCGGTGACGGTCGTGCCGAGCGCTCGAGGGGACCGGCGCAGCGGATAGCGCAGAGCGTTCTCTCGGGGGAGTGGGCCGTCTACGCGGCGACGGCAGTGCTCACGGCGGTTGTGGTCTGGTTCGCACTAGACCTGTACAACATGCAGTGGAGCATCCCGCTCAACTACGAGGGCGATGCCGTACTCATTGCGGCTCACATCAAGACCGACATCGAGACCGGGTGGTACGAGAGCCAGTCGCTGCTCGGTGCCCCATTCGGACAGGTCTACCACGACTGGAAATCCGCGGACAATCTGCACCACATCTTCGCGAGCGTCGTGGGCCTGGTCGTCAAGGACTTCGGTGTCGTGATGAACCTGTACTACCTGCTCGGCTACCTGTTCGCCGCCCTCGCCGGCGCTTGGTTCCTCCGCCTCGTCGGTGTCTCGCGCGCGCTCACCGCGGTGCTCGCGGTGCTGTTCGCGATTGCGCCTTACCACTTCTTCCGGGCCGAGTTCCACCTCTGGCTCTCGTCGTACTACCCGATCCCGCTCGCTCTCGGCGTGGTCTATCTCATTGCCCGGGGCCTGCCGATCTGGACGAGGAGCACGCGGTACTCCAACCGCGTGCTGGGCTGGCTCACCGGCAGGGCGGCGTTCACGACGGTCGCCCTCGCCCTCGTCGCGACCGGAAACTCCTACTACGGCTTCTGGACAGCGCTCTTCATCGCCTTCGTCGGACTGGGCAGGCTCGTGTACGACCGCTCCTGGCGGCGGTTCGTCGCGGCTGTGGCCGCCGGCGCCTGGACCGTCGTCGTGATGCTCGTCAACATGGCCCCCGACCTGCTTTACAGCGCCGCCAACGGCGCCAACGCCGCCGCGGTCTCGCGCTACCCGGTTGAGTCGGAGGTCTACTCTCTCAAGCTCATCCAGCTGATCCTCCCGCAGTCGGGACACCGCATCGGATTCCTGAACACCCTCCGGCAGTTCTACGAGTCGACCTTCCCCTACAGCGTGCAGTCGCCGGCCCTGGGCGTCGTCGGCGCATTCGGTTTCGTGGCGGCTCTCGCCCTCGTCGCCTATGCCGTGCTGTTCTTCGGGACCCGCCGTGCGACTTCCTCGCCGACCCTGCGCAGCCTCGGCGTGCTCGGCGGGCTCATTCTCTTCGCATTCCTGCTCTCCACTTTCGGAGGCCTCTCTAGCCTGATCGCTCTGTTCACCAGTGACCTCCGAGGCTGGAACCGTATGGTAATCGAACTCGCGATCCTGTCGCTGGCGGTGACCGGCCTCATCCTCGACGCCGCGATCCGATTCGCAACCCGGCGCATCCGCTCGACCACGGTCGTGCGCGCCGTCTCGATCGCTACCGGGGGACTCCTGCTGGTTGTCGGCTATGTCGACCAGGTCACACCGGTGAACGTCCCCAATTATGCCGCTGCCAAGGCGGCGTTCCAGCAGGACGAGGACATGGTCACCGCGATCGAGGAGATCGTGCCAGCGGATTCGATGATCCTGCAGCTGCCGTTCCGTCTCTTCCCGGAGTCGGCGAGCGATCAGGGCGTCTGGGACACTGACCAGCTCCTGCCGTACCTGCACTCCGACACTCTGCGCTGGTCGGGTGGAGGCATCAAGGGCCGCCCCGCATCGATGTGGAGTTCCGTCGCCGAGTCGGAGCTCTCGACACGGGCGGTCGTGCTCTCGGCGACCGCTGCCGGATTCGGCGGCGTGCTGTTCGACCGCAAGTCCTACGGCCCCGAGGAGGCGCCCGGCGTCGAGGCGGAGCTCATCGCCACTCTCGGCGAGCCCTCGTACCGTTCGCCCGACGACCGCTACGCCTTCTACAACACCGCGGATGCCCGCTCCGTCCTTGACGGCCTCTCGCCCGCCGAGGCCGAGAGCATCGGCGACGCGGTGGTCAACCCGGTGCTCGTCTCCTTCGAACCGAACTACCTCCTCGGATACTCCGTCGTGGGGAGCGTCGAGCCCTACGAACCGCGGTTCGTCGCGGTGAACCCGCGGGACGAGACCGTGTCGGTGGACATCACCGTCGATCTGTCCTACCGGCAGGGCGGCGCGATGCTGAGCATCTCCCTCCCCGGCGGGAGGACCGAGCAGGTCGACGTCGGCCCGGAGAGCACGACCCTCACCTTCTCCGTCGACGTGCCGCCCGGAAGCACCGACTTCGCCGTCGCGGTCGTCGAGGGTTCGCAGCCGGACAAGGCGACATTTGGCGACAGCGGTCCGATCGGCGTCGGGGGTATCTCGGTAGTCGACAGCGAGCTCGTCGACGAGCTGTCCGCGATCCCCGGGCTCGAGGTTCTGCACCGCGCGGAATCCGACTAGCACGCCTTCGGACCTGTCCCCGGCGATTCGAACGCAGGCGCTGCGCGTTGTAGGCTGTGGCTTCGGCGCAGTGCGCCGAAGCACGCTCCTCGTTCCGTGCGCAGACGGGCCGATGAAGGGAAGTTGAGTGGAGACACCGGCAGAGCTCGGGGGACACCCCGAGAAACGTCGCAGCGGTCTTCGTGGACTCGTCGTCACCCTGCTGAACGACCAGCGCGTCCGCTTCCTGATGGTGGGCGGCACGAACACGGTTGTCGGATTCGTGCTCTACTCGGTGCTCTGGCTCACGCTCGGCCACGTCATCACCTACTTCGGCGCCCTGTACGGCTCCTACGCGCTCGCGAGCATCCTCGCCTTCTTCCTCTACCGCCGGTTCGTCTTCCATGTCACCGGCAACGCCTGGACGATGTTCATCCGGTTCCAGAGCGTCTACATCGTGTCGCTGGTGATCAACACCCTCGCGCTGCCGCTGCTGATCGAGGTGCTCGGCTGGAACCCGCTGATCGCCCAGTTCGCCATCACCTTCGTGACCACGATGGTCAGCTATGTCGGCCACAAGTTCTTCTCGTTCCGGCGGAAGAAGCTTCCATTCGAGAACGACGAGGAGCCCGTAGGTGGCCCGTAGTAAGACGACCACACCACCGGCTGCCCTGGCGTGGGCTTACCGCGTCTCCGACGCCGCCGCCTCGCGGGAGTGGCTGGTCTACCTGTCCGTCGCCGTGCTCACGGTGGTCGCGACGGCCTTCGCGCTCGATCTCTGGAACATGAACTGGAGCGTCCCGCTGGTCTACAGCGGCGACGGTGTGCTCATTGCGGCTCACATCAAGACCGACATCGAGACCGGGTGGTACGAGAGCCAGTCGCTGCTCGGTGCCCCGTTCGGGCAGGTCTACCACGACTGGAAATCCGCGGACAATCTGCACCACATCTTCGCGAGCGTCGTGGGCCTGGTCGTCAAGGACTTCGGTGTCGTGATGAACCTGTACTACCTGCTCGGCTACCTGTTCGCGGGTCTAACGGGCGCCTGGTTCCTCCGCCTGGTTGGTGTCTCGCGCCTGATGTCCATCGTGCTCGGGGTCGCCTTCGCAATCGCGCCGTACCACTTCATCCGCTCGGAGTCCCACATGTGGCTCTCCGCGTACTATCCGATCCCGCTCGCTCTCGGCGTGGTCTACCTGATCGCGCGCGGAGTCCCGGTCTGGACCAGGAACGAGCGCCCTGCACACCGCCTTCTCGGCTGGGCCACAGGTCGGGCCGCTTTCACCGTCGTTGCGCTCGCCCTCGTCGCGACCGCCAATTCCTACTACGGCTTCTGGATGGTGCTCTTCATCGCCGCAGTCGGTCTCGCCCGACTCGTCTACGACCGCTCGTGGCGCCGCTTCCTCGGCGCGGTCACAGCCGGTGTGTGGACCGTGGTGGTCATGCTCGCCAACATGGCGCCCGACCTGCTCTACAGCGCGGCGAACGGCGCCAACAACGCCGCGGTGGGTCGTTTCCCGGTCGAGTCCGAGATCTACTCGCTCAAGCTGATGCAGCTCATCCTCCCGCAGGCCGACCACCGGATCGGGATCCTGAGCACATTGCGCAGCTTCTACGACAGCAATTTCCCCTTCACGTCGGAGGCGCCCGCGCTGGGCGTGCTCGCGGCCGCGGGGTTCCTCGCAGCGCTCGTGCTGGCGCTCTACGCCGCCTTCACCCTCGGTGTTGCGCGCAGGGACCCGTCGCCGATGCTGCGCAGCCTCGGCGTGCTGAGCGCCCTCGTCGTCTTCGCGTTCCTGCTCGCGACCATCGGCGGCTTCTCCAGCGTTATCGCGCTCTTCACCAGCGACCTGCGCGGGTGGAACCGCATGTCGATCGTCATCGCCATCCTCGCCCTGGCCGTCACAGGCCTGCTCGTCGACGCCCTCGTGCGACTCGCGACGGAGCGGATGCGCTCGGAGCACCTCACGGGGTTCGTCGCCGCCGCCGTGGCGGCCGTGCTGCTCTTCGGCGCCTATGCCGACCAGGTGACGCCGGCGCGGGTACCGAACTACGCGGCCAATCAGGCCGCCTTCGACCAGGACGCCGCAATGGTCGCGGCCATTGAGGACGCGGTGCCCGCTGACTCGATGATCCTGCAGCTGCCGTTTCGGCAGTTCCCCGAGTCGACGGGGGAAAACGGCGTGCCCGACACCGACCAGCTCCTGCCCTACCTGCACTCGGACACTCTGCGCTGGTCGGGCGGCGGAATCAAGGGACGCCCCCAGTCCATGTGGAGCGGGGTGGCGGCCGCCGAGCTGTCCACTCCGGCACTCGTCTACTCCGCCACGGCTGCGGGCTTCAACGGCGTACTGCTCGACCGCAAGTCCTACGCGGCAGACGAGGCGGCTCCGGTGGAAGCGAGCCTCACCGAGACCCTCGGAGAGCCGGTCTACCGCTCACCCGACGACCGCTACACGTTCTTCACCACCGAGGCCGCCAGCCGGATCCTCTCCGACAGCCTCTCGTCCGACGAGATCGACGCGATCGGCGACGCGGTCGTGAACCCGGTGCTGCCGACCTACAATCGCAACTACAGCAGCGGCTACTCCGTGCTCTCCAGCGTCAGGGCCTACGAGCCGAACATCACCCTGGCCAACCCGCGCGATACCCCGGTGGAGGTCGAGCTCTCCGTGGGCCTCGCGTACCGGCAGGGCCCCGCGACGCTGAACCTGACGCTCCCCGACGGCTCAGTGGAGAGCTTTCCCGTGGACGTCGGATTCGAGCCGGTGCATTTCACCGTCGTCGCCCCGGCGGGCACGAGCGTCATGCCGATCACGATCACCGACGGGCCGGCGCCCGACATCGGCTCGCTCGGCGACGCCGGACCGATCAGCTTCGGCGGACTGGCGGTGCGCGACACCGATCTGATAGAGCTCCTCGAGGCGATCCCCGACCTCACCGTGCTGCCACAGCTGGCCTCCCCGACCAGCGGGGAGCAGTAGTAGGGACCGACTGACGGACGGTCAGCGTCCGCGCTGCATCAGCGTGCGCATCTCGTCGAGCGTGTTGTGCATTCCGACGGGCAGCGGTGTGAGGTCCCGTTCGTCGAGATCGGGCCAGACCGTCGACGCGATCCTCAGGTCGTGTGCCTGCAGTGCGGCGGCCGCGGAGGTGCCGAGCATCACGTTCGCATTGCGCTTGCTGATCGACTTGAGCTGCGCGATGAGCGATGCGATCGTCACTCCCTGGCCGGTGGCCAGGTTCTTCGTCACGTTCAGGGGGCGGCCCGCCCGGGTGAGCGCGATGGCGCGTGCCAGGCAGTCGAGGATGAGGTCGGCGCAGTCGTCGACGTAGATGTAGTCCCGCAGGGTGTCGAGGGAGACGTAGACGGATGCGGGCGCCGGCGACAGCTGGGCGCGCGCGAGATGCGAGATGAGGCCCTGCATCTTGTCGAGGCTCTGTCCCGGGCCATAGAGGTTCGCGATGCGCCCGCTCACAGAGCCCACCGACAACCGCTCGGCGACGCCGGAGAGCACCGTCTCGGCCGCGAGTTTGAAGTCCCCGTAGCCGGAGATGGGAACGGGAGGGGAGTCCTCGGTGAAGGGGGGATTGGCCGAGCCGGCGTAGACGCCGCCGGCGGAGGAGGCGTAGAAGATGGCGCCGGGCGCAGTGCCCGCCCCGGCATCGACCGCTCGTGCCACGCCCTCGAGGATCGACTCGAACTGCGCGAGCTCGGCGGCGAACTCCTCGGCGCTGCTGGAGGTGATCACGCGCCCGGCCGACCACACGATGCACCAGTCGTCGCCGTCGGCGAGGCGGGCGAGCAAGCCCGCCACAATCGACTCGGCCGCATCGGCGACGAGGTCGGGCCGACTCCACGGGAGCGGGTCGGCGACGAAGCGCTCCCAGTCGTCGCGGGCGGCGATGCGGCGCACGACGGCGCTGCCCAGGAGGCCTCGAGCGCCGACGACCCAGGCGTGAGTTGTCATCGCTGCAGCGGCAGCCGTCGACCGAGCGGACCGTTCTGCGGGTCGGAGGTGATCAGGTAGGGCGGCTTGCCCATCGCCATGTTCACGTTGATGCCGATGTACTCGGCGATGATGCCCAGGGAGAAGAGGATCGCGCCGCTCGAGAGCAGGATGACGACGAGGGTCGAGGCCCAGCCCTCCGCGCCCACATTGCCGGTGATGCGGGCGATGATGATGTACAGGGTGAGCAGTACGCCGAAGGCAGCGAAGATGATGCCGAGGATGCTGACCATGCGCAGTCCGCGCGTTCCGCTGGAGAGCACCATGCGCCAGAAGTGGGAGAACAGACGTCGCGTCGAGTAGCCGGAGGCCCGCTCGCCCTCCTCCCGGAGTGCGACGGGGGAGGTGACGACGTTGTGCGCGACCCAGCCCATGGCCACGTCGAGGTAGACGCCGGAGCCGGAGTACGCGGCGACGCTGCGGCCGATGTTACCGGCGATGAGGCGGTAGCTCTGGTAGTCGGGAGCGTTGGAGCCGACGAACAGCTTGGTAAGCAGCCACTTGGCCGTCTTGGAGGCGGCGTTGCGGGCCCAGCCGTGCGGAGCAGGGTTCGTGGGCTTGGCGTAGACCACCGAGGCCTGCTCGCGCATGGCGGTGTCGAGGAGCCCGCCCATCTCCGCGGGGTTGTGCTGGCCGTCCTCGTCGAGAGTGACGATCCACTCGAAGCCCGAGGAGGCCATCCCGGCGAGGGTCGCCGCGTGCTGGCCGTAGTTCTTGCTCAGCCAGACGGGCCGGATGAAGCTGTGCTCGCCGGCGAGCGTGCGCATGACGCCGGCCGAGAGGTCGGGGCCGTTGTCGTGCACGAGGAGGACCTCGCGCACGACGAATGGATAGCCGTCGGGCGAGGTGGTCACCTCGGTGTACGGGAGGAGCTCGGCGATCAAGCCGGGAAGGGTCTTCTCCGCCTGGTAGACGGGGATGACGACGGAGATTTCGTGCGCTTTGTAGTCCGTCGCCGGCTGCACACTGTCCACGGGGATCAAATTTACCATAGGGCGGTGGGCTGGCTTTCTCTCGTGGGGGCGGAACGGGTCATCCGCGGTCCTTCAGGTAGGTGTCGACGGCCGACTGCACGACCGTCATCGATGCGAGTGTCACCGAGGGCGTGTCCGCGCCGGCGAGGTCGCTCGAGGTGATGCCGACGAGATGCGAGCCCTGCGGCACGTCGAGGGTCTTCGAGACACGCGCCTCGAAGTCGACGACGGTCTCGGTGGAGGTGCTGCCGTCGGGCCAGGCGACGCTAACCGAACCGTTGCTCGCCGGGCTCATCACGGTGAACTCGACGGTCACGGAGCGGGCGCTCGAGCGCGAGTTCGTGAGGGTGAAGTGCGGCTGGCTCTTCGGCGAGCTGATCTGCACCTCGCCGTCCTCATCGAACACCGAGGCGAACTCCGGGGTCGGGTACGGCATCACCGGGTCGGTGACCAGCTCGGAGATCTCCTGCAGCGTGTCGGCGAGAACGTCGTCGTCGATCTGGGCGAGCTCCCCGCGGATGTCGTAGAAGCCGAAGCGGCCGTTCGGGCTCGACTGCGCGGGAGTGCCGAGCAGGTCGACGAGGGTCGCTTCGATCGCGACGCCCTGGTCAGTGCTGGAGGCACGGTCGATGACGATTCCGGAAAAGCCGGCCGTGGCGGCGAGGGTCACCAGGTCGTCATCGGGGTAGTTAGCGAGGGTGCCGGGCCAGTCGGCAGTGGGGCGGCCCTTGATGCCACCGTTCGACCAATGCAGCGTAGTGGAGTGGAGGTAGGGGATCAGCTGGTCGGAGGCGAGCGCGCCGTTGGCGGCGGAGCTCTCCGGGTAGGGGATGTAGGGCAGCAGCAGCACATTCGACCCGGGCTCCAGCTGGTCCTGGATCGACTGCACCCAGGCGTCGTCGGCTAAGAAGCTCGCCTTAGTGCCCGCGTAGTTCAGCGAGGCGTCTCCGGGGGTCTGGTCGACGACCACGGCCACCAGCAGCAGTGCAGCGAGCGGCGCGACGACGAGGGAGCGGCGGATGCGCGGCCTCGTCGCGAGGACCCGCCGGATGGCGAGGTCGACCAGCAGCCCGACCAGCGCGAGGCTCAGCGCGGCGATGACGATTGACATCCGGTTCCATCCGCGCAGACTCGAGGTGAGGAAGGAGACGAGCGTGGAGATGCCGCCGAGCGTGGAGCACATGAAGGCGAACAGGATGAGCGCGGAGATGCCGGACGCCAGCTGCCAGATGGCCGGGTCGCGGGTGAAGCGGCGGCGGCCGACGAGCATGAGCGCGATGATCACGAAGGAGGCGAGGAATCCGATTGCGGCGAGGCCGCCGAGGGCCGGCTGCTCGCCGAGGCCGAGGTAGGCGGAGTCGTACTGCTGACGGAGCTCGCCGAGGATCGTCACCCGGTGTCCGGGCCAGGGCAGGATCAGCTGCGAGAACTTGAGCGCGAGCAACTCGGTCTCGGTGCGCGAGCGCTCGAGGCCGGCGGGGTTGGCGCCGTTGAGCCAGCTGTAGAGAATGTCGGGGAGCATGTTCGCGAGCATCACGACGACCGTGCCGACCCCGAGGCCGACCGCACCCGCGAATCGGCGCCAATCGACGTCGCGGAACAGAACCAGCAGGCCGGTGAACGACAGCAGGGCTATGAAGAAGACCGAGTAGTACGACGACGACGAGCCGAGCACGACCAGGATGAGCACGGTGCGCGCGGTCGGGCCCACGAGGGCGGCGACCAGGCGGTTGCCCGAGGTGCCGAGCCCCCACACCCTGTCGCCGCGCAGGAGCATGACGAGAAGCCCCATCGCGAGCGGGACCGCGTAGTAGGAGGCAAGGAAGAGGTGGCTCTCGCCGCGCAGGAAGTGGTACGGCGCGAGTGCGAATGCCGTGGCCAGCACAACGGTCAGCACGCGGGAGATGCCCACCTTGCGGAAGAACCAGACCGCGGCAAGGGCGATCAGCGGGAAGCCGAGCAGGAAGTAGAGGTTGAGGGCGAGGGCCCAGTCGGAGGTGAACGGCCGGAGCAGGTCGGGCGCGAGCATGTGCAAGTTGTCGGCCGTTGGGAAGTCGTGATAGGTCTGCCCGGTAGGCGCACCGAGCAGCGACTGGCTCTCGTACCACCCGGTTTCGATGACCGTCTTGAAGTGCGCCGCCGTCGAGAGCGCGTCACCGTTGTAGTTGAACGGCACGCGCAGGTCCGCGCGCCAGAGCTCGAGAACCAGATAGGTGAGCAGGCCGGTGACGAGCGTTGCAGCGAGATAGACCGCGCTCTCGGCCGTGCGGAACCAGCGCCAGATTGCCGCGGGCATCACTTGTCCCGGTCGCGGCGCATCCGCCGACCCAGGAACATGTAGAGGGCGCGTCGCCCCAGCGAGTTGATGTGCGCCCTGGCGTTGCCGAGGGCGACGTCGAATGCGGAGAGCAGTCCGGGACGGTCCGCCTTGAGCAGGTTGTGGAAGCGGATGGCCTGGCTCGACTGGTGCTTGGCCAGACGGACGCTCCACTGCCCGCCGTTCACCCGGAACTTCGCCAGGGGTTCGCGTATTCCGACGAAGTCGCCGTGCTGGAGCACCGCGACGTAGGTGGCCTCGTCGATGAGGTAGTGCGCGGTGGGCGACCAGAACCCGGCGGCGACGAGCGCATCGCGCCGCATCATCACGCACGCTGGCTCGCCGAAGAGGTTGGTACCGCTGCGCACGGTGGCACGGGTGGCGTGGCTGCCGCTGTGCCTGCCCTCGATGCCCCGGAGGCCGCGGTTCTGGATGATGACGTTGTCGTTCGCATCGACGATGGTGCGCGAGGAGGCGACCAGAGCCACGCCGGGTTCGAACAGTGCGAGCTGCCGTTCGACCATGGTGGGCGCGATGATGTCGTCGCCGCAGACGAGCTTGATGAAGTCGCCGGTCGCGGCCTCGCTCACGCGGTTCCAGTTGCGCACCGCGCCGCCGCCGCTCTCGGTGGTGAGGACGGTCACGCGCTCGTCGTCGGCGAACTGCTGGAGCCGGTCGAGCGTGTCGTCGGTCGATCCGTGGTCGGAGACAATGATCTCGAGGTCGGTGTGGGTCTGCGCGAGTACGGAACGCATCGTCGCTTCGATGAAGTGCGCGTTGTTGAACGCGGGCACCACAATCGAAACTCTCACCCTGAACCTACCCCGAATTCCCGGCATCTTCGTTGCGATGCCTCATGCAGCCTATACGAGCCGGCGAAGCCGCCCGGTCAGGGCACTCCAGTGCCCGATCGTGTCCTAGAGCGGACGGTGTCTGGTGAGCCGCTCCCGCAGTGTGAGGCCCACCTTGAGCCCTGCACGAAGCGGCCAGAGCCACCACGCCGAATACTTTCGAGCGAGGTAGGTGTACGCGCTCTGGTGATGCGCGCGGTTCATCACCTCGGCTGCCCTGCGGGTGGAGTGCGCTCCGGTGTGCACGGCGGTCGCCGACGTGACGTAGACGCTCGTCCACCCGGAGTCGGCCATCCTGCGGCCGAGATCGACGTCCTCGAAGTACATGAAGAAGGCATCGTCGAATCCGCCGATCTGCTCGAAGGCTTCGCGGCGGAGCAGGAGCAGGGCGCCGGAGAGCCAGCCGGTCTCGCGGAAGGACTCAGTGATCGCCCGTCCCTCGCCACGATAGCGCCGCGACCAGGGGTTCGTGGGCCAGCGGTTGGCGAAGAGGGCGTGGCCGATGCCGGTGCGGAGCGCCGGGAACTCGCGGGCACTCGGGTAGACCAGGCCGGCCGCGTCGGTGAGCTTGGGGCCAAGGGCGCCGGCGTGGGGCGCCTCCGCCGCAACCGCGAGCAGGCTGGTGATCGTGTCGGGCTGGAGGACCGCGTCGGGGTTGGCGACCAGGATCCAGCCGTAGGAGTCGTCGAGCCGTGAAGCCGCGTAGTTCACCGCACCGCCGTAGCCGAGATTCTTGCCCGGCTCGATGACCGTGATGCCCGGCGCGGAGCGCACCTCGGCGAGGTCGTCGTCGACCGCGTTGTTCACCACCTGCACCGTGGCGATCGGGGAATCGCTGGTGCGGATCGATGCGAAGAGGTCGCGCAGGGCGTCCGTCGAGTGGAAGCTGACGGTGATGCAAGCGATATCGGTGCCGTAGCTCCGGGTCGTCATCTCGCCCCCGCTCGTTCGTAGGCCTCGGTGTGGGAAGCGGCGCATCGCGCCCAGGTGAACTCGCCCGCACGCTCGAGAGCCGCAGTACCGAGCCTGTCACGTTCCGCCGGGTCCTGCAGCAGCGACGCGAGCGTGGCGGCGATCGACGGCGCGTCGATCCCGGTGTACTCCACCGCGTCGCCTCCGACCTCGGGGAGGGCGAGGCGGCGGGTGGTGACGACGCAGGCTCCCGTCGCCATCGCCTCCAGCACGGGGAGGCCGAAGCCCTCACCGAGGCTCGGGTAGGCGACGATCTGCGCGCCGCCGAGGAAGGCGGAGAGATCGCCGAGGGGGAGGTAGCCCAGCTTACGCACGTCGACGCCGCGCGAGACTGCGGCGGAGATCGCGGGATCGATGCCGGTGTCCCAGCCCGGGCCGCCGGCGAGGAGCAGGCTCGGGCGTTCGCCGGCCGGGGAGCCGGCGGTCGCCGTCTCGAAGGCCTCGATCAGCGGCACGACGTTCTTGCGCGGTTCCAGCGTGCCGAGGAAGGCGACCCATCGTTCGGGCGCAGGGGTGAGCGACGCTGAGAAGCCGGCCACCTCTGCGGCGGTCGGCCGGTGAAACTGATCATGGTCGTATCCGTGCAGCGCGACGACGACGCGGGCCTCGTCGGCGCCGGTGATCCGCACGTACTCGCTTGCCGTTGCGGAGCTCGGCGCGACGACCACCGTGCGGAAGAGGCGGCTCAGCCGCACCCAGGTGCGGAAGAACAGGCGCTTCACCGGAGTGTGCAGCTCCGGGTGGCTGAAGAAGGTCAGATCATGCACCGTGACGACTCGCGCACGCCGGGTGAGCAGCGGGAAAGTGTAGTGCGGGGAGTGGATGGTGTGCGCGCCCGCCCTCCGGGCGATGCCGGGGAGGGCGACCTGCTCCCAGAGGAATCGGCGTGCAACGGAGGTGGTGCTCGCCGGAGCCGTGAGCACCGGGAGTCCGCTCCGCCGGAAGTGCTCCGCATCCTCGGGTTTGCAGACCACGGTCACCGAGCTGCCGCGCGCGGCGAGCGCCGGGATGATGCCGTCGAGGTAGCGCCCGACGCCACCGCGGTCCGGGGGGACCGAGGTGGCGTCGAGGAGTACGGTGCGGGCGGGCGTGGTCACTGCGCGGGCACTGAGTTGAGCAGGGCGATGTCGTAGTCGACCATCTCGGCGACGATCTGCTCGAAGGTTTTCGTCGTGGTCCAGCCGAGCACGGTGCGCGCCTTTGTCGAGTCGCCGAGCTGTTCGGCCGAGTCGAGGGGGCGCGTGAACTCGGCGGAGACGCTCACGTGCTTCTGCCAGTCGTGGATGCCGACGCGGGCGAAGGCGAGCGCGACGAAGTCCGCGATGGAGTGCGTCTGGCCGGTGGCGATGACGAAGTCGTCGGCCGCATCGGCGTGCGCGACGAGCTCGAGCGCACGGGCGTAGTCCGGGGCCCAGCCCCAGTCGCGACGGGTGTCTAGGCTGCCGAGCTCGATGCCGGACTGAAGGCCCTGCGAGATCCTGGCCACACCCGCGGTGATCTTGCGCGTTACGAAGGTCTCCGGGCGGCGGGGCGACTCGTGGTTGTAGAGAATGCAGCTCGACGCCGACAGGCCGCGCTCGCGGTACAGCCCGACCATGTAGTGCGAGTAGGCCTTGGCCGCGCCATAGGGCGACGTCGGGCGGATCGCGGTCGCCTCGGTCTGCGGGGACTCGAGGGCGTTGCCGAACAGTTCGGCGCTCGACGCCTGCACCACGTGCACGGCGGACCCCGTGCTCTCCTGCAGCTTCCAGGCGGACTCGAGGATCTGCGCCACCGGGAGGGCATTGATCTGTGCGGTGCGCACGGGGTCGGCCCAGCTCTGCCAGACCGAGCTCAGCGCGGCGAGGCTGTATATCTCCGTCGGGGCAATCTCAGTGATCAGGGCGCCCAGACGCGCAGTGTCGGTGATGTCGGCCTCGTGGAGGACGACATCACCACTCAACACGTCGTCGCCCGAATCCTCGCGCGAGCGCGACCGGATGATCCCGTGGACGTCGTAGCCTTGTCGCACGAGTGACTCGGCGAGGTACGAACCGTCCTGGCCGGAGATTCCGGTGATCAGTGCGACGGACATGCTTCTTAGAGCCCGGCCAGGCGCTTCTGCTCGGCGAGGTCGTTGTCGACCATCATCGTCACCAGCGTCGGGAAGTCGACTTTGGGCTCCCAGCCCAGCGTGGTGCGGGCCTTCGTCGAATCGCCGATCAGCAGGTCGACCTCGGCGGGGCGCATAAAACGCGGGTCCTGCTTGACGTAGGGGGTCCAGTCGTCGATGCCGACGTGACGGAAGGCGAGGTCGAGGAACTCGCGGATCTCGTGGGTCTCGTTGGTGGAGATCACGTAGTCGTCCGCTTCGTCCTGCTGCAGCATCCGCCACATGGCCTCGACGTAGTCGCCAGCGAAGCCCCAGTCGCGACGCGAGTCGATGTTGCCGAGCACGATGTCGTCCTGCAGGCCGAGCTTGATGCGGGCCACGGCCTGGCTGATCTTGCGGGTCACGAACTCCGGGCCGCGGCGGGGCGACTCGTGGTTGAACAGGATGCCGCTGGAGGCGTGCATGCCATAGGACTCGCGGTAGTTGATGGTCATGTAGTGGCCGTAGACCTTGGCGACGCCGTAGGGCGAGCGCGGCCAGAGGAGCGTGTCCTCATTCTGCGGAACGCTCTGCACCTTGCCGTACATCTCCGAGCTGGAGGCCTGGTAGAACCGCACCTTGGTGGGGTCGTCCTCGGAGTAGAGGCGCACGGCCTCGAGGGCGTTCAGCACGCCGAGGCCGGTGACCTCGGAGGTGAGGTGGGCGTTCTCCCACGAGTAGGCGACGAAGGAGATGGCGCCGAGGTTGTAGAACTCGTCGGGCTTCGCGGAGTTGAGGGCGCGGAGGATGCTCGAGAGGTCCGTGAGGTCGCCGGTGAGGATCCTCACGTCGGGAAGGGTCTCTTCGAGGAGCTGGCGCTTGGGGTTGTTCTGGCCACGCATGAAGCCGTAGACCTCGTAGCCCTTAGAGAGCAGAAGCTCTGCGAGATAGAGGCCGTCCTGGCCTGTGATTCCTGTGATGAGGGCGCGAGGCATGACTGTCCTTTAGGCTTTCTTGTCGAGCGGGGAACGTGTGCAGCGAGGAAGCTGTGGGGTGTTCGACGAAGCGAACTGCCCCATTCTAGATCACGGAGCGAGGGCGGGGCCGAATCCGCGGCCGTGGAAGGGTGCGGATCCGGCTCCGGATCAGAGCAGTTGCGCTCCGTCGATCAGCAGAGTCGTGCCGGCATTCTGGAAATAGAGCTCGACTTTCACCGCATTGTGCGATTGCTGCGCGATGGGGAGTTCGAGCGTGAGCTGCTGCCAGGCCCCGGTCGCGGTGAAGGGCACCGTGAGCGCCTCCGTTGTGCCGCCCAGCGCCCACAGAGCGAACGTCCCAGGCGTTGAGCCGGTCGGCGACTTGACCCACACGGTGGCGATGTACTTCTCGCCGGCGGTCGTGTCCCGCTCCACCACCTGCGCGAACGAGCCGTTGGGGGTCTGCGAGGTAACAGTGGCGTAGTACGAGCCGTGGACGGCAGGGCTGGCGGCGGTCGCGGTCGCGACGGCGGGGGCGACTGCCCCGTTGCCGGTGCCCCAGTTGTTGAGCGCGCCGCCCTCGAACGACGGGGCGGAGAGCAGGTTCTTGCTCACTCGCGAGTCGTCAAGGAACAGCGTTGCGTCCGTGGTGTTGAGGTACACCTCCGCCTTGAGAGCGGAGAAGGCGATCGGCGAGTCCAGTGTCACGGTTACCTTGGTGTACTCGCCCTGCACCGTGTAGTTCGCGGTGGTGTTCGCGTTCTGGGACCCGAGCGCCCAGAGTGCCACGATGCCGGAGAACGGTTTCGACGGGTCGGACGACCTGAGCCAGATACTGAACGTGTACTGGTCGCCGGCGTAGCCCTGGACGGGCACCGTCTGCGAGAACGAGCGTCCGGGAACCGCCGTGTTGGACGCGGCGAACCAGGTGCCCTCCTTCACGAATCGCACATCCTGGTAGAGCGCGCGATTCATGAAGCCGTTGCCGGGAGCCCAGTCGTTGAACGAACCCTCGAACCCGGGGTACTTCAGCAGGTTCTGCTTCGTGGGAGCCTGGCCGACGGTGATCGAGGCGTTGTCGACCCAGAGGGTCGCGTTCGTGGAATAGAGGTAGATGTCGAGTCTGATGGTGGAGTGAGCGGATGCGACGGGGAGCTTCACCGTGATCTCGGTCCACTGGTCACGCACGGTGAACGGCGTGTTCGCCTGCTCGAGACTCCCGCCGATTCCCCAGACCGCGACCGTTCCGGTGAACGGCGTGGTCGAGTCGGACCTGACCCAGATCTTCGCCGTGGCCTGCTGCCCGGGGGATATGGTGCGCTTGATGTCCTGCGAGAGGGCGCGTCCGCTGACCGGCGTGTTGAGCGCGAGGAAGTAGCTGCCGTCGGGCACGGTGCCGGGGGCACCGGGCGCGATCATGGTGTTGATCGCGCCGTTGCTGGCACCCCAGCCGTAGATCGACCCGCCCTCGAACGACGGCGACTGCAGGTTGCCCTGGTTCGGGCTGCCGAACCAGTCGCTGTAGTAGGCGAAGAAGTTGCGGTTGCCGTACGAGGAGCAGTCGTCGCCGGTGCCGCCGATATTGTTCAGCGCCGCCTGGTTGGGACGGTAGGGCGTGTAGTTGTAGAGACCGGCGGTCGCGGCGTTATAGATGTAGACGGAGCTCGAACCGCAGGCGGCATTCGGGTGCCACTGGATAGTGTTCGCCTGTCCGGCGCGGTAGCTGAACGACGTGGGCAGCTGCTTGTAGATGTTGAATTGCCGTGCAGCGGAGTAGACCTGGTTGGCGAAGCCGTAGTACTTGGTGTCGCAGGCGGCCGTGTCCGGGCAGGCATAGCCCATCGAGACGAGGTAGTCGCCGCTGATCGGGTTCGTCTTCGTGATCAGTCCGCGTTCCTTCTGCAGCGTGACGAGAAGAACCTGAGGGCTGATGTTGCAGGCCTGCGCGACCTGGGCGATCACGTTCGACGCACGCTGATTCGTGCCTCCGGCGTACGCGGCGCAGTAGCGGTCCGCCGCGCGCGGGCTCGACGACGTGACGTAGTTCTTTAGGCAGCCGGGGGCACCCGCCGGGGCGGTGCACGCCGGGACGCGGCCCTCCAGGAACGACTGGATCGCGCTCTCGGACATCAGAGTGCCGTTGTAGAACAGCTCGTCGGTGATGATGAGGCCCGGGTTGAAGTCGGCGCCGGATGCGGCCTCGGCCGGCGGCGCTTCCAGAGACGGCGTGAGCGAGATGCCGGTGAGTACGGCCACCGTCATGACAAAGGCGGTTGCGAGGCCCACGACCTTGCGGGCCTTCGAGGGCCTCCGCTTCGGGATCCTGATAATTGATAGTGAAGTCACAGTTTCATCCCCGTTGCGGCGTCGATGGCCCGCTAGCACTTAGCTGAAGAACCTCCTCTAGAGTACGGGTGAATGGCGCTCAGGCCCTATGCCACGCCCGGAATAGTGCGGCTCTGGGTTAGAATCACCCAATGCCTCCAATCGAATCTGGCGATACCGCCGCGGTGGAAACACCCAAGAAGCTGACGGTTAGCGAACGATTGAAGCAGTCGGAAGCGGAGCGGGAACGCCTTCAGCGCGAGCTCGACATCCTCTCGAACACCGCATTCTCCGACTGGCTCTCTGCCACCCAGAACCACGCGAACGAGATCGAGTCGTTCTACAACACTCTCTCTTGGCGTGTGACGAAGCCGCTGCGCGTCGTGAGGAAGGTGCAGCTCAAGGCGGGAGAAGTGGGCCTCGCCCGCACCTCGCAGGTCGTCGTCGCCGAGCTCGGCCGCCGCGTCGGGCGCCGTCGATGACCGCAACCCTCCTCGTCGACGGCACGGACAACGGGCCCGACCTGACTTCGGTGACCATGGGCCGCCTGCTCGCCGCCGCGCCGCACATCCTCGGCGACGCTCCGAACGACGCGCTCCTCGCCCGCGGCGGCGGGGTGCTCTTCGAGACGCTCACGCGTTCGGTGAAGGCGCAGCGCCGCGACGACCTGGTCTGGCTGCTGATCGTCGCCGTCACCGGCGCTTTCCCCAACGCCGAGCACGTCCGCTCAGCGCGCCGCGCGATCTGGCTGGCGGAGCCGGTGGTCGCGCACCTCGCACTGCTGCAGACCCTCTACTCGCTGGGCGCGCACTACCGCAATCTCGACGCCGAGATCGAGATCGTCACCGACGGAGTCGTCGTCGACGTCGACTTCTGCGCGAACCACACCGCGAACACCGGGATCCAGCGCGTCGTGCGGCAGACCATGTCGCGGTGGGACGCCGATCGCGACATCGTGCCCGTCGCGTGGACCCCGCACGGCGGGGCCATGCGCCGACTCAGCCCGCTCGAGCGCTCACGGGTGGTGGAGTGGAACAAGTACACGGAGCCGCTGGTCAAGCCGGACGCCTCGATCCCGGCCAACCGCATAGTGGTCCCCTTTGGCAGCGCAGTCATCCTGCCCGAAGTGCCCCAGCCGCACCTCTGCGACCCGCTCGCAGCTCTCGCCGAGTTCTCCGGCAACCGGGTCGGGCTCATCGGCTACGACGCGATCCCGATCGTGAGCGCCGACAACGTGCCCGCCGAGGAGACGGAGCGATTCGTCCACTACCTCACGATTATCAAGCACTCCAAGCGCGTGGTCGGCATTAGCGCCGCCTCCACGGAGGACTTCCGCGGTTTCAGCGACACCCTCGCCTCGCAGGGCCTTGCGCCTGTCGTCACGATGGAGGTCAGCCTGCCCGTCGACGTGCCCGACCTGGACTCGATGCCGCCGGCGCCTCACAGCGCGAGCCCGCTCATTCTCTGCGTCGGCAGCCAGGAGCCGCGCAAGAACCAAGACGCCGTGCTGTTCGCTTCCGAAGTGCTCTGGCGCGAGGGCCTCGACTTCCGCGTGCGCTTCATCGGCGGAGGCAGCCTCTGGTTCACGCGCGGATTCGACCAGCGGGTCAAGGCGCTGCAGAAGCGCGGCCGCTCGGTCGAGGTCTGGCGCGGGGTGAAGGACTCGGCGCTCCTGGGTTCCTACGCCGAGGCCGAGTTCTCCATCTTCCCCTCGCTGCACGAGGGCTATGGCCTCCCGGTCGCCGAGTCGATCGCCATGGGCGTCCCTGTCGTCACCACCGCCTACGCCAGCACCGGCGAGATTGCTGCAGACGGCGGATGCCTGCTGGTCGACCCGAGGGACGACCAGTCGATCGTCAACGCGATGCGCCGTCTCCTCACCGAGGCCGGGCTCGGCGACGAGCTCCGCCGCCAGATCGCGGCGCGGCCCCGCCGCACCTGGGACGACTACGCGCGCGAGCTCTGGGACGGCCTCGTCGCCCCGCTGATCGATACGCCGGAACTCACGACAGGAGCCGACTGTGGCTAAGCAGACCACCCACGAGCGCCTCAACCTCCTGCTCGGCGCGGTCGCGCCCGATACCGGACCGCAGCCCTCCGCCGCCATGGCGCTGGCGCATCTCGCCGCCGTGTACGTCGAGCCCGCCGACGACATCGTCTGGCTGGCACTGTCCGTACTGCGCGCGGAACTCCCCGTCCGCGAGGACATCGTCGCCCTGCGCCGCCGCTTCCGGCTGGAGGACCCAGCCAAAGTGCTGTCGGGACTCGCGAAGCACCCGTACCGTCTCGGCGGCCGCGTCATCCGCCCGCACGTGCGCGTCGTGTCCGACGCCGTCGTCATCGATGTGCACCACACCGCTCAGACCGGTCTCGCCACCGGTATCCAGCGCGTCGTGCGCAAGACCCTCGCCGAGTGGCTGACCAAGCACGAGCTGATGCTCGTGGGCTGGTCGTCGTCGTACGACGGGATGCGCGAGCTCTCGCCGGCCGAGCGCGAGAACGCCGCCTACGGCACCGCGCCCGAAGCCACTGCTCCCGAGAACAACGAGCTCCTCGTGCCCTGGCGCTCGAGCTACGTGCTGCCCGAACTCGCGATCGAGAACGACCGCACCGCCCGCATCGCCGCGCTCGCGGAGTTCTCGGGCAACCGGGCGCTGCTCATCGGTTTCGACTGCGTGCCCCTCACCTCGGCCGAGACCACGGGTGCCGGCATGGGAGCGGCGTTCGCGCGCAACCTCGTCGCGGCCACCTACTTCGAGCGCATCGCCACCATCTCGGAGGCCGCGGCCACGGAGTACGGCGGATGGCGCACGATGCTGGTCAGCGCGGGCAAGGCCGGACCTGACGTCCGATCGGTCTTTCTGCCCGCCGACGCCGCAGCGGCCACGGAGGCCCAGCTCGCAGCGGCCGAGAAGTACTTGACGGTCGACGGCCTGCCGCTGGTGTTCTGCGTCGGCAGCCACGAGCCGCGCAAGAACCACCTCGCCGTTCTCGCGGCGGCCGAGCTGCTCTGGAGCGACGGCGACGAGTTCTCCCTGGCCTTCGTGGGAGGGAACGCCTGGGGCAGCGACGAGTTCCAGTCGCTCCTCGAGACCCTCAGCGCGAAGGGCCGCTCGGTCATCGGCGTGTCCAAGATCACCGACGAACTGCTCTGGGGCGGATACCGGGCAGCGCGCTGCACGATCTTTCCCTCCCTCAACGAGGGCTTCGGGCTCCCCGTCGCGGAGTCACTGGCCGTTGGCACGCCGGTGGTCACCTCGGGCTATGGCAGCATGCTGGAGATCGCGGCTGCCGGCGGCGCCGTGCTCGTGGATCCACGCAGCGACGAGGACATCGCCCGTGGCCTGCGCAGCGCGCTCTTCGAGCCGGGCGTCAACGAGCGTCTGAGGGCGGAGGCCGCGCAGCGTCCGATTCGCACCTGGTCGGACTACGCCGACGACCTGTGGGCCTATTTCTTCCCCAACGAATAGAATCAGACGTTGCGTGCACAGCACGACGAACTCGGAGACACATGACTAATCCAGCGCAGGAGCGCGCGAGCCGCCTCGCCGCTCTGCCGTTCCAGACGTCTGAATCGAGGAGCTCCGGCAAGCTGGGCGCCTTCGCGGGCGCGGTGCGGGAGATCTTCTCCCACCGCGAGCTGCTCGTGCTCCTCGTTCGGCGCGAACTCAAGGCCCGCTACAAGGACTCGAGCCTCGGCTTCATCTGGAGCCTGATCAAGCCGATCGTCCAGCTGCTCATCTACTACGTGGCCATCGGCCAGTTCCTGGGCGCCGCACGCGGGATCCCCGACTTCGCGATCTTCGTCTTCTCCGGCCTGACCCTGTGGGGGCTGTTCTCCGAGATCATCTCCTCGGGAACCAGCTCGATCGTCAACAACGCGGGCCTGATCAAGAAGGTCTACCTGCCCCGGGAGATCTTCCCGCTCGCGGCCGCCGGATCCTCGCTGTTCAACTTCGTGATCCAGTTCGCGGTGCTGCTCGCGGCCACGATCGCGCTCGGACTGTTCCCGTTCAGCGCGCTGATCGTCTACGTGCCGGTGGGCGTGCTCATCGCCACCATCTACGGGGTCGCGATCGCAATCGCCCTCTCCGCCCTGAACGTGTACCTGCGCGACATCCAGTACCTCGTCGAGGTCGGCCTGCTGCTCTTCTTCTGGGCCTCGCCGATCGTCTACTCGTGGTCGTTCGTCGTGGCCGCCGCCGAGCGCACCGGGCTCACCTGGCTCAGCGAGGTCTACCTCTGGAACCCGATCACCCTCGCCATGCTCGCCTTCCAGCGCGGCATGTGGATCTCCGGATCGAAGGACACGGTGATGGGCCAGGACGCCGCGGGCGTCGACATCGTCACCCCCGCCCAGCCGTGGCCGGCCGACCTGGACCTCCGCCTGCTCATCGCCGGCATCATCGGGCTCGTGCTCATCTGGGTGGCGCAGCGCGTGTTCTCCCGGCTTCAGGGCAACTTCGCGCAGGAGATCTAATGACAGAACTGATTTTGCAGGACGCCCCGGCCGTCATCAAGGTGAACGACGTCTCGAAGCGCTTCGTGATCCGCAAGGACAAGTCGCTCAAAGAGCGGATCGTCAACTTCGGCCGCTCGTCGAAGCACAAGGACGACTTCTGGGCGCTGCGTGACATCAACTTCGACATCCAGTCGGGAACCACCGTCGGCCTGCTCGGCGCCAACGGCTCCGGCAAGAGCACGCTGCTCAAGGTGATCGGCGGAATCATCCAGCCCAACTCCGGTCTCGTCCAGCGCCGCGGCCGGCTCGCCGCCCTGCTCGAGCTGGGCGCCGGCTTCCACCCCGACCTGACCGGCCGGGAGAACGTCTTCCTCAATGCCTCCATCCTCGGACTGTCGCGCAAGCAGACCGAGGAGTACTTCGACTCGATCGTCGACTTCTCCGAGATCGAGGAGTTCATCGACACACAGGTGAAGTTCTACTCCTCAGGCATGTACGTGCGTCTCGCCTTCTCGATCGCGGTCCACGTCGACCCCGACGTGCTCCTCGTCGACGAGGTGCTCGCCGTCGGCGACGAACGCTTCCAGGAGAAGTGCATGGCGAAGATCCGCGAGTTCCAACTCGAGGGCCGCACGATCGTTCTCGTGAGCCACGCCGCGAGCCAGGTGGAGGACCTGTGCAGCCGGGCCATCGTGCTCAAGCGCGGCGAGATCATCTTCGACGGCGACACCGCCGGCGGCATAGGGGCGTTGCGCGCGTCGTTCGACCAGTGAGCGCGTCCCACTGGTCTGAGAAATCCTCTAGCGTGTCAGGATGGGTGTGATCATGGCAGAAGAATCGCGGTACGGAACGGCCCGTGCCGAGTGGTCGCTGTCGGCGGCGCTCACCGCGGGAGTGAACGCGCGACGTCACCTCTACGCCGATGGCGACGTCGCCATGAAGGACTCCTCGGGCGAGCGTCCCGTCATGCGGATCTCGGAGCCGGTGGCCCCGGGCCTCAGCCAGCGGATTGCCCGCAAGGTCGCCGTCCGCGCGTTCCGTGCCGTGCGCCCCGCCGTGAAGTCCATCGCCTGGCGCACCCGCACCTTCCTCGCGCACGACATCACCGTGCTCGCCACGCGCATGGACCAGTCGGCACGGCACAGCGAGAATCTCGCACGCGACCAGCACGCCCAGGTCGTGACGCTCCTCCGGCAGGTCGAGGCCCAGTCGCTGTCCACCGCGGCCGAGTACAAGCGGTCGCTGCGTTACCTCACCTCCGCCGCAGACCAGCAGGCCAGACGCATCTCGAGCCTCAACGACGAGGTCTCCGCGCTCAAGCGGATGCTCGACGAGCGGGGTGGAACGGATGTCTAGCGTCGTCGTCGTGGGCGCGGGCGGTCACGCCAAAGTCATCATCGACATGCTGATCGACAACGGCGTCGACGTCGCCGCCTGCGTGGCGAACGCCGACAGCGCGCCCTATCGCGGCGTCGAGGTGCTCGTGGGCGACGACTCGCTCGCGGCCCTGCGTGCGCGCGGAGTCGACGGCGCCGTCATCGCCGTGGGTGCGAACGCGCTGCGCGCACGGCTCGGCGACGAGGCGGAGGCTCTCGGGTTCTCCCTGCCCTCCGTCGTCAGCCGCTCCGCCCAGCTCTCGCCGACCGCCGTCATCGGAGACGGCGCCGTCGTGATGCCGCATGCCGTGATCAACGCCGACGCCCGCATCGGCAGGCTCGCCATCGTCAACACCGGCGCCACCGTCGACCACGACTGCGTGATCGGCGACGGCGCGCATGTCGCGCCGGGCGTCCACTTCTCCGGCGGTGTGCGCATCGGCGCACGCACCCTCGTCGGTGTCGGATCGTCCGCCCGCCCGCTCGTCACCGTCGGCTCGGACGCCGTCATCGGCGCGGGCTCAGTTCTTGTCAGCGACATCGCCGACGGGCTCACCGCGTACGGTGCCCCGGCCCGGCCTACCAACCACACAGGGAGTACCCATGACTGATCGATTCATCAACCTCGCGCAGCCGGATCTCGGCGGCCGCGAGTCGGAGTACGTCAACGACGCCCTCAGCACGGGCTGGATCTCGAGCATCGGGCACTACATCGGCGAGTTCGAGAGCCGGTTCGCCGAGTTCGTCGGTGTCGAGCACGCGATCGCCGCGAACAACGGCACCACCGCGCTCCACCTCGCCCTGGTCGCCCTCGGAGTCAAGGCGGGCGACGAGGTCATCGTGCCCTCGGTCACCTACGTCGCATCCGCCAACGCGATCGCCTACTGCGGCGCCACCGCGGTACTGGTCGACGTCGAGCCGGGCACGCTGAACATCGACCCCGCCGCCATGGAGGCCGCGATCACCGACAAGACCGTCGCCGTGATCGCCGTGCACCTCTACGGGATCCCGGCGCGGATGCACGAGATCAACGCGATCTGCAAGCCGCGCGGCATCTTCGTCGTCGAGGACGCCGCGGAGGCCCACGGCGCGAAGATCGGCGACGACGTCGTCGGATCGCTCAGCGACGTGGCCATCTTCAGCTTCTTCGGGAACAAGATCCTCACCACGGGCGAGGGGGGCATGGTCACCACCGACAACACGGAGCTGGCCGACCGGCTTCGCCTGTTCCGCGGCCAGGGAATGGATCCGAACCGCCGCTACTGGTTCCCCGTCGTGGGGTACAACTACCGGATGACCAACATCGCGGCCGCCATCGGCGTCGCCCAGCTCGAGCGGTACGACGAGTTCATCGCCAAGCGCACCGCCCTCACCGACCGTTACGACGAGAAGCTCGCCGCCGTCTCAAACAAGCTCGAGACCGTCCAGGTGCCGGAGGGCTTCACCCGCGTGCCCTGGCTGTACAACATCTACCCGGTCGGCATCGACGCGACGAAGCGCGACGCGATCATGGGGGCGCTGAAGGACCGCGGGGTCGACAGCCGTCCGGTCTTCTACCCGATGCACGTGCTGCCGGCGTTCGAGTCGGATGCCGCGTTCCCCGTGTCCGACGAGTGGTCCGCCCGCGGCATCTCGCTCCCGCTCCACACCGCCCTGACGATCGACGACATCGACTTCGTCACGGACGCCGTCGTCGAGATCCTCCAGGCAACGTGAAGATAGCCATCGTCTCCTCGATGATCCCGTTCGTCGGGGGAGGAGCCCGCAACATCGTCGACTGGCTCGCGGACGAGCTGGTGGCCCGCGGCCACGAGGTGGAGAAGGTGATGCTGCCGTTCTCCGACGAGCCGAACGACCTCTTCCCGCAGCTCGCGGCGTTCCGCTCCATCGACCTGACGGACGCTGTCGACCTGGCCATCTGCATCCGCCCGCCCGCCTATTTCGTGAAGCACCCGCGCAAGGTCGTGTGGTTCATCCACCACCTGCGCACCTACTACGACCTCTGGGAGTCGGAGTTCCGCCTGATGCAGGACACCGCGATCGCGCGGTCGCGCCGGGACGCCCTGCGGCGCGCCGACACGGCGGCCCTCGGCGAGGCCAGCCGCATCTTCGTCAACAGCCAGGTCGTCGGCGACCGCCTCGCGAGGTTCAACGGCATCGAGAGCACGGTTCTCTACCCGCCGCTGCCCGCCGACTACGCGGCCAGCAGCAAGCCGGCGGGCGACTCCATCACCTACGTCTCCCGTCTCGACCTCACGAAGCGCCAGCACCTTCTCGTCGAGGCGCTCGCCCTGACCACGACCGAGGTGAGGCTCGTGCTCGCGGGCAAGGCCGCGGGCGGCGGGTACGGCGTCTACCTCAAGGAGCACGCCGCGAACCTCGGTGTGTCCGAGCGGGTCACCGTCGACGACCGATGGGTCTCCGACGAGGAGAAGTCCGATCTCATCGCGGGCTCGCTCGCCGTCGCCTACCTCCCGGTCGACGAGGACTCCTACGGCTACCCGAGCCTCGAGGCCGCACGCGCACAGCGCCCGGTTCTCACCACCACCGACTCGGGCGGCGTGCTCGAGCTGGTGCGTGACGGCGTGAACGGTCGGGTCGTCGAGCCGACGGCCGAGGCCCTTGCCGCGGCGATGGACGAGCTGTTCACCAATCGCGAGCAGACGGCCCTGATGGGACGCGCGCTCGCCGACTCGACCGTGGAGCTCGGCATCTCCTGGGACACCGTTATCGAAGGGCTGCTGTCATGAAGGTCCTCGTCGCGAACAACATGGCCCCCTTCATGTGGGGTGGCGCCGAGGAGCTCGCCGTCACGCTGGTCGACAGAATCCGGCGCCGCGGCCACGAGGCCGAGCTGCTTCGGCTCCCGTTCCGCTGGGACCCGGTCGAGGACATCCTCGGACAGATGCTGGCCATCCGCTCGCTCGAGCTCCCGAACACCGACCGGCTGATCGCGCTCAAGTTCCCGGTGTACCTGCTGCGACACGAGCACAAGTCGATGTGGCTGCTCCACCAGTTCCGCCAGGCCTACGACCTCTACGACGCGGGCATGTCGCCGATGCACGACTCGGTCCGGGGCGACGAGCTCCGCGAGGCGATCGCGCGCGCCGACGGGCAGTCGTTCCACGAGGCGCACGCCGTCTACACGAACTCGCCGACGACGTCCGACCGCCTCTGGCACTACAACGAGGTGCCCTCCGATGTGCTCCGTCCGCCGTTGAACGATCCGGAGCTGTTCGGAGGCGGACGCTCCGACGGCTACATCTTCGCGGGCGGCCGCGTCACCGGAGCGAAGCGGCAGCTCCTGCTGATCGAGGCGATGGCCCACGCCTCGAGCAAGGTCAAGCTGGTCATCGCCGGCCCGCCCGAGTCGTACCGCGATCCGGCCGCGCTGAAGAAGAAGATCGAGGAGCTCGGACTCCAGGACCGCGTGCACCTCGACCTGCGGCTGCTCAGCCGCCGCGAGGTGGGGGAGTACGCGAACCGCTCGCTCGCCTGCGCCTACATCCCCTTCGATGAGGACTCGCTCGGCTACGTCGCGATGGAGGCCGCCGAGGCGGGCAAGGCCATCATCACCACCACCGACAGCGGAGGAGTGCGGGGCATGGTCCAGCCGGGGAACAACGGCTGGATCGCGGACCCCACCCCGCAGTCGCTCGGAGCCGCCATGTCGGCCGCCACGGCCTCTCCCGCCAAGACCCGCAAGATGGGCCAGGCGTCGCGCGAATACTGGCGCGGAATGAACATCACCTGGGATTACACGCTGGATAGGTTGCTCTCATGAAGATCCTGGTATTCACACCGGTGGGCAAGCAGTCCGCCATCGCGAAGGTCACCCGCATGGTCATCGACGAGCTCGTCGCCGCGGGGCACGAGGTCGACGTCGTCTCCACCCAGAAGACCCGACCGGCAGACCGCGACGTGCGTCCCGAGTTCACCGGGTTCGTCGACTGGCAGGAGATCCCCGAGGTCAACATGCTGCGCGCGCACGCCGACCTGATCTGGCACCAGGTGGGCAACAACTACGACTTCCACGCGGGCAACGTGCGCTGGCTCCCGGAGACCCGCGGCGTCGTCTCGCTGCACGACTACTACCTGGGCGGGCTGCTCTGGGGCTGGGCGGCCGACAACCACCGTGATCAGGCCGTCGACGCGGTCAACGTCTGGTACGGGCGCTCCATCGACTGGCTGCGCGACATCGGACTCCCGCACAAGCTCCAGGCGGCGACCTGGCCGAAGTACACCTACTCGGAGTGGCTCGTCTCGGCGGCGGATGCCGTCATCGTGCACAGCGACCTCGCGCTCTCGAAGGTCCTCGCCGCGACCGGCGGACCCGTCGAGGTACTGCCGCTGCCCTACGAGGCGCCTGTCGACCACTCCGCCACCGACCCCGACATCGGGGAGAAGTACGGGCGCAAGACTGTGCTCACCTTCGGCGGCATCAACGAGAACAAGGCGGCCGATGTCGTCATCCGCGCGATCGCCGCCAACCCCGCGACCCGCGACGCGCTCGAGTACCGGCTCGTCGGGTCGATCGCGGAGGACATGCGCTCCAACCTCACCTCGCTCGCCGACATCATGGGTGTGCGGCTCACGATCGTCGGTCAGGTGACGGACGAGCGACTGAGCGCCGAGCTCGCCAACGCCGACCTCGTCTGCTGTCTGCGCATTCCGAGCCTCGAGTCGGCCTCCGCAACGGCTATCGAGTCGATGCTCTGGTCCAAGCCCACCATCGTGGCCAACACCGGCTTCTACTCCAGCCTCCCGGACGATGCCGTGTTCAAGGTGAGCCTCGACCACGTCGCCGACGAGGTCGAGGTGCTGCTGGACGCCTTCGCGGCGGGCACCCTCGAGAGCGCCGAGCGGTCGGAGCGGGCACGACGCTACGCGGAGTCCACCTTCGTGGCGGGCTCCTACGCTCAGCGCCTCGTCGCCCTGGCCGAGACGTCGTACCTGCACCTCGCGGAGTCCGACATCGTGCGCCGGTACACCGAGTACCTCGGCGAGTGGGGGGTGTCCGACAGCACCACCGTCGGTCCCGAGCTCGACGACATCCTCGCACTGTTCCGCTGATCCCGGCGGCGACGCCGCCGGGACCGCTCGGTCGGCCGCCGTCGGTGCACAGCATCACTGTGACGGCCCGACGCTGCCCGAGCCCCACCAGTCCGCACGATCGTCCTAGTCGAGCGGCTCCTGCTCGAGCGGCCGCGCGAAGGCCGTGCGCCAGCTGAGGTTCTGCGACGCCTTCACGCAGCAGACCACGAAGGTGAGCCAGCCGTACTCCACGAGCAGCGAGCTCTCGAACAGCGCGCTGCTCAGCAGGACGACGAGAACGAGCGCCGGCCACGCGAACACGATGCTGCGCTTCTGCCCCGCGAGCAGCCAGGAGCGCACAAAGGTGATGCCCACCAGGCCGACGAAGATCACGATGCCCACGATGCCCAGCTGGAACCACACGTCGAGATAGGCGTTGACACCGTTCTGCGGCACGCGTTCGCCGCTCGCGAAGGCCTGGAAGGGCGAGATGCCGGTGCGCCACTGTCCGATCCAGCCCCAGCCCTCGAGCGGGTTGATGCGGATCAGCGCCGTCATCTCGTTCCACAGCCGCAGTCGGTAGTCGAGCTCGCCGCCCGCGTTGCTCAACCCGATGATGCGCTGGCGGAAGCCCCAGCTGACCAGCGCCACGATCGCGACGGCGGCGAGGAGGCCCAGCTGTGCGACCGTGCGGTGAGCCGGGGGGACCCGGCGCAGCGCGTACAGCGCCACGATCGCCACCGCGAGCACCACGATCGCCCCACCGATGAGCGGCGAGCGGGTGAAGGCCATGGTGACTCCGGCCAGCGCGAGCGAGGAGATCGCGAGCCCCGGACGGATCGACTTGGTGCGCCACTCGGTGCCGAAGGTCACCGCCGCGATCAGGGCGATGACTCCCAGCTGGTTGCGGGTGCCCAGCAGGCCCTGGATCGGCCCTGCGGTATCGAGGTGACCCTGGATGCCGAGGAAGCGGATGGGAGAGTCGACGAGAAGGCCGGAGAAGACCTCGAGCGCGATCGAGGCGACCAGTACGACCCGCAGCACGTCGCCGAAGGCGCGCACGATCTGGATGGTGTCGCGCATCAGTGCGACATAGATGCCCAGCGCGGAGAACGCCCCGAGGTATCCGAGACCCGCCACGGTCGCCCACTGGTACTCGCTCCAGACCAGGGAGATGAGCGCCCAGCCGAGGAAGACGAGGAGGGTGAGTGGGAGGATGCCCTGGTAGTCGATCGACGCGCGTCGTGCGATCAGGGAGAGTCCGGCGAAGACCACGAGCACCACGACGATCGCGATCAGCCCCGGCCAGCCGATCAGCGCCCGCACGGTGGGCGCGAGCACGGAGACGGCGATCGCCACAGTGGCGATGGCGTGCGCGAGGCGCGTCGTGGAGAAGAACTCCACGGCCGCGTCGAGGGGGGTGTGGCGTCTAGGCGAGCCGCTCACCCACTTCACCCCGCTTCGTCTTCACCGCGATGACCACGAGCAGCACGATCCCGTACTCGATGATGAGCCGGCTCTCGACGAGGCTCTGCACGGCGAGCGCCGTGAGGATCAGCAGCGGCAGCACCGAGATCGCGCTGTACCGACCGGGTTGTCCGGGCACGGTCTGCGGGCGGTCGGTGGCGAAGAACCACGAGCGCACCAGGCTGGAGACGAAGAGCGCCGCGAAGACGACGACCCCGACGATGCCGATCTGCAGCCAGAGGTCGAGCCAGGCGTTGTGCGCCTGGTACTGGTGAACGCCGCCCTCGAAGGCGAGGTCGTCGAAGGGCGACGCCCACGGCGCCCAGTAGCTCACCCAGCCCCAGCCGAAGACCGGGCGCTGCTGGGCGAGATCTGTCACGTCGGCCCAGATGTCGGTGCGTCCGGTGAGGGTGTCGCTCTTGCCCATCAGCGAGAGCAGTTGCGAGCGGAACACGGTGCCGACCAGCACGAGTCCGACCACCACGAGGGCGAAGAGGCCGTAGAGCGCACCTCGCGTGCGTCCGCTGCGCGCGAGCCGGAACGCCACGACGGCGAGGGCGACCACCACGACGGCGACGAGGGCCACGGTGATGGTGGCCGACCGCGTGAGGTACACGCAGAGCGCGGCGACGAGCATCCAGAACACGCCGAATCCGCGACGCCGGGTCGACGACGCGAGCTGCACGCCGAAGACGATGAGCCCGAGGAGGGCGAGGAAGCCGAGGAGCGCGGAGTTTCCCGGGAGGCCCTGGATCTTGCCGCCGTCGAGGAGCAGGTCGCGCGACCAGTAGAGGGACTTCGCGAGCGGCTTCTCGACGTCGTCGTAGCTGTACCAGAACGGCAGCAGCGGCTGGCGCACGACGAGCGAGACGACGAGCTCGAAGACGAGGGAGCCGCCGAGCAGGATGCGGAGCGCCACGCCGAGGGCCCGCAGCAGCGTGGGCCAGTCGAATGACACCGCGAAGGCCACGCCCGACAGCACGGTGAGCCAGTTGGCGGCAAGACCGACTGCCGTCGCACCGGGATAGAACGACCAGAGGATCGACACCGTCGTCACGGCCAGGAAGGCGAGCAGGGGATAGGGGAGCGAGCCGATGCGCCAGTCGGCGCGGTTGCGCACGAGCAGGGCGGCGGAGAACACGGAGACGCCGAGCACGATCACGCCGAAACCGAACCAGGTGATCGAGTAGCGCCAGATGTCGCCGGCGAGCACGGTGAGCAGCCCGAGTGTGAGCACACCGAATCTGAATCGGCTGCTGTCGAGTGCTCTCATACTGCAACCCTACCGACGGGGGCTGTGCGCCCCCGCCGACCGGGATGCCGACTAGACGAAGGCCGCCTTGCCGGTGATGGCACGCCCGACGATCAGGGTGTTCATCTCGCGGGTGCCCTCGTAGGAGTAGATCGCCTCCGCGTCGGCGAAGAACCGGATCACGTCGTAGTCGAGCACGATGCCGTTGCCGCCGAAGATCTCCCGGCTCCACGCCACCGTCTCGCGCATGCGGGCCGTGGTGAAGGCCTTCGCGAGCGAGGCGTGCTCGTCGCGCTGGGTGCCCTCGTCGAGCATCTGCGAGACCCGGGTCACCATGCCGATCGAGGCGGTGATGTTGCCGAGGCTGCGGGCGAGGAGGTCTTGGACGAGCTGGTGCCCGCCGATCTCCTTGCCGAACTGGATCCGCTCGCCCGCGTAGGCGACGGCCGCCTCGTAGGCGCCCACCGAGTTGCCGACAGCGGCCCACGCGACCTCCGCGCGGGTGAGTCGGAGAACGGATGCCGTCTCGCGGAACGACTTCGACTTCTGCAGGCGGTTCGCCTCCGGGACCACGACATCCGTCAGAACGATGTCGGCGTTCTGCACGATGCGCAGCGCCTGCTTGTTCTCGATGCGCGTCGCCGAGTAGCCGGGCGTCGTGGTGGGCACGATGAAGCCCTTCACCTGGCCGTCGTCCGCGTCCTTGGCCCAGATGATGGTGACGTCGCTGATCGAGCCGTTGCCGATCCAGCGCTTCTCGCCGTTGATCACCCAGTTGTCGCCGTCACGCCGGGCGATCGTGCGAAGCCCCTGCGCCGAGTCGGAGCCGGAGAGGGGCTCGGTGAGCCCGAACGCCCCGAGCAGCTCGGCGCTCGCGAGCTTCGGGAGCCACTCGTCGCGCTGCTCCTGCGAGCCGGCGACGCCGATGGATCCCATCACGAGGCCGTTCTGCATACCCACGAGGGTCGCGAGGCTGGCGTCGACCCTGGCCAGCTCGAGAGCGACCCATCCGCGGAACACAGCGGAGTTCTCGAAGCGCTGCGTCTCCTTCCACGGCTGGCCGAAGAGGCCCAGTTCGGCGAGGTCGGTGACGATCTTGCGGGGGAAGAATTCCGCATCCGCCCAGAGTTTGTTGACGATGGGCCGCACCTCGGCGTCGAGGTAGGCCCGCAGGCGCATGATCAGGTCTTTCTCCTGATCGGAAAGCGCGTTCTCGTACCCGTAGAAGTCGCTGCTGAGTGACTCGAATGACATGTAAATGCTCCATTGCTTGTCGGAATCCTCCGAAAGACTACGACCGCTGTGTGAGCGCCTCCTAGACGATTGGTACTTTGGTCTAACCGGACGACGAGGACAGGCCCCATGTTTGTAGGCATCACCAACACGCCCCGCGACTACGCGTGGGGTTCGCGCACCGCCATTGCAGAGGTGCTGGGAACCACACCCTCCGGAGGTCCCGAGGCGGAGCTCTGGCTGGGCACGCACCCCGGGTCGCCGAGCCGCCTGGCCGACGGGAGCACGCTCGACGCCGTGGTCGACGGGCGTCTCCCCTTCCTCCTCAAGGTGCTCGCCGCCGCCTCGCCGCTGTCGCTCCAGGCGCACCCGACCATGGACCAGGCCGCCGCGGGATTCGCCCGGGAGAACGAGCTCGGGATCCCACTCGACGCTCCCCACCGCAACTACAAGGACGGCTTCCACAAGCCGGAGCTGATCTACGCGCTCAGCGACGGCTTCCGCGCGCTGTGCGGCTTCCGCTCCGCCCGCGCGATCTCGTCGACGATCGACCGCATGCAGGCTGCCCTGCCCGGTGACTCGGCGCTCGCCGCGTTCTCCGACCGCCTCGGCAGCGACGACGACCTGCGCGCCACCTTCGAGTGGCTCGTCGGCGGAGGAGACGCCGTGCCCGAGCTGGTGTCCGCCGTCGTCGAGGCCGCCGCGCTGCTGGAGGGCGGCAACTTCGCGCTCGTCTCCGAGCTGGCCGCCGCCTACCCGGGCGACCCCGGCATCGTCGTCTCGCTGATGCTCAACCTGGTGACCCTCTCGCGCGGCGAGGTGATCTACCTGCCGGCCGGCAACATCCACGCCTATGTGGAGGGTCTCGGCATCGAGCTGATGGCCGCCTCCGACAACGTGCTGCGCGGTGGGCTCACCCCGAAGCACGTCGACGTGCCCGAGCTGCTCTCGGTGCTCGACTTCACGCCCGTGCCCGTTCCCTACCTCGCGCCCGACGTCGTCTCGCCGGGGCTGCGGATCTTCCGTCCCGACGTTCCGGACTTCGAGCTCGCGGTCGTGAGCCTCGGAGCACAGACCGAGTCGTCATGCGAGCTCCCCGTCGCCGGCGGGTCGATCGCCCTCTGCGTCGCGGGCGAGGTGCGGATCGAGGGCGCAGCCGCGTCCGTCGCCCTCGGGCGGGGCGAGTCCGTCTTCGTGAGCGCCGATGAATCGCCGCTCCGGTTCTCCGGCGACGGCACGGTCTTCGTTGCGACGACCGGCCACGAGATCTCCATCCGGTAACTCCTGCGGGTGCTCGCGCCGCTCGGCCCGATTCGCTCGTAGCATTCCTCATATGGATATCGCGCCCAGAAGCCTGACCGTCGCCACGATCGCACTCGCCGCACTCCTCCTCGCCGGCTGCGCGGAGGTGGAGGCGCCCGCCACCTCAGCGTCGCCGACGGCGGAGCCCGCGCCGAGTGCGACGCCGGAGCCGGAGGCCGGGCCCCTGTCCCTCTTCGACGACGACTGCGCCGGTCTGCTCTCCCCGGCGGACGCGACGACCATCGTGGGCGCGCCGGTGCAGCTGGCCAACCGCCTGCGGGAGACCGGCGACGTCGCGATCCGCCAGCTCGGCGGGATCCAGTGCGTCTGGTCCGACCCGGCGGCGACCGCGGGTGCGGCTCTCAGCCTCGTCGTGCTCCCGTCGCGCGCCGGCGGCGCACCGGTGGAGGACTACTGCGACCCGGACTTCGGCTGCTCCTTCACCGCCAGTGCCTCCGACTTCGACCTCTACGGGCTGGTGCGCGGCGCGGACGCCGGCGAACAGCTGCTGCCGCGCGCGGCGGCGGCCACGGAGGCGTTCACGCTCGCGGTCGCCTCGCAGGCCGTGCCCGAGCCCTACCGGGTAGACGCCGCCTGGCCGGTCCCCATCGACTGCGCGGCTCTGGACACCGCGGGGGTCGTCGGCACCCTGGTCGGCGATCCCGCCGCCGTGGGCTTCGCAACCGGCGGCGATGCCGAGCCGAACGCGGGCTTCTACGCTGCATTCGAGGCCGCCGGCGCGGTGACCTGCGGCTGGTCCGGCGAGTCCGACGGGATCACCGTCGAGATCCTCCCCGGTGGCGCCTGGATCGAGGACGAGATCGCGGCGACCAGCGGCGCGCAGCCCACGACCGTGACGGGCGTCGACTCGGCCGTCGTGATCGGCGACGCCCTGCACGTCTTCGACGGGGACAACTGGATCGTGCTCCGCGGCACTGTCGACGAGCTGCCCATCTCCCCGGACACGCTCGGTACCGCGGCGGCCGCGCTGGTGGCCGACCTCGACGCGCTCCTCTAGGGCCCCGCTACGCCGACTGCGCCTCGCGCACCGCGAAGGTGCGCCGGTACGCCGTCGGCGTGGTCTGCAGCACCTTGAGGAAGTGGTGCCGCATCACCGACGCCGTGCCGAAGCCGGTGTCCTGCGCGACCGACTCGAGCGGCGCATCCGTTCTCTCCAGCAGCTGCTGGGCGCGGATGATCCGCTGCCGGTTCAGCCACGCCGAGGGCGTCGTCCCCATGTCGGCTCGGAAGCGCCGGGCGAAGGTGCGGCTCGACATCAGCGCCTTGCGCGCCAGCTGGTCGACCGTGAGGTTCTCGTGCAGGTTCTGCAGCATCCAGTCGGCGACCGAGGCGAAGGAGTCCGCGCAGACCGGCGAGACGGGCGATTGGATGTACTGCGACTGCCCGCCGTCGCGTTGCGGTGGGACGACCATGCGTCGTGCGATGACATTGGCAGCGGATGCGCCCAGCTCGCTGCGCACGATGTGCAGCGCGGCGTCGATGCCCGCTGCCGTTCCTGCGCCGGTCACCACCGTGCCGTCCTCGACGAAGAGCACGTCGGGGTCCACGTCGATCGAGGGGAACTCGCGCGCGAGCCGGTCGGCGTACATCCAGTGGGTGGTGGCGCGCCGCCCGTCGAGGATTCCCGCCTCGGCGAGAACGAAGGCCCCGCTGCACAGGCTCAGCACCCACGCCCCCCGGGACTCCGCGGCGCGGATCACGTCGAGGAAGCGCGGGTCGATGTCGTCGAAGGTGTGGGCGGAGACGGCGATCAGGTCGGCGTCGGCTGCGACCGAGAGGTCGGAGGAGATCACCATGTCGTAGCCGAGGCTGGTGCGCACGGGCCCCGGCTCGGCGGTCGCGATCGTGAAGTCGAACCTCGGGCCGCCCATGTCGCTGCGGTCGACGCCGAACACCTCGCAGACGACACCGAATTCGAACGGGGCGAGGCCGGGAATGGCGAGTAGGACGACCTTCTTGAGCACCGGGAGCTCCAATGGCAGAAATGGACTGATTGCTGTCGATTCTGCCACTGTCGGCGGTTTATAGCCAGTCGTAGATTTACAGCCATGTTCGCATTCATGCTGATTCTGACCGGACTGTCCCTCTGGGCGGTCGTCGCATCCATCGTCTCTGTGTCGCGAGACGGCTACCACCGCGTTCCGACGCGCGCGGACCGCCTCCGACCCCGCTCCTGACGCGAGCTCCTGACGAAGGTCCCTGACGAAAACGAAGGAGATCGCAAGCCGGCACGGCCCGAAGCTCTGGAAAGGAGCGCCGATTGCGCCACAACTCCTTCGTTTCCGGAAGGGCTCGGAAGCGGGATCGGGGGAGCGGCGGTGCGCGGCGCGCTAGCGTTGAAGCCATGACATGGCTGGTAACGGGTGGCGCAGGGTACATCGGATCTCACGTGGTGCGGGCGCTGGTGACGGCGGGCCTCGATGCGGTGGTCGTCGACGACCTGTCGAGCGGTTTCCGCGACTTCGTGCCGGCCGGAGTTCCCTTCGTCTTCGGCACGATCCTCGACGGCGAGCTGCTCGAGAACACGATCGAGCAGTACGGCGTCACGGGCGTGATCCACGTCGCCGGCTACAAGTACGCCGGGGTGAGCGTGCAGCGCCCGCTGCACACCTACGAGCAGAACGTCACCGGCACCGCGGTGCTGCTCGCGGCCATGGCCGCGAAGGGCGTCGACCGCATCGTCTTCTCGTCGAGCGCCGCCGTCTACGGCACGCCGCCGACCGAGCTCGTGACCGAGACGACGCCGAAGAGTCCCGAGTCTCCCTACGGCGAGTCGAAGCTCATCGGCGAGTGGCTGCTGCGCGACCAGGGCGTCGCCGCTGGTCTCCACCACACCAGCCTGCGCTACTTCAACGTGGTCGGATCGGGCGATCCGGACATCTACGACGCGAGCCCGCACAACCTCTTCCCCCTCGTCTTCTCTGCTCTCAAGGAGGGCAGGACGCCGCGCATCAACGGCGACGACTACCCGACGCCCGACGGTACGAACGTGCGCGACTACATCCACGTGGCCGACCTCGCGGTCTCTCACGTGGCGGCGGCCCAACGGCTCGACGCGGGCGAGAGCCTGGAGCCGGCGTACAACCTCGGCAGCGGAGCCGGCAGCTCCGTCGGCGACATCATGACGACCGTCGCCGAGGTGACCGGAATCGACTTCACGCCGGAGATCGCGCCGCGCCGTGAGGGCGATCCCGCCCGGATCGTCGCGGCGGGCGATCTCGCGGCGCGCGATCTGGACTGGCGGATGCGCCACAGCCTGCGCGAAATGGTGTCCAGCGCGTGGGACGCAACTCGCCGCGCGTCGTAACACTCTTTAATCGGTTGAGGGTTTTATCATCACCGACTTGACTCTGGCGAACTACACCGGTGTAATTATCTCTAACGCATTACGGTCAATCGGGTCGAGCGTGGAGGGACGAAAACATGGCGAATAGCGAATACCGCGCCAACGTCCCCGACGACTGGTTCGTCGACCCGGTACGTCTCGGCGTCCCCGGAGTCCGCAAGCCGGAGACCGACGAGAACCCGCTGGCGTGGCAGACCGATTCGCTCTGCGCCCAGACCGATCCCGAGGCCTTCTTCCCCGAGAAGGGCGGCTCGACCCGCGAGGCCAAGAAGATCTGCGGGTCCTGCGAGGTGCGCAACAGCTGTCTCGAATACGCTCTCGAGAACGACGAGCGCTTCGGAATCTGGGGCGGTCTCTCCGAGCGCGAGCGTCGCAAGCTGCGCAAGCGCGCGTAACCAGCGTCGCCAGACCGCACGGCCCGTCGCATCACCCGGGGCCGCGATCCTGTGAGTTGTGGTGCTCCGGCGCGTGTCTGGAGCCCGAGGGCTCCCCGCAGACTTAGGCTCACCACGATGCAACCGAGAGTCACAGCGATACTTGTCGCCCGAAACGGGGCCGACTATCTCGAGCGAACCCTCTCGGCGCTCGCGACACAGTCCCGGCGACCCGACGCCACGATCGTCATCGACGACGGTTCGACCGACGCCTCGGCGCAGCTGCTCGCGGCCGCGGGACCCACCACCTTCGTGCGATCGGAGACGCCGCGCAGCTTCGGCTCGGCCGCCGCCCACGGGCTGCACTCGGCCGCACTCGAGAACGGCGACGACGACTGGATCTGGCTGCTCGGGCACGACAACGCCCCCGACCGCCGGGCGCTCGCCACCCTGCTCGGCGCCGTGGAGATCGCGCCCTCCGTGGCTGTCGCCGGACCCAAGCTCATGCGCTGGGACACCCCCGACGTGATCGACTCCTACGGCGAGACGATCAGCGAGTTCGGCGCCTCCATCGCGCTCGTGGCGGGCGAGCTCGACCAGGCGCAGCACGACAGGCACAACGACATGCTGGCGGTGAGCGCGGGCGGGATGCTGGTACGCGAGAGCGTCTGGACGGCGCTCGGCGGCTTCGATCCCTCACTCCCGACCGTCGACGCGGCCCTCGACTTCTGCATCCGGGTTCGTCTCGCCGGCCACCGCATCGTCGGTGTGCCCGAGGCCGCCGTCGCCAGTGCGGGCGGCCCGGAGATCTTCGGCCGCACCTCCATCACACCGCGTGCGACGAACAGCCTGCACCGTCGCGCCCAGCTGCACCGCCGATTGGTCTACGCGCCCGCCCCCGCCGTTCCGCTGCACTGGCTGTCCCTGGTGCCGCTGGCCTTCATCCGCTCTCTCTGGCATCTCGTCGGCAAGCGCCCCGGTTCGATCCCGGGCGAGTTCGGCGCCGCGTTCGGCACCGCCTTCGCGGGCGGGGTGGCGCAGGCCCGCCGCCGGTTCAAGCGCACCCGGGTGCTCGGCTGGAAGGCGATCGCCCCGTTGCGGATGCCCGCCCGCCAGGTGAGAGAGCTGCGAGCGAGCCAGCGTGCGATCCTGGCCGCCCCCGCCGCAACGGTCGAGCAGGGTCCCGAGGTTCTGCGCCCCAGCTTCCTGTCGCACGGCGGCGCCTGGGTCGTGCTGCTCTGTGCGGCGATCGGGGCCGTCGCCTTCGGACCTCTCCTGTCCGCATCCGCCATCGCCGGCGGCGCGCTCGCCCCGCTCAGCGGCACGGTGGCCGAACTGTGGTCGAACGTGGGCTTCGGCTGGCGCGAGATCGGCGCGGGATTCGTCGGTGCTGCCGACCCCTTCGCGCTGATCGTCGCGATCATGGGCAGCGTCACCTTCTGGGCGCCCTCCCTCAGCGTCGTAGTGCTGTACGCGGTGGCCCTGCCGCTCGCGGCACTCGGTGCATGGTGGTGTGCTGCGCGCTTCTCCGAACGCGGCTGGGCGCCCGCCGTTGCAGCGGTGCTCTGGGCGCTCGCCCCTCCCTTCCTCTCGGCGCTCGGCGGCGGGCACCTCGGAGCCGTCGTCGCGCACCTCCTGCTCCCGTGGCTGGTTCTCGCGACGGTCAACGCCGTGCGCAGCTGGTCGGCCGGCGCCGCGGCCTCGCTGCTCCTCGCGGCCGTCATCGCCTCCGCGCCGTCGCTGGCGCCCGCACTCCTCGTTGCGCTGCTGGCGTGGATGGTCGCGCGCCCGACGAGCATCCACCGGCTCTTCGGCATCGTGATCCCGACGGCCGCGCTGTTCGCCCCCGTCGTGATCCAGCAGGTGCTGCGCGGAACCTGGCTCGGTATCGTGGCCGATCCGGGCGTCCCCTTCGTGGCGGGAACCACCTCGGGCTGGCAGCTCTCCCTCGGCTCGGCGGAGAACGGGTACAACGGCTGGAGCGAGGTGGCCACCGCGTTGGGCCTCCACGGACTCGCCGCCCCGATCATCGTGGCCTCGCTGCTCACCCCGCTGGCCGTGCTCGCGCTGCTCTCGCTCTTCCTCCCCGGTTCGCGCCGGGCCATCCCGGCCATGGTGCTGGCACTGCTCGGCTTCGCGACCGCGGTGGCCGCGGCCCACGTGCAGGTGGCCTCGATCGGCGAGGCGACCGTCCCGCTCTGGCCGGGTGCGGGGCTCAGCCTGTTCTGGCTCGGGCTCGTCGGCGCCGTGGCGGTCGCGCTCGAGGCGGTCGGACGCCTCGCCGTGCTCCCCGCCCTGCTGGTCGCCGCGACCTCCGCCATGCTCGCCGGCCCGCTGCTCGGCGCGACACTCGCGGGAACCGCCGACGTGACGGCGAGCACCGGGCACAGCCTGCCTGCCTATGTTTCCGCCCAGGCGGTGACCGACCCCGGACTCGGCACCCTCGTGCTCACCGCGCAGCCGGACGGCGCCCTGTCCGCGGTGCTGCACCGCGGCGACGGCACGAGCCTGGACTCGCAGTCCACGCTCTCCGCGACCGGCCGCGAGGCCACGGAGGAGCAGCTGCGCATCGCCACGCTCGCCGGCAACCTCGCGTCCCAGAGCGGCTTCGACTCCATCGCCGAGATGCAGGAGCTGCAGATCGGCTTCGTGGTGTCGCCGGACGCCGCCGACGGCACGGCCAGTGCCGTCGAGACGCGCAAGCGTGCCGGCGAGGCGCTGGACGGCAACGCCCAGCTCACCGCGATCGGCGACACGGATTACGGCTTCCTCTGGCGATTCGCGGCCCTCGAGCCCGGGGACGCCCCCGCCGGGCCCGGGCCGCTGTCCACCCCTCTCGGCATCATCGTGGCGATCGCCCAGGGCCTCGTGCTCCTGACGGCGCTGCTTCTCGCGGTGCCCACCGGCACCCGCCGCCGCCCCCGCGCCAGCAGCTCGAACGTGCTCGGCGAACCGGCATCGACTTTTGAGCAGGACGAGAATGACTGACTACATCGAGCCGGTCGGCGACGACTACCCGGTCGACGACGACGAGGAGCGCGAGCAGAAGCCGAAGCGCACCGCCAAGGGCGCCGCCATCGTCGGAGTGCGCGTGCTCGCCGGCACGATCGGCATCGGGGTCGCGGCGGCGGCGATCGTCGCCGCGGCGCTCGTCCCCCTGCCCACGGTCTCCACGGCGCCCGTGCCCGTGACCGTGACGCCGGTGCCCACAGCGCAGCAGCTGGTGTGCCCGGGATCACTGTTCCAGCTCGGTGACGAGACCGGCCAGGACGCCACCACCGCCAGCCCGATCGGTGCTGCCCCCGCCGAGTTCGACTCCACCTCCGGTGCCGTGACCGAGAGTCCGCTGTCGGACTCCACCGCCGAGGTCGGCGCCAGCACTCGGGAGCCGGTGGTGCTCAGTTCCCCCGTGGGCGACACCTCTGTAGACGACGACGTGCTCATCTCCGGCACGCAGACGCAGGTGGCCGCGCGCGGCGACTTCCGCGGTCTCGCCGCCGCCAACTGCTCCCAGGCCGCCACCGAGACCTGGCTCGTGGGGGGCTCCACCGCGACCGGTCGCACCACGCTGATCACCCTCGTGAACCCGAGCGACACCGCCTCGAGCGTCAACATCACGATCGCCGGCGAGAACGGGGCAGTATCGGCCCCCGGCGCCGAGGGCATCGTGGTGCAGCCGCACAGCCAGCGCGTGCTGTCGCTCGCCGGGTTCGCCCCGGACGTCCTGGCGCCGGTCGTGCGGGTCGTGAGCAAGGGCGGCCAGATCGTCGCGAACCTGCAGCAGTCCACCGTGCGCGGACTCGAACCGGGCGGGGTCGACATCGTCGGCTCCACCAACGCCCCCTCCACGACCCAGGTGATACCGGGCGTTGTGGTCGCGAACTCCGGCACCCTGCAGTCGCGCCTGGGCGAGGAAGGCTACGCCGACCTCGCCACCGCGCTGCGCGTCTTCCTGCCGGGCGAGGTGGGTGCCGACGTGAACGTCGACGTGGTCTCCGAGACCGGCGGCGAGAGCCGCTCCTTCTCCATCACCCTCGACCCGGGCGTGGTCACCGACCTCCCCGTCGACGGCCTGGCGGACGGCAGCTACACCGTGACCGTCGCCGCGGAGCACCCCGTCGTCGCCGGCGTGCGCGTGTCGACCGTGCCCCCGGCGGACGAGTCCGGCTCGTCGAGCGGGAGCGACTTCGCCTGGCTCGCGAGCGTGCACGCGCTGAAAGACCGCGCCCTGGTGACCGTGGCCGCCGGCCCGAATGCGCAGCTGCACCTCTCCAACCCGACCGACGAGGAGGCGGAGGTGAGCATCGACGCGCTCTCCGGCGACGACCTCGGCGTGGTGGTGCCCGCCAGGGGATCCGCCGTCGTCGACCTGGCCGAGAACACCACGTACGAGCTCGGCGGATTCGACACCCTCTACGGGAGCGTCAGCCACCGGGCGGACACGGCTCTCGCGAGCTACGCGGTGCTGCCGCCCACGACGATCTCCGGACCCATCGAGATCTACCCCTAGCCGTCAGTGGTTGCGGTAGCGGTCGGGCGCGAGGTCCCAGGGGTCCTTGCCCAGCAGCTCCGCGACGGCGCGGAAGACACAGGTCTCGATCATCATGCGGCGGTGCAGCTCGTCGTGGCGGTGCAGGTGCGAGAGCCGCTCGATCGGCAGGCGGTAGAGCACGACGCGCTGCTCGTCGGCGAAGACGCGCCAGCGGTCGACTCCCGGAGAGACGCCGAGCTCGGCGGGCATCGCCGCGACCTCGAAGACCACACGGGACAGCTCGCTCGGCCAGACGTCCTTGAGGTACTCGGCGGTCGAGGCGATCGTCATGTCGAAGATGTCCGAGCGGCTGCGCAGGGGAGGCAGGTGCGGCCCGGTGACGGCCGCGCGGATGCCGCGCCCGTGACGGTCCCGGGATCTGCCGCGCAACGATGCGGGGGCGCTGTTCCTGCGTGACCTGACCATCCGTCCAGTGTATTCCGCCCGCGCGAGTCGCGAGCGTCGGTCGCGGGTTCTAGGCTGGGTGCACAATGACCGGTCGACCCTGTAGCAAAGTGGCCTGCAACTACACTGCAGTCGCAACGCTCACCTACGTGTACGCCGACTCGATGGCGGTGCTCGGCCCGCTGAGCCAGTCCGCCGAACCGCACAGCTACGACCTCTGCACCCGGCACGCGGAGCGCATGTCCGTGCCTCAGGGGTGGCAGGTCATCCGTCATGTAGTTTTAGGGACGTGAATTCTTCCCCTATTGACCTGACCCAGTTCGTCAAGACCTACGACGTGCGGGGCCTCGTCGGCACGCAGCTCACCAGCGAGGTCGTCTCGGCCCTCGCAGCGGGCTTCGTCGACGAGATCAAGGCCGCCGGAACCGACGTCGTCGTCGGCCACGACATGCGCGACTCCTCACCGGAGTTCGCCGCCGCCTTCGCCCGCGGCGCACAGGCCCGCGGCGCCAACGTCGTCTCCATCGGACTCTGCTCGACCGACGAGACCTACTTCGCCTCCGGCGCGTTCACCGCGCCGGCCGCCATGTTCACGGCCAGCCACAACCCGGCCACCTACAACGGCATCAAGTTCAGCCGTGCGGGCGCGCAGGGCATCAGCCTGAACACCGGGCTGGCGGCCATCCGCGACCGCGCAACCGCCTTCCTCGCCGACGGCATCGCCGAGGTCGAGGCCCCGGGCAGCTACCGCGAGGTCGACGTGCTCGCCGACTACGCCACCTACCTGCGCACGCTGGTCGACCTCAGCGGCATCCGCCCGATCCGCGTCGTCGTCGACGCGGGCAACGGCATGGGCGGCATGACCGTGCCCGCCGTGCTCGGCACCGCCGCCGGCCTCGCCGCGCTGCCCATCGAGATCATCCCCATGTACTTCGAGCTCGACGGCACCTTCCCCAACCACGAGGCCAACCCGCTCGAGCCCGCCAACATCGTCGACCTGCAGAAGGCCGTCGTCGCGCACGGTGCCGACCTCGGCCTCGCCTTCGACGGCGACGCCGACCGCTGCTTCGTCGTCGACGAGAAGGGCAACGCCGTGACCCCCTCGGCCGTCGCCGCGATCGTCGCCCTGCGCGAGATCACCCGCGTGCGCGGCATCGAGCCCGACCTCGACATCGTTGTGCTGCACAACCTCATCACCTCGCTGATCGTGCCGGAGACCATCGAGGCCGCCGGCGCCACCGCGATCCGCACCAACGTCGGCCACTCGCTGATCAAGGACCAGATGAAGGCCACCGGCGCCATCTTCGGCGGCGAGCACTCGGCGCACTACTACTTCCGCGACTTCTGGGGTGCAGACAACGGCATGCTCGCCGCGATGCACCTCCTCGCCGAGTTCGGCCACCAGGACGCGCCGCTCTCCACGCTCAGCGAGCGGTACGACCCGTACTTCCTCAGCGGCGAGGTCAACTCCACGGTGACGGATGTGCCGGCCGCGTACTCGAGGATCGTGGACGCCTACACCGGTGTCGGCGAATTCGACGAGCTCGACGGCCTGACGGTCTCGGGCGTCACCGGCCAGGACGAGCCCTTCTGGTGGTTCAACGTGCGCCCCTCCAACACCGAGCCGCTGCTGCGACTGAACGTGGAGGCGGGCACGGAGGCGAAGATGGTCGAGATCCGCGACGCGGTTCTCGCCCTCATCCGCTCCTAGCTCTCTCTGAGCAGCGGGGCAAACTTTCGACCCTCACCGGGCCCCGGGGCGTAGGTTGTTTGCCCCTGTGCTCGCTGCCGGGCGAGGCGGGGCAGACTTTCGACGCTTCGGCGGCCTCGGAAGGTCGGAAGCTTGCCCCGCTGCTCTGGCGCGGCCGGCAGCCGGCGGCCGGCGGCCGGCTCAGCGTTCGGGGAACCTGTTCGGCAGTCCGGAGAGCACCGGCCGCAGGCGTTCGAGCCCGCGGGCCTCGAGCGTGAGCGCCGCGTACTCGCGGTCGCGGCGCACGGCGGCGATCGCCGCCAGGAACAGCTCGGCGTCGACGGCGGGCAGCGGCGACACGTACGCGGCCGCCTCGGCGGCCAGCTCGTTGCCCACCCGCAGCCGGGTCTGCGGCGTCAGCTTGCCGGCCTGCGCGAGGTACGACGCGATGCGCCGCGACAGGCGGTCGGGCATACGCGCCACGTCGGCGGTGAGCGACCACTCCTGCAGCTGCACCGGGACCCCGTACACCGGGCGCTCCTTCTTCGACACCCGCTCGTACTGGCTGTAGGTACCGGCGAGCAGGTCGCCGAGCCGCTTCGAGCGGCTGTTGAGCAGCGAGACCACGATCGCGATCCCGCCGAAGGTCATGAAGACCTCGAGCACACCGGTGAGCGCGCGGATGAAGGCGTGGCGGAATCCGATCGCCCCGCCGTCGTCGCGCACGATCCGCGCCCCGACGGCCAGCTTGCCGAGCGACTTGCCGTGGCTGAGCACCTCGACCACCAGCGGCGCCACCACGATGGCGAGAACCAGCATCGCGATCGCCAGTGCGGCGATCAGCCCCTCGGAGAGGTCGAGCGCCGTGGCGACATAGGCGATGCCGAAGAGCACGAGCAGGATGTAGAAGCCGAAGTACACCACGAGGTCGATCGCGGCGCCCGCCGCGCGCAGGACGAAACCGGCCGGACGCACGTCGAGCGCGACCGCCTCGCCGGTGACGATCTCGTCGTCTGAGACATAATCCGTGTCCGATTCGATCGCGGGGGTGCGAGGCATGACATCATCTTAACCAGATGGACCTCGACGCCTACGCCGCCGCTCACCGCGAAGAGTGGAACCGCCTTGCCCAATTGGGCAGGAAGGGCCGCATGACCGGTGCCGAGGCCGACGAGCTGATCGACCGCTACCAGTCGGGGGCGAGCCAGCTGTCCGCGATCAAGACCACGGCCGGGCAGTCGCTGCAGGGCGACCGGCTCTCGCTCTACCTCTCGCGCGCACGCCTGCGGTTCACCGGCACCTCGTCGAACGTGCTGCTGCAGCTCACCCGCTTCTTCGCGCTGCAGCTGCCCGCGGCGCTGTACCGCATCCGCTGGCTCTCCCTCGTCGTCACGGTCGCCAGTTTCGCCGTCGGCGCGCTCTACGCGGTCTGGGCCGCCTCCAATCCGCAGGTCCTCGCGACGATGGGCGACGCGAGCGCGCTGGAGAGCTACGCCAAAGAGGACTTCGTCGACTACTACTCGAACCAGTCGGGGGAGGCCTTCACCGGCTTCGTCTGGACGAACAACGCCTGGCTCGCCACGCAGTGCGTCGCCTTCGGCATCGTCGGCGTCTACGCGCCCTACCTGCTGTTCACGAACGCGCAGCAGCTCGGCCTCACCGCGGCGATCATGGCCGAGTACGACCGCCTCGACGTGTTCTTCCTCTACATCGCCCCGCACGGGCAGCTCGAGCTGTACTCGATCTTCGTCGCGGGCGCGGCGGGGATGCGCATCTTCTGGTCGTGGGTCGCCCCCGGCGCGCGCACCCGGGGCCAGGCGCTCGCCGAGGACGGCCGGGCCCTGTTCACCGTGGCGGTCGGCCTGATCCTCGCGCTGCTCGTCTCGGGCCTCATCGAGGGCTGGATCACCCGCCAGGAGTGGCCGTGGGCGATCAAGATCGGCATCGGCACGGTGGCCCTCGCGGCCTTCCTGTTCTACCAGTGGCGCGTGGGCCGCTGGGCGGCCCGGGGCGGCGAGACCGGCGATCTCGACGAGTTCGAGGCCGGTGCGAAGCGGCTCATCGCCGGTTGACCTTAGGCCCCCCTTATTTTTAGCCGTTCACGATACGGCGTAGGGTGAGCGGATGCCGACGAGCTTCGAGACCGAGATCCACGAGGCCGGACTCAAGATCACCGCGGGTCGGCTCGCGCTCCTCGAGGCCCTCGAGAACGCGCCGCACAGCGACGCCGAGTCTCTGCACCGCCACCTCGCCGCGCGGGACTCCGCCACCTCGATCCAGTCGGTGCACAACGTGCTGCGCGACCTCACCGCGAGCGGCCTGCTGCGGCGCATCGAACCGGCCAACTCCGCCGCGCGCTACGAGCGTCGCGTCGGGGACAACCACCACCACGTGGTCTGCACCTCGTGCGGCGCCATCGCCGACGTGGAGTGCGTGGTCGGACACGCCCCCTGCATGACGCCGGGCGACGCCGGCGGCTTCAGCGTCGCATCCGCCGAAGTGACCTTCTGGGGTCTCTGCGGCCCCTGCCAACTCGACCGACTCTCGACGAACACCGCACCAACTAAGGAGAAGCATTGACTGACAACTACACGACGAGCCAGACCGGTTCGGCCGTACCCAGCGACGCCCACTCGCAGACCTCGGGCCCCGACGGCGTCGCCGCTCTCCACGACCGCTACCTGGTCGAGAAGCTGGCGCAGTTCAACCGCGAGCGCATCCCGGAGCGTGTTGTGCACGCCAAGGGCGGCGGCGCGTTCGGCGAATTCGTCGTCACCGGCGACGTCTCGCAGTACACCTCCGCGGCGGTATTCCAGCCCGGGGCCACCACGGAGACCCTGCAGCGCTTCTCCTCCGTCGCCGGCGAGCAGGGCTCGCCCGACACCTGGCGCGACGTGCGCGGCTTCTCGGTGAAGTTCTACACCGAGGAGGGCAACTACGACATCGTCGGCAACAACACCCCGGTGTTCTTCATCCGCGACGGCATCAAGTTCCCCGACTTCATCCACTCGCAGAAGCGCCTGCCGGGCTCCGGCCTGCGCGACGCCGACATGCAGTGGGACTTCTGGACCCTCTCGCCCGAGTCCGCCCACCAGGTCACCTACCTCATGGGCGACCGCGGCCTGCCCCGCTCCTGGCGCGAGATGCCCGGCTTCGGCTCGCACACCTACCAGTGGATCAACGCCGAGGGCGAGCGCTTCTGGGTGAAGTACCACTTCGTCTCCAACCAGGGCAACATCGAGATGCACGGCGCCGAGGCGCAGGACATCGCCGGTGCCGACGCCGACTACTACCGCCGCGACCTCTACGAGGCGATCGAGGCCGGCAACTTCCCGTCGTGGACCGTCAAGGTGCAGGTCATGCCCTACGAGGACGCGAAGGACTACCGCTTCAACCCCTTCGACCTCACCAAGGTCTGGCCGCACGGCGACTACCCGCTGATCGAGGTGGGCGTGCACACGCTCAACCGCAACCCGGAGAACTTCTTCGCGCAGATCGAGCAGGCAGCGTTCAGCCCCGCCAACACCGTGCCCGGCATCGACATCAGCCCCGACAAGATGCTGATGGCGCGTGTGTTCAGCTACCCGGACGCCCAGCGCTACCGCGTCGGCACGAACTACAACGAGCTGCCGGTCAACCGCCCGAAGGCGCCCGTGCACAGCTACACGCAGGACGGCTCGCAGCGCCACGGCTTCAAGCCGGCGTCGGCCCCGGTCTACGCGCCGAACTCCTTCGGCGGCCCCGTGGCCGACCCGGTGAAGGCCGGCGTCGGCACCTGGGAGTCCGACGGAGCACTCGTGCGTGCCGCCGCGACCCTGCACTCCGAGGACGACGACTTCGGACAGCCCGGAACGATGTACCGCGAGGTCTTCGACGACGCGGCCAAGGCGCGCTTCCTCGAGACGATCACCGGCGCCGTCGGCGGAACCACGGTGCCCGAGATCCGCGAGCGTGCGATCCAGTACTGGACCAGCGTCGACGCCGAGCTCGGCGCCGCACTGCGCGCCAACCTGGCGACGCCGGGCGAGACCCCGGACGAGGCCGCCGAGCCCGTGGGCGCGAGCGCGTAGCCAGCACCAAGAACGAAGGAGATCCGTCTCCGATCGCCCCGGGACACCGCGTCCCGGCCGCGATCGGGGCGGATCTCCTCTGTTCTGGCGGGGAGGGCTACAGGCGCCCGGCCGCCTTCAGGGCGATGTAGCGGTCGGCGAGTGCCGGCGGCAGGTCGGCCGGCGGGCCCGTGACCACGTCGCCGCCCAGCTGGCGGATGGCGGCCGAGACGCGCGCCATGTCGAGCAGGGCCCGCTCGCCGGCCGCCGCGCGGTAGACCTCGGCGCGGCTGCCGCGCTGACGGGTGACCTCGGCCACCGTGGGGTCGACGACGGAGGACACCACGACGGTGTGCCTGCGGGTCAGCTGCGGCAGCACCGACAGCAGCCCGCGCGACGCGCCCGGAGCGTCGATCGAGGTGGCGAGCACCACGAGCGAGTGCTGCGAGGTGACCGAGCGCACCAGTGAGGGCACGGCGCTCCAGTCCATCTCGATCAGCTCGGGGTCGATCGGCGCCATGGTGGTGACCATCCGGTTCAGAAGCTCCTGCCCGTTCGAGCCCTGCACGCGCCCGCGCACCCGACGGTCGAAGACCACGAGGTCGACGCGGTCGCCGGCCCGGGTGGCGAGTGCGGCGAGCAGCAGCGCCGACTCGAAGGCCGTGTCGATGCGCGGCTCGTTGTCGATGCGGGCAGCCGAGGTGCGTCCGCTGTCGACCACGATGACCACGCGGCGGTCGCGCTCCGGGCGCCAAGTGCGCACCACGAGCTTCTGGCTGTTGGTGGTCGGGTCGTTGCGGCGGGCGGTGGCGCGCCAGTCGATGGAGCGCACGTCGTCGCCGCGCACGTAGTCGCGCAGGCTGTCGAACTCGGTGCCCTGGCCGCGCACCATGACGCTGGTGGCGCCGTCGAGCTCGCGCAGCCGCGCCAGCCGCGACGGCAGGTGCTTGCGGGAGTTGAACGGGGGCAGCACGAGGATCGACCCGGGGACCACGATGGACGCCTGCCGGGCGAGCAGCCCGAGCGGCCCGAACGACCGCAGGGTGACGTGCGCAGAGCGCCGCTCCCCACGCCGGAACGGGGTGAGCGTGGTGGTGATCGCCCGACGCTCGCCGGCCGGGATGCTCACCCGGGCGCGCGTGGGGGCGGCGCCCGCCGACGGCGGCCAGCCGTCTCGGGCGACGCCGCGCATCCGCCGTCTGCCGGTGTTGGTGAGGTAGAGCTGGGCGGCCACGGTCTCGCCGAGGCGCACCGGGCCGGGCAGCACCCGCTGCAGCGTGATCGCGCGCGGCGAGCCTGCGAGCAGCAGGTCGAGCACGGCGAGGACCAGCACGAAGCACAGCCAGACCCAGAGCACCGCGGGGTCGTCGAAGAGCACGACCGGCACGATGCCGAGCGCGATCAGGGCGACGAACCTGCCGCTCAGGGTCACATCGGCACCTGGACCTGCTGCAGGATCGACCGCAGGATGGTGTCGGCCGAGACGCCCTCGAGCTCGGCCTCCGGGCGCAGCTGCAGGCGGTGGCGCATGACGGGCAGCACCATGGCCTGCACGTGGTCGGGTGTGATCGCGACGGAGCCGTTGAGCCAGGCCCACGCCTTCGCCGCCGAGAGCAGCGCCGTGGTGCCGCGCGGGCTCACCCCGAGCTTGACCGAGGGGCTCTGGCGGGTGGCGCGGGCCAGGTCGACCGCGTAGCCGATCACGTCGGCCGAGGCGCCGACGGCCGCGACGGAGGCCTGCGCCTGGGCGAGCTGTCCGGCGTCGAGGGCCGGGGTCACACCCGCCGCCGCGAGGTCGCGCGGATTGAACCCGGCGGCGTGGCGGCGCAGCACCTCGATCTCGGCGTTGCGCTCGGGCAGGTCGAGGATCAGCTTGAGCAGGAAGCGGTCGAGCTGCGCCTCGGGCAGCGTGTAGGTTCCCTCGTACTCGATGGGGTTCATGGTGGCGGCGACCATGAACGGCACGGGCAGCTTGCGGCTCTCGCCGTCGACCGAGACCTGGCGCTCCTCCATCGCCTCGAGCAGCGACGACTGCGTCTTCGGGGGAGTGCGGTTGATCTCGTCCGCGAGCAGGATGTTGGTGAACACCGGGCCCTCGCGGAACTCGAACTCGCCCACCTTCGCGTCGTAGACGAGGGAGCCGGTCACGTCGCCCGGCATCAGGTCGGGGGTGAACTGCACGCGCTTCGTGTCGAGCTTGAGCGTGTGGCTCAGCGTGCGCACGAGGAGGGTCTTCGCCACGCCGGGCACACCCTCGAGCAGCACGTGCCCTCCGGCGAGCAGCGCGATCATGAGGCCGGTGACCGCGGCGTCCTGACCGACAACGGCCTTGCCCACCTCGTCACGCACTTTCACGAAGGCGTCGCGCAGCTGGGTCTCGGTCAAGCGGTCATTCTCGTACATGCGTATCGATGCTCTCTTTCGGACGGCGGTTGGACTAGGAGTGGGCGGATGCTGCGACTGCGCGCTCGAGCACGAGCAGGTCGTCGGAGAGGCGCACCAGGTCGGCATCGCCGGCGGGGATCGCGCCGACGAGGATGCGCTGCACCTCGACCGGCTGCGCCCCGGTGAGGGCGCTGACCGCCGCGATCACCTCGTCGACGGTGGCGACGCGCGGCAGCCCGCAGGCCTTCGCCATGCGCTCCACCGCGCCGATGCGCAGCGAGTCGAGGGCGCGCAGCCGGGCGGAGGCCTTCTCGTACAGCCGCGCCCGCCCCTGCATGGTCTCGTTCGCGCGCACCGTGACCGGCAGGTTCTCGACGATCAGCGGTCCGAAGCGGCGGCCTCGCCAGACGCCGGCGGCGATCGCGGTGAGCAGCAGGAGGCTGGTCACGGGCAGCACCCAGTCGGGGCTGAGCTCGCCGAGCGTCGGCGGGGCCTCGGTGCCGAGGTCGGCGACGCCCGGAAGGTACCAGACCAGGTTCTCGTTCTCGCCGAGGAGGTTGAGGGCGAGCGCCGCATTGCCGAACTGCGCGATGTGCTCGTTGTCGAAGACGTCGGTGCCGCCGACGACGGTGGCGAGCCCGGCGTCGGTCTCGACCTGGATCAGCGAGAACACGTCGTCGCCGCTGTCGAAGCAGGCGACAGCGGATGCGTCGTCGCCGAGATACCGGAAGCCCGAGCCGTCCGCACCGATCGACCCGGCCTTCTCCGCAGCCTCGAGTGTGCAGCCGGCCTCGACCTCGCCGGCGACGGAGCCGCCCTGGGCCAGGTCGGGATCGAGGTCGGCGAGTTCGTCGAAGCTCGGGTCGACCACGACGGTGCGCCCGGCGAGACCGAAGGCCGTTGCCCGCTGCCCGGCGTCGAGCAGGTGGTCGACGTCGTAGAGGAACAGGGTGGTGTCGTTTGCGTCGGCGACCGCGTCCTGCGCCTCGGCGAGCGAGGAGGCGACGGTCACGTCGACACCCTGCTGCTTCAGCACCTCGACGAGCGCCTTCGCGCCCGCGGGCGCGGCGTTCGTCGCGGAGAGCGGTGCGCCCCCGGATGCCGCACGTCCGAGCAGGATGCCGATGACCGCGATCACCACCACGAACACGGTGGCGCCGATCCAGAAGACGGAGCGCCGCAGTACCGTTCCCGGTCGTCGTGTCAGCACGGTCTGCGACGGCTGCACCCGGGGTGTGCCCGGTGTGGCGGTAGCGCTCTGTGCGGCGGTCATCCGCTGATCGCCTCGAGGGCGGCGGGACTCGCCGAGCGCAGTCCGATCTCGAGGTCGGCGATGGCCGTGTACCGCTCCCTGCTGCCCGCGCGGCCGAGGTAGCGCACGTCGTCGAAGTCGGCCGCGGCAGCGGAGAGCGGGGCGGCGAAGCCGGGGAAGGAGGCACCGGCGCGCAGGGCGAAGGCGTGCGCGGTGGTGCCCGGCGACGTGCTGAGCACCGTGCGCTCCGCGAGGCCCCGGGCGATGGCCCGGTACATCTCGGCGATCGCGAGTGCGTAGTCGCCCACGGCCGCCGCGGCCTCGGCGGCCCGGCGGATCGCGGCCGCGTCGCGGTCGTCGTCCTCGCCGAACAGACTGCCGGTGACGGAGCTGCGCCGGTTGAGGCGGGGGAGGCCGAAGACCAGGAACGCGATGACGAGCACAACGACGACGACCAGCACGATGACGAGCACGCCCAGGTCGGAGCCGTCGGCCGTCTCGAAGCGCAGGGAGTTCAGCCAGTCGCCGATCGCACCGGACAGCCGGTCGAACCAGGTGGGCTGGGCGGCCCGGTAGTCCGCGCCGGAGAGCTCGTCGAGCAGCCACTGGCGCGCCTCGGGGGCGTCGGGGTCGACGGGAACGGAGAGGACCGGATTCGCGATGCCGCTCACACCCACGGTGACGCGTTCGTCGTGGCGGGTGCCGTGTAGCCCGCCTTGTCGGCGAACCCTCCCTCGGCGGGCAGGTAGGGGTTGCCGACCCCGGCCTCGCCCACCTGGCGCGCCTCGACGAAACGCGCGAGGTCGAGGTCGAGCGCCTCCTTGCGCATGCGGATGTCGATATAGATCAGCGCGTAGACGGCGGAGGTGGTGACCGTCGCGAGCGCGCTGAAGACCAGGCTGACGATGCCGGTGGCCACGTAGCTGAGGACCAGCGCCCCGATCGCGAACGTTTCGTCGCTGTTCGGGTTGATCAGCAGGCTGCCGAAGCTGAAGACCAGGCTGATCGGCAGCGTCACCACCTGGGCGGCGGTCTGCACGATGACATTGACCAGCAGGTAGGTGCCGAGCGTCTTCCAGAAGAAGCCGCGGGTGAGCGACCACGACCGAGCGACGGCGCGGAAGAGCGGGAGCCGCTCGAGCATCAGGATGCTCGGCACGAGCGCCAGCTTCGTGGTGAGCCAGAAGGAGACCACGACGGCGGCCAGCGCGGCGAGGATGCCGAACACGATCGCGAGCCCGACGGCCACCTCGTTGCCGAGGGAGACGATCAGCACGATCAGGAGGCTGAGCACGACGATCGCCACCACCGTGACCCCGGAGAGCAGGGCCGACCAGCCGATCAGCGCGCCGATGCGGCCCCGGGCGAGGCGCCACAGGCCGCGCACGGTGAGCTTCTCGCCGATCGTGCCGCGGGAGACCTCGAGCGAGATGACGCCCTGCAGGATCGCGGTGACGACCACCGACAGCGCCAGCGGGATGAGCGAGGCGAGCACCAGTGCTCCGATGGAGCCGGCGAGGATGTCGTCGGCGTTCTCGCCGGTGGTCGAGTTGATGCGGCCGAAGACCAGGGCGGCGACACCGCCGAAGACCGCGACGAAGAGCAGCGAGACGCCGCCGTTGAGCAGCAGCGAGATGCCGAAGGTGGGGCGGGGGTTGCGCCGGATCACCTGGAAGGAGGCCCCGAGCAGGGTGCCGAAGCCGAGGGGGCGCAGCGGGATGAGTCCCGGCTTGGGCGGGGGAGTCCAGCCGGCGGCGCCGGGGACCGGCTGCTGGCCCTGCCAGCGCTGTGCCGGCTGCTGGCCCTGCCACTGCGGGCCGGCGCTCTGCCCGGCCCACTGCGGCTGGGCGGGTGCCGGGGGAGGCGGCGGCATCGGCGGGCCGACGGAGACGTATCCGGGGGGAGCGGGCGGTGGCGCGGCGGGCGGCGCGGCCGGCGCGGGGGGAGGCGGAGCGGCCGGCGACGGACCTCCGGCAGGCGACTGCCACGCGGTGTTGTCGGTCACTTCACAGGCCTCTTCCGTGCTTCGTCGGGCGCGAGCGCGCTATTTATGTTTCCACACTCGGCTACTCTTGTGCGAAAGCTCCGCCAATTCCCTACTGGCGCGGCACAAACGGTGAGGGCTATGAACGCCAAAATACTTGTTGTCGATGACGACACCGCGCTCGCGGAGATGATCGGCATCGTCCTGCGCGCCGAGGGATTCGAGATCTCCTTCTGCGCGGACGGCGCCGAGGCGCTCGGCGCATTCCGCGCCGTTCAGCCCGACCTGGTGCTCCTCGACCTCATGCTCCCCGGCATGGACGGCATCGAGGTCTGCTCCCGCATCCGCGAGGAGTCCGGCATCCCGATCATCATGCTCACCGCGAAGAGCGACACCTCCGACGTCGTGAAGGGCCTGGAGAGCGGCGCAGACGACTACGTCGTGAAGCCGTTCAATCCCAAGGAACTCGTGGCGCGCATCCGCACCCGTCTTCGTCCCAGCCCCGAGACGCCGTCGGGCACTCTCGCCGTCGGCGACCTCGTACTCGACGTGGCCGGCCACGAGGTGCTGCGCGGCACGGGCAAGATCAACCTCACCCCCCTCGAGTTCGAGCTGCTGCTCGCCCTCGCCCTCAAGCCGCAGCAGGTCTTCACCCGCGAGATGCTGCTCGAGCAGGTGTGGGGCTACCACTACAAGGCCGACACCCGTCTCGTGAACGTGCACGTGCAGCGCCTCAGGGCCAAGGTGGAGCTCGACCCCGACAACCCCAGGATCGTCATGACCGTGCGCGGGGTGGGCTACCGCGCCGGCAGCCCGGGCTAGACATGCGCTACCTCACCTGGCGGGCGTGGATGCTGCGACTCGGCAGGCTCTGGCGTTCGTCGCTGCAGCTGCGCACCGTGGCGATCTCGGTGGTGATGTCCACCGTGGCGGTGGGGATCATCGGCGCGTACATGTCGTTCTCGATCGGCGACAACCTCTTCGACTCGCGGCTCGCGCTGGCGCTCTCCGCCTCCGAGCGGTCCAATGCCGCGGCCCAGAGCCGCTTCGACGCCGTACAGCAGACCTCGGGCCTCGACCTCGACCGCGTTATGGACACTGCAGCGGATGCCGCGCTGTCGTCGTCGAGTACGTCCGCCGGAACCAGCATTGCGATTCTTCGCACGCCCGGGCAGTCGGGCGCCCGCCTGCCCGTCGACAAGCTCAGCGCGGGACTCGACCCCGGCGTGGTGATCTCGGAGGGGCTGCGCTCCGACGTGGAGAGCGCGGAGGAGCGGCGCCTGTTCTGGCAGTCGGTCTCGTTGCCGCGGGAGGACAGCGGGTCCGACCCCGGCCTCGTCGTCGGATCGGTGCTCGACGTCCCGGGCTCCGGGCAGTACGAGATGTACCTCGTCTACAACCTCAGCGACACCCAGCAGGCGCTGAGCTTCGTGCAGGCCACGCTCTGGCTCGGCATGGCGACCCTGGTGGTGCTCATCGGCGCCGTCACCTTCACGGTCGTTCGGTTGATCGTCGCACCGGTGCGCCTCGCGGCGGAGACCAGCCAGAAGCTCGCGGCGGGCGAGCTCGAGGTGCGCATCCCGGAGAAGGGCGACGACGTCATCGCCACCCTCGCCCGCTCGTTCAACGGCATGGCCGACAGCCTCCAGGCCCAGATCACCAAGCTCGCGACGCTCTCGCAGGTGCAGCAGCGCTTCGTCTCCGACGTCTCGCACGAGCTGCGCACCCCGCTCACCACGATCCGGCTGGCCAGCGACGTGCTCTACGACCAGCGCGACGACTTCCCGCCCGCCACGGCGCGCACGACCGAGCTGCTGCACACACAAGTGGAGCGGTTCGAGCTGCTGCTCGCCGATCTGCTCGAGATGAGCCGCTACGACGCCGGCGCGGTGGACATGGAGCTGGAGCCCACCAACCTGGTGCGCCTGGTGGAGGACGCCATCGACGCGATGGGCACCCTCTCCGCGTCGAAGGGCTCGGAACTGCGGCTCGAGGCCCCGGGAGGGTACTTCGAGGCGGAGGTCGACGCCCGTCGCATCCGCCGTATTCTGCAGAACCTCCTGGCGAACGCGGTCGACCACGGGGAGGGCAGGCCGATCGTGGTCTACGTGGACAGCAACAAGACGGCGGTCGCGATCGCGGTGCGCGACTACGGGGTCGGCATGTCCGTGGCGGCGATGGAGCGGGTGTTCGACCGCTTCTGGCGCGCGGACCCCTCCCGTCAGCGCTCCACGGGCGGCACGGGCCTGGGGCTGGCGATCTCGCTGGAGGACGCCGCGCTGCACGGCGGCTGGCTCGAGGTCTGGTCGGCGCCCGGTGAGGGCAGCTGCTTCCGGCTGACTCTGCCGCGCGTGCGCGGCACGATGGTGACCGAGTCGCCGCTCGAACTGCCGCCCGTGCCGGCGGCGACGAAGGAGGACGCGTGAGAAACCCATCCGCTCGCCGCGGCCGCATGGCTCTCGGCCTCGCGCTCGGCGCCCTGCTGGCGCTCACGGGGTGCGGTGGCATCCCCACCGGCGGACCGATCACGGCCGGCGACCTCGTCGGCGACGACGTGGAGCTCGACATCGGCTTCGCGCCGCAGGGCCCCCGTACCGGCGCCCCGCAGGAGGAGATCCTGCAGGACTTCGTGAATGCCGCCACGAATCCCCAGGGCGACTACGCGGTGGCGCGCCAGTTCCTGGCCGAGAACCTCACGGCGGAGTGGGACCCGGACGCGACCACCTACATCCGCTCCGGAGTCGGGGCGCCGCAGCGCACCTCGGAGACCAGTTTCGACTACCTGATCACCACGGCCGCCTACGTCGACCGCGACGGCCGCTACTTCGAGGGCGATCCCTCGAGCGCGACACTGCCCTTCACCTTCGTGAAGGAGGGCGACGAGTGGCGCATCAGCAGCGCGCCCCCCGGGATCGTGCTCTCGGTCGACCGCTTCCCCCTGGTCTTCGGCGAGTACGCGCTCTACTACTTCGACCCCACCTACCAGTTCCTGGTCCCGGAGATCCGCTGGTTCCCCAAACGCTCGAGCACGTCGATCCGCGCCGTCTCCGCGCTGCTGGCCGGGCAGGCCAACTGGCTGAGCAACGGGGTTCTGGTCTCCGCCTTCCCGGCGGGGACGGCCCTCGGGGACGGCCTGGTGAGTATCTCGTCCGGGGTGGCCACCGTCGACCTCACGGAGGAGGCGCGCGACTCCACGGAGGCGGAGCGCGACCGCATGCGCCAGCAGCTCTCCTCGAGCCTCGCCACCGTGTCGAGCGTGATCCTCACCGTCGGCGGGATCCAGCTGCCCACGCCGGATGCGGGATCGAACGCCGCGGTGGTCAACCCGACCGTCGAGGCCGCCCCGCTGATCGTGCGCGACAACGAGCTCGGATTCGTCACCAACTACGACCTCGCCCCGGTGGCGCAGATCAGCGGAAAGGTCGGCGGGCTCTCCCCGCAGGCGGTCACGCTCGGCCGCGGCAAGCTCGCCGCGGCAGTGCTCGCCCCGGGCGGCGTGTACTCGGTGCGCGCGAACGTGCCGGAGCCCCTCCTCGTCGACGGCCGGCCCGCGCTCACCGCGCCCTCGCTCGACAACTCCGGGTACATCTGGTCGGTACCGGAGTCGAACGCCGCGGCCATCCGCGTCTTCGAGCTGAACGGCACCGAGCACGAGGTCACCACCTCGCTCCCGCCCGATGCGCGCGTGATCTCGCTCTCGGTCTCCCGCGACGGCACCCGGCTGCTCCTCTACCTGTCGACCGGGAGCGGACCGGAACTGCTGGTGGCCGGGATCATCCGCCAGCAGGGGCTGCCCACGGCGATCGGCGAGACCTTCGCGCTGCGCGCCGGCTCCGCGACGCCGATCGACGCCGCCTGGGTCGACGAGCGCACGGTGGCGACGCTCTCCCGCTCGGGCGAGTCCACCGCCATCACCTCCTTCGAGATCGGCGGGCCGAGCGAGACCCTCGGGAGTCTCGACTCGGCGACGCAGATCACGGGCGGACGCAACGGGCGAGACGGCCTGCGCGTACTCACCTCCGAGGGCGAGATCTTCCGTACCCGCGGCAGCAGTTGGCAGCTCACCGAGGCGACGGCGCAGGTGCTCGCAACCCAGCAGTAGCGTCTCCTCCACAGGGCCGGTCGGTGCACGGATGCGCCGCCCGCCGGTTCGAGTGCGGGCCGCCGTGCCAGCCTGTCGGCATGCGGCTTCCCGAGGCACTCAGAAACTCCCTGCTCGACGCCTGGGCACTGCTGCTGCCGGTCGACTGCGCCGGGTGCGGCGCAGTCGACCGCGCCCTCTGCGACGACTGCGCGGCGGCGCTGCGACCCGAGCCGAGGGTGCACGCGCTCCCCGACGGCACACCCGTGCTCTGCGCCCTCGACTACGCCGGCGTCGTGCGCCAGACGGTGCTCGCCTTCAAGGAGAACGGCAGAACGGATGTCGCCCGACGCCTCGCCGTGCCGTTCTCCTCCGCGGTGCGCGCCGCCGCGCGGCTGGCGGGCCCCGGCCCGCCGCTCGGGCTGGTGCGGGTTCCCAGCGGCCGCTCCGCGTTCCGGCGCCGCGGCTACGACCCGGTGGCGCTGCTGGTGCGCGGCAGCGGATTCCACGCGCCGACGACGCTCGCGCCCACGCGCGCGTCGGCGCAGCAGAAGGCCCTGTCGGTGCACGATCGCGCCGCGAACCGGGCCGGATCGATGCGCGCGGTGCGGGCCCTCGACGGACGCCGCCTCCTGGTGGTCGACGACGTGCTGACCACCGGCGCGACCCTCGGCGAGGCCTGTCGCGCGGCGCGCGCGGCCGGCGGGGAGGTGGTGGCCGCGGCCACACTGGCGTACACGCCGCGGCGCACCCGGGCGCCCACCGGGCACCCGGCGGACGACCCCGCGGGCCCCGGTGACGGGGACGTGTCCCGACTCTGAACATCGGGTGAGACTCTCGTGGCCGTTTCGTGACATTGCCAGACAAGGCGACTACGGTTGGCGAAAAGGCGCGAAAGAAGTTTCATCGCCTGGTCACCCGGGCGGCGCCATTAGGGCTGGGAGGCATGCATATGGAAATTTCCATCACCGGACGTAACGTTGGAGTTACGGATCGCTTCCGCGAATACGCAACGGAGAAGGCGGACAAAGTAGCCCATCTTGCCGAGAAGGCGATCGCCTTCGAGATCAAGGTGACCCGCCACCACGAGACCAGGGGGGCCAGCGGCGACGACCGTGTGGAACTCACTCTGATCGGCCCGGGACCGCTGGTGCGGGCCGAGTCGAGCGGCTCGGACAAGTACGTTGCATTCGACCTCGCGATGGCCAAACTGGTCGAGAGGATCCGTCAGGCCAAGGACCGCAAGAAGGTCCACCGGGGCCAGCACCGCCCCGTCTCGTTGCACGAAGCATCAAGTGATGGATTCCGGGTGATCGACATCACCCCCGCCGCACCGCAGGTTCTCGAGAGTGTGCGCACCGGCGCCATCCCTGTGCAGCCCGCAGAAGACGTGGAGGCCGAGGAGGAGCCGTACTGCCCCGTCGTCATCCGCAAGAAGGTGTTCGAGGCCACGCCGATGACCGTCGACGACGCCCTCAACCTGATGGAGTTGGTGGGGCACGACTTCTACCTCTTCATCGACAGCGAGACCCGTCGCCCGAGTGTCGTCTACCGCCGCAAGGGCTGGGACTACGGGGTCCTCGGCCTCGATGAGAATGCCGCCGCGCACGACGAGGCCGCAGAGCTCGGCGAGAAGCTGAGCGTCGCGCGATAGTCGCCGGTGGCCGCACGCGAGAGCGGTCGCAGCGCGGAGATGGTGAGCGGGCCTGCCCACCCAGACAGGGCACAGCGTCTGGCTGGGTAGGCTTGCTACCATTACGAGCCGGTAACGGCGGGTGCAGCTGTACCCGCAGGGCCGTGCCCGCGCGTGGAAAGACCCCCGCGCTCAACAACCTTTGGAGTAAGTCGTGGCCAACGTTCTCGAACGCGCACTTCGTGTAGGTGAGGGTCGACTCCTTCGTCGTCTCAAGCACTACGCCGAAGCCGTGAACCACCTGGAAGAAGATTTCACCCAGCTCACCGACGACGAGCTGAAGAACGAGACCGTCAACCTGCGTGAGCGCTACGGCAACGGAGACTCGCTCGACGACCTGCTTCCCGAGGCCTTCGCGGCAGTGCGCGAGGCCGCGAAGCGCACCCTCGGCATGCGCCACTTCGACGTCCAGCTCATGGGTGGTGCGGCGCTGCACCTCGGAAACATCGCGGAGATGAAGACCGGCGAGGGCAAGACCCTCGTCGCCACGCTCCCCGCCTACCTGAACGCCATCGCGAGCCGCGGCGTGCACGTCATCACGGTGAACGACTACCTGGCCAGCTACCAGTCGGAGCTGATGGGCCGCATCTTCCGCGCGCTCGGCATGACGACCGGTGTGATCCTCTCCGGCCAGACCCCGCAGGAGCGCCGCCAGCAGTACATGGCCGACGTCACCTACGGCACCAACAACGAGTTCGGATTCGACTACCTGCGCGACAACATGGCGTGGCAGGCACAGGACATGGTGCAGCGCGGCCACTTCTTCGCGGTGGTCGACGAGGTCGACTCCATCCTCATCGACGAGGCCCGCACCCCGCTCATCATCTCCGGCCCCGCCTCGGGCGAGGCGAACCGCTGGTTCACCGAGTTCGCGAACCTCGCGAAGAAGCTGATCCCCGACGTCGACTACGAGGTCGACGAGAAGAAGCGCACGGTCGGCGTGCTCGAGCCCGGTATCGAGAAGGTCGAGGACTACCTCGGCATCGACAACCTCTACGAGTCGGCCAATACGCCGCTGATCTCCTTCCTCAACAACTCGATCAAGGCATCCGCCCTCTTCAAGAAGGACAAGGACTACGTCGTGATGAACGGCGAGGTGCTGATCGTCGACGAGCACACCGGCCGTATCCTCATGGGCCGCCGCTACAACGAGGGCATCCATCAGGCGATCGAGGCGAAGGAGGGTGTGGCGGTCAAGGCCGAGAACCAGACCCTCGCCACCGTGACCCTGCAGAACTACTTCCGCCTCTACGGCAAGCTCTCCGGAATGACCGGTACCGCCGAGACGGAGGCCGCCGAGTTCATGTCGACCTACAAGCTCGGCGTCGTGGCCATCCCCACGAACAAGCCGATGCTCCGCAAGGACCAGAGCGACCTGATCTACAAGAACGAGCAGTCGAAGTTCGAGCAGGTCGTCATCGACATCGTGGCGCGCCACGAGACCGGCCAGCCGGTGCTCGTCGGAACCACGAGCGTCGAGAAGAGCGAGCTGCTCTCGAAGATGCTCGCCAAGCGCGGTGTGAAGCACGAGGTGCTGAACGCGAAGAACCACGCGCGTGAGGCGTCGATCATCGCCCAGGCCGGTCGCCTCAAGGCCGTCACCGTCGCCACCAACATGGCCGGCCGCGGCACCGACGTGATGCTCGGCGGCAACGCCGAGTTCCTCGCGGTCGCGCAGATGAACAACAGGGGCCTCAGCCCGGTCGACACACCGGAGGAGTACGAGGCTGCCTGGGACGACGTGTTCGCCGATGTGAAGAAGGAAGTGAACGCCGAGGCCGAGCGTGTGGTCGCGACCGGCGGACTGTACGTGCTCGGCACCGAGCGCCACGAGTCCCGCCGCATCGACAACCAGCTGCGCGGACGCTCCGGCCGCCAGGGCGACCCGGGCGAGAGCCGCTTCTACCTGTCGCTGCAGGACGACCTCATGCGCCTGTTCAACAGCGGCGCCGCCGAAGCGCTGATGGGCCGCGGGAACGTTCCTGACGACCTCGCGATCGAGTCGAAGGTCGTCAGCCGCGCCATCCGCTCGGCCCAGTCGCAGGTCGAGGGCCGCAACGCCGAGATCCGCAAGAACGTTCTCAAGTACGACGACGTTCTCAACCGCCAGCGCGAGGCGATCTACGGCGACCGCCGTCACATCCTCGAGGGCGACGACCTGCAGGACCGCGTCTCGCGCTTCCTGTCGGACGTCGTCGGCGAGGTCGTCGACGCGCACACCGCGGAGGGCCACTCCGACGACTGGGACTTCGATGCGCTCTGGACCGAGCTGAAGACGCTCTACCCGGTCACCATCACCGTCGACGAGCTGCTCACCGAGGCCGGCGCCAAGGGCAAGGTCACCGAGGAGTTCCTGCGCAAGGAGATCCTCTCCGACGCCACCGTCGCCTACCAGAACCGCACCGCCCAGCTCGGAGAGCCCGCGATGCGCGAGCTCGAGCGCCGCGTGGTGCTCTCGGTGATCGACCGCCGCTGGCGCGACCACCTCTACGAGATGGACTACCTCAAGGACGGCATCGGACTGCGCGCCATGGCACAGCGCGACCCGCTGGTCGAGTACCAGCGCGAGGGCTTCGCCCTCTACCAGCAGATGATGGGCCAGATCCGCGAGGAGACCGTCGGATTCCTCTTCAACCTCGAGGTCGAGGTGACCGGCGGTGGGGCCAACGCGACCGCGCCGATCGTCGCGGCCAAGGGCCTCACCGGCAACGCCGCTCCCGTCGAGCGTCTGAGCTACTCGGCTCCGAGCGAGGAGGCGAACGGGGAGGTCGAGGTGCGCAACCAGCGCGGCCAGGTGGAGCGCGCGGCGACCGCGCGCGCCCAGCAGGCGACCCAGGCCAACCCGACGCTCGCGCGTGCGAAGGCCCCGGCGGCCGCACCCGCGAAGGCTCCGGGCAAGAAGGGCGCCTTCGGCCAGTCGACCGATGAGCCCGCCGAGTCCGCCGCCCCGGCGAACCGCGCGGACCGCCGCAAGAAGAAGTAGCTCCCGCGTCACAACGAAGCGCCGGCCCGCACTGCGGGCCGGCGCTTCGTCGTTGGATGCGGACGCGGACTCAGAGCACGTTGATCGCCGTCGCGCGCCAGCGCGTGTCGAAGCCCTCCAGCCGCATGGCCACGGCGCGCGTGCGCGCCTTGCCGACCACGATGACGACGGCCTCCACGACGCCGTCGCGCGGCTCGTAGATCGACATCGAGCCGATCGTGAAGTTGGGCCGCCGGGCGGGCTGGCCCTTGGCCTGCCGGGCGCGGGTGGACAGGACCACCCGCTTCAGCAGGTGCTTGTACACGTCGTCGTCGACCCAGCGCGCGATCTGCTCGAGATCCCGGGCTCCGGCGAGGATCTCGATCACACAGCGGGTGAGGTTGTCGATCAGCGGCTCGGGATGCGGCAGGGTGGCGCGTGAGGCGGGCTGGGCGCCGAAGAACTCGTCTTCGACGAACGCCGCGCCCGGGTGTCTGGCGGCCCGCGCACCGGGAGGAGGCGCACCCGCGCTCTCGTGATCGGCGTCTTCGTTGTGGTGCCGTGCCGTCGCGCTCACGTCGTTTCTCCCCTCAGTCGTCGATACCGATTCGACCCCCGTTCAGGGGGTGACGAAACTCAACCAGAATTCGAGGGGGCGATCCGGCGCTCTACCCAAAACTGTGGATAACCGTTAAGGTCGCCGCGTTGTGGCCGATAGGGTCTGCGCATGCGCTGGGACAGACTGTTCGACGACCTCGAGGGCCAGCTCGAGCACGAGCTGAGCGCCGAGGAACTCGACCAGCACGCCGAGGAGGAGCGACTGCGGCTCGGGCGGCTGTCGCTCCGCGACCGTCTCCTCGCGGTGCACGAGCACGCCGGCCGCGGGGCGGAGTACTCGATCGCGGTGCAGTTGCGCACCGGGGAGCCGCTCACCCTGCGCCCCTCGAGCTTCGGCAGGGACTGGTTCGCGGCCGACGTCGTCGACGGCGCCGCGGCGCGCGGGATGCACACCGTGCAGTGCATCGTCCCGCTGTCGGCCGTGGGCGCGCTGCTGCTCAGCCGTGCGCAGGTCGAGGCGAGCCTCGCGCCGCTCACGGCGGACGCCGGGCCCGGATCGCTCTCCGCCCGGCTCACCCTGCCCTTCGTACTGCGCGACCTGTGCCGGCGTCGCGCCGGGGTCGACCTGCGCACCTCCACGGGCGACGTGCACGGCACGATCGACCGCGTGGGCCGGGACCACCTCGACCTGGCCGTGCACGATGCCGACAGGCCCCGCCGCGAGTCGTCGGTGCAGCAGTACCGGGTGGTGCCGCTCGATCAGCTCCTGCTGGTGCGCGTCTGAGTGTCGTCGGGGCGGGGGCCACCGGTGGCCAGCTCGGGGATGTTCGCGTAGTCCGACTGGTTCCAGAGGCTGAGGCGCCTCGTCTCCTCGTACTTGGCTTCGATGTACGACTCGAGAACCGCGCGCTCCACGCGCCACTGGCCGTTTCCGCCGATCTTGATGGCCGGGAGCTCGCCGCTGCGCACGAGGGAGTAGGCCTGGTTGAGGGAGATGTTGAGCACCTCGGCCGTATCGGCGAGCGTGAGGAAGCGCCCGAGAGCGGCGGCATCCGACTCGTTCATGGATCGATTATGAACCGCCGCCGATGCCCGCAACGCGTCTGTGGATAACTTTTTCACCTCGCGGGAAGGGTTGCCCCGCCGTCTCGCGCGTTGTACGGTACCTAAACCGGTTCAGAACGAGCTGCGCCGGGACTTGCCGAGGAGGCGCCGATGGTCAAGGAGCGCCCGACCATCGCCGACGTGGCCCGTGAGGCGGGCGTCAGCAAGGGCCTCGTCTCCTTCGCCCTCAACGACAAGCCCGGAGTCGCCCCCGCCACCCGCGAGCGGATCCTGCGGGTCGCGCAGCAGGTCGGCTGGGTCCCGAGTGTGCGCGCCCGTTCGCTCAGCACCGACCGCGCCTTCGCGCTCGGCCTGGTGATCGCCCGCGATCCCGAGATCCTGTCGGGCGACCCCTTCTTCCCCGCGTTCATCGCCGGCGTCGAATCGGCGCTCTCGCCCGTGGAGCACGCGCTCGTGCTGAGCATGGTCGGCTCCGAGGAGTCCGAGATCGCCAGCTACCGCAGGCTCGCCGCGCACGGCCGCGTCGACGGCGTCATCCTCACCGATCTCCGCGGCGACGACCCGCGCATCGACCTCGTGCACGAGCTCGGCCTCCCCGCCGTCACCCTCGGCCTCCCCGCCGCGCCCTCCGGTCTGCCCGCGGTGATTCTCGACGACACCGCCGGGGTGCACGCGGCCGTCGCCCACCTCGCTGCCCTCGGCCACCGCCGCATCGCCCACGTCGCCGGTCCCTCGCGCATGCTCCACGGCGAGCGGCGCGCGCAGTCGTTCCTGGCGGCGGTCGCGGAGCTCGGACTGCAGGCCGGCGAGGTCGTCGAGACGGACTTCACTGCAGCGGATGGCGCACGCGCCACCCGGCAGCTGCTCGCCCGGCGTGACCGCCCTACGGCGGTCGTCTACGCGAACGACCCGATGGCCATCGCGGGCCTCGGCGTCGCCCAGCGACTCGGACTCGACGTGCCCCGCGAGCTCTCGATCACCGGGTTCGACGGCAGCGACGTGGGCGAGTACGTGCACCCGGCCCTGACCACGGTGACCACCGCCGTTCAGGACTGGGGCCGGGCGGCGGCCGAGCTGCTGCTGCGGCTCGTCGACGACCCGGCGACGTCGGTGGCAGATGTCACGCTTCCCCCCGCACGACTCGTCATCCGCGATTCGACAGCACCACCCCTGTAGCAGCACCACGCCACTCCCGACCTCGGCAATGAAGCCGGACTGAAAGGACACCACCGTGAAGAAGAAGACAGCACTGGCCGCCGCGAGCGTGCTCGTGGCATCGTTCGCCCTCACCGCCTGCGGAGGCGGCGGGGGAGGCGGCTCGGCCGACGGCCGGGGCGACATCACCATCTGGTACTCGAACAACGAGTTCGAGGTCGCATGGGGCAAGCAGATGGTCGAGGCGTGGAACGCCGAGAACCCCGACGAGCAGATCAAGGGCCAGGAGATTCCGGCGGGCAAGAGCAGCGAGGAGGTCATCGGGGCGGCCATCACGGCGGGCAACGCCCCCTGCCTGATCTACAACACCGCGCCCTCGGCCGTCGGGCAGTTCGAGAAGCAGGGCGGGCTCGTCGACCTGTCGGCCATCGACGGGGCGGCCGACTACATCGAGGAGCGCTCCGGCGACATCGCCGAGCAGTACCAGAACACCGACGGCAAGTACTTCCAGATGCCGTGGAAGTCGAACCCCGTGATGATCTTCTACAACAAGGACATGTTCACCGCGGCCGGCCTCGACGCCGAGAACCCGGCGCTGTCGACCTACGACGAGTTCCTCGCCACGTCGAAGACCCTCGTCGACGCCGGAGTCGCGCCGAATGCGATCCTGCCCGCCCCGTCGAGCGAGTTCTTCCAGCTGCAGTTCGACTTCTACCCGCTGTACGCGGCGCAGACCGGCGGCACCCAGCTGGTGGAGGACAACAAGGCCACCTTCGCCGACGACGACGGCTACGCGGTCGCCGACTTCTGGTCGAGCCTCTACCGCGACAAGCTCTCGGCCCAGGAGGCCTTCCAGGGCGACTCCTTCGCCGACGGCGCTGCGGCGATGGCTATCGTCGGCCCCTGGGCGGTGTCGGTCTACAAGGACGTGAACTGGGGCGCGGTGCCCGTTCCCACCGAGTCGGGCACACCCGCCGACGAGACCTGGACCTTCAGCGACGCGAAGAACATCGGGCTCTACTCGGCCTGTGAGAACCAGGCGACCGCCTGGGACGTGCTGAAGTTCTCCACCAGTGAGGAGCAGGACGGCAAGCTGCTCGAGCTCACCGGCCAGATGCCCCTGCGCACCGAGCTGTCGACCACCTACGCCGACTACTTCGCCGCGAACCCCTCCTACGAGCTGTTCGGCGACCAGGCCTCGCGCACCGTCGAGGTGCCCCCGGGCCCGAACACGGTGGAGATGATGCAGACGTTCCGCGACGCCTGGAGCAACGCGGTGATCTTCGGCAAGGGCGACGTGCACGCCGCCCTCGACGACGCCGCGGCCGAGATCGACGACATCGCCACCAAGCCGTAGTCCGACATGGCTGCCACCGACACGGCGACGAGACCCCCGGTGCCGACCACCGGACCCTCCGGCGGGGCGACCCGCCGGAAGGGCCGGCTGCTCGGCCGCAACCCGCTCGGGCTGCTGTTCAGCGCGCCCTACCTGGTCTTCGTGCTGCTCGTCTTCGCCTATCCGCTCGTCTACGCCTTCTACATCGCGTTCCACGACTTCTTCTTCGCGGCGCCGGGTGCGCAGGTCGACCGGCCGTTCGTCGGCCTGGACAACTTCGCATCCGCCCTGAGCGATCCCGCGGTCATCCGCTCCTTCGGCAACGTGGGGGTGTTCCTGCTCATCAACGTGCCGCTCACCGTGGTGCTCTCGATGGTGCTCGCGACCGCCCTCAACCGGGTCGTGCACTTCCGCACCTTCCTGCGGGTGAGCTTCTACGTGCCCTACGTCACGGCCAGCGTCGCGATCGTGGGCGTGTGGCTGTTCCTGTTCAGCGGAAGCGGTCTGATCAACGAGATCCTCGGACCGCTCGCGCCCGACCCGTCCTGGCTGATCAGCGAGGTCTGGGCGATGCCCACCATCGCGATCTTCGTCACCTGGAAGCAGCTGGGGTTCTACATCCTGCTCTACCTGGCGGCGCTGCAGGCGGTGCCGAAGGAGCTGTACGAGTCCGCCTCGACCGACGGCGCGGGTGCGATCCGCAGCTTCTTCTCGGTGACGGTGCCCGGGGTGCGTCCTGCGACGGTGCTCGTGCTGCTGATCTCCACGGTGACGGGAGCCAACCTGTTCACCGAGCCGTACCTGCTCACCGGAGGTGGTGGGCCCAACGGCGCCTCGGCGTCACCGGTGCTGATCATGTACCAGAAGGGCCTGCAGCAGGGGCAGCCGGACGTCGCCTCGGCGATCGGCATCGTGCTGGTCGCTCTCGTGCTGATCATCGCACTGCTGCAGAACCGATTCGCGGGGGAGAGGGACTGATGCCGCGCCGTTCGACTACCCGGGTGAGCGACACGCTCGCCGAGACGAAGACCTCCCGCGGACAGGCGGTGCTGAGGGGCATCGTGCTCGGCATCGGCGCGATCGTCTTCCTCTTCCCGTTCTACTACATGGTGATCGGATCGCTGCAGGCGGAGCCCGACCCCTCCGTGGCGGGGGCGTTCCCGAACCCGTCCAACCTGACCCTCGACAACTACGTGGCCATCGACTCCCGCATCGACCTGGTGACGGGGCTGGTCAACTCCGGGATCTTCACCGCCGGGGTGCTGATCGGCACGCTCGTGTTCGGCATGCTCGCCGGCTACGCGCTCGCCCAGCTGCAGTGGCGGGGTCGCGGCTTCACCTTCGCCCTGGCGCTGCTCGTGCAGATCGTGCCGTTCCAGCTGCTGATGATCCCGCTCTACGTGCTCATCGCCCGCGACTACGGCCTCGCCGACAACTACCTCGGCATGATCCTGCCCTTCTTCATCAACTCCACGGCGGTGATCATCTTCCGGCAGTACTTCCTGCAGCTGCCGAGGGAGCTGTTCGAGGCGGCGCGCATCGACGGGGCGAGCGAGATCGCGCTGCTCTGGCGCATCGCCATCCCGCTGGTGCGTCCGGCCCTCATCACGGTCGTGCTGCTCACATTCATCGGCCCGTGGAACGAGTTCCTCTGGCCGTTCCTGGTGACCAAGGACGCCGCGCTGCAGCCTCTGGCGGTCTCGCTGGCGAACTACATCTCCACGGTGGCCGCGTCGACGGCCAACCCCTTCGGCGCGACGCTCGCCGGGGCGGTGGTGCTCGCCGCCCCGGCGGTGGTGCTCTTCATCGTGTTCCAGCGCTACTTCATCTCCACCAACATCGGCTCCGGCGTGAAAGGTTGACCATGACCGCGAAATTCCCCTACACACTCACCCGGGTCGGGGTCGTCATGACCCCGGCGGACGGCAACGAGCTCGAGGCGGAGGGTGTGCTCAACCCCGGGTCGGGGCGCGCCCCCGACGGCACGCTCTACCTGCTTCCCCGCATGGTCGCCGCGGGAAACGTCAGTCGCGTCGGACTCGCCCGGGTGCTGATCGAGAACGGGGTGCCCGTCGGCGTCGAGCGCGAGGGCGTGGTGCTGGAACCCGACCGCGGCTGGGAGCGCGGGGCGAACAACGCGGGAGTCGAGGACCCCCGGGTGACCTTCGTGCCGCGGCTCGGCCTGCACGTGATGACCTATGTGGCGTACGGCCCGCTCGGTCCGCGCACGGCGCTCGCCACCTCCTCCGATCTGCGGGAGTGGACGCGGCTGGGGCCGGCGCTGTTCGCCTACGACGACGCCCTCGACATGGACCTCAACCTGTTCCACAACAAGGACACCGTGTTCTTCCCCGAGCCGGTGACCGCGCCGGACGGCACGGAGAGCTACGCCGTGCTGCACCGTCCGATGTGGGACATCGGAGAGGTGCGCGAGGGGGAGGGTGTGCGGGTGCCCGCCGGCGTCACCGACGAACGGCAGAGCATCTGGATCAGCTATATCCCCGTCGCCGCGGTCGACGCAGACATCCGCTCACTCGCCTTCTGGACGCAGCACCGCTTCGTCGCCGGTCCCGAGTTCGCCTTCGAGGAGCTGAAGATCGGCGGCGGGCCGCCCCCGCTGCGCGTCGCTGAGGGCTGGCTGGTGCTGCACCACGGGGTCACGGGCGAGCTCGCACGCGCCTTCGACCAGCAGCAGAAGGTGAACTACGCGGCGGGAGCGATGATCCTCGACGCGGACGACCCCTCCCGGGTGCTCGCGCGCACCGAGGAGCCGCTGCTGTTCGCCGAGACCGATGACGAGCGCAGCGGGATCGTGCCGAACGTCGTCTTCCCCACCGCGATCGAGGAGATCGACGGCCGGCGCTACGTGTTCTACGGCATGGCCGATTCGAAGATCGGCGTCGCGCGACTGGACGCCGTGTAACGGCACGCTCATCCACCAGGCAAGGAAAGGACTGTTTCAATGACGAACCACTCCGCACTACGCTGGGCGGCGACCCTCACGGCCGCCGCCCTCACCGCCGGCCTCCTCGTGAGCGCCGCGCCCGCATCCGCTCAGGCACCGGCTCAAGCGCCGACGCTCACCAATCTCGCGCACCTCGACTTCCTACTCGACACCGCCTCGCCGCCCGCGACCGAGGGGCACACCACCTGGCGGCTCGACGAGGAGCCGCAGCTCACCGTTCCGTGGACCTACGCCGACGCGCGCGACGGCGGCGCCTTCGAACGGGTGGGCGGCGGACCGCTCGACCCGGCGACGGGGTACTGGGGCCAGGGCGCCTACAACTCCGACGACATCGCCCGGGCCGCCGTCGTCTACCTGCGCGACTGGCAGCAGAACGGCACGGAGACCAGTCGCGACTCCGCCTACGAGCTGCTGCGCTCGGTGGCGTACCTGCAGACGGCGACCGGGCCGAACGCCGGCAACGTCGTGCTCTGGATGCAGCCGGACGGCACGCTGAACCCCTCGCCCGAGCCCGTCGAGCTGCCCGACCCCTCCGACAGCGGCGAGAGCTACTGGCTCGCGCGCAGCCTCTGGGCCTTCGGCGAGGGCTACGCCGCCTTCGCCGGGAGCGACCCGGAGTTCGCGGCCTTCCTGCAGCAGCGCCTGCAGCTCGGGGTCGCCGCCCTCGAGCGCGACTCGCTCTCCCGGTACGGCCAGTACACCGAGGCCGACGGCGTGCGCGTGCCCGCCTGGCTGATCGTCGACGGGGCGGATGCCTCCGCCGAAGCCGTGCTCGGGCTCGCGGCCTACTCCGCGGTGGCCCCCGGTGATGCGGCGGCACGCTCGGCCCTGCAGAAGCTGTCCGAGGGCATCGCCGCGATGGGCGCGGGCACCACCCGCACCTGGCCGTACGGTGCCGTGCTGCCCTGGGCGCAGTCCCGGTCGATGTGGCACGCCTGGTCGTCGCAGATGCCCGCCGCGCTCGCCGAGGCGTCCACCGTTCTGGGCGACGTGGCGCTGCTGACCCCGGCGCTCGCCGACTCGGTCGGCTTCACGCCCACCCTGCTCACCGCGGGCGGTCCCGACAACGCCTGGTACCCGACCCCGGTCGAGCGGGTGCAGATCGCCTACGGCGCCGACTCGCGGCTGCAGTCGCTGCTCGCCGTCGCGGACGCCGCCGACCGGCCGGGCCTGCGCGAGCTCGCGAGCATGATGGGCGCCTGGTACTTCGGCATGAACAGGGCGGGCGAGGCCGTCTACGACCCCGCCACCGGCGTCACCTACGACGGCGTGCAGGCCGACGGCTCGATCAACCGCAACAGCGGTGCGGAGAGCACGATCCACGGGCTGCTGTCGATGCTCGCACTCGACGCGAACCCGGAGGTGGCCGCACGCGCGGTCGCCGTGACGGGAGTGAGCGCGATCTCCGGCCTCGCGGTCGTCGAAGCGGAATCGGCGACGTCGACCACCGGCACCGTCGTCACGCCGGAGTCGGCGTGGACGGGGGAGTCGCAGTACGGCGGAGGCTCCTTCCTCGCGCTCGCCCGCGGCCAGAAGGCGACCATCCCGATCGGCGCCGGTCCGCTGCGCACGGTGGAGCCGGTGACGTTCCAGTCGAACCCGGGTACGGCGAGCTCGCTGTGGACGGCCAAGCGGCTGCCGCTCGGCCTGGTCACAGACCGCGCGGGTGGGCAGGGCATCACCGCCGTGCCCGGGGTGCTGCTGCCGCAGCCGACCCTGCTCCCCACTCCGCCGAGCCGCGAGGAGGTGACCGCCACCGGTGTCAGCGGAACGGTGGCCCTCGACGCGGTGATCCTGCGTCCGCTGCAGTCGCGGCTCGTGCTCGAGGGCGGCGGCTCGTCCACCGAGCTCGTGCACTCGGCAGCGGTCGTGACGCAGCGCGCGACCGTCGGTACTCCCGGGGCTGCGGCGACCCTGCGGAGCTACGACCGCTCCGGGGTTCTCGTGCAGGAGCGCGCGATCGAGGGGACGAGCACTGTGCAGCTGCGGCCGGGAGGGTTCGTGGTGGTGACGCGCTGATCGCCCGCCATCCTTGTGGATAACTTCCCCGCCGCCGCGCGGGAAGCGACGACTATGGAGCGACACCGCCGCCGCACCCCGAGGGAGAAGTCGTGACGTCTACTCGCCCGAGAGCCGCCGTGCGGGTACGGCGCTTCTGGTTCGACCCGCGCTTCGCCATCGGCCTGCTGCTCATCGCGGCGTCGGTCACCGGCGTCGTGTGGATCGTGGCGGCCGCCGATTCGAGCGTGCAGGTCTACGCGGCGCGGGATTCGCTGGCGGTCGGCGACAGCATCCGCTCGAGCGACCTGGTGACCACGGGCGTGCGTCTCGACGGCGCGGGCGACCTCTACCTGGTGCCCGGCGATGTGCCCGACGACGGCCTGGTCGTCACCCGGGCGATCGCGCGGGGCGAGCTGGTTCCCGCGGCCGCGGTCGGCGCGACCAGCGGGGTGCGGCTGGCGTCCGTGGTGATCGGCGTGCAGAGCGAGCTCGCCGCGTCGATCGCGCCCGGGTCGACGGTCGACGTGTGGTCGGCGAAGCAGACCGGCACCGGCGAGTTCGAGCCGCCGGTGGTGGTCGTCCCCTCGGCGAGCGTGGTGCGCCTGGTCGAGCAGGAGGGCTTCGTCGTCGACCGGGAGTCGGTGTCGGTCGAGATCCTCGTTCCGCGGTCGCGCGTGGCCCGGCTGCTCGAGGCGGTCGCCAACGACGACGCCGTGTCGATCGTGTCCACCGGTCTGCCGGGGAAGTGAGCGATGCGCGTCGCCCTCGCCGTGCCCTCCCCGCACGACTCGCGTCTGGCCGGGGAGGCCGTGCGGCACGGGCACGAGATCGTCATGCGGGCGGATGGCGGCGACGAGCTGGTCGACTCCCTGGATGCCACCCGCCCCGACCTCGTGGTGCTCTGGGCGAACCCGCACTATCTCAGCTACGGGGCGCTCACCGAGTGCGACGCCCGCGGAGTGCGGGTGCTCGCCGCGGTCTCGACCGACGAGGAGCGGCGCTACGCGACGGGCATCGGCCTCTACGACCTCGTCGACGGGGAGGCGGAGTGGCCGGTCTTCGAGGAGCTGGTGCTCGGAGCGTCCTCCCCGCCCGCCGTGCAGGCCGCACCGCGCGGCACCGTGGTGGCCGTCTGGGGACCGGCCGGCTCGCCCGGGCGCACCACCATCGCCATCGGGATCGCCGCGGAGATCGCGGCCGCGGGCTTCACGGTGGCGCTCTGCGACGTCGATACGCACAGCGCCGCGGTGGCCCCGGCACTCGGCCTCATGGACGAGGCCCCCGGCTTCGCGGCCGCCTGCCGCCTGGCCGCGGCGGGCAGCCTCGACCGCAGGGAGCTGGAGCGTATCGGCCAGCGCCACGGCGCAGACCTCGGCGGATTCTGGGTGCTCACCGGAATCGGGCAGCCGAACCGCTGGCCCGAGCTCTCCGGCGAGCGGGTGCGCGCGACCATCGAGGAGTGCAGGAGATGGGTGGACTACGTGGTGCTCGACACCGGCTTCAGCCTCGAGAACGACGAGGAGATCTCGAGCGATCTCTTCGCGCCACGCCGCAACGCGGCGACTCTTACCGCGCTGCGCGAGGCCGACCACATCGTCTCGGTCGCCGCGTCCGACCCGATCGGTCTCTCGCGTTTCCTGCGCTCCCACGGCGACCTCGCCGACATCGCCGTCACCGACCGCATCACGGTGGTGGCGAACAAGGTGCGCGGCAGCGCCATCGGCCTCAACCCCGCCGGCCAGGTGGCGCAGACCCTCGCCCGTTTCGGCGGCATCGAGTCGCCGGTGCTGGTTCCCTGGGACCAAAGCGGATGCGACGCCGCGATCCTCAGCGGACGCACCCTCGACGAGGTGGCCCCGCGCTCGCCCGCGCGGCTGGCGATGCAGCAGCTCGTGTCCGACCACCTGCTGCCCGCCCGGGCGGACCCCGCCCGTCGTCGTCGGGCGGTCGCCGGGTCGCGGCTGTGGCGCCGCTGACGGTGGCTGCTGCCAGACTCTCCCCATGGAATTCTCGCGGCTGCCGATCCGATCGGTGAGCGAGCATCCGCTCAACCCGATCGACCGCGCGGTCTGGCCGGCCACGCTGCCCCCGGTGGCCGGCCTGCTCGACGGCGTCAGCCTCGGATCCGCCACAGTGCTCGTCGGCGAGAACGGCTCGGGCAAGTCGACCCTGGTCGAGGCGATCGCGCTCGCCTACGGGCTCTCCCCGGAGGGCGGCTCGGTCGGCGCCCGGCACAGCACGCGCAGCACCGAGTCCCCGCTCTGGGACCACCTGCAGCTCGTGCGCAACGCGGGAGCCAGCAAGCGCGGCTACTTCCTGCGCGCCGAGACCATGCACGGCCTCTACACCTACCTCGAAGAGCACGCGAGCCTGCACGGCGACATCGCCTTCCACGAGCGCTCGCACGGCGAGTCCTTCATCGACCTCGTCGAGGACCGCTTCAGGGGCGCCGGTCTCTGGGTGCTCGACGAGCCGGAGTCCGCGCTGTCATTCAGCGGATGCCTCGCGCTGCTCGCCCTGCTGAAAGCCAGGCTGGCAGACGGCAAGTCCCAGATCCTCCTCTCGACGCACTCGCCGCTGCTGGCCGCGCTTCCCGGTGCCACGATCTACGAGGTCGGCGAGTGGGGCCTGCGCGAGCGTGCCTGGATGGACCTGCCGCTCGTGGACCGGTGGACGCGGTTCCTCCTCGACCCGCAGCGCTACCTCGAGGAGCTGTAGGCCTCGACCGCCTCGACGTTGGAGTACCCGATCAGATTCGTGATCGTGAAGACGTAGGTCTCGCCCACCTCGATTCGCTGGCGCAGGTCGAGATCGCGCACAAAGAAGTCGTCGCAGCCCGCGCCGCCGGCCACATCGGTGGTCTGCACGCTGTAACCGGGCTTGCCGGTCTCGGCAGCCGGGTCGTCGATGTCGCCGAAAGTGCTGACCACGGTGCAGCTGAGCTGCAGTGGTCTCGCGTTCAGGGTGGTCACGAAGGCCAGGGCGGCGAGGGCGCCGCCGCCGACGAAGACCACCAGCACGAGAACCAGCAGGGTGATCGCCCACCCCCGGGTCATGCGGCGCTTCGGCTCGCCATCCGTCATCCGCTGCCCCTCATTAACAAAGTGACATCTATTCTTGCAGGCTCGCGGCTGCGGGCTAGCGTCGCGCCGACACGGGCTAGCCTAGGGATGTGTCGACTCTCAGTGATCTCGTACAGGCCCAGGGGCGTTCCAGCGAAGCCGATATCGAGTGGCTGCACCTGCTCGTCGGGGACTGGCAGCTGCTCGCCGACCTCGCCTTCGCCGACATCGTGCTCTGGGTGCCCAGCGCGGAGGGCAGCTTCGTCGCCGTCGCCCACGCGCGCCCCTCGTCGAGTGCCACGCTGTTCTACCGCGACTTCGTCGGGCAGGCCGTGAAGCCCGAGTGGAAGCACCAGGTGGAGGAGGCTTTCCACACCGCCACCATCATCGACACGGGTGCGCCCACCTGGTACGAGGAGACCCCCACCCGCGTGCGCGCCGTGCCCGTGCTGCGCCGGCTGTCGCCGAGCGGCAAGGCCATCTCGCAGGCGCCGGTCGCCGTGATCACCCGCCACTCCAACCTGAGCGAGGCCCGCACCCCCGGCCGCCAGGAGCTCACCTTCAACGAGTGCGCCAACGACGTGTTCGAGATGATCGCCTCGGGCGACTTCCCCGACCTCGGCGCCCCGACCGGCCCGCGCCGGGGAGCGCCCCGCGCCTCCGACGGACTCATCCGCCTCGACGTCGACGGCATCGTCACCTTCGCCAGCCCCAACGCGCTGAGCGCCTTCAACCGCATGGGCTTCGCGGGCGAGCTCGAGGGCGAGTCGCTCGCCGAGGTCACCACCAGCCTGCTGCACGGTCGCCTCGTCGTCGACGAGTCGCTGCCGCTGGTGGTCACCGGGCGTGCGCCGTGGAGAACGGATGTGGAGTCCCGCGGGGTCACCGTCTCGGTGCGCGCTATCCCCATCCGCAACCAGGGCGAGCGCGTCGGCGCCATCGTGCTCTGCCGCGACGTGACCGAGGTTCGCCACCAGGAGCGCGAGCTCATCACCAAGGACGCG